>Ga0310124_10002753_pt1 | contig 12022 bp, 10 predicted proteins | sample CB11b_AW_Bot5_MG_FD_203507 | JGI IMG/M metagenome (GOLD analysis project Ga0310124, IMG submission 203507) | Marine microbial communities from Western Arctic Ocean, Canada - CB11b_AW_Bot5 | ecosystem: Environmental > Aquatic > Marine > Oceanic | place: Canada: Western Arctic Ocean | collected...
GTGTCGGCAGTCAATTCAACCGTAACACCGGGCAGCACCGCACCGGTCTCATCAAATACGGTTCCGATGACAGCGCGTCCAGATTGGGCCAACGCAATTTGTCCCACAAAACAGACAAATAGCACTGTTTTAAATAGCCTAATCAGCATATAAAAAAGACGTGGATTACCTATGATGAAAGGTGACTTATTCAGCTTAGAAACAAACTGTAGAACTCTGGACTGTCAGAATCAGAATTGTAGCATTCCCATCCACGTCTCCTATTTCCCAGCTTGACCGTCCGTATCCACACGTCCACGTCGCCGCGCGTCTCTGCCGCACGTGGTGTCAGACCCTCCAAACGGTCTTATCGCGTGGATGAGTCGATCGGATACACGCGGTCACCAGAATACTCACGTAATCCGCAAAACCCAGCCGAACGGAATCCATTCTCTACAAGTAAGGCCGCGGCACGCGCAGCCCGTCCACCGCCCTGTCAAGCGGTAAGGATCATCTTATCTCTCGGCAATTCATCTAAACGGTCTTCCAACTCAAACAATGGAATATGAATGTAGCCTTCGCGCGTTCCATGTTCTTCGAGTTCCCATGCTTCGCGCACATCGAGTAAGACAACATTCGAATCAGCAAGTGTGTTGTCAATCTCAGAAACCTCGATACGTTGATCCTGACTTACCGGTTCCGGTAAATTCTCCGGTCGACGAATCGTTGGCTCCTGTGCCATCAGGGTCACTGCAAACAGAGAAACCCCGACGATCAGAATGAATAAATCACGTTTCACCATAAATCACCTTGTCTTTCGTCCCGGTTCAAGACTTCTAGAATACATCGAGCTAGCCTCGATGGGGTCAGGATAATCGTTACCTAGCAGTCAGTGCGTCACGGTAACGCCGTATACGGCTCGCATTCGCACCCAAATCTCCGACACCAACCCGCGAGAGAGACCGCACATCAATCCGACTGCCAATGCCCTCTGGACGAATTCGAATCACGATATCGTCGACAAACCCGAACCAAAATGTCGTATCTGTCGCCTCAATCCGCTGATCACGAGCATCAGCAGCGATTACCTTCCACCCCATATCGCGAGTAACCTCGAGCGCCAGATTAAATGCCTCGTCTGGTGACTCCGTCACCAGAATTGGTGCTATATCCGGATAGGCCTCGCGCTGCTGTTTTGCAAGCTCTTCACCACCATAGTCGGTTCGGCCAAGGCCTACATACTGCACGGCTTCCACGAATCGTGGAGGGTCCGACATGTCAGTCGTAATATCGTGAATAGCTGGCGCACCAACAGCTGCCACTACCGAAATCCATGGCATGGCAACCACACTGGTGATAACAGATAACGCAATCGTCGCAAATAGTTTCTTTCTATCAACACCAGTACGTATGAGCGAAATACCTATAGCCAGTGCAGACAAGGACCCGATCGCAATACCGCCAGCAAAGCACGCAAATGCCACGCCAAGCGGCAAGACACCCAGTCGATACGCCAACGGAATCAACACAACGCAGCCACTGACTCCGACAGCCAGGTAACTCGCCACGCGTTGCAAGCGTAACAAAAGACATTCCCCCTTTACGGAAACCGATACGGACGCACCCTTAATTCAATTGTAAACAGTGAGCCGTGCAACAGAACAGTTCTTTACGGCAGCAGCGCAACAACAACGACCACAGCCGCAGCAAGTTGCCACCATAGCTGTGTTTGCTCCTTTAGTAACAACGTCCCCCATCCAACCAACACTGCCGCCGCTATAAGAAAATACCAGTAGAGCTCAGCAAAATCTTCCTGACGCTGGAGAATGCCGCGCGATGCCCGTTGAATATCTGCCAGTATCTTAAGAGCCACTACTTGGTCTGACTCTGCACCCAGTTCATAGTACGCACCACCGCCTGCTTGCGCGATCGCACGCAACGACTGTCGATCCAGCACCGAATGAATGGGTGGCTCCGGTTCTTGATAGCGCCGCGCGGGTAATTGGGGAATAAAACCACCAGACGTGGTTCCGACACCAACAACATATACCCGAATATTGCGGCTCTGCGCCAGGGCAAGCGCACGCTCTACCTCACCACTCCAAGATTGCCCGTCGGATAGCACAATAAATGCTTTAGCACTTAAGCGGCGGCCATACAGCTCCTCATCTTTATCGATCATCTTGACGCCCCAGTAAATACTGTCTTCAATGTTCGTATCCCAACTCGTATCATCTTGTAGTTGAAAGGGCGACTCTTCACCGAGGTGATCCAGGAAGAAGAATAATGAGTTCGGATCGCTCGTCAACCGCACTTGAGGTGCCGTGCGGTGCGCAAAAAGCGCTAAGGCGACACGTTCCTGCCGCCAACTCAACACCTCAGCAAATGTCCGAATCCAGCTAACAGAACGTTGCCATCGATCAGGCGTCACATCCGTGACTCGCATCGATGTGGAACCATCTTGCAAAACAACAACATCGACACCCGCGCTCTGCGTGACGGACATCAACACTTGTGGACGGCCCAGAGCCACAATAACCAATGCACTCGCAGCGACCAACATGAACCAAAAACTCAAACCACCGGCGAACGTAAAACGTTCAACGATGGGCACGGTCCGCTGCCCGTGTAAATACCGCACAGTCTGACGCCTACGAATCAATTGGCAAACCAACGCAACGAGTAAGACGACCGGAACGGTCAGTAACCAAAGAAAATCCGGATCTACAAAGCGTATCGCAGGCACGTGTTACCCTCGTTTACGAATACCCTGCCCAGCTCCAAGGGTCGGAGATTCATCCATCTCCGGGTCGACATCTTGCTGCACCGGAACATAAATCTTGATTTCCTCCAAAGCCCCGTCTTCGGGTGACTCGCCCTCCCGACCATTCGGGTTAACAGAACCCATCGGGATATCAGCACCAGCAGCAATATCCGCCCGAAGACGGATCAGGTACTCATAGTTATAGGCGGCATCGGGATGGTCAGGACTCTCCTGAAGTACTCCAAGGTAGACACCGATCGCGCCATCGATAGCTCGCAGTACCTCCTCACGCTCTGCCTCCGCGTTGACGCCGGCGCGGTAGGCCGCATTCGCCACAATAAATTGAAGCGGAAGATTCCCCCTTACCTCGGCAGACGTCGTATCAGCATAGTCAGCAAGAATGCCGGCAAACTCACCTCGCCAATAACGAAGGGTAACGCGACGTGCAGCTAAGTCCGCACGTGTATCACCAAAGAGCCATGGCATCGACTCAGCAAAATCTAAATACTCGGACAGTTCCGCATAGGTCGTGTCCGGTGCATCAAGTTCTAATGTGGCCATCTGCTGCTCCGCCCGTGCAACACGCCGATCGATACGACTTGCCGTAAGTGCAACAGCAGCAACACCACCAAAAATCACAGCAACAACGACGTAGTTAATTACGATCCTCATTTACGCGAACCTCCGAAACTGTTTAAACCCGAGGGTCATCGCCAACGCGACCATCCACAACAAAACCGCCACGAGTGCAAATGCTTGAAATCTTGGTTCATGGGCAACATAGCGTTTCACGCGAATCCGCCCCTTAGCGAGCGCATCGATCTCATGAATCGCAGAAAGAATCGCGGCTTCATTTTCAGCGGGAAAGAATTTTCCACCGGTTCGTTCAACCGCCAATTTCCATTGCTGATCGGAAATAATGTCACCGAGTTCCTGATCGTAGGCCGTGCGAATGAAATACACGGGGATTTCGTTGTCAGCGGCTTCCTGCATGATGTCGTCAAGAGTCACATCCTCAAATCGGGCATGCGTATCCTGGCCATCACTGAAAATGACAATGAGATTGCCTGTCGCTCCAAGAAAATCAAACGACCGGAACAGCTGCACGCCACGACTAATCGCTCTCATAATGAGCGTGCCATGGTCTGGAAATCTTCGATATTCCTCCGGTGTGCCAACCAGACTGATACTCAGTAAGATATTTTGATAGTCATTAGTAAACGGCGTCACAATGTAAGCTTCGTTACCAAACTGAACGAGCGATACGAGATCTTGGTAAGGACCTTCCATCCGTCGTTTTACAAAATATTCTGCCGCCGAGACATTCGCGAGAAATGTATTACCAGCCGACAACTGCTCGGTCGCGAATGCCGTATTCATGCTCAGAGACGCATCAATCATTATCGTGATGCGATGACCGGGATACGACGCCTCATCCTCGACCAATGCGGTATGGGGATCCGCAAGCGCAAACGCAAAAACAATTAAACCTAACAAGAAAAACACATACGCAACATGGCGGATTGACGCAGAATGGCTCTTCGGAAAAAGGGCCGACCCAAATATGGCAGGCAGAACAATCCGGTCTTCACCATTTCCGGTTCGACGCATTCTCCGATACAGAAGAATTACTACGGATACTCCAATCAAGAGTGCGTACACCAATAACGCCGTATCACGCTGTAACAACGCGAACGTCCCACCACCACTCAGTTCTGTAAACTCACCGAGCGTCCTGCCAAGCAGAGCAGCAAAGTCACCTATCGTGGCCATCGCCTATTAACCCACTGCTGCAGTGTCCGTCGTGCTTCAGTGACAGCCCAGACCGGCGGGAGTGTGCGACGACGCAAGACCGACAACACTTCAACTGATCGCTCGACGTCATCACTAAGTCTGGCTGGCTCAAAACCATCCGACGTGTATTGAGCTGTCGTAAAACTTTTGAGCGCTTTGTGTATCGTCTCGAGAAACCTTTCATCCTCGGGACGATCGTTACGGATAATCGGTAGTGCCGATTCGATGCGCCGAACCGTCATTGCTGAAGATACCAATGCCTCTGTACCGCCGAATGGCCATGACCGCACGTAGAGCCGGCTTTCACGATCCGCCTCACTGACCTCATCGAGCTGAGTCATTTGGGAGACGGGCTGTTCCAGTATGAGCGCCCCGGCAAGACGAAAGACCGCCAAGGCCCGACCAACAAGGTCTCGTGACCAGCCTTCTACCTCACTAGCCGCCTGCACACGCGTCAACTCTCCTACTGCTGCACGAGCCACATCCCAAGACGACACACACGGGTCAACCTTAGCTGCGGACACCTGCCAATCACGTCGTGCACGCACTACAGCCAGTAAGAGCACAATTCCAGCCAACCCAGCCAACACCGTCGCAAGGATTACCGTTGCATTAGCACGAAACAGTCGACCCTCGACATCGCCAAATGTTTCACCAGGAAGCTCCCGAATATCAGTAACAGCAGCTGGTACCAGAGCCAGCACGCGCACAGATTCAGCCGGTAGGAAATAGGTTAACTCGCGACCTTCTACTAGCGCCCCTCCATCGAGCGCGCGTTCGATTCGATACCTGATCTCTAGTGCGGGCAACTCAACATCAAGCCCGAAATAATCCTCTCCAATGATGCGCAACTCATACCGGTACTGAAAAAACCGTCGGGAACCTCGGACAATATCCTGGTATCGTTGCCCTTCAAGCACTTCAAACGGGGATACGGTCAGTGTCTCTGGCTCAAGCCACGCCAAATCCGGCACGGCGCGCGCTTCATTCGTCTCAACAACCGCACACGTCAGCGTCATGGCAAAACGTTCGCCGACGTGAACGGCATTTGCACCAATCCGACGCCAACACTGAAGTGCATCGACTTCCATCGTCTCGGCGTTCTGGGCGGATACAGACATCGCCAATACCGCATGAGGCAACGTTAAAAGTAAAAGACAAAAAACAAACCATCTTCGATTCACCATGGGTCTTACCGTTTTCTCAGACGGCGATCAGCCAAAAATCGCACGACTACTCCATGAAATGTATCGACATCAGTACCGACTCTCAATACTTCGAGCCCACGAGACAAAGCAGCAGCTTCAACAGTATCCTGCCAGACGGCAATACGATCCCCCAGTTGCTGTAGTTCGCTCGAAGACAACAACCGGGACTGGCCTGTTTCGACATCGGCTACTTCAATCCATCCATCCGCAATAACCGGCATGTCATATGCATGGCGACTATCAACGATGACAATAAAAGTATCGTGTGAGGCCTGTAACTTGAGTACCTCGTCCAGAAGAGACTCATAATCCTCGAAAAGAAAATCCGACACTAACGGAACCAGCGAGGTTTTTCTCAATAATCCATCAAAAGAATTATCAATACGCTGCCGTTCATATTTTTTTCTACCAAGCACAACGTCTTGGTACGCATCAAGACAATGAATCGCATGATTCTTCCCAACCTGCGGGCGAACACTCAATTGCCGAGAACGACCATCAAACGTAATTAATCCAACCTGATCTTGGAAAAATGCTCCGGCCATAGCAAACGTCGCCACAATGCGAGCGATTACTGTCGCAATCGGCACTCCCTGGGTACCACATCGTGTTGATATCGATGTATCCGCGATGATCACAATTTGGGCAGTACTCTGCTGCTCAAATTCTCTGCTTATCAAAGGGCTAAAATTAGTAAGCGTCGATTGCGACCAATCGATCGATGACAGACGATCACCAGGCTGCCAGTCCCGCAATCCTACAAACTCAAACCCACCGCCCTGAAAAACGCTCGGGTGGGCACCAGCCATATACTCGTGCATACGTCGGACAATGACGAGTTCAATGTCCTGCACTTCTGTCCAACTGACCAAGGCATCAGCAGTTGTCACTCTCAAGGTATCGGTACCTGCTCAATGATGTCCTCGATCACCTTGTCAACCGTAATGCCTTGACCAGTTGCATGCGGTGCGAGCCAAATACGGTGACCGAGCACATACTTCGCTAACTCTTGAACATCTTCTGGGTAAACTTCGTCTTGTCCCCGAGCAAGTACCGCCCACACTTTCACTAGCCTCCCCCAACAGATTGTTGCGCGCGGAGAACCGCCAAGATCAACATACTGTTCAACGAGTGCCGACGGTGAGCGCCGCAACCATTCAGTTTCAGCGTCGAATGGTCGTGACGCTGCAACGAGTCGCTGGATGTACTTCGCTATGGCCTCATGCAAAAAAACGTGCTTGCCAATACTGGTACGTAGCTCGACAACACGTTCCTTCGACATTAAGCCCTGAAGGGTTACTTTCTTGAAGTCAAAACTGACCAATTTCTGTTCCTCCTCAGGCGGGAGGTAACTAATATTCACCATGATCGCAAACCGATCCGTTGCCGCCTCAGATAATGGAAATGTCCCTTGGCCCAGTTCAATCGGATTCATTGTCGCAATGGCAAAACTAAATGCAGGTAACTTGTAGGTCGTTTTGCCGACGGTCACCGTGCGGTCTTGCAAACCTTCAAGAAATGCACTCTGTGATTTCAATGGAATACGATTGATCTCATCGAGCAAAATCACTTCGGCGGACGCTAACGGCCCAAACTCCGTAATGAATTCCCCTGTCGCTGGGTTAATCATCTGAAACCCGACCACTTCCGTCGGTTGAAGATCAGCCCGTCCTTGCAACCGGGCAAACTTCGCACCACTTATCGCGGCGAGAATGACACCAAAAAATGTCTTTCCAACTCCCGGCACACCACGAAGCAACAAATTGCCAGCATTAACTTGCCGTTCTGCATCTGCATCATAGGTCGTCGGAATCTCGGATAGCAGTACCGTATTTGCCAGAGCTTTTTCGCGTTCATATCCGACAAGAGCCTTGGCGCCCTCAGCGACAATCGCCTCGTGGAAATCGATCGCCTCTTTCAGATCAGCCTGCATAATGGAGACTTGATCCTACTTGAAGTACTGAGTGGGACGTTCTACAAACCTGACAAAATCAGTTCCCATTTGGCAATGTTCTCTAGCAGTACAATTCTGTGCGAAGAATCTATATAGATTCGGTGCGCTATAATCGTAGTTCTGATTATCAAGTGACCCCTTCGTCTAGTGGCCCAGGACACCGGGTTTTCATCCCGGCAACAGGGGTTCGATTCCCCTAGGGGTCGCCACTTCGGTTTGAGACTTCGGCCTTAGTAAACTAACTCGTGATTTCAAGATTATTGAGACAACTGTGCCAACATCGTTGAACTACAGCCGATTCGTGGTCATCACTGTGTACCTGTACTCGATACTGGTAACCGCGCCTGCAATACACGCTCAGAAACCGAGCGTAAGCGAATCTTTGATAACTGTCTCTGTTGAACCCTTCGCCAATGTGACCGCTATTAATTCGTATGACTGGATGGGTATCGGTATTGCTGAAACAGTGGCGGCTAGATTGGGCACACTTGAGAATTCCGATGTCGCACGCGCGAGTTCAATCGCCGGCGTACCGTCTTCATCAGACCTAGTAATTACCGGCACGTATCAACTATCCAATCAATACATGCGAATTACCGCACGAATTGCCGATGCGGAAACCCGCCGTGTGCTGGCATCAGTCATCGTAGATGGAACTGTCGACGAACTGTTCGAATTACAAGACCGTTTGGTCGCGGAGCTACAAGACTCACTCCGCCTAACACCCGATGGTGTGCAACCGTACGGCCCGAGAGAACGTGACAACGTTGACAACCAATCGATAGAACCAACCGCCAATCGCGCGCAAACGAACGACCGGACTCGCGTTTCGATTGATGGTCCTGCTCCTCCTATAGCCCCACAAACAATGTCACGTGATGATGAAGGGCGCACAACCATCCGCGCCGTTGCGCTGGACGACGTAATCACAGTCGATGGACGGTTAAGCGAAGCCGTTTACGAATCGGTGATACCCGTAAGTAATTTCATTCAACAGATCCCCAATGAAGGAACGCCCGCGACCGAACAAACCGACGCATGGATCTTGTTTGACGACGACAACATCTATATTAGCGCTCGACTCTTTGACTCGACACCGGAATCGAACTGGATCGCCAATGAAATGCAGCGCGACTCCTTTCAGTTAATCTTCAACGATTCCTTTAGTGTGGCCTTCGATACGTACTACGACAGACGGAACGGCGTCAGTTTTCTCGTCAACCCGATTGGCGGAATGTTTGATTTGGAGATTACCGACGAAGGTAACCCAAATCCTGATTGGAACCCTATCTGGGAGGTGCAGACCGGACGATTTGAAGACGGTTGGACCGTTGAAATGCAAATCCCCTTCAAATCACTTCGGTACGAAGCAAGTACCGATCAAGTCTGGGGCATCCAACTGGGCCGAACAGTACGGTGGAAAAATGAATCGAGTTACGTTACAACGATACCTATCTCAGCCGGTCCAGGGATCTTTCGATTATCGGCGGCCGGCACATTAACTGGACTAGAAGTCCCCGGAGATAATCGAACCTTAGAAATCAAACCCTACGCCATTGGCTCCCTTGCAACGGACCGTCTTGCCAGTCCCGCGGTATCGAATCAAGCAGCTGGCGACTTTGGTGTCGACTTAAAATACGGCGTCACGCAAAACCTTACAGCTGACTTCACCTACAACACTGACTTTGCCCAAGTGGAAGTCGACGAACAACAGGTTAATCTCACACGGTTCAGTTTGTTTTTCCCTGAAAAACGCGAGTTTTTCCTAGAGGGTCGTGGAATCTTCGATTTCGGCACAGGCGCCAGACGGATTACTGGTGGCATTCCAGCGCTACGGCCAGGTGCCTCGAGCTTCATGGGTGGGGGTGATGTGCCAACCGTATTTTTTAGTCGTCGAATTGGCCTTGACCAAGGCACAAACGTACCGATTCTGGCCGGCGGACGCTTAAATGGCAAAGTCGGGAAATTCAGTATTGGCGCGTTAAACATTCAAACGGATGATGCGGTGCACACAGGCGGAGTCAGTACTAACTTTTCTGTAATTCGGATCAAGCGAGACATCTTTCGAAGAAGTCGAATCGGTGCGATTTTCACTGGCAGGTCTGTCTCAACCACTGGCAATGGTTCTAACGAAGTTTATGGTGTGGATGCGTTGTTTTCGTTTTACGACAACGTCAACTTCAATGGGTACTATGCGCAGACCAAGACAGCACAGGTACGTGGTGAAGACGCGAGTTACCAGGCGGCCTTCAATTACCATGGCGATACCTACGGCCTGACATTGGATCATTTGCTCGTCGGCGATAATTTTAATCCTGAAATCGGATACCTTCGGCGAGATGATTTCAGACGTTCCTTTGCGTCAACACGTTACAGTCCTCGACCATCCTCTATCGAGAGCGTGCGGCAATTCACCGCTGAAATGAGCCTTGACTATATTGAAAGCGTCTCCGGCCACGTCGAAACACGACTCGCAAACGCACGGTTCGAAACGGAACTCGAAAATAGCGACCGCTTCAGTATCGATGCGCAACAGAGCTACGAATTCCTCGAAAAACCATTCGAGATTTCCACCGATCACGCCATCCCGATTGGAGGCTATTCCTTTCAGGACATTTTCGCGACCTACTCCATGGGAACTCAGCGACGGCTCTCTGGCACATGGACTGTGCAACGCGGCGGCTATTTCAATGGCACACTGACAGCTATCGGATTTTCACGACCAAGAGTCGAACTGACACCGCAGTTTTCGATTGAACCAGGCGTATCGCTTAACCGTATCAAGCTACCGAATGGAACGGTCAATGCACAGTTGATTACGAACAGAGTTACTTACACCTTCACACCCAGAATGTTCTTGGGGGGGTTGTTACAGTACAACTCGGGTCGGGATTCGCTCAGTATGAACCTGAGATTACGATGGGAATACCAGCCAGGCAGCGAACTGTTTATTGTCTACAACGACCAAAGAGACACGTCGTACCGAGGCGGGCTGCCAATGTTAGAAAATCGCGCGTTCGTGGTGAAATTCACCAGACTATTCCGTTACTGACACCCGCTCAACGGGAACGACACTCCTATAGCAGTCACCCTACGCCTTCCTCGAGGTACGCCACTAACGGACGTACCACCGTCTCCGGCTCTTCGAGGTGCGGCACGTGGCCCAGACCTGGGATCAGAAGCACCCGGCCATTTCCGTTTGGAACAGTATCGGCTAACACCTTCATGCGCTCTTGGAAAGTTTCTGCAGGGCCAAGGAGCAAATCCTCTGCCCCACCAAACGCCAACGTCGGCACATGAATATGCGCCCAGTCGTAGACAACGGGATCGAAATACAGCATCTGACTGATCAGCGCCTGCACCATGGCGAGCCGCGGGAAATCCGAGCTGAGTGTCCATGAAGAACGGATACGTGTGTACAACTCGAACTCGTCATTCCAGGCCGAGGGGTCGTGGCCAACATAGCGGCTCAGGCTGCGCCGCGTGCTCTGATAATCAGTGCCAAGAATGCGCTCGTACACCTCGTCGATTGGTGGCATCGGACGGTTATACCGGCCGTCACTCAGTCCGATCGGATTGTAGACCACCAGCCGCTCTACCGAATCCGGGTATTGCGTGGTAAAACGCGTCGCCAGCATACCTCCCATCGAGTGCCCCACCACCATCACTTTGTCGATCTGCTCGGCCTGCAAAATTAGCTGTGTATTACGAGCCTGAGAGCTCAAGTTGTAAGGCACAAGCGGTTTCGATGACTTGCCATACCCAATCTGGTCGGGAACGATGACTCGGAAACCGACCGCTGTCAGACCGTCAATAATCGCTTTGAAGTAAAAGCCACCAAAATTGTTCCCGTGTAACAACATCACGGTATGACCGTTCGGTGTAACCGCCGGCTCGACATCCATATACGAGATACGCACATCTTGGCTGTAAACACTGATGCCGAGATACTTGCTCGGATACGGATACGGGCACTCGTCACACGTAATACTGCCAGGCTTTATGTCAGTAGGTGTCGGGACAGGCGGCAAGATATCTCGCCCTTGAGCATCGACGACGGAAACAACTGCGCCAAACAGCAAAAGTGACAGATACAGAGGTCTCAGATATGCAGGCATCTGTCTAGCTTAACGCGGTAGGGTCGGGTGCTTCAACGAGGCAAGATTCTCTGTGAGCAACTGCCAAGCTGAAAAAACGGAGAAACGACATGAGTAAATAAAAAACACAGGCATAAACAAAATCCGGCTGTCTCTGTTTACTAACTCTCACACCACATTTACAGTCTCACCGGCCGACTGACCGGTTGTCCGAAGGGTGTCTTTA
>Ga0310124_10002755_pt1 | contig 12010 bp, 5 predicted proteins | sample CB11b_AW_Bot5_MG_FD_203507 | JGI IMG/M metagenome (GOLD analysis project Ga0310124, IMG submission 203507) | Marine microbial communities from Western Arctic Ocean, Canada - CB11b_AW_Bot5 | ecosystem: Environmental > Aquatic > Marine > Oceanic | place: Canada: Western Arctic Ocean | collected...
AATTTTCCACCTCCGATGGATTTCAGTGATGCTGATGTAGACAATTTCTATTCTGAAATCTTTGAACCTGATAGTGTCTGGGATTTTAATATAAATGGCATGCCACCAAAAGATATTCTTGGTCAATATCAATTGATAATTTGGCACGCTGACAGCTATTTTACGAACGAAAGTAATGTTCACCAACTTCCGCAACACATTGACGAAATCACTGATTATCTCAATGTTGGTGGTGACTTAATAATGGTGGGTTGGAGAATTTTAAAATCATTTGCAGTTGATGAGGCCTTCCCTAAGACTTTCAGTGAAGGGAGTTTTATTCACGATTATCTACATATTGAAGAAGCGGATGAATCTGCTCCTATTCCCGACTTTACGTCGGCGGAAGGGTATGGACAATTCAGCAACATAAGAGTAGATTCGATAAAATTATCTGAATCCTTCATCACATCAAATCCTATAATAGGATTACTTTACGTCAATGTAATACCTCAATATGGAGGTTTTACCGATGTCATTTACAGATATAAAAATGATGATGTAATTGGTATTCCGACTTTTAGAGGTTATCCATGCGGTTTGCGCTATTATGGTACATCCTTCAATACCATTGTTTTGGGTTTTCCTATGTTTTTCATTAATGAAGAAGATGCATACAATATGGGTGCTGAAATGTTGCAAAGCTTGGGTTATTAGTTATTAACATGCTAATAAATATAGGAGATTATCATGAAAATCAATAGGCACTGTCTGTTGATATTCTTAATCTTGCTGACTTACCATAGCTGGTTGTTAGCGGGAAATACAGGCAAGGTAGCAGGTTCCGTTATCGATAAACAGACTGAACAACCACTTATCGCAGCTAATGTCTTTGTCAAAGATACATACTTAGGCGGAGTAACTAATGAGAAAGGAAAATACTTTATATTACAGGTACCACCGGGGGAATATACTGTAGTTGTTTCATACATTGGTTATCACGATGTAACGATGAAAAATGTTGAGGTATTCGTTGATTTAACCACCAATATAAACTTTACAATGGTGAAATCAACTATCGAGTTGCCTAGTGTTGAAATTGTAGCAGAGCAGCCGTTGGTGCATCCGGATATCACTTCGACTCGCCGCATGACATCAAGGAAAGAGTTAGAAGCACTACCTGGTATGGAACAGACTACAGACATATTTATTCGCTATGGTGGAACGGTTGTTGATGTAGCACCCGAAATACTGGATATACCCGATGGTGGAAGACTACAAGTTCGGGATGAGAGTCTGAAAAGTATTCATGTCCGCGGGGGGCGTGGCGGTGAAATACTTTATATGGTTGATGGGATGCCTGTGACACATCCTCTGTATGGCGGACGAGACGTATTGGATTTGAATGTTGTCGATATTGAAGCAATGGAATTACTGACTGGTGCGTTCAATGCTGAATATGGACAGGCACAATCAGGAGTCCTAAATATTACGACTCGTTCCGGAAGCGAAAAACTCAAAACCGGTATTGAATATAAGACAGATAAAATAGAAGTATTTGGCAACTCATATGATACCCAATACACATCTCTCTACATGGGTGGTCCAGAACCTTTTACAAGATGGGTATTACCTAAACTGAATTTAGGTATTCCTGGACAAATGAGCTTCTTTGTTACGGCCAGTGCCAAACTAACAAATACCGCATTTAACAATCATCGTGATAGAGATAGATTTCTTCTATATGGACTCGAATTGAAGGAAAAACAGGACAATATTGGAAATCTAAATGCAAAACTTGATTGGAATATTACACAACAGTTTAAATTGACCACGAGCTACCATAGTTCCCTAAAACAGTGGAGTAAATACGCTTGGAGTTGGAAGAATTATCCAAATCAGACTGCCGAGTATTATCGAAATAATCAAAACATTAATATTAAAGTGACACATACACTCTCAAAGTCAACTTTTTACAACTTAAACCTTGGATACCTGTTCATTGATTATAAAGCTTCACTTGATAGAAAAAGTCCTTCTGATTATTGGCTTTTTTACAAGGATAGTGTTGCTTATAATTATGAAACCTATTACAGCAGTTTTTCTGTAGGCGCCGATTCAGTCATTGCCCCGGATTCAATTGAGACTAGTATTAAAGCAGTAGCATCAGATCCATACGGATTCGTTGATGACAAAAGCTTTGAGAGTATTTGGCGGGATGATTTAACTAGTACCTTGACGTTCAAGGGTGATATCACATCTCAAATTCATCCAGAGCACCTATTAAAGTCAGGGGTTCAAATTCAATACCATGATATTCAGTATGTGGATATTCAAGATGGTGGGATAAAACTTTCAAACTATGGTGACTACAAACTTCGTGGTGGACGCCCATTTTTAAAACCCGTTGGTCCTTATCCAGAATTCGGTCAGCTTCGGTGGGCATTTAGGGTTTATCCCATTATGGGTGGAGGGTACATACAAGACAAGTTTGAAAAAGAAGGTCTTATCATTAATTCTGGCTTGCGAATCGACTGGTTTATGCCCGGTAGTACTATTATGGAGGATGACTGGAAAATGGCGTGGGAAGCAGCGACTGGTTTAGATGCAGAATGGTCTGAGATCAGGTATAATATTAGTCCTCGTTTCGGTATCTCATTTCCCATTTCAATAGAAACTGTAATGTTCTTCTCCTATGGACACTTCAATCAGTTGCCTGAGTTGCAATATTATTACCGTGATCCCTATACTGGTAGTTTCACAGGTAATCCAAACTTAGACTTTGAACAAACTATTCTTTATGAATTTGGATTTACGCATCAATTTGCTCCAGAATGGGCTATTGATATTAAGAGCTACACAAAAGACATTTCAAAACAGGTGGGGACGACTCGCTTGAAAGCAGCATTGGGACTTCCAGTAGATCTGTATGATAATAAGGGTTATGCTCGTGCTCGCGGATTGGAATTTGAACTCAATAAACGATATTCAGGTTTTTACTCAGGCAAACTTACCTATACTACTCAGTGGGCAAACGGATATTCATCGTCCGCCTTCGAGGATTACAAAAGATCGCTTAATGACTTTCCAAACCCTATTAGAGAAAGACCCTTGAGTTGGGATGTTCGTCATCAAGTTATAATGCAAGCAACATTGGCTTTACCCCCGCATGTAAATCTATTTGGTACTAGATTACTAAATGGTTGGAATGCAACAGTGCTTTCCAGATTTTCATCTGGGAATCCTTATACCCCCGGAACACATGACCCGATTGTAGCGCAGAAAACAGAGAACTCTGAAACGGGACCCTTTCAAACAACAACAGATTTGAAGATTAACAAATCTTTTAAATATAATAAGTTAAGACTCTCTCTTTATGGTGAGATATTCAATTTGTTGGACCAGAAGAATGTTCAGATGTCGTATGGTTTTAATGCCTGGACAGGCAAACCCTATAAATTTGGCGATACTATACAGAATTTGAATCAATATTACGACTGGTATCCCATGCATCGATTAATGGATCCAAATCAATACTCCACCAGTCGGCGTGCAAATGTTGGTATTCGGATAGACTGGTGACCAGTCCCAAACTTTTTTGAACAGTTAAGTGCCTCGATATAGATTTGATGAACAAACAATGCCTAAATCAGACAATATACCTGCTGTGTTTACGCTTATTTTGGCGTTTGGAACTATGCTTTTTTCACAACAAACTACACTGGATTGGAAAATGCATGATGTGGGTAAAGTGAGACAATATGTATCAAACCTAGGTACTTTATGGCCTACCTTGTACCTCTATAGTGATTTCGATGGTCTAATATACTGTGAATTTCCACCGAATAGCGAAGAAGAACACGTTGGGGAGGGTGGCATTTGGGTTGGAGCCATTAACCCCGATAATGACACGCTGGTTTCAGTGACTTCAAGTTGGCATTCCTCTGTTGAATTTTTTCCTACAGCTGCTGCATATGACTCAATATGGGTAGCTTTAAGGGGAGATACAATAGATATCCCGTATTGGTCCGATTATGTGGCAGTATCTGACCAAGACTTCATTTGCCGATATAGTGACTATAACATCACGAATATTGCTCAGCATACACCATTATATTTGGATGTAGTTCAAGCTAGTTATTCATGGTCTTCTTGGCCATTAGACGAAATGATCGTTTACAGTTTTTATGTTATACCTGTCTTAACAGATTTAAAAGATGTTTATATTGCCTACTGGTTAGACGGGAATGTAGGCTATCGTACTCAAGGTTGGGATTTTGCACTTGACGATAAATCAAAGTATTACGAAGACCGATATTTGGGTGTTTCGATAGACGGGCAAGGTGGTGCGGATGGAGATGCTTATAGCCCAATAGGTATTAAGATTTATCCACCTAATAATACACCTGTGGATTCAATACGCTGGACATTTGAGTGGATTCCCAATCCGAGTATTGGCCCACCGAGTAGAGATTCAGATAGATATGAGGTAATGTCCTCTGGAGTTATTAAACAGGATCAGCAGACACCAATAGGTTCTCAGTTCATGGTTTCCTTTGGACCCTTTGATCTTCAGGTGGGAGACACACTCCATTTTAAAGTGGGAGAAATACTTGGTCAAGGTGAGGATGGTATGCTTGATAATGCAGATCGACTGGATTGGCTAATTGAGCAAAATTTCAAAGTGCCTGCACCACCACCATCACCACCTCTACGGGTTCAAACAGAGAATCATCAGATTGTACTTGAATGGGATTCGACCAAATTAGGGGATGTGAATCCGGAAATTTATCAAGATATTTACAGGGGAGATGATGTAGATCAGCCCTTTGAAGGTTATCGCGTTTATAAAAGTACAATCAGTTCGAATGGTCCTTGGACTTTATTGGCTGAATATGACATCGCAGGCAATGATTATGGCTACAATACGAGCCTAGAGTATGAGTATAATGATGTAGGGTTATTAAATAACTTAGAGTATTATTATACTGTGACTTCATTTTCTAAGCCGGATACGGTTATAGATTTCCCTTCCCAAGAATCTAGTAAGAGTACCAACTCGAGCAATATCGTTCCAGGAACAGCACCACCTAATACGGTGGGACTTGTCGCTGTTGTACCTAATCCTTATCGTGGCAATATTGATTATAATGCTTATGATCCCAGGTGGGAGACAAATCCTCCTGGTCGCAATTGGATGGAACAGGATCGAAGGATTCAATTCATCAATGTCCCTACTCAATGTGAAATCAAGGTATATTCCTTATCTGGGGATTTGGTAAAATCAATCCGACACGACGATCAAAACAGAGGGTATGAAGACTGGAATCTTACTTCCTCAGTAGGGCAAGCAGTTTCAAGTGGCATTTATCTTTTCACTGTTGAAGATACAAATACAGGAAATGTCCAAATTGGAAAGTTTGTGATAATTAAATAAGTAGTGAATGATTTGAATAACAATTGCAAACGCTACCTTATTTGTAAGGATAATCATGATGCCTAATAGAAAAGTGATTTTTACAAGGATCGAGATTCTAATTATATTTCTTAATATTGATCTTTTTACTGGTAGTCTTCTATTTGCACAGATGACAAATTTGGATTTTAAGATGCACGATGTTGGGAAAGTACGCCAAGTAATTGTTAATACAGGTGCTTTGAGTGCTACAGATGCCAACGGTGTAAGTAAATTCGGCTATACAGGGTTGCTTAATTCAGAGTTTCCGCCAAACAGCAATGAAGAACATATATATATGGGAGGGGTATGGATAGGAGCGATTACTCCAAATGGAGATACTCTAGTTTCAGCTACTAAAACACATTTCACTCCTGATGAGTTCTATCCTACAGATTCAGAATATGACACAATTTGGGTGGTATCAAAGGAAGATACTGTAGATATTCCTTACCGACCAAACTACACGGCGATATCGGATCAAGATTTTGTTTGCAGATACAATGACTATAATCTTACAAATATTAATGATCATACGCCTCTGTACTTGGACGTGATTCAAACCAGCTATGCTTGGAGTTCACCTCCGCTGGATGAGTTTATTATTTTAAAGTATGACATTATACCCACAGTTTTCGATTTGCATGATGTATATATTGCCTATTGGCAACAGGGCGAAGTGGGAAATAACGATGCATCCTTGAACTGGTTTGATGATCTCACTCTCTTCTATCCTGAATATCAAATGGGCGTAACTGCCGATGCTGAAGGAAGAGATGATGGTGATGCCATTAGCCCGATAGGAATCAAAATCTTAGATCCCTCTAACAGTTCCACTGAATTGGTGTGGTCATATCAACATCAAACTCACTCTGTTCTTGAATCAATTTCCAGAGATGCGAACCGTTATAGTTACATCAGTCAAGGGGTGACTATGCAGAATATTTCTGAACCCCAACGATCACATTGGAGTATTTCCTTCGGACCTATAGAACATGTAGCTGTTGGTGATACCTTTCATTTCGAGATGGCGATTGTTTTTGGTACAGGAATAGATGGAATGCTGGAAAACGCTGAATATTTAGAATTTCTTGCTGATCGAGATTACAAAGTTCCATCACCGCCACCAATGCCTCCACTTGAAATTTTAACAAGAAGCCATCAGGTGGAAATTAACTGGGAGCCAAGTGAAGGAAACAATCCAGAATCATATATTGATCCCTATAGAGGTGATGGTGAAACAAAACCATTTGAGGGATATAGGCTTTACAAGAGTACACACAGTGTCACCGGTCCTTGGACTTTACTAGCTGAGTTTGATTTACCAGATAACGAATATGGATATAATACCGGACTGAGTTACGAGTATGTTGATAAAGGGTTATTGGACAATTTGGATTATTACTATTCCGTAACAGCGTTTTCCAAGCCTGATTCAACGGTAGATTTTCCCTCGCTGGAATCGAGTAAAAACGGGAATGCTCGAATTGTTGTACCTGGTACAATGTCTCAGGAGACTATAGGCAAAGTGACTGTCGTTCCTAATCCCTATCGTGGAGATATTGATTATAATGGATATGATCCTAAATGGGAAAGAAATCCTCCTGGACGCCCCTGGATGGAACAAGATCGGCGGGTTCAATTCGTTAACTTGCCGGCTGAGTGCGAAATAAAGGTCTTTACTTTGGCTGGTGACTGGGTGAATTCATTTCACCACAGTGATCCGACCAGAGGTTATAAAGATTGGAATCTGACTTCTTCAGTTGGGCAGGCAATTTCTAGTGGAATTTATCTGTTCACCATAGAAGATATTAATAGAGATAATATCCAAATTGGAAGGTTTGTGATAATCAAATAGAATTGACCTTAATGAATTATGCAGAATATTAAAACATTTACTGAAAATATGAATGTATTTTCTATCATCCTTTGGATAAGGAAGCGGAATAGAGTGGTTATACTACTTTTAATATGCAATATACTACTTACACGAGAATTTTCCCTAATGGCACATGAGTCTGATAAGGAATATCATCACCAAAACCACCTGTCAAGAATTAATCTGGAATCTGCTTTAGATTGGAAAATCCATGATGTTGGTATGGTACGCCAAGTAGTTACAAATATTGGAGGTATTAATGCTTCGACAGGTAGTTATGACCCCATATTGGACTATCCATTTTTAATGAATTGTGAATATCCACCAAATAGTCAAGAAGAGCATATCTTTGAGGCCGGAATTAGGATTGGGGCTATAGTGAATGGAGACACAATGGTTTCAATCCCCAATTGGAACAACGCACACCAAGACTATGAGTATTTTCCTACTGGTGCATCTGATGATACAATTTGGGTGGCGACTCAGGGTGATACATTGGATATTCCATACTGGCCTAACTACGTTGCTATTTCCGAGCAAGATTTCATTTGCCGATACAGTGACTACAACATCACGGATATTCCCTTGCACACACCTCTGTATTTGGATGTGATTCAAACTAGTCATGCCTGGAGTTCGTATCCTTTTGATAAAGTCATTGTCTACAATTATTATGTAATTCCAACCCGAAATAATCTTCAGGGTGCTTATGTTACCTACATGATGCAAGGCAGAGTGGGCAATTTACAAACGGGTCAATTAGCCACAGATGATGATGACGTGTCAATGTTTGTCTCAGAACATAACATGGCAGTCATCAAAGACCTGCCAGGAGGGCCAGATGGAACTGCTACTAGCCCAGTGGCAATTAAGATTTATCCCCCCGAAGAATGGACTGATTCATTGGATTGGTCGTTCAAATGGTATGGCCACCATCATCAGACTCCCATGCGGGACAAGTTAATATATGAACAGCAAATGGTGAGTAATTCAATAATGCAGGATCAGGCTGAAGGGGGACAGTCTATTTTTGCACTTACATTTGGTCCCTTTGATGTAATGGTTGGTGATACTATACATTTCAGCGCAATTGAAATATTGGGTGATGGAATGGACGAAATAATGAAAACCGCAGAGCGTTTAGATATTCTGATAGAGAAAGATTTCAAATTACCAGTCGCTCCTCCCACTCCTCCGCTAACGTTTGAGATTAAAAGCAATAAAATCATCTTGGATTGGGAACCCACTTCAGATGATCAGAATCCGGAACTATATACCGATCCAAACCGTGCTGATAGCGTAGAATATCCTTTTGAAGGATATCGTGTTTATAAAAGTACCAATAATATCACCGGACCTTGGACCTTGCTTGCTGAATATGACTTACCTGCTAACGATATTGGTTCTAATATCGGTTTATCCTATGAATTTAACGATATAGGTCTTTTAGATTACTTTGAGTATTTTTATTCTGTAACTGCATACTCCAGGGAAGACAGTGTCTTAGGGTTTCCAGAGTTAGAATCAAGCATTAATCGGAACGCAATAAGTGTTGTTCCTGGTCCTAGTCCTCAACCAGCTATCGGACAAGTAGTAGTTATTCCCAATCCCTACCGTGGTGATATTGATTACAACACATATGATCCAAAGTGGGAAAAAAACCCCTCTGGTCGACACTGGATGGAACAAGATCGGCGAATTCAATTCACCAATTTACCTGGCCTATGTAAAATAAACATATACACTTTAGCCGGAGATTTGATAAAAATACTTCAGCACAATGATCCTGAGAAAGGTTACGAGGACTGGAATCTAACATCTACAGCCGGTCAAGCAATTTCTAGTGGTATCTATCTGTTCATGGTTGAGGATGCAGAGAATGGTCAAGTGCAGGTAGGTAATTTTGTGGTTATTAAATAGATGATTGATATAATCCATGAATCTTAAATCAGCAAGAATAGGAGTTTTAAGTATGATCAGGAAACTAATGTTTGTGTTCATCTTTATTGGCAGTTTTAGCTTTGCCCAATATGAACGACCTGGGAGTACCGATGCCCAGTTCTTAAAAATCGGTGTTAGCGCTCGGGCAGCAGGAATGGGTGGTGCTTACATTGCTGTTGTATCTGGGGCAGAAGGTGCTTATTACAATCCAGCAGCTCTTACAAAAATTAACCGAACTGACGTTGCATTTACTCACAGTAAGTGGTTTGCCGGTATCAACCATGAATTTACATCAGTAGCTCAAACTTTTCCACAATTGGGTACCTTTGCAATTTCCATGACTGCCCTTTACACAGACGAAATGAACGTCACAACTCCACTGCAACCCGATGGTACTGGTGAAACATTTTACTCAGGTAATTACCGTTTTGGTATTAGTTATGCTCGCAATCTTACGGATCAGGTTTCCTTTGGAGGAACGGTCAACTACATTAATCTGGACCTTTATCGTGGTTTCACAGCTAATGCTTATTCGACGGACATTGGTGTCCTTTACGTTACCCAATTCCACGATTTTCGCTTCGGCATGAAAATTGCCAACTTTGGTACTGATCTGAAGTTTGTAAACGAAGCATATCCTCTCCCGACTAACTTTACTTTTGGTATTTCCATTAACGCCTTTGAAATTGGAGATCAAAAAATGCTAACCAGTTTTTCTGTAGTGAAACCAAACGATGGGAAACCACTCGGTAAAACGGGTGTTGAGTGGAATTATCGAAATATATTTTTCGTAAGATCAGGATATCGGATTAACCATAACGTCGCCACCTACTCCGCTGGTGCTGGACTTCAAGTATCCATTAATGACATGAATGTTAAAATTGACTATTCCCTAAGTAACTTTGAATTGTTAGGAGAAGCTCTTCGATTTGGTCTCATTTTATCGTTTTAAGTTCAAGAAGAGGAATCTATTGGTCAAAAATTATCTTCTAGGATGGACATCAATCCTCCTATGTATAAACGGGACTTTAAGAGGTCAGTTTACTCAATCTACCACCTTGGATATTCTGGCTGGATTGGAAGATAGTACCATTCAGGTGGTTGTAGAACCTCCCATCACTGTAGGGAATACTGAGAATATATTCGATGGAAATCCTTATACTAATATTGGAGTCCAAGAGAGTGACTTGGTAAGAATTACATTGCACTTTGAAGAAGCTATAGACATTAATAAAAGCAATATCTTCTTTTGGCATGATGGATTATGGTCTTTGGAAATAGCCATGACTGAAGATGACTTGAACACTCAATCCGGTTCCTATCAGCAGCTAGTAAATAATGACGACTTTTTTTATTTCGAGTGGGATTCGGTGTCCTTTTGTTCTACTGATGTTCATTTTGTTAGTTTGGTTGCACGAAATCCTGGAGATAACAATATTTTTTTAGGGGAATGGACACTTTTCACGACTATTACATACATATCATTGCAGATATTACCTGATTCACTAAAGCTAGTTCCAGAAACATCTATGCAACTGAATGTGGAAGTTGTGGATGTCGATGGGAACACCCATCCCTTTGAAATGGACGAAGTAATCTTCTGGTCATCCAGTGATGTGTCTGTGGCGACAGTAGATGAAATGGGGAGAATCTTTGGGGTGTCATTGGGAATATCAGAGATTACCGCTACCACCCAATCGTTGTCTGGGTATACTACGGTTCAGGTTGTTGATGACTTTGAATCCGTGAATGCTGAACCGATTATAATAAGGGTTGCTCTAATTCTGCAGGACCCCATGACAGATAACAATGAACTTCTCCATGAACGCTTCGGCTGGCTGGATCCAAACATTCTAGTTGATCAATTGCTCGAAGAGTTTTATCAAGCGAGTGATGCGGTAATTCAGTTTCAGATTATGGAAACAGATAATGACTCGACTCTTTTTACAAGATTAGATGGAGAATTTCTATTAGTTGATGAATTGGTGGAATATTACAGCGAACCTGGCTGGCCAGAACTTGTGCAAGCACATCAAGAAGGTCTACTTGAATTTGACTACCTTGCTATGCTGGAATATTATGACCTCTGCGAAAAGAGAAATAATGGGGTGATCGATGAAGTATGGGTCTATTCCCATCCCTATTCGGCTATGTACGAATCTCTTCTCACTGGACCCGATGCCTTCTGGTGGAATTCTCCTCCTCTGGAAGGAAGTACATGCGAACTCCTACTGTCCATCATGGGTTGGAATTATGAGCGAGGAGTTGACATGGCAATGCACAGTTTTGGCCATCGGGTTGAAAGTGCTATTTCCCATGTTTATGGTAGATGGGATATGTCAAATGAAGAACCGAATAATTGGGAGCTATTTACCCGCATTGATCAAGACTTCCTGGGCGATGCTCAAATAGGCAATGTACATTATCCACCAAACGGGATATCAGATTATGACGTTAGTAATACCAATTATGTAGTCACTTATGCTGACAACTGGAAGCGATACCCCATATTACTGGATCAAAGTCGAGAAGTGAATTGTCAAGAATGGAACTGTTCAGAAATAGGATATCAAAGGTGGTGGCTGAACCATTTACCGCGTTTTACCGGCGTGACTGATGGAATTCTAAATAATTGGTGGCACTATATTGTTGACTATGAAGGAGCAGAAGAGGCATCCTTGTCTATTATCAGTGATCCAGTAGACGAATCTGATAACATTATCCCTGAAGGGTTAGTCCTTTATCAAAATTATCCA
>Ga0310124_10002756_pt1 | contig 12006 bp, 12 predicted proteins | sample CB11b_AW_Bot5_MG_FD_203507 | JGI IMG/M metagenome (GOLD analysis project Ga0310124, IMG submission 203507) | Marine microbial communities from Western Arctic Ocean, Canada - CB11b_AW_Bot5 | ecosystem: Environmental > Aquatic > Marine > Oceanic | place: Canada: Western Arctic Ocean | collected...
AATGCTGTGCTTGGCCGACATATCACTCAGATTGACATCACTCATGGAAGTTGATTAAACGACTTTATATACTTGTAGTAATTCATTGTTTACTAAATTAGTAAAATCACTGACACGCTTTTGTCCAAGAGTTTGTTATCACTACCCGAAAAACAAAAATCCTCGCAAACGCGAGGTCTTAGTTTTATCCATAAATAGTGAGTACACCTCTAACCTAAGGAAGAGCCCCTAGCCTCCGAATTTTCTGTTATTTTTGCGCGTCTAGATTCGCTTGATGTTTTAAGTGCTCAATGAACATCGGAACCTTTTTTGCTATGTGCTTTCTAGACGCGTAGAAGGCGTACAGCACCAAATCTTCAGGTTTATATTCAAGTGTTATAACTTCCAGGGAGCCAATCTCTATTTCATCGCGACAAAATTCAGCAGGGAGTATCGCAAACCCCAAACCAGCCAATGCGCCTGCTTTAGCAAGTTGCCCACTATTCACTTTAAATGCAGATTTTACTCTTTGAGTAATTACCTCACCTGTTTCGTTCTTAAATACCCATGGCGTACCATTTAACGTGGTAAAGCTGCTAATACAAGGTACATGTTTCAAATCCGTAATCTTAAAAGGCTTAGAAGGTGTATGAAGAAGTTTGGGTGAAGCCACAACAACACTAGGCCAACGCTTAATCTCTTTCGCTATCCAATTGTTATCCTCTAGCTTCCCTCGATGAAAACTCAAAATAACGTCAAACCCGTCAAGCGGATCCTCTTTAGGGCTGATACTCGTATCACAACATAATGAAATAGATGGATATTGAGTACAAAACGAAACGACGGCTTGGGCCAAGTCAGGTGAGTCTGGCATTAAAACATTGAGTTGCCCTATGACTTCACGAGAGTGTTGTGTCACCTCCTCAAGAGCGTCGTTGAGTTTATCTAACAATGGCTGAGTTCGTAGATAGAGGTGGTCCCCTGCTTCTGTCGAAGAAATTCGGCGCGTCGTTCTATCAAAAAGTCGAGCATCCAGCTGCTCTTCTAGCAACGCGATATGACGACTGACGTTTGATGTCGGTAAACACAGAAACTCTGCAGCTCTCTTAAAGCTATTGTTCTCATAGACACAGTGAAAACTTTTTAGCCATTGTTGATCAATCTTCTCAAGCATTCCCATTAATCTCATCCATATCAATAATCCGCCCATACTAATAATCCCACCTAATTGGATTATAAAGCCAATATTAGCCACTTTATTACCAGAAACAGGCTTATACAATACTCATCATTAAAAGTGAACTGGATAAGGTTTCCAATGAGTTGGATAGAAAAACTATTAGATAAGAAGAATATAATCAGTACGCGTAAAGCGAATATTCCAGAAGGCGTATGGACAAAATGCCCCTCTTGCAACCAGATCCTGTACAGCATAGCTCTTAAAGAAAATCTGGAGGTATGTCCAAAATGCGATCACCACATGAGGATGTCGGCACGCTGTCGCTTAGACAGTTTTTTAGATAAAGGTATGAAAACAGAGTTAGGCAAACAACACGAGCCGAAAGATTTGCTCAGTTTCAAAGACAATAAACGCTACACAGAGCGCCTTGCCCTAGCCCAAAAAAGTACAGGTGAGAAAGATGCAATAGTCGCGATGCAGGGAGAGTTGTTAGGGATGCCTGTTGTGGCGTGCGCTTTTGAATTTTCTTTTATGGCTGGCTCAATGGGTGCCGTTGTGGGCGCTCGCTTTGTTGATGCTGTTAATGCAGCCATCGAGGCTAACTGTGGATTAGTATGCTTTTCGGCTTGTGGTGGAGCGCGTATGCAAGAGTCACTGATGGCTTTAATGCAAATGGCAAAAACGAGTGCTGCTTTAAAACGACTATCGGATGCAAAGCTCCCTTATATCTCCGTATTAACCGACCAAACCTTTGGCGGTGTATCAGCAAGTATAGCAATGCTTGGTGACATCAACATTGGCGAGCCCAAAGCGCGAATTGGCTTTGCAGGGCGTAGAGTGATTGAACAAACGGTACGAGAAAAGTTACCTGAAGATTTTCAGCAAAGTGAGTTCCTATTAGAACATGGCGCATTAGACATGATTGTTGGTAGACGTGACATGCGTAAACGAGTGGCTAAATTGATCGCGATGATGACCAATACTCAGATTCAAGTCGAGCATTAGACCACTACACCTCGGCCTATAACTCCCCCTAAAATGAAGTTCAGCGATCTCTTTAGATTAACGACCGCGGGGGAGAACATTCTTTGCCGCTAAACTGAAGCCGCACTTGTCTCGTACTTATCACGATCGGTATTCAGTTCCTTCCCTTTCCTACTATCAATAAGAGATTGAGAATACGAACCGCACCCAGTACATTCCTTTAGATTACTGTATTTTCACTAGCTTCTGATAGTTAAAATACCGTATGGTACAAACCATAAAATTATTAAGACTCGCGGCCTTTGCCACAGAGACTCTCCATTTAAAACGAAAAGACTTACTATGAATTTTGATATCAATGCACTGAAACACCACCAGCTGGTCGAAGATGGTCAATTAGAAGGCTGTTACATTCATCAACCTGTGCAAGGCAGTCAACCAGATGACAAAGCGGTTTTAGTGGAGCGCCAAGCGCTAGAAAGCCTGGGATATAAGGTGGTTCAGGTTAAAGCGAAAGGCGGGACAACAACGTTTGCCGAGGCTATGCAAAAGTTTGCGAAGAAGACGGGTCACCAGCCCAAAGAGTAAGCGGATGATCAAAGGGCGTGACCAAGTTCGCTAACAACAGTCTTTCGACTACCCTGTCGAGCGACCTTAATAAGCACCATTTCATGCTGACAGCATGGGCTTTAGCGAAAGCTTTTTTCCTCAGTTAGCGCTTGCTGTCACAGTTGCCCCCAGAGCAATTTATCCAGGATTTGAACGAGTCGCTTCCTTTCCCTTCTTTTGATTCTTCCCCCCTCTTTCCATGTTTTTCATTGTTTTCATCATCGATACAAATTTGGGGCTTTATAGATTCTCTAGATTTAGGGCTTTGACATCTCCCATCCAAAAAACTCTATCTTTATGATCTAACAAATCATTTCCACTGATGGGGTGAAAAAGTATCGTTAAACCTTTTCGGTTGAACGTCAACCAAGTAACTACGTCACTTAATAAATGTGGTTTAAAGTAAAGCTGACAGCTCCAACAGGGATGAGGGCCAACCAATTTTCGATGAAGTTGGCCTTGTCTTAGATCTGTAATTTCTAATGCTATATCGTTAATTACCCTTTGAGCCGTTTGCTCGGTAAGGTCGTTAAAATAAATATGTGCATGCCAACCTTTTAACCTTGGAGAAGATATTGCTTCTTGGTGATTACCATACGCAATTGGTAATTGAGGAGTGAAACTGGGCATAAAAGACCTCTATAAACTGGAATTTTTTATTTACTATTAACTCGAAAATATCGTTCATTCCGGTGAGTCAATCTTTGGTTCTGTTTTATCGAGAAAGAGTATGTTACAACCTATATTATTAATACACTGCATAAGTTGAATGTTACCTATGAATACTTTCGATTACTCTACGTTGGATGGACGGCTACTTCGCATGTTTATTAGCGTTTACGAACACCAATCAGTAACAAAGGCAGCGGATAGTATGGGGGTTACTCAATCAACAGTTAGCCATGGGCTCAACCAACTGCGCAAAATAGTAAAAGATGAATTGTTTGTCACTTCAGGAAGAGGCATCGCGCCTACGCCAAAGGCGGGAGAACTTATTGAAAAGGCCAGAGAAATCGTAATAGCGATGCAAGCTTTCGCAAGCTCACAACAATACAACCCACTAATAGATGATAAAGTTTTTTCCATCGCGGCTAACGACTATGAAATAGAAACCGTTATAAAACCTATGTTTCATGATTTCCAGAAAGCAGCGCCGATGAGTTCGTTGCACATAGCTCCAGCCAGAACTCAACTTCAGTGGGCTTCATTACTTAGGTCTGGCGATGTAGATTTTGTTTTGTCACCAGAACTAACGAGTAACGAGTCGGATTTAATTCAAACTAAGTTGTTTTCTGACCAAGAGGTCTGTTTTTACAATCCTCAAAAGCAAACACCGCCAACAACGATAGAGCAATATTGCTCCAAACCTCACGCCATCATGTCTTTTGAGCATTCTCATCAAACCGAGATAGACACAATACTTAAAAAACGAGGAGTGAAGAGAAAAATCGTGGCTAGTGCGCCAAGTTTTGGGGCGATAGCGTCTTTAATTAAAGATACAAACATCATAGTGACAATGCCTTCTCGCTTGTCAGAAACGTTATTTAGAGACTTTAAGCAGGTCCCCTTACCTTTTGAGCTTCCTCACTTCAATATTGTTAAAGTCTGGCACAATAGAAATAAGCAGTCAGAGCGTCATTCTTGGCTTAAAAATCGATTACAGTGAGTATTATTTGGGGTTGATACTCTGGTTTTTTGTCTGCATGTTAAAAAAGACCGACCATGGTATGAGGTTTCTGTTTTTTGAAACCAAGTAAACGCCTGTGTATTGAACCCATCTATTCATCTATTCATCTATTCATCTATTCATCTATTCAGAGTAGTTATATTGCTTTGATTCGCCTTTTAAAATAAGTAGTTATCAGAGCCCAGCTAGTATCCCGTGACCATCATTAGATCTCGATTTAAGTAATAGACTTTACCTACCACCTCGCCACAACTGCAACTGCAACTAATCGAATTTGTTCATGAGAAGTATGAATAATGCCCTATTTTTTTAATTAATTAGACTGGCTAGCATACAGGTGCTCAAACAAAACATACCTAAAAAGGAAGAATCATGTCTATTAAATCTGTTGCAATCGGAATGGCTGTTTGTCTATTTACTGCCCCAAGCTTTGCTAACCTAAGCACCATTGACGCTCAAACTAATCAATCCATTAAACTAGCGGAAGGCTTCTATGAAGATGTACTGGTTTATAGGAATTTGAACAACTTCGGAAAGTACGTTGGTGACACTTACATCCAACACGCTACCGCTTATGGCGATGGACCAGCAGAACTGATTAAAGCGGTAGCTGGCGAGTTAACTGCTGATCCTGGCGTGAAAGTAGATATCTACCGTACCATTGCAGAAGGTCCTTATGTCGCAATACACTCTGTTTGGACAACTTCAGACGGTGCGGAATATGTTTATGTTGATATCTGGAGAGAAGAAAATGGCATGCTGGTAGAGCATTGGGATCACTACCAACAAGTTCCGGAAAAATCTGAAAACAAAAACACTATGTACCAAGGGCCAGACGCGAATATCTATGATGCAACTCAAGACATTGAGCGTAATCGAGGCAGAGCCATTGCTGTGTTGAAAAGCTTTGATAACCCAGCGGATACAAGTGCGTTAAAAAAGTATATTTCTAGCGAAACCTATATTCAACACAACCCAGAGGTTCCAAATGGTAGAAAAGCATTGGTTGGTTACCTTGATTACTTAAACAGTAACGGGACCAAGCTAAAAACGGAGATAGCAAAAACAATCGCGATGGGTGACATGGTTCTTGTTCATTCTAAGCAAACTGACCTAGGTAAAAAAGGCGATTTAGGTGTTGGTTACATTGATATCTTCCGCTTTAATAGCGAAGGGAAAATAGTAGAGCATTGGGATATTGCAGAAACTCAAACTGGAGAGTCAGCCAACGAGAACGATGTGTTTGGTTACCCTAGCCAACGTTAATTGCAGCTTCATTGAGTGGAAAAAGTGCTCAACATCAGTGTTGTCCAAAAACTTCTTTTTCCGCTCATATTTGCCTTATTTTATAGAAAATGACCCATTAACATTTGAATATAGCCACCTCTGTGGCTAATTTCTTTTTCTAGCCGTTAACAACTCATATCACTTGACCTGTCTACAGGTAACGACTTTAGAATGATTAGCCTTATGCTTATCATGACTAAAGAGGCACATTTCGTTGCACCAATTACGAGACTTACAGCAGTCAAAGCTATTTCAGCTCTTCGACCATTTACCATCGACAATGAAAGGGATCACTCTTGCCCTTATATCTACAGCACTGTTTACGATCGTTGGGGTATTTGTTCGACAGCTCAGCACAGACTATGACACCTTTCAGATCCTCTTCTTTCGCCAGTTCATTTTTATGTTGTTGCTCATGCCTGCGATCAGCAAAAATATCGGCGTGCTACTTAAGCCCAACAAAATATCGCTTCACCTACTAAGGATAATGGGCGCATTTACCGCTCTATATTTTGGTTTTATTTCAGTGAGCAATATTCCATTTGCTGACGCAACAGCACTCGGTTTCTTGCAGGTGCTTTTTGTGGCTCTAATCGCTCATTTCGTGTTGGCAGAGCAGATCACCGGCAGTCGAATTTTCACAATTGTAGTTGGCTTTATCGGGGTAATGACGGTTGTTCGACCGACCTTTGCAGCAAGCCATAGCCTTTATGTTTTATCTGGCGTAATTGCCGCACTAGGCGCGTCGGTAGCGGTAGTGTGTGTTAGGAAAGTGGCACAGAGCGAACCAAAAATAACATTGATGGCATACCAAGCTCTGGCAATTGGTTTGATGACATTAATACCAACCCTTTACTTATGGCGCACGCCAACAGTCGGAGACTTCATGTTACTGCTGTTAGTTGGCATCATCTCTTCGTTTGCTCAGTATGTTGGTATCTCTGCATATAAATGGGCGCAAGCCAACATCATTGCCAATGTTGAGTATGTAAAGATTATCTATTCACTTATTATTGGCTTAGTTGTCTTTTCTGAAATTCCTGATTTATGGTCAATGATTGGCGCACTGATTATTCTTATTAGTGCATTGATTCCATTGATTTGGTCTCACTATCAAACCACCAAAGAGGATAGCCCTAAGTGTTGAGCATCAAACAATTTTGTGAACAACTAGAGGTATCTCGAACAACGGTTCTCTACTACGAGCGAAAGGGGCTAATCACTCCTACAGCTAGAGCATCTAACGGTTATCGCCAATATGGCGAACGAGAGCTTGAAAGGTTTAGAGCAATACTTGCCTATCGTTCTTATGGTATTCCCGTCAGTGAGATTGAGAGCCTGCTACAGCAATCTCAGGATGAAGACCGAGATACGGTACTAAGACAACAGTTTGCTGCTCTCGATCTAGAAATTCAAAAGTTGCGTCAGCAGCAACAGTCCATTATGGCGTTACTCAAAGAACCTGAACTTCTTAATCAAGGCCTACTCACCAAAGAACGTTGGACAGAGATACTTAAAGAATCAGGAATGGATGAACAGGGTATGATCAATTGGCACAAACGCTTTGAGCAGATGGAGCCACTAGGACATCTCAAATTCCTTCAATCTTTAAATATCGATGAAGATGAAATTGAGCAGATAAGGGCGTGGTCACGAAAGCCATGAGGTATTGATATAAATTACCCACATTCCACGAGTTTAAGGCTATTTGGTGATTCATCGACGCGTTTTTCTAGGATTTGTTCTCGGTTGGTTTATTGTTATTACCCGAAAACCAAAAGGCCTCGTAGTTCGAGGCCTTACGTTTTTCATTTAACGTTTACAGCTACCCTACTTCACTGACTTCTCTTATTAGCTTTCCTTACTGACCTAAGTTACTGAGTAAGCTGACTGAACTTCGGCAAGCTCTTCACAAACCTCTGGTGTACATCCATATAGGTTTGCATATAGATTTCATCGATACTGTCACCACTCGGGAAACTGGATGAGAAATCGACGTGCTTACGGTCAATCGACAATTTAGCGGCCTCGACAATATGAGCAATGAACATTCGAGGATCTTCCAAGCCGATAGAGATACGCATTGTGGTCGGTTTGATGCCTGCTTCATTTAACGCTTCATCGCTGAGCTCTGAGTGCGTGGTCAGTGCTGGGCACAAGGCCACGGTGTTGGTTTGCCCTAAGCTCACTTGCATGCCGATTGCTGGCTCAAGCATGTCAAAGAACTGTTTAAACCCATCTCGATTGATTGGTGCACGGTCGCCGTTGCCTTCCATATCGATAGTGAAAAGCGCCGCTGGTAAACCCAAGTACATGTTGTTCTGGCAGTGTTCATAGTTATCGCTGTCTGGCAAAGCTGGACACGACACATTGATGTCTGGGTGAGCATCAAAGATCTTCGCCAGAGTCAGGGTGTTGATTGTCTTTTGCACCACACGCATCTCATAGGTTTTCATGCCGTTGAGCACTTCAAACGCTTTGTCTGCGTCTAGGAATGCACCCTTAATGTAGTACACATTCCAAAACAGCGTTTCGTTCCATGGAATGGTGGCCTCATCGCCGTTGGACTTGGTGAAAGTGACCTCCTCTCCTTTTGGAATAAACATGGTCTCGTTGCGGCCAATCACAACTCCAGCGGTTGTGGTGCCAGAACCCGCCAGTTCTTTGGTGTAAGAGTGAATGACATAATCGGGTCTTTCCGCCACATCGTCGCGTTTTAGTACTGGATGCAGCAATGGAGTCCCAACTGTTGAGTCAACAATCACATCCCAACCGCGAGAGTGGCCAGCTTTACTGATGCTAGCAACATCCAACACGTATCCATGCGGGTTACACGGTGACTCTAGGTAAACATAGATCTTCTTACCACCAGCGAGGCGATCTGCGTATTTATGAGCAACCTCATCAAGGCGCGTCGCGAACTCATCACCGGAATAACCATCCACCCACTCTACCGCGACATTCAGATTCGAAGGCTTGCCAAACCAATCTTCCAACAGCTGGTAAGAACCGCCATAGATATTACGTGAAGCCAAGACTATGTCTTCATGGCCAAGTAAATGGCTCAACAACCCATCAATAGCCGCCATACCCGAGTTAAAGTTCCATGCGAGGTATTCGTTGGCTCTAGAGCCTGCCTCAATATCAACCATATGGTTAGCCAGTGAAATCGATGTTGGGTTAAGCAGTCGAGAGTAAATATCGTGCAGCGGCTCTTTACCGTTGAACGCATCTTCAATCCATTCTGTACAAGCAAACAAATACGTTGCAGTGCGCGTAATTACGGGGCTGGCAGAGAAAATAGCAGCGACATTATCGAAGATAGGATACGCACCTTTAGACGCAAAATTGCCATTATTGGTGGCAATAGATTGGTAAGTAGCACGCATTGGGTTTTGCAGGTTGTCGAGGATCTTAGCTATCTGGAATGACAAGAAACGTTTGGCATTAAACCAAGCGATTCGGTCACTCTTGTCGAGATCTGAAAGCCCATCAACCGTCAATGCCCAAAGATCGTGTGTCTTGGTATTGGCTTTGTACAGTGTCGTCGCCAGTTCGATAAGCGTGACGCCGTAATCACTGTTTGGGTCGATACCAAAATGCTTTGCCTGCTCAATGGCAAGGGCTTCTGCTTGTTCATGTTTGGTTGTTTTACGCAGCGGGCTAAGTTGAGTTGATGTATTCATAATTCCTAAGTCATTCCATGCTTGTTGTTCCTCCTTTAATTTTAGTTTTGTGCAGATGCTAAAAATTGCTATTTGCGAAGTAAGACATACACTTTGAGCAATAATATTGCCAAACTAAATTCAATATTGATGGAATATGCTAATGGATGAGATCGACAAGAAAATACTGGCTGAACTGCAAAGTAACGCCCGCCTGACTAATCAAGAGTTAGCCGATCGCGTGGCACTGTCGCCCTCACCTTGCTTACGCCGAGTTCGAGCATTAGAGAAACAAGGGATTATTCGCGGCTATCACGCCAGTGTCGACCAAGAAGCATGCGGCTTACCTGTGAATGTATTTGTGTTGGTGAAACTTGAAAAGCCAACTGAAGAGAATATGCGAGACTTTGAGCAGCACATTGAAGTGATTGATGAAGTATTAGAGTGCTTTCTGATGACGGGCAATCATGACTACCTGTTGCATGTGGTGAGTGAATCGCTCAAAAGCTACGAGCAGTTCATCCGTAAACAACTAACTCGCCTGCCCAATATTGCTTCTATTGAATCCAGCTTCGCCTTCGGTCAGGTAAAAACAAAGACCAAGCTGCCCGTGAGGTAATTAGAAACGACTTAATTTAGCTGTGCTGATGGCATTGGATAGTCATCTCCAATCATACAGATAAGTGCGCCACCAAAAGCTTTGTCGTAACGTACTTTTCCTGTCGCATCCGAGCTTTCTATGCTCGAACTGCCGTCCACAATGTGATTAATTTCTTGTGCGACTTTTGTTGGTACCAACCAGATACAAGCCGCAACAGAGCAAGTGGATGATGACGATTCGCAACCTGTCTCGGTGCTTCCTCGTGCCCACTGACTATCTTTTTCCTTGAGCAGTAGTTGCGTTGCTATGTAATCTGGATGATCAATATATTGATCACCACCTATCCATGTATCGTCATAAGGTAGGTATGGTCCTTTCCATGTTGATAAGCCCGGATTTTCGATTAAGTGATTGATGTTTAAGTAGCCGAAGTTCGTGTCGGTATCGGAAGTGATTGGAGGCAAAGAGCTATTATCACGAGAATATTGCTCAGCAGCATCCAAAACAGTATTAAGTTGCCCGATTAGAAATTTTGCCTCGTCGACACGGGACATACGGTTGCCGAACTGGTTGTAGATAAAAAAAGCGGCAATGAGCATTAGTAAACTAAACGCGGCAAGTTTCCATTTTTCTATCTGACGCAAAAGTTTCAACATCTATTTTTATCTCTCATAAAGAAGGTTCTGATAACGCTAAGGCTGCTCTTATAGGAAAGATTATACCAGAGTAAAATCAAGCGTTTTGCATTGAAACGTACTTGTCCATATCTGTGGTAAATAGGCTTAACTCTTAAATGCCCAATTTAAAGCTAGAACTTCCTCAAAAACCAATAATCAAAACCGCACTACTTCACTGACTTAATCACTTGCATCAACCTTGTGTTGATTGATTCAGTAAAACAAACCTAAGACATGGGAATCGATTCCGAAGTGATCGTTTTATCTGACTGTCATCTAATTTTTGTACTTTGATATAACAAATAGCTTAAAAGATATTGAGCGATCGTTCAAATATGTTGAAATTTCCACTATAGTTGATTGGTCAAACAACTCACAACAAGGAAAAGTTATGAATCAAAGTACCGAGTCTCAATCAGATCCAACTCGATCTATCCCTCAAGAAGCATTTGATTGGTATGACGAATATGCGCACGGTCTGATTGATCGCAGAGAGTTTATGGCTCGTCTATCCGGGCTAGCTGTACTTGGCTTAACTATGACGACGCTAACTTCTGCACTGATCCCTAATTATGCGCAGGCAGAGCAAGTCTCTTTCAATGATCCTTCCATCAAAGCAACCTACGAGAAGTTTCCTTCGCCTAAAGGACACGGAGAAGGCTATGGCTACTTGGTGGTACCAAAAGACTTAGAGGGTAATGCGCCTGTTGTCTTGGTCATTCATGAAAATAGAGGCTTAAATCCATACGTAAAGGATGTGGCAAGACGACTCGCGGCCGCGGGGTTTATTGCGTTTGCACCTGATGCACTCTATTCACTTGGTGGGTATCCAGGTAATGATGATGAAGGCCGAGCAATGCAAAAATCATTATCCAGAGAGAAAATCGAAGAAGACTTTATCGCCGCTGCAAACTTTTTGAAATCTCATGATAGAAGTAACGGCAAGCTAGGCGCAGTCGGATTTTGCTTCGGTGGCTATATCGTGAATATGTTGGCGGCGGTAATGCCAGAACAGCTGGATGCGGGCGTTCCGTTTTATGGCACTCCTGCCGCACCTGATTTAAGAAAGAATGTTAAAGGGCCATTGCTCATCCAATTCGCTGGAATCGATAAACGTGTGAACGCGACTTGGCCAGACTATGAAACCGAACTCAAAGAGAACGGAGCAGACTACACCGCATACATCTATGACGGTGTGAATCATGGCTTCCATAACGATTCAACAGGTCGATATGCTGAAGAAGAAGCGGAGTTGGCATGGACACGTACGCTTGAGTTCTTTAATCAAAAGCTTTCTTAATAGGCAAGATTACCGAACCCGTTTTCTTTAAGTTCCA
>Ga0310124_10002759_pt1 | contig 12000 bp, 7 predicted proteins | sample CB11b_AW_Bot5_MG_FD_203507 | JGI IMG/M metagenome (GOLD analysis project Ga0310124, IMG submission 203507) | Marine microbial communities from Western Arctic Ocean, Canada - CB11b_AW_Bot5 | ecosystem: Environmental > Aquatic > Marine > Oceanic | place: Canada: Western Arctic Ocean | collected...
GCACGCCTTCGGCGGCCGCCTTTACCTCATCGATCAGACGACGTTTGACAGGCTCCGTGAACTCGATGTCGCGGATCAATCCTGACAGTTTAGCCTGGGCCCTCAGCAGGTTGCGGTAGTTCCGCCGGTAGCGCTTCTTTTCCCGTTTCGGAATCGTCCCGACCTTCTTTTCGCGCCGGATCACATCCAGGCGCGTCTTGCGGATCACCTCGATGTGCGCCATGACATCGCGGGACCTCCGATTGATCCGATCGTCAGTCATCTCGTCGTCTTGAAAGAGGACGAGTTCCCGGATGGTGCGCTCACCGACCTTCAGTTGCGCACCCATGCGGACGACGGCCCTGGAAAGCGTGGGCATGCGCGAGATGGACTTGATGATCGAATTCTTGCCGCGTTCGATCCGCTTCGCGATGGTCACCTCGCCCTCACGCGTCAGGAGCGGGACGGTTCCCATCTCCCGCAGATACATCCGGACGGGGTCGTTGGTCTTGTCGATCGCGCTGGGCGTCAGGTCGAGCTCAACGTCCTCCGAGCCCTCGTCCCGCCGGTTGAGCAGTTTGTCTTCGCGGTATTTTTGTTCGGAGTCGACGACCTCGATACCATGATTGCCGAACGTCGTGAACAACTCGTCCAAGTCGTCCGACTTGGTGATTTCCCCCGGGAGGATCTCGTTCACCTCGTCATAGAGCAGATACCCCTTTTCCTTGCCGTTCTGGATGAGCTGCCGTACTTCGTCGTATTTTTCTTCGAGCGACAAGAGCGTTCCTCCTCGGCGGACCGCCCGCCGGACCCAAGATGGGCCGACGGCGCCGGACACATCCTGTGGTCACGACCGCAGTGATTCGAGTTTCGCCAACAGTTCTTGTTTCTGTTGTAAGAGCAGGTCGATTTTGGCTAGCGCCGACGGTGTGCCCAGATGCTGGCACCGGTCAATCTCGTGTTGCAACATCGTGCGCTGCCGCTCGCACCCGAGCTGTCTCAGCGCTTTCCCACAATCAGAGGCCGAGGCGGCGGCGCGATCAGCCGCTCCGACGCGCGCCATCCAACCTGCCTCCTCTCTACTGAGACGTTCGCGCAGCGTGTCGAGGACGGTTTCGGCCGGCCACTCGACCAGAGCGCGCGCCGTGCTCAGGATCGGCGCCGTCGTCAAACCCGCGAGGTCCTCATCGCTGAGCGCCCCGATTGCTTCCAAGGCGGCCTGTGTGTCTCGGACAAGCGCCCAGATCAGCCCCTTTTCGGCCGTTTTCACCGTCCGACCGGTCGCGACCCGTGGGTCGTCGAACGTGGTGCGGCGTTCCGCTGCCGCTTTGCGAATCTCGGTACGGACGACATCTTCGAGCACCCCGGCCCGGTGCGCAAGCCGGTCGGCGAAGAGATCGCGGGACGGCGCATCCGGGATCCGAGCTGCCACCTGGAGCATCCGATTCAGGAACTCCCGGCGGTGGTCGCCTCGAGTCAGGTCACGCTCGGCGGCCTCCCGATCCAATAAGTATTCCAGATATGGCTGGGAAGTGCGTAGCTTTTCCACATAATAGGCCCCGCCGTGTGTCCGAATACACGTGTCGGGATCTTCGCCCTCGTCCAGTACCGCCACGTTGACCTGCATGCCCCCCGCGAGCAGCAACTCGCCTGAGCGCGCGGCGGCGGCGGCGCCGGCCGGGTCCGGATCGAAGCTTACGATCACCTTTGATGCGAATCGCTTGAGCAAACGCATCTGCTGTTCGTTGACAGCCGTGCCACAGGACGCCACCGCCGTGGTGACCCCCGCTTGCAGTGCCTGCGCCAGATCGAAGTAGCCCTCGACGAGGACGGCGTAGCCCGCCTTGCGGATGGCGGACTTCGACAGGTACAGGCCATACAGTGTCCGAGACTTTGAATAGATCGCGGTTTCCGGTGAATTCAAGTACTTCGGCTGTTGGTCCTGCTGCAGCGCTCGCGCGCCGAAGGCGACCACAGAGCCGGTGTCCCGCGCGATCGGGATCATGAGACGGTTGCGGAAGCGGTCGACCAGCGGTCGGCCCTCGCGCGCGGCAGCCAGACCACTACGCACCAGCACCGTGTCCGAGTAGCTGCGTCCCCGCAAATGAGTAATGAGGCTGTCGCCATTCGGCGGCGCGAATCCCAACCCGAGTTGAGCGGCAGTCTCGTCCGTTACCCCGCGCGCATCGAGATGCTCCCGGGCTTGGCGTCCACCGCTGTCTGCCAAACGGTCCTTGAAGAACTCGGCCGCGGCCTCGTGTGCGGTGAGCAGCGCCTCTCGTTCGGCGTCGGCCGCCGCGTCCTGCTCCGTTTCAGGCTCCGGGACCGGGACGCCGAAACGTTGGGCCAGTTGACGGACCGCGTCCTGGAAGCCGAGCTTCTCCTGCAGTTCCACGAATTTGAGAACGTCACCGCCGACGTCGCAGCCGAAACAGTGGAAGAAACCCTTGTCCCCATGGACGTGGAACGATGGTGTCTTCTCCGAGTGGAACGGACACAGCCCCTTGAAGCTCGAGCCGGACCTCTTGAGGGGGACGTAGTCCTGCACCACCTGCACGATGTCGACCTGCGCCTTCAGGTCATCGATGAACGATTGCGGAAACAGACCCATGTCAGGCGTCGATCAATCCTTCAATTCCGCGAGGGTCACGCCGGTGCCGCCGTCCTCTGGCGCCGCTGGCGCGAACCGTCGGACGAGCGGATGCGCGCTGAGAAACTCTGCGATCGCTCGCCGAAGCTGTCCGGTGCCGTGGCCATGGATGAAACGCACGACACGCAATTCACCCATCAGGACCTGGTCAAGATGTTTCCCGGCGCGAACCAGCGCGTCGTCCACGCGACAACCAATCAGATTGAGTTCGTCCAACGGGCCGACCGGAGCGTTGACCTGAATCTTGACTCGGTTGTGGGGTTGAGCCTGGGCCGGGCGTGTGGCGCTGACCGCCAGCGATCGGATCGGGACGCGCACCCGTTTCCCCCGCACTTCCACCTCCGCCTCCGTTCCGTGCATGGAGCGGACCTCGCCTTCAACCCCGAGTGTGGACACGAGGACTCGAGCTCCCAGCGACACCGGCGGGCGGTCGGTTCGATCGGGCGCGGACGCAACCGGGTCCGGCGTCCGGAAGCGCCGAGCCACGTTGTCGAGTGCCGCCTGCGCGGACGATCTCAGCTCACCAGTGTCGCCGGTCGACAGAGGTGTCTCCCGCCTGGCGGCTTTGTCCGTCGCGACCCGTTCGAGGGCCGCGGCCCGATCCCGCAACGACACCACGATCTGATCGATTTCGTCTCGGGCGTTTCGCACGCGCCCGTCGACTGAGTCGTTGCGACTGGCACGGTTGCTTCGCTCGCGCTGATCGATGTCGGCCTCTCGGGCCTTCAGGCGGGTCATGGTCTCCGCCAACTCGTCCTGGCGTCGGTCGAGGTCGTGCGCCAACTCGTCGAGCCGACGGCGATCGTCGTCGAGCTGGGCAAGGTGGTCGGCCAGCTGCGACTCACGGGCGCTTCGCAACGCGCCGGCGGCGCTGATGATGTGCGGGGCCAGACCCAGCCGGCCGGCGATTTCCAGGGCCAGGCTCCGTCCGGCCGAACCGTAGACCAGACGATAGGTCGGCGCGAATGTCTCGGGGTCGAATCCGAACGCCGCACAGCCGACGCCCTCGGTGGCGGCGGCATACGACTTGAGCGCGTCGTCGTGGGTCGTGACGATCACATGTGCACCACGGTGTCGAAAATGGTCCACCACCGCACGCCCCAGTGCGCCCCCCTCGACCGGGTCGGTGCCGGCTCCGACTTCGTCCAGCAGGATCAGTGCGGGGATGGAGAGTCGCCGGTCCATCTCCACGATGTTCGTGACGTGTCCTGAGAAGGTACTGAGGTTGGCAGTGATCGACTGTTCATCGCCGATGTCAGCGAACACGGACCGGAACACGGGCATTCGAGAACCGGCGGCGGCGGGTATGTGTAGGCCGGTTTGCGCCATCAGCGACAGCAGCCCGGCCGTCTTCAGCGCTACCGTTTTTCCGCCCGTGTTTGGTCCGGTAATGACGAGCGCCCGGGTGGGCGGCGTCATGATGACGTCAACCGGCACCGGCTCGATGTGGTCGTCGGCTCCGGTCGCGCTCCCGAGCCGGCTGGTGACGGCTGCCATCAGCAGTGGATGCCTCGCATCGTGGAGCTCCAAGGTGTGGTCGTCGGCGATGGCCGGCTCCACGCCGCCGACGATCCCCGCGAACGACGCCCGTGCTTGCAGCACGTCGAGGTCCGTCGCAACGGTGAGTGTGCGATGCAAGTCAGAGGCCCGGCGTCGAAACATCGTCGATAGCGCCAGCAACACGCGCCGGACTTCATCGCGCTCCTGTTCATCCAGCGCGACGATCTCATTGTTGATGTCGACCGTACTCAACGGTTCCAGAAAGAGGCTGGCGCCGCTCGACGAGGTGCCATGCACGATGCCGGGGATGGCGGTGCGGTGTTCGGATCGCACAACGAGCACGAAACGCCCGTTGCGTTCGCTCACCACCTGTTCCTGCAGATACCGCGACGTCTCGCGGCCACGCAGATAGGCTTCCAGATTGCCTCGCAGGCGGTTGCGCTGTTTACGGAGGCGACCCCGAATCGTCTTCAGCTCCGGACTCGCGTCGTCCGTCAGGTCGCCGGACGCGTCAACTTTCTTGCGCACATCCGCGCACTCACGATTCCAGTTCGCGGAGCCGCCGACAATCGCCGACAGGGCGGGGTACGGTCCATTGGTAGCGGTGGTCACCGCCCGGCAGACCCGCTCGACCGACCCCAAGAAGGTGACGAGGCTGACGAGTTGCGCCGGTTCCAGCGGATGTGCCTCGATCACCAGCGCATCCAGGGTCTTGCGCAGATTCTGCGGGGCTTCGAGGGGGAGCGGGCCGTTCGCGGCCGCGAACCGAACCGCCTCTGTGGTGTGCGCCAGCGCGGTCCGTACCGCCCGCGGGTCGGTCAGCGGGCGCAGCCGATGTAGCGCCTCCGCTCCGAGCGGCGTCAAGGCGCAGCTCACCACTGCCTCAACGATTCGGTCGAACTCGAGGGTGGTGAAGGTTCCTGTGTGCATCGAACTCGGCGAATGCCGGGCAACGGCAATCAGGCGGCGGCACCGCCCGGTTTGGCGACGCGCAACCGGTGCGTGGCCGGCCCAGGCACGGCGCCGGCACAAACTGGTCGAATGAGTCCGCCGAACCGTCCATCAAAGCCGGACTGGCGCGGATGTTGAGTGAAATTCGAGCGACCTCACGCATGCAGCCTCTTCTCACGGATCGCCAGCGGGTCGATCTCTGATGAGCGCCATGCGAGGAGTCGAACTTCACAATTTACCACGGTCCTGCCACGCCGCTCAAGTGCCCCCACTGGTTAGCAGTAGTAGCGGACGTCCCGCTCCATTCGACCGACGCTAGTCCCCTGCAACCGTCATTCCTTGCCTACGTCGCCAGCGGGGCATCCCGCCTGAATGCGTTGTTCCGCGGTCACAAATACCCAATTTGCTCCCTTGTCACGCCTTTTCAGCCGCGCGCCGCGCTACCGACTCATACAACGAATGACGGTTGCAGGGGACTATTACTAGGCGTGGTTGATCCGGCTCGCCAACGCTGCCGCCCCGAATCCGTTGTCGATGTTGACGACCGCGACCCCGGTCGCGCAGCTGTTCAGCATGGACAGCAGCGCGGCGACGCCACCGAAGCTCGCGCCGTAGCCGACGCTGGTCGGGACGGCGATGACCGGCGTCGAAATGAGTCCGCCCACCACGCTCGCCAGCGCCCCGTCCATGCCCGCCACGACGATGACGACCCGGGCCTGTTCCAATTGCGCCCGCTCGGCCAGCAGACGGTGCAGACCAGCCACACCGACATCGTCCAACCGCGCAACCCGGTTGCCCATGACGTCGGCGGTCACCGCTGCCTCGTCGGCAACTGGGTGGTCGGCGGTGCCGGCTGACGCAATGAGGATGGTGCCATGCCCGGTCGGTTCTGACTCGGTGGTGTGGTTGATGTGGCTAATGATGTGCGCGCTCTCATGAAACTGCGCCCCAGGCACCCGATCGCGGACGACCGCGTAGGCCTCGGCGTCGGTCCTCGTGACCAACAAGCGGTGCCCGGCGGCGACGATCGTCTCCGCGATTCGAGCGATCTGGTCCGGTGTCTTGCCCTGACCGAACACCACCTCCGGGAACCCCTGTCTGATAGCTCGGTGGTGGTCAACGCGGGCGAAGCCCACGTCCTCGAACGGCGCCGCCCGCATCGCGTCGGCCAATCTGGCCTGGGCGGTGTCCACCGTCAACGCGCCGGTTCGCACGTCTTCGAGGAGCGCCTTGATTCGTTCCGGTTTCATGCCGCGATGCGTGGCGTTGGGACCTGAGGACACGACCGTATGTCCCGTCGGTTTCATCGGCGCCGGGTATCTGATCTATCTTACACAGGCTGGCGGTCCGGCCGGGTGTTCCGATTTTCGCCGGAGTGGCTGCGGTCTGTGACTACATTGTAGATTTCACCGCCGAGCGGATGACGTTGGCGCTATTCACCAGCCACACCCGCCTGGGGCGGCCCAGACGGTCCGATCGCCGCGCGGCGGTCGCCATGAACGAGAACAGACGATGACGACGCAGGCAAGCGCAGCCGTCGGGCTCGAGGGGGTCGTCGCGACCTCCTCCAAGCTTTGCTACCTCGACGGGCAACGCGGCGTGCTGGCATATTGTGGGCACGATATTCACGATCTCGCGCGACAGGCCACCTTCGAGGAGGTCTGCTACCTGCTTTGGCATCGCCGCTTGCCCACCCGGGCCGAATTGGGCGACCTTCAGACCGAGTTCGCGCGGGCCAGACCGCTCCCGGCCGCCGTCGTCCGCATGATGCGGTCGCTGCCCTCCGGGCACGCGATGGACGCCGTGCGGACGCTGGTGTCCGGGCTGGCGCACCATGATCCGGATGCCGGAGACGATTCGCCCGCCGCCTCACTCCGCAAGTCGGTGCGTCTGACCGCGCAGGTTGGCACCCTCGTCGCGACCCTCGGCCGGCTCTCGGCTGGAGGTGGTCAGATCGATCCGGACCCGGTGCTCGGCCATGCCGCGAACTTCTTGTATATGCTGACCGGAGACCGTCCCGGTGCCCTCGCCAGTCGCGCCTTCGATGTCGCGTTGACGCTGCACGCCGACCACGAGCTGAACGCCTCGACCTTTGCCGCCAGAGTGGCCGCGGCCACCCTCACCGACCTGCACTCCACCGTGGTGGCCGGCGTCGCCACGCTGAAAGGACCGTTGCATGGCGGCGCCAACGCCGAGGTGATGAAGATGCTGTCGGCCATTGGTGAGGATGCCGACGACGAGCGGGTGGAGACGACGATACGCGGGATGCTGGCCCAGAAGCAGAAGGTGCCTGGGTTTGGACACCGGGTGTACCGGACTGAGGACCCACGCGCCACCCACCTACGCCAGATGTCTCGTGATTTGGGTGAGCAGGCTGGTAACCGTCGCTGGTTCGAGATGTCCCAACGCATCGAGGCGGTGATGCAGGAGGATACCGGGATACACGCGAACGTCGATTTCTATTCGGCGTCGACCTACCACACCCTCGGCATCGCGGTCGAGTTGTTCACACCGATCTTCGTCGTCAGCCGCGTTGCGGGGTGGACGGCGCACGTGCTCGAGCAATACGCCAACAATCGTCTGATCAGACCCCGCGCGGAATACACAGGCCCCGAGTACCCGCAGACATTCGTCCCACTAGCCCAGCGCTAGGTTGTCCTGTTTTCCTGCCGAGGTGTCCGCCTGGACCGCGTTGCTTCCTCGGTCACAGCCCGCCTGGCTGGGCCTTCCCGAGACGGGGCTGCGCCCCGAATCCCACGCGACGACTACGCGGGGACCCCGAGTGCCCCACTCCGCCGCCGCGGGGCGCGCATTGTCTCGCGCCTTCGCCGTGCCAGCCCCTCACACCCGGGGCGTGAAGCCTCGCGCCGGAAACGGCCGTCATCGCGAGACGGGCGCCGCGGGAGGGGTGTGGTATGCCGCGGCGAGGTGGCTTGACAGTCACACCTGGGCGGGCGGTGGGAACGGGCATCTCGGTCCGCGAACCGTCGGAGACGAGCCGGAGCGCCGGCGGTGCCGCCGGCGAGGACCGTGCGCGGGCGCGGAGTTTTAGCGCCGGGTCTGGGACCAGCTTCCCGCTCGCTTTTCCCTCGGTGTTGGGACCAGGCACCCGTTAGCCCGCGCCAAGCGCTGTGAGGGCCAAGGTGAGGAGGGTTGGGCTCGTCGACCGGTTCGCGGACCGAGATGCCCGCTCCCACCGCCGCGAACGCACCGGCGCGTCTTGCGACCGCGGAGTGGCGCACTCGGGGTCCCCGCTGAGGTTCGGGTGCAGCCCCGTCTGAAAAGGTCGCGGACCATGCGGACTATAATGATGGTCCTGCATGGACCAACGGTACATTCGGAATTTTTCCATAATTGCGCACATCGATCACGGGAAGTCGACACTCGCCGACCGGTTTCTTGAGATCACCGGCGCCCTCCAAGCACGGGAGATGGAGGCGCAGGTGCTCGACTCGATGGACCTGGAGCGCGAGCGCGGCATCACGATCAAGGCGCATTCCGTCAGGCTGACTTACGTCCCGGAGGGCGGCGTGCCGCATGTGCTGAACCTGATCGACACGCCAGGGCACGTCGATTTCTCGTACGAAGTGACCCGGGCGCTGACCGCCTGTGAGGGAGCCCTGCTGCTGGTGGACGCCTCGCAGGGGGTCGAGGCACAAACCGTCGCGAACGCCTATCTCGCCGTCGACCAGAATCTCGAGATCATTCCGGTTGTCAACAAGATCGATCTGCCGGGTGCCCAGCCCGACGAAACGATGCGCCAGATCGAAGAGATCGTCGGTCTTGACACGGCCGACGCCATCCTGGCCAGTGCCAAGGCGGGGCGGGGCACTCGCGAGGTGCTCGATGCGGTGATCCGTCGCGTGCCCCCACCAGACGGCGACTCGGACGCGCCGCTGAAGGCACTGATTTTCGACTCCTGGTACGACTCATATCGCGGCGTCACGATGCTGGTCCGCGTCCTCGACGGCGCGATCCGGCCCAAGATGAAAATACGGTTGATGGCCCGGGGACTGGACCACGAGGTCGAGCAGGTCGGGGTGTTTTCACCCAAGCCGGTGATCATGCCGGAGTTGGGCGTCGGCGAAGTCGGCTTCGTGATCGCCGGCATCAAGACGGTAAGCGACGCCAAGATCGGAGACACGCTCACCGAGACGTCGCGCCAGACCGCCACCCCGTGCGACGGCTTCACCGAGATGAAGCCGATGGTGTTCGCGGGGCTCTATCCCGTCGAGGGTCACCAGTACGCCGAGCTCCGAGAGGCGCTCGAAAAGCTCCAATTGAACGACGCGTCGTTCTTCTTCGAGCCGGAGACATCGGCCGCGCTCGGGTTCGGCTTCCGCTGCGGGTTTCTTGGGTTGCTCCACATGGAGATCACCCAGGAGCGACTCGAGCGTGAGTACAACATGGACCTCGTGACCACGGCGCCCGGTGTCCTGTATCGGGTGACCACCACTGACGGCGAAACGTTCGAGGTCGACAGCCCCGCGAAGCTTCCTGACGTGGGACGGATCGCGACGCTCGAGGAACCGGTGATCACGGCGATGATCTTGACCCCGGCCGACCATGTCGGCGCGATCTTGCAACTGTGCCAGGACAAGCGGGGGGTACAAAAGGGACTCGAGTATGTCGCCTCGAATCGCGTGATGATCACCTACGAGCTGCCTTTCAACGAAGTGGTGCTTGATTTCTACGACAAGCTGAAGACACTGTCGCGCGGCTATGCGTCGCTCGATTACCATGTCACCGGTTACTGGACGTCGCCGTTGGTCAAACTCGATCTGCTGGTGAACGAGGAGCCGGTCGATGCGCTGTCGATCATCGTGCACAAGGAGTCGGCGTATCTGCGTGGCCGGTCGCTGGCGGTCAAGCTGCGGAAGCTGATTCCGCGGCAGATGTTCGACGTGGCGATTCAGGCGACGGTTGGGGGCCGCATCATCGCGCGCGAGTCGGTCAAGGCGATGCGCAAGAACGTCCTGGCCAAGTGCTACGGTGGCGATATCAGCCGAAAAAGGAAGCTCCTGGAAAAACAAAAAGAAGGAAAGCGTCGCATGAAGCGAGTCGGTCGCGTGGAGATTCCCCAAGAGGCGTTTCTTGCGGTCCTGACCGTGGATGACGACTGAGTCCGTTCCATGTCCTTTCAGAAGTCGACGTCTCGGGAGTACTTCGAATCGATCGTCATCGCGGTGATCCTCGCGTTGTTCGTGCGGACGTGGGTCGTTCAGGCCTTCAAGATCCCCACCGGGTCGATGGAGCAGAACCTGCTGATCGGTGATCACCTGCTGGTCAACAAGTTCGTTCACGCCCCGATCGGCTCCGCCGCCGAGCGATGGCTGCTGCCAGTGACGGACGTGCGGCGGGGAGACGTGCTCGTGTTCAAGTATCCGGAGGAGCCGGAGCGCGATTTCATCAAGCGGGTTGTCGGTTTGCCGGGGGAGACCGTCGAACTGCGGCGGTCTCGTCTGTTTATCGACGGTGAGCCGGTCGATGAACCCTATCTCGATTTGATGCGGCCGGACGGACAGGTGCCCTACGACATGCGTGGTACGTTCGGTCCGCAGAGCGTACCTGCCGGTCACCTGTTCATGATGGGCGACAACCGTGGCGATTCACAGGACGGTCGGTATTGGGGTGCGCTCCCGATGGAGTACGTCAAGGGACGGGCCTTCGTGATGTATTGGTCTTACGAATCAGAGAGCGAGTTCTATCGAGACGTCGGGGTAGGGGCGACGCTACGCCGTCTGACCGCGGGAGTCATGCACTTTTTCACGCGTACCCGCTGGGAGCGGATCCTCATGGCGGTGCCGTGACGCGGGTTCTGACGGGGGAGAACGTCACCTCATCGTGTGTCTCCACCGGGGTAGTCCATCGCTCAACTCTCACTCGACGGACTATCCACCCTGTGGCGCCGGTTCGCTTCCGCCCGGAGCCTCGCCGCGGCCGCCAGAATCGTTACTGCTGTACTGTCGGTCGTTGCCACGGGGCCCTGCAGTGCCCTCAGCCAGGGCTGACCCCCGGCGACGCCACAGGTCGGGGCCTAGGTCCGAACAGGGCGGTACCGACTCTGATCATTGTCGCCCCCTCTTCGATGGCGACTTCGAGGTCGTGGCTCATCCCCATCGACAGTTGGTCGAGCCGCAGGTCTTGCCCTGTGGTGGTCGCGAACTCGTCGCGCAGCTGCCTGAGCCGGCGAAAGAACGGGCGAGCCTGTTCGGGATCCTCCGACCAGGGAGGGAGCACCATGAGGCCGCGGAGAGCGACGGATTCGCAAGATACGGCGGCGTCGACGACGCGGCGGACCTCCCCCTCGGGTGCGCCGTGTTTCGTGGACTCACCGGCAAGGTCGACTTGGACGAGCACGTTGAGCGAACGGTGAAGGTCGGTGGCCGCCCGGTCGAGCCGGCGCAGCAGGGCGACGCTGTCGACTGAGTGAATCCAGTCGAACGTCTCGGCCGCCGCGCGGGCCTTGTTCGACTGCAGATGCCCGATAAGATGCCAGGCGATGCCACGCCCGACCGTGGCGGCTCGCTTGCGTGAGGCTTCCTGGACCTTGTTTTCCCCCAGTTCGAAGAGACCGGCCGAGACGGCCGCTTCCACATGGTCGACCCCGAACGTTTTCGACACCGCCACCAGGCGGATATCCGCCGGCGCTCGGCCGCTGCCGGCGGCGGCGGCGGCGACCCGGGCGGTGACGGTGGCGAGGTTTGCGGCGATGTGTCCTGCAAGGTCCATGGCGGCGGCGCGGCCGATTACCGTCCCAGGGCTTCGAGGCGGCGTCTGGCGTCTTCCACGAACTCGCCGTCCGGCGACGCTCCGACGTAGCGGGTCAACGACCGGGTGGCGGCCGCGGCGTCTCCGGCGACGTCCCCGGCCCGGCCCAGCCAGTAGTGGGCGTCGACGAGCGTAGCGTCCGCCGCCAA
>Ga0310124_10002762_pt1 | contig 11985 bp, 10 predicted proteins | sample CB11b_AW_Bot5_MG_FD_203507 | JGI IMG/M metagenome (GOLD analysis project Ga0310124, IMG submission 203507) | Marine microbial communities from Western Arctic Ocean, Canada - CB11b_AW_Bot5 | ecosystem: Environmental > Aquatic > Marine > Oceanic | place: Canada: Western Arctic Ocean | collected...
TGAAGCACGACCAGGCAAGTCGAACCGCCCGATTGGTCTCGAACGGTCTCTATTGGGCATCGCAACATGCGCGCCTTGGCGTGGAAGTCCCTGAGGAGATGTTGCGATACACCACCGAGATGACCAGGCGAATCGAAAGCGGCGGGAGATTCCTTGGGACCAGCATTGCTCGTTGGCTGCTCCTGCGGAAGTGCGGAATCGTGCAGGCGCTATCCATACCGGGGCTCTACCTGCACCAGGTGCTTCGAAAGCGATACATCGAGTCCGTCGCTCGAACGGCCTTGGCTGGCGACACGAAGCAGCTGGTCGTCATCGGCGCCGGGTTTGACACGTTGAGCCTTCGACTCTCGGTTGCACTGCCCGAGTGTCGCATGATCGAGATCGATCATCCGGCCACGCAGAAGGCCAAGACCGCAGCGCTTGGCGAGTTCGAACTTTTGACAGGAAGCTGCCATTTTCTGCCAGCGGACCTGTCCACAGAGAGCCTGGCATCGGCGCTTGCCAGGTGTCCGGCGTACGATTCCCATTCAGCAACACTCTTCATTGCCGAGGGGCTGACGATGTACCTGGATGAGGCGAACATTCGGGCATTGCTGGAAGGCGTCTTAAGCCAGGCCGCCGGATCGGAACTCGTGTTCACCTATATGGACGAATCCTCGCCGGGCAGGTTCGACTTCCAGAACGCACGGATCGCTACCTCGTGGTGGCTTGCGCTTTGTGGGGAACGGTTCACGTGGGGAGTTCGCGAGGCGGAGCTGCCGGGATTTCTCGAGGGGTCGGGATTCCGCTTGCGGGAACACCGCACACCCGAGCAAATGCGAGTTGCAATGCTGACGGAAGCCAACCGCAATGCAGTCATTGCACTCGGTGAGAACACGGCCTGGGCCACCCCAGTGAGTCTGGGCTAAACCAGAAACAGGGCCAGCACCACTTAAGCCCTCGAAGCCCCGCTTCAGACTCCGCTTCCTTTGGGCGTTGGTGCATGGCTCGCGGTTTGACTCCATTATAATGCCGTCCCCGACCCGGAGCCATGCCCGATGAATAGTCCGCACGATTGCCGTGGCCGTCGTTGTCGAATCTGCTGAAGTCGATGACCGGATCGGCGGCGTCCAGAATGTCGACAACAAAATCCCCGAAAGTACCGAAGGCGAAATCCTCATCCTGGACGTAGTACGAAGCGGCATGTCTGGCCGTGAACCACCGGGGAACGACCTCCCCGGCGAGTTCGAACTGTCCCCCCGACATCTCGTGGTAGTAGTCGGAGAGAGAGCCAGGCTGCTGCGCGTCCGGTGGCGGCCTGAGCGCCGGGCTTTGCGACTGCGTGGCCCTTCAGCGTCGACAGGCGACGGGGTTCGAGCCCACCGGCGCATCGGGCGTACGCAGTAGCGCATACTGGACCGACGCCGTAAAACAGGAGCACGAGCAAGAACAGGATATGATTCAAGCGCCCCGTCTTCACATGGGGGGCACAAACCTGGAGATCCGCGGGGATGATCGGCCTAGAATACAGAAGACGCGGGTGCACAGGCCCCGGTCGACAGGGGCCCGTCTGTGTCAGAGGCCGGGGATACGCTACCTTCACGGTGGACCCGTCCCATTCCAGCAGGATTCAAACATCCCACGCGCATCACACATCACGCACTGATCTGTGTCACCCTCGTCGGCGTCGCGCTGCTGTTCGCCTGCGGTGAGAATGAGGATGACGATCGGCCGAAAGTCGGTTAGGCGAGATCGTGGAGCAGCTTGAAATCCTCGAAGAGGCAAGGTCTCCCGATTGGCCCCCAGGACGATGACATCATATGGTGACAGTTTTGTGCTGCACTTGAATGCACATGCTACGGACGGCTACGGTCCCACAGTGAGCGCAAACGTAACCCTCTGCATATAGGTATACTTACAATCACGCGAGCGGGTTTGTAATCAGGCGGTTGTGGGTTCGATTCCCATGGGCGGCTCCAACAAAAGGACAAGCAGTTAGGGGTGGTCAGGCGTACTGGCTCCCCTTTGTTTTTGGCGCGTGTGGCATATGGAGTTTTCTTTGTTTGGTGTCACTCCACCTGTAAGGGGATCTCTACCCGCCTCGATGGCAAAGCCCCCGTCGACGTTTCTGAATCATTGAAGTAATCTCTATCGGCTTGCAGATCAGACGCGGTGGCCATGACGTCGGGCGTGGCTGGTCCAGGGTGGTCCCTTGCGTCGACTGTCAACACACCATTGAGTCGATAGGCGGTGGCCTCTGAGGCCGGCGTTCCACTGAGCTACGAACTCCGGCTGAGTTGCTGGGCACAGGCAGGGAGCGGGCGCTCGATCTCTTCCAGCCGACCGCCCTGAAGTACGTCCTCCACCTGAACCGACGGATACCGATTGATTGATATGTCTGACTCCGAACACTCACAGCCCGGCGATATCGGCCGACGTGCGGCAGAGGTGGTGGGCCTCACCGCCGAGCAGAGGCAGAAGTATGCTCGCGACGGGTGGGTTGTCGTCCCCTCACACTTCACGGCCGACGAGTGCGACGGGCTCATCCGGCATATGGACGGCGTGCACGCGGGTCGAATCACCGTCGAGGGATTCGTCCCACCGGCGGAAGGCGCCGACCATCTCATCGACGCCGACCAATGCCATATTCACGACCCCGTCTGCCGCGACTTCATGCTGCATCCGAAGCTCCGCGCCCCGCTCAAGGATGCTCTGGGCGGGGACGAGCCCGAGGGCATCAAGAGCCACTACTGGTGGAAGGGCAGCCAGTGGTCGCAGAGCTGGCATTGTGACGGGACCGTACTTCCGGGCTGTATCGGTGTGTGGATGCCGCTCGTGGACGTGGACGAGGGGATTGGCACGCTCGCGCTGCAGACAGGTGGCCACCTCTGCCGCAAGCTTCATCACGATGACCTCCGGTCGGGAAAGTGGGCGGGCCATCGCACGCATTCAGGCGACCCGGAACTGGGTGCGGGGCTGAAGAAGGAGATCTTCGAGGAGAACGAAGCGGAAGGATTGGAGGAGGTGCACATCGTAGCCAGGAGGGGGGCCGCTGTAATCTTCGACGGTTATCTGTGGCACCGAGGGTTGATGGGGCGCGACCCAACCGCTTTTCGCCAGGTCTACGCGTGCCACTACATCTCTCGCTCCTTCAAGGAATGGCCGCACGTGCTGTGGGAGCGCATCGATTTTGATGGAACCAAGCGCTGGTCCAGCGGCGACGAACAGACGCCGACTGCTCACCACAACGCGCGGCTGCCGCGGCACCCGGCCATGGAGTTCAGTAGCTCAAGGAAGCACCCATCGCTCTTACCGACGCGCAAGGATGCTCCTCTCCAGGTCCTCAGCGAGGATCAGGCGGACGATTTGGATCTGCAGGGGTTCACTGTAATCGAGGATGCCTTCAGCGCTGTGGAGATTGGGCAGCTTCGGGATGCGATTGATTTTCTCGAGCACGAGAGTGTGCTGCGCCCCACCGCCCAGGGGCTGGAGCAGACATCGAGCCCGATTGCGAGTGCTGATCAGATCACGGTCGCGCGAGGCCCAGCCCAGCAATCGGCGCTTGCGCGCTCATTCTGCGCCAGCCCGTTCTTCCAGAAAGTCTGCCACGACGTGCTCAACTGCGACGATGTGCGGCTGTACCACGACCAGGCGGTATACAAGAGGCCCTGTCCTGGCCGGATCACCCCCTACCATCAGGACATCGGCTATACCTTCATCGAGCCTCTGCAATACCTGACGTGCTGGGTTGCGCTCAACGATGCAACCGAGGAGAATGGTTGCCCGTGGTTTGTGCCCAGGCTCTTCCGGAGAGGGCCGCTGCTGCACGAGTTTGATGAGAGCAGCGGTGGCTGGACGATCAGCGGCCTTCGGTCCGACGATGCCGTCTGTGTGCCGGTCAGGGCGGGTTCGGTGGCGATCTTCTGGAGCCTGACGCCGCACATGACAGGCGCCAACCTCACCGATAGCGTGCGCAAGGCCTACATCTGTCAATATGCTCCCGATGGGTATGATGACAGAATCTGGGACAACGATGCGAACGGAGGGCACGGGGGACCCATAAGGGTGGACTCCGTTGAGAAGCCTGCTGTGAACGACGCCAGCAACTTTCTGGTGTTGAAGGGGGCGAAGGGCGTACCACGCCCCTCGCTCGCCACGTCGTAGGCTGTCGAGGCGCTGAGCGGGCCAGCTCCCACCGCCTCCACCATCTTACGAGTGAGGCGTGGGAACGTGCGGGAGATGAAGGCATGGGCCTCGAGAAGGCCGGCCGCCTTCTCCTGCACCTGCGGCCCAGTTACAGGCGCGGACGAGGAAGTCCTCTCCGCCGCCGTCCGGACGTTGACGAGCTTCTGGACCTCGACTCTGCAAAACGCCACCCCATGAATATCTCATGAGATGGCGTTCTTTGGAACCGGCGCATCCGGGGCTCCGAACTGTCCCGCGCCGCCGCAAAGACCGGGATAGTACAACGACTCCCGATCATTGGGATTCCACTTTTTGCTTACGGGGAGGGTTTCTGGTTCTTCTCTCTGGCCTTCGCCGCCTTGTCTTTCCGTTTCTTGATCATCTTGTTCTTGTTCTTGTCCTTATCCTTCTTGCCACCTTTGTCTCCCATCGCATACTCCTTTTGTTGTTCACTCACCGAAAGGGCCCTGCCACGTATTAAATAGAGGCGCGGCAGGCGGGTCAAGGAGGCTGGCGCAGTCCCAGCTGGAGTCGACCTCTTCCTTCATTCATAAGTGAATCCGAGAGTAGTTGGCAACAAGTATTCTTGCATCCTGTCCGAACCGAGGCGCATGCGACAGCGATTTCTTCCCCTGCAGAGCTATTCCGAGTTCGCAGCAAGCAGCGAATTCCCGGAATCTTTATCGAAGATCATCCACATCAGCGGCTACTGCTCGCGTGACGCCTGCGAACCGTTCAAGATCTGCCGGAGACACCAATGCAATTGACTGATCGACAGGTTCACTTTTTCCACACCTTCGGCTACCTGGTCATCCGCGGGCTGCTGTCGCCGCAGGAAGTCGACCGTGTTACCCGTGGCTTCGAGTGGTCCATCCAGAACCGGGGCGCCGGCGCTGACCACGACGGTACCCAGCGCACCATGTTCGGCGGGCCTATCGAACATGCTCCAGAAATGTGCGCCCTCATGGATCACCCCGGAATCCTCGGCCTCATCGGCGGTGTAATCGGTGAGGACTTCAGTTACTGCGGAGGGGACGGGAACTACTATGTGGGCGATACGGGCTGGCACCCCGACGGCAACTGGGGACAGCTGTGGGCGACGAAAACGGCATTCTATCTCGACTCGGTGCGACATGATACGGGCTGCCTGCTGGTGATCCCGGGGAGCCACCGTGCGGACCACTTCATCCGCAAGAACTCGATCAACCCGAATGAATCCCTGGAGAGTCTCGGCGTAGCTCCCGACCAGTTTCCCGGCTGTGTCGCGTTGGAGTCGGATCCGGGAGACGTGGTCATCTTCAACCACGATCTGTATCACGCATCCTTTGGAGGGGACAAGCGTCGGCGCATGTTCACGATGAATTGCACCCGGCACGCCGTCGAGTCCGAGGATCTGGAGTTGGCGCGCAAGTATATCAGTGTGCACTCACCGGGTGGATCCAAGATCGACACGGGGGCGGGCATGTTCTTTCCAACAATGCTGAACACGGCGGATGAGAAGCGCATGGCTCACCTGCGGCAGCCGCTGCAGATCCACGACGAACTCTTTCCCCAGTTTGCACCGGGCTCGCGCGAGCGGAAGCCCCATCGTAGCAGAATGTAGCGCCGGATTTCCCTGCCGCCGGTTTCAGATGAGATCGTGCTGTCCTTCGATGAGAAGTGCTCCATCAACTCCACGGGTCTGGCCGTGCCGATGGATCTGCTGCCGCATGCCATGCCATCGTACGACCGACTTATCTGTATTCTGCAACTCCTCATCGTCACGCTGGCGGTCTCACTCTCCGTCGGAGCCGATGAGGGTGATCAGGAACGTTCTCAAGCATCAGGACGCGATGAGCGACATCTCGCTTCGTGTGGCCCAGGTCGGCCTGCATTGCGGCCTCGACTGACATGCCACTGGACCGCAGGATTTCAGGCAACCAGTTATTCAAACCGCGTGGTTAAAGAAGAAGATCCCGATACTCATCAACAGAATCAGGCGAACGGCTGGCACTCGGAGAAGCTCGCGAAAGACAGCACCCTGGGGCTGACGCTTTGCTTCCTTGAGACTCGACTCGCTCTCACGAACCGCCGGATGTGCGCTGATCAGCAACCACACAGTACTGGCGAGGGCAACAAATCCCGCATACGCCAGAAAGACCAAGCGCCTGCACCATGCTGTGATCGTCATCGTCGGACGTGATCTGCCAGACCATGACCCCGCCCAGACCCTGCCCACGCACATACTCGGCTTTCAGTCTGGCCGATTTGGGATCCTCATAAACGACGGTGATTCCCTTGTGGGCATCGTAGAGCCACGGCGATTTGGCTTCCTCGTGCCAACGCCGGCGAAGCTCTTGCCGTTGAAAGGCAGGCCCATGACCAGCTTTTCGGGTGGGACGCCGCGCGAAGGTCAGCAGATAGTCGCGCCCGTCCAGTTCTGCCTGGGCATCGAGGGACTTGCGCAATGACTGCAGTAGCTGCGTGAAGTTTTCGCGATCCTCGGGCCGCCCCGGCTGCAGGCCCGCACTGTTGGGATACTCCCAAATCGATGTCTACACCGTCGAAACCGTAGCGGCGGAGAAGTTCCCGGACCAGGTCCAGCCTCCCACCGAGATCAGCGTCTTCAGATGTGGCCGCCGAAGACGCTGACGCCCACCGGATCGCCGGGATAGGCGCGGTCGACGTCGAGGTGGGGGTAACCGATGGCGATCTGACCGCTCTCGGCGCCGACGTTGGCGAAGGCGTAGTTGACGTGAGTGAGCAGGTGTCCGGGGATGTCGGCGACCTCATACGGGTTGCGCCCCCTAGGAGGTCCAGCCAGGGTAGTAGGCGATCACCCGGTGGCCAGCGGCAACCAGGCGCGCTCCCGGAGACGACTCGGTCATGGTCACGAACTCCGCACAAGATGAAAGGAGAGCGACGGCGATGATGAACTGATACACACGCATGTCATGGCTCCTCTACTCGTTGTCTAATCCTTCTGGACCCACTGTTCGCCGGCCCCGTCCTGGGGCACATAGCCGAGTTCGTCCCGGGCCCGAGTGATGTCAAAGATCTTCCAGTGATTGTCGGACGTGGCGAAATACACGCCGTACTGAACATCCGTCTTCAGACAGCAATTCATGAACTGAGCCGCGTCCCGGTGGCTGAGCCACAATGCAAGGGCAAAGGGAGAGAAGGTCGGATCGTTGCCACGCATACACCAGCCGATACGTACGTGTATTGAACTCAACTGATGGTAGTCGAGATAGTAACTGCCAAGGGCTTCTCCATAGGCTTTCGAAGCGCCGTAATAACCGTCGGGGCGGATGCGACAGGTTTCATCGATGAGTTCGTACTGACCATGGTCCAGCTTGGCGAAGTCTCCCGCCACAATGTGCTTCCACGGCTCATCGAGGTAGAATCCCCCGGTGGCGTGCTGCGAGCTGGCAAAGATCACCCGCTTGACGCCCATTCGTTTACTGGCCTCAAACACATTGTATGTGGAAATGAAGTTGTTCTTCAGCGTCGATTCCCAGTCCGCCGAGACTCTGGTGTCGGCTGCCAGATGCACCACCGCGTCATGACCGGCGACGGCCTCTTCCACCGCAGACAAATCGTCCAGATTGCCAACAATCGAGCGGATCCCCTCGGCCTCCTTGAGATCGAATGAGGTGAACTCGTATTCATCAGACAGGCTATTCACCATGATCGAACCGATGAGGCCGGCCCCTCCGGTGAGCAGAACTTTGGGGAGTTCAGTTGTCACGTTTCCTCCATGTCTACGATTCGTAATCTCAACGGATGGATTACTTGCTCACTTGAAACTGCACATAGATCGCGAATGCGATAGTGTGCTCTCAGATCGAACTGGTGTGCCGGGATAGGGGTTATGAGCCGACTACGATCAGCGGCCCTTTGCCACTAGCATGGTCGCCCACAGTCTCGGTCTCGAGGTGGGGGGCGCTATTGGCATTCCGCTGTTTCTGTGTCGCACCCTGAGCATCACGTTCTACTGCTACGGCTCGCCGAATCGATCCTCGCCCTCGGTGCAGGGGTCCCGGAGCCGCTGCATGTACAACGCTGCGTCTGCATCTGGATTGGCAGACGGCGCGTATCGCCGTGTGCGCCATCGTGGCGGATGAGGCCCAGCGTCAGCAGATGTAGATGAATCTGGCGGCCATGATCGACGAGACGCGCATTGAGGACGTGGCTGACATCATGCACCAGCGTAGCGCCAACTCGGACGTGGTGTTCCTCGGGCTGCGCGACCCGGATCCCTGGCGAGGAGGAGGCGTACGCGGAGAATCTGCTACGGGTGATTGAGGGTCTGCCGACGACGGTGCTGGTGCGCAATGGAGGGGAATTTGCCGGCAGGCTGATCTGATGCGACAAGAGACTACGTCGTCGCAGAATCGGCCACGCACTCGGGGGGGAGTGGCGTGTTGCCAAGGATCAGGTCGGCCGTCTTTTCGGCAAGCATCATGGTCGGTGCATATATGTTGCCATTGGTGATGTATGGCATGGCGGCGGCGTCAACGACACGCAGGCCTTCGACGCCAAAGACCTGCAGACTCGATGGGTCGAGGACGGACATCTCATCCGTTCCCATCCGGCAGGTACAGGACGGGTGGTAGGCGGTTTCACCGTCCCGTGCCACCCAATCGAGGATCTGCTCGTCCGAAAGGACATCCGGCCCGGGAGCGATCTCGCCACCACTGTACTGACGCAGGGCGGGCTGTTCGAGGATGCCGCGGGCGCAGGCGATCGCTTCCAGCCACTCGGTCCGATCCTGCGCCGAGGACAGATAGTTGAAACGCAGGGCCGGTTTGTCGGCGGGGTCGGATGATTTGAGCTTGACCGAGCCCCTTGCGTCGGAGGCCATGGGACCGATGTGGATCTGATAGCCGTGACCTCGGGTCGGCGGGGGCGTGCCGTCGTAGCGGATGGCCAGTGGCAGGAAGTGGATCATCAGATTCGGATAGGGGACAGCGTCGTTGCTACGGACAAATCCCCCCGCTTCGAAGTGATTGGTCGCCGCCGGGCCACGGCGCCACAGCAGCCACTGGAGGCCAATCCAGGGGTGATTCCACCACCGTAGCGCCGGCTGCATGGAGACCGGTTGGGTACACGCGTGCTGTACGTAGACCTCCAGATGATCCTGCAGATTTTCCCCGACACCGGGAAGGTCGTGGACCACGTCGATGTCGAGGGCCTCGAGTTCGGCGGCAGACCCGATCCCCGATAGCTGCAGCAACTGCGGGGAGTTGATCGAACCGGCGCAGCAGAGGATCTGTCCCGCATAGGCGCGCTGGGTTTTTCCCCGTACCGTGAACTCGACGCCAACTGCACGCCGGCCCTCGAACAGGATACGCCGGGTGAAGGCTCGACAGGTGACGTGCAGATTCGGCCGGTTGAGGACCGGATGCAGGTAGGCACGCGCCGCGCTCAGGCGATGTCCCCGATGAATGTTGCGGTCGAAGGCGGCGAAACCTTCCTGGCATGCGCCATTGACATCGTCAGTGAGAGCATGGCCCGCCTGCTGCACGGCTGCGAAGAAGGCGGCGAACAATGGACTTGCAGCCGGGCCCCGCTCCAGCACCAGGGGCCCTGTCGTGCCTCGGGCAGCCCCCCCGGCCAGGGAGGTCTCCATGCGCCGGAAATAGGGCAGACAATGGGCATAGTCCCAGGTTTCCATACCGGCATCTGCCGCCCAGCGTGCGTAGTCCAGCGGGTTGCCACGCTGAAAGATCATGCCATTGATACTGCTGGATCCCCCAAGCACCTTGCCACGGCCGTGGGAGATGCGCCGCCCGTGCATGTGTGGCTCCGGTTCGGATTCGTACATCCAGTCGTAGTGCCGGTTGCCGATGGGGACGGACAGTCCCGCAGGCATGTGGATGAAGATGTCCCACAGGGAGTCGGGACGGCCCGCCTCCAGCACCAGCACACGGTTGCCGGGGTCGGCGCTGAGCCGATTGGCCAGGGCGCAGCCGGCGGAGCCACCACCGATGATGAGAAAATCGTATTTCAAGGCCACGTCTCAGGTAAGAATATCCTCAAGGCCGGGATTCAGGCCGTTGCGGCCAATGAATCAATGGGTCTAACATCAGGCCAGCAACAATGAGACAGGCCCGTCTCACAAAGCAATCTGGCCGGTGATGACCATACGGCAGACGAGCTCCGCTTCGACACCGCCGCCGACTGGCGTCGTTGGGAAATACCCGAGGGGGCAGTGCAGATCACACCTGCGGGCACGCTGCAGCCGATCCGCGCCCGACGAGACATCGACGCCGCGGCGAATGCCGGGAGCTTCGGCGGCGGAATTCGCGCTGGCAGTGACATCCAAGGAGCACGGCTGGTTGGTGACGGAAATGCGTCAACGGGCTGGAATCCTGAGGAGACCGACAACCCAAAGGACTGGTGGATCGAACTGGATCTCAAGGAACTGGAAAGTTCGACACTGCGCGCCATGCGCATCACCAATCTCGTCGCCATCCCAGGGGCGCGACTCACAGACATCCAGGTTAACGCCGTGGGCGATAATCTGGCGCTGAATCTGAAGGATCGAGGCGGAGATATGATCTTTCACATCGGCGACCAGACCGCGGCGGGGTCCTCACTCAGCAATCTTGCGAGTCTCAACGATGGCGACTTTGGCACAATCTGGTGGAGTAATGCGTACGATACTGAGTTTGAAGGCGCGACCTGGGCGACGATCACCGCCGATCTGGGGGCGACGTACTGGGTAGACTGGGTCCGTATCGTCGGCAGAATCATACCCGACATCTACAACAGCCGTAACGGTCGGCAGCTTGATCTGCGGCGGCGGTTCTACCTCCAAAAGTATGAATTGCTCAGCTCTGATGGGTCACTCGCGCCTGACGGTTCGATCGATTGGGAGGTCAGAGCCCCCGGCCACTGGACGGAGTTTCTCAATCAGCAGGGCTGGGTGGAGCACGAGGTGGATCTGCAGATCTATGCGGATGGTTATCCGCAGGAGGCGAAACTCCGGTCAGGCGTCCTTGATCTGGGCCCCAACCGACATGTCGCCGGTGTGCATTGGGGGGCGGACACGCCTCCGGGGACGAGAGTTGTTGTGCGCAGTCGCAGTGGTAACGAATTGACCAGCGAACTTGCCTACCTCAACAGCAGCGGCGTCGAAGTCACGGAGAGGCGTTACAACAAGCTGATCCCTTCCTTCCGAGGCGGCGTCGACACGCTGATCTCGGTGGGCTCCGACTGGAGCCCCTGGAGCAATCCGTACAACAGTTCCGGGGCATTGTACGAGTCACCCTCACCACGCCGATATGCGGAGCTCGATGTCCGTCTGATCTCCGATTCGCCGGAGGCGGCAGCGTCGCTGGACTGGGTCAGCCTGCAGATCGAAGACGCGATCGCCGAAGGGGCCGTCAGTGAGATCTATCCGGTGCAGGTGGCTCCCGGAGTGGAGCGGGAGTTCAGCTTCTTCGTACGTCAGATCGCCGGCATGACATTGCCGCCACAGACCGGCAGATAAACCCCACTGATAAAAGCGGCGCGATCCGATGCGAGAAAACAGACCGCATTGGCGATGTCCTGATCCTCGCCACGATGGCGCAGTGGCACGTTCTGGGCGTAGGCGGAATCGTCGATGGGCTCCCCCGTGGTCGTGCGGGCCGTGCCATCCTCACGATACTTGTCGCTGATCATCCAGCCTGGTGCGACTTGATTGACGGTGATGCCGTGCGGGCCGATTTCTTTGGCCAGCACACGAAGCAGGCGATCCTGTCCGCCTTTTCCTGAGATGTAGGCCGACTGTGAGGGTTCGCACTGCATGGTGCACTCCGTGTTGGTGGCGATGACACGACCGGATTTTCT
>Ga0310124_10002764_pt1 | contig 11975 bp, 9 predicted proteins | sample CB11b_AW_Bot5_MG_FD_203507 | JGI IMG/M metagenome (GOLD analysis project Ga0310124, IMG submission 203507) | Marine microbial communities from Western Arctic Ocean, Canada - CB11b_AW_Bot5 | ecosystem: Environmental > Aquatic > Marine > Oceanic | place: Canada: Western Arctic Ocean | collected...
AGCGGATTCGGCGGGCCGGGCTACTTCCGTCTGTCGTTCTCCGTGCCGGACCGAGTCCTGGAGGGTTCTCTGAACGGCTTCAGAGAAGCGCTTACGGAGGTGCGGGCGCAGTGACGGGGGTGTCTGTGACTACATAGGGGCGCATGGCAATACGCCCGCAGGTTGATCCCAATCGACCCGGTCACCCTTGAACAACAAAACAACCCAAATCCTTGCGGAGCGCCCACCATAAGGCTCTCGAAAGGCGGGGTTGTATCACAAACTACGTGCACCCTCATCCTAGCCCTCTTCCGGCGAGGACAGGGGCGATCCAGACGCCCGACTCGTCGCACCACCTCAAGGGTGGTGTTGGCTCCGCCGTATCGTGAGGCGCGCGCCTACTCCGGGTACTTTCGCTGCAACTTTTTGTGATCAAGCCGTCCTTCCGTGTCGTTGGTGATCGCGACGTTGCATTCCACCTCCTCCACGGTCCGCATGCCTACGAGAGCCACGTTAACAAGCGGGTTGGACAGTACGAACTGTAAGAGAGATGGCGTGAAGTCGAAATCGTCGTCCGGCCTCACGGTGTTAACCCATTTTTGGAAGATGCCTGAGGTCAAGGTACGCATCGTCACAACACCCACCCCCATCTCTCGGGCCTCGAACAGGCTGCCAAAGGGGCGCGTCCATTCGGCCGGGTGCTGGTGGAGCAGGTTGTAGTTGATCTGCATCACGTCGAAGCGACCCAAACCGATGAATCGGAAGACGGCGGCGTTGTTGTCCTCGCTTGTGAACCCGACGAAGCGTGTCAAACCCTCGTTTTTGAGCTGTTCTAGTTGTTCCAACATCCCGTCGACCCCGAGGATCTCGTCAGCTTGATCCGATGTGTACGAGTTGCCGTGGATCTGGACGAGGTCGACATGGTCGGTCCGGAGCAGTTTGAGGCTTTGCTCCACGGACGCTCTGGCATCCTCAACATCCCGCGAGACTTTGGTCGCAATAAAAACATCCTCACGGGCACCCTCCAACGCTTCGCCGTAGATCGACTCCCCTGCCCCACCGCCATAACCTGGCGCGGTGTCGAAGTAAGTGACGCCCAGTTCAACAGATCGCTTGATCGCCGACACGACGCCTTCGCGGTCGGTATCACGTGATGGGTCGTAATCGTCCAGATACTGGGCCAGTCCCGCAGGCGCGCCGCCAAAGCCCAGTCGACTGACCTGCACGCCTGTACGGCCGAGTTGCGTCGTCTCCAATGAGGCCTGCTTTCGTTTTGATTGGCGATCGAGTCGATTTTCGGTCCATCGATCGCAGAGATCGGGTCATCATCGCGTCAGCGGTTCTTTCAGACCTGACCCGGTGATCGGGATCAACACCTGCGCGTCCTCTGATATCGAGCCGTTTCCGACCATCCCCTCCAGTCCGGCAAATGCCGCTGCGGAGGTTGCCTCGCAAAAAATGCCAGCTTCAGCAGACAGTCGACGCTGCCAGCGCAGCATCGCGTCGTCATCAACAGCGATGGCAGATCCGTTGGATAGCCTGATCACGTCCACGCACTGCTGCAGGCGAGGCGGTCGTGATACGGAGATTCCGCTTGCGATGGTCTTCAGTTCGGCATTGAACGTCCAATCCTGGTCGTTCAATGCGGCCACCAGTGGGCGCACCACTGAAGCCTGCACGGCATGGAGGACCGGGGCGGAACTGATCCGTTCAGACGCTCTCAACTCCTCGAATCCTTTGAACATGCCAATCAATAGAGAGCCGTTGCCAACCGGGACGACGATGTCAGTGATCGAGGCGGCGTCGGAACCCACTATCTCGTAGGAGAACGACTTCATTCCTTCAAGGAAATAAGGGCTCAGGTTGTGCGACAGGTATGGCAGCGAGTGTTCCGCCACGTACGACACGGCGGCGTCTGTGGCCGCCTGTCGTGGGCCGGACGTCGGGTGCAGGATCGCGCCAAAGATGCCGATCTGATCGACCTTCCCCTGAGCCGCGCTATCCGGGAAAAAGACGTGCGCTGTAATCCCCGCAGCGGCGGCGTATGCCGATAGAGATGCGCCGGCGTTGCCGGACGAGTCTTCCACGAATTCTGTAACCCCGGCCTCCAGAGCGGCAGAAACCAGCACGGCAGACCCGCGGTCTTTGAACGATCCGGTCGGTGCCATCATCTCCAGTTTGGCCCACAGTCGCCGGATGCCAAGCGACCGAGCTATCGACGGCAAAGCCACCAGAGGCGTGTTGCCCTCTCCCAGCGACATCCGTTCTGAGATCCGGGCAAGTGGGAGGCGAGGCGAGTATTCGTCGGCCGGTTCGTCGTAGGACACGTCCATCGCCGAGCTACACGACACACAGGCGAGGTCGGTTATCCGGGCAGGTTGTGTTGCGCCACACGAGACGCATCGAAAATCAAACAATATTGGCATCAAACGAGTGGATTGAAACGGGCGTCGGAGTTGGCCGGGCCGCCGCTCAGACCTGCCGGGACCCCATCGGCTCTCCAGCAAGCAGCGCCGGTCATCAGGCCACGTTCATGGTCAATCAAAATCCCGTTCATGCCTCCGGCGACGTTGGCGACACGCACCACGGGATGGCCAAGTCCGTACATACCGGAGCTCGGCCCCTCACCGAACCCTTGTTCAAGCTCGACCTCCTGTCCCTGCGTCCACAAACGCGGCGCTTCTACCGCTTCCTGAAGGGTCATACCGTGGTCGATCACGTTCATGATCGCCTGCATGACCGATCCGAAGATGCGAACTCCACCCGGAGTACCAATGCCAAGGAAGGGTTTGCCGTCCCGGCTAACGATGGCAGGCGACATGCTGCTTACAACCCGTTTGTTAGGTAGCACCGAATTCGGGTTTCCGGGGTGAGGGTCGAACATGGCCTGCGTGTTGTTGAGCAGGATGCCGGTGCCAGGGACAGTTACCTTGGAACCAAATACTTCGTTAATGGTCTGCGTCATGGAGACCATGTTGCCCTCGTAGTCCGCGGTGGTCAGGTGCGTAGTGTTTTCGGACTCGGAGGCCCGCGTACCGGCACGCTGTTCGCTGGCACGCGACGCGTCTATCTCTGCAGCCCGCTGATTTGCGTAGTCCTTGGAGGTCATCCAGTCGAGCGGTATCTCCATGGTAGCCGGGTCGCCGAGATACTCAAATCTGTCCGCAAAGGCAATCTTCAGTGACTCGGCGATAAGGTGTAGACCCTGCCGGGTTCCGAAACCCTGGCCCGCGACATCGAAGTTCTCAAGAATGTTTAGCATCTCGATGATGAGCGTGACGCCGGTGTTGCCGGGCGGCGGGCCAGATATTTCAAAGCCCCGGTAGGTTCCGCGAACGGGATCCTTCCTGAGAGTGTTGTAGTCCCGGAGATCATCGATAGTTAGCAACCCACCGTTGCGCTTCATATCTTCAGAGATGGCATGTCCCAGGGGGCCGTCATACAGCGCAGCGGCTCCGCCGTTAGCGATGGCCTTCAAAGACTCCGCGTAGTCACGCCGGACGATGCTCTGCCCAGGCGCGGGTGGCGAACCTCCCGGCAGGAATATCTCGGCCGTCGCTGGGAATTTTCCGAGGTCTTCCTGGTTCTCCGTGATGAGCCGTACCAGGTACTCGGACGCCGGAAATCCGCTTGCGGCGTACCTGATCGCCGGGGCGATTACAGCCTCCCAACTGAGCTTCCCGTACCCGGAGTGCAGTTCGTCCCATGCCTTTAAATTGCCAGGGACACCGACAGCGAGGTAGCCAACCTGGCTCTCCCGGTCCTCGGTGAGTAGGTAGTCGGGCCAGCTGTCGGAGACCGCCCGGTACATGTCCGGAGTTGCAGCCGAAGGGGCGAGCGTGTAGTTGTCGATGCAGACCGATTCGCCGTCGGCGGTGCGCAGGTTGATGTACCCGCCTCCGAATGGTCCGACCATCATGGGCTCGACGACACTGAGGGCGAACACGGCGCCTATTGCGGCGTCGATGGCGTTGCCGCCCATGGACAGCATCTCAAGCCCGGCCGCTGAGCCCATCGGATGATTGGTTACGACCATCCCGCGTGATGCGACGGCAGACTGCTTGAAGGTCTGGAAAGACGTGCCGGCGCTGGTGCGCCAATCGGTGATGGTGGTCAACTTGACGATTTCCTGCGATTTGGTGAGGCGTAATCGATGAGCGGGATCGGCAGATTATATGGCCCGCGAGCGCAGTATTCGGCCTTTCCCAAGACATGATTGAGGCCGACAGCCCGTTCACTGGTCCATCCACCGTGGCCCTTGCTTGTGCGTCCCGTCCACGACAATTCATCCGGACCGCAACGTAAGAATCTCACAGGTGGCAGAGTGCAGGATGTTCCATCGTGCTCGCTGCTATACAGCGGAAAGATTCTTCGTCGCAGGTTCCTCAAAATGACCTGTCCCCGATGATTTGAAGGCATAACCCCTGAGCCCGGGTTGCCTCATCTACAGAGCGGGCGTACCTTACGGACGCTTCTCTATTCATGAACCCACCCCGCGTCTGGAGCCGTTCCATTGGATCAACCCAACCGAGTCGTCGCGGCAATGCGCGAAGGCCGAAAAGCGTACGGATTCCAGTTAACCTTCCCGGCCCCTCAGATAATCGAGATCATGGCGCCGTTGGATTTCGACTACGTATGGTTGGACTGTGAGCACGGACCTTTCTCACTCCAGGATGTCGAAGCCGCCTGCCGCACCGCTGAAGCCGTTGGAATCACACCCATCGGTCGCGTCCCAAGCATCCAGTCACACGTCGTGCTTCAGTACTTGGACCGCGGCTTGAAAGGGATCATGGGACCGCACATTGCTTCACGAGCCGATGCCGAGCAGCTCGTGCGTGCATGCAGGTTCGGGCCCGAGGGTGATCGGTCTTACGGCGCAAACCGCGGAACCGGGTACGACCGTTTCGACCCAGGGCCCGACGGATGGCCCGACCGACGGGATTTCTACAAGAACGCCAACGACAACATGCTTGTCGGCGCTCTTCTTGAGGACAAGCAAGTGATCGAAGAGCTGGACGAAATCTTGGAGGTGGATGGGGTCGACTACTTTGGCGTCGGCCAGAACGACTTCGGGCAGTCGATTGGTTTGCCCGGGATGGGCGACTCACCGCAAGTCGGAAAGGCAAAAACGGAGATTCTTGATCGGGTTCGATCTGGCGGAGGCCGCGTTGGTGACGACTTCATGGTCGCCAACTGGGTGCACTCGATGTTGTTGGACGGCGGTCGTCAGATCGTGGAAGGACGGGAGTAGATGTCTGAGCATGGAACAGGGCTCCTCCTCGTGATGATGGATATCGACCCAGAGCACGAGGACGATTTCAACCGGTGGTACGACGAGGAGCACGTCCCGGAGCGGATGGCAATCCCTGGGTTTCTGACCGGTCGCCGATACCGTGCGATCGAGGGTGGACCGAAGTACCTGGCTATTTACGAGATGGACAACCCGGAAGTCCTGGACTCACCGGCGTACAAATACGCGTCCGGCGACGGGCGGTCAGAGTGGTCGGCGCGAGTGGTCGGACGGGCAAAAAACTACGTACGGAACGTGTACGTGGAGATGGTCCCCGGAGAGTAGCTGAGTAGCGAGCACTATCGAATTTCAGTTCTTGCTCCGCCCATTCCGCGTCCTGAGGCTCTCGAAGGACCGGATTGGTACGATAACGCGTTGGCGTACTAACCACCTCACGGCGGTCCCGCTCACCCTTCCCGTTACCCGACTGGGAGAGGGGAAGTCGCCGATCCCACAATGAGACATCCTGAGCGGAGTTAAGAGTCTGTCCTGAGCTTGAGCCAGGAATCTTCCCGGTTGCCGAGCGAACGGTGGATAAATGTGATGGCGGGCTACGTAGGGAGATTCTTAGCCTCGGACTCAGAATGACAATTGGGTCGCCTGTCCAATCCCGATCGCAATCCTCGTTTCAATATGTCATCCTGAAGACATGCAAGAAAAATCTGCTCTCGTCCGAGACCTTGAAAAGGTTGTCGAGCCCACACACGTGGTGTGGAAGCCGGAAGACCTCCTTGTGTATGAGTACGACGGCTCTATCGACCGCAACAACCCGGGCGCAGTGGTCGTTCCTGCCTCTGCCGAACAGGTGGCGGAGATCATCAAGATCGCTCGCAAACACGACGTTCCGGTCGTGCCGCGCGGCGCTGGCACGGGGCTGTCCGGCGGGGCCATATCGATGGAGGGCGCAATCGTCCTAGTGCTCACACGTCTTAATAAAGTTCTTGAGATCGACAAAGAAAACCGGGTCGCTATCGTCGAACCTGGCGTGGTCAATCTGGAGCTCGGGCAAGCTGTCGCTCCTTATGGCTTGCAGTACGTCCCGGACCCGTCAAGCCAGAGCGCCTGCACGATCGGCGGCAACGTCGGCGAAAATGCGGGCGGCCCGCACTGCCTGGCGTACGGCGTGACCACCAACCACGTCCTCGGCATGGAGGTGGTGCTGGCGGATGGCACAGTCACGTGGCTGGGCGGCGATTCGCGTGAAGTTCCGGGCTACGACCTCCGGGGCGTCTTCATCGGCTCAGAAGGTACGCTCGGCGTGGTCACCAAGGTGGCTGTCCGGCTGGTGCCCATTCCGGAGGCGATACGCACAATGGTGGCGGCGTTTCCCAGCGTCGAGGCGGCCAGCGAGACTGTGGCGGACATCGTGGCGTCTGGCGTCATTCCTGGCGCGGTCGAGATGATCGATCGTCTATGCATCGAGGCAGTCGAACCGGCGTTCCACCCCGGCTATCCGGAAGACGCTCAGGCCATACTTCTGGTGGAGGTCGATGGCCTTGTTGAGACGGTCGCAGAGCAGGCGGCGCTCGTGGAAGAGCTGTGCCGAAAGCACGGCACGACCGACTGGCGCACTGCGGAGGACGAAGCGGAGAGGGAGACGTTGTGGGCGTCCCGCAAGAAGGCGCTCGGCGCGCTGGGCCGACTCGCCCCTAATTACTACCTGATCGACGGCGTGATCCCGCCGACGCGGCTCCCTGAAACGATGTCCAAGATCAACGCTCTGTCTGACGAGCTGGATATCCCGATAGCAAACGTGCTCCACGCAGGCGACGGCAATCTCCACCCCTGCATCCTGTTCGATTCCCGAGACCCGGTGCAGGTCGAAAAAGCGCTGATCGCGGGCGGTAGAATCCTGGAGATGTGTGTAGAGGTGGGAGGAGCACTTTCCGGCGAGCACGGCATCGGGCTGGAGAAGCAGGGGTATCTGCCGCTGGTGTTCACAGACGAGGACCTTGAGGCGATGGCGCGTTTAAAGCCGGCATTCGGCGCAGCTGGGATGTTCAACCCCGGCAAGATCTTCCCAACGGACGAGCAGCGAACAGGCCTCCCGCACGGAGCGATCATGCAACGTCTCACCGCGGACATGGTGATTTAGACAACCGTTCGCCGTAGGTGCTTACGGCAAATCACCGTCAAGGTTTCACAACGCGCTTGCCCCTTGCCGCTTTCCAAGCGGCAACTCCCTCACCTCAATCCTCTCCCGGCCGGGAGAGGAGGAAGCCTGTTCGTCGCTTCATCACGCCGTACGGGCGTATAGCAATACGCCCTCGTTTGCATTCGAATACGTTGAAATCGGGGTGACGCCCCCATCTCTCCCGATGGGAGAGGCCAGATATTTCAAGGGTAAGGGAGACAAGGGTTCTTCCGTTGACGTATTTGGTTTGGTGGTTGAGGTTTCGGTAAAGGCCCCTCGGCTACGCTCGGGATGACAGATTGATATGTCCGTGGAGTTCACATGGGTGTTCGATGTAGGGGCGACTGCAAGAGAAATACACCGCTAAATGGGTCGCGCAATTTCGTTAAACTGACCGCCCATCCCACACCAATCTTGAGGTCTTCCTATGTCACAGTCCGCTCCGGTTCGAATCGGCATCATCGGCGCTGGCGGGTTTATGCACACGCATATGGGCTCTTTTGCGGAGATCCCTGAGGCAGAAGTCGTCGCATTCTGCCGTCGAAATGAAACGTTGCTGAACGAGGCGGCGGACACGTACGGCATCAAGCATCGATTTACCCATTACCGGGACATGCTGAAAATGGACGGCCTCGACGCAGTTGCGATCATCACACCGACCGGGTCGCACAGGCAGATATCGCTTGACGCCATCGCGGCCGGCAAACACGTGCTGTGCGAGAAGCCGCTGGCGCTTGTGGCCTCCGACGCTAAAGAAATGTTGGACGCGGCAGAGGCCGCGGGCGTGGTGCACGCCACCAACTTCAACCAGCGCGGCCGCACCCCTGTTGGTCGGATGAAGCAGCACATGGACTCCGGGTACATCGGCCAGCTTTTCCACGCCAACATCTGGTGGGGCCAAACACAGGCCTTCGAGGATAAGCCATACGTCGCCCCCTGGCGCTTCAAGGCTGAGGACGGCGGCGGGCCGGTGTACGAGTTGATCCATGTATTCGACATGGCACGGCTGATCGGCGGCGAGATCAAGCGCGTCTGCGCCCTGCTCACGACCGCCGTCCCACATCGAACCTTCGCGGGCGGCGAGGAGGTCGAGGTCGATGTCCCGGACTCCGGAGGCTACCTCCTTGAGTGGGTTAACGGGGGATACGCGGTGGTGCACACCAGTTTCGTGTCCAAGGGTGGAGACGCGGACGGAAGAACCAATCCCCGTATAGAGATCTCGGGATCTCAGGGTCGCCTGGAGAACGTTGGCATCACGGGGATTAAAGGAGTCCACGGCATCTCGGGTGTGTTGCAGGATGTCGAGTCGGGACCGGATTACCCTCAGCCCTACCGCCAATTCGTCGATGCCATTCTCACAGGCACGCCGGTGCGAACCAGTTTTTACGACGGTATGAAAGCGGCGGAGATCGTAGATGCAGCTTTCCTCTCATCAAAAGAGGACCGTTGGGTGGATCTGAACTAGCCAGATTGGATCGATGCAGGTCAAAGTGGCAGGTCAGGAACGTTAATGCAGTACAGGAAACTCGGACGCACAGGGTTGAAGGTCTCAGAGCTGTGCCTCGGGAGCGATAACTTCGGAAACCCGTTCGGCGCAACGCTGGAGACTAGCTTCCGCATCATGGACCGAGCGCTCGATTTCGGCGTTAACTTCATCGACACCGCCGATCAGTACGCCAACGGCAACTCCGAGACGATGATCGGCGAGTACCTGTCGTCTCGCAAGAAGCGTGACGACATTGTCCTGGCATCGAAGTTCTGGACCGCAACAGGGCCGGGGCCGAACGACTACGGCACGTCCCGATATCACCTGATGAATGCGTTGGATGCTTCCCTCAAACGTCTACAAACAGATCACATCGACCTGTATCTGATCCACGCCCCTGACATGACGACCCCACTTGCAGAGACGCTGGAAACCCTCACCGACCTCCGTCGCGCCGGCAAGGTTCGGTACATCGGCGTGTCAAACTTCCCGGCATGGCTGCTGATGGAGGGATTGTGGACGTCCGACGTGAAGTATCTTGCACGGTTTGACTGCGTCCAGTCCGGCTACAACATCCTGAGACCCGGCATGGCCCGCGACGTCCTGAAGTTGTGTGTGGATCAGGGCGTCGGGGCAACCGCGTACAGCCCGATGGCGAGCGGGATGTTGACCGGCAAACACAATCGAATGTCGGAAATTCCGGATACCGATACCAAGTTCGGGGACCGGGACGCGGTGCGCGGAGGGACGCTGGTCAGGCGTTACTGGAACGAGGCGATGTTCGACGTTGTGGACACGCTTCGCGACCTAGCTGAGAAGTCCGGCAACTCCATCATGCGGCTCGCCCTCCAATGGGTACGTGAATCTCCGGGGATTACGTCTGCGATCGTTGGAGCGCGGCGCGAGGACCATATCGAAGGCATAATCGATGCGTGGTCGGAGGACGCGTCCGCGGAGGTTATGGTGGAGGTGCGTCGGATCGCTGATGATTTCGCCGCCAAAACGCCTTCCGACTACCCACCGCCCTTCGCCGTTCCCCCGCTTGGGGGAAGCGGCGAAGCGTAAATATTGATCATCTCGCCCGGCTATAGGTCCAAGTAACACCCTCTTGACTGAATCTTACGAACTCGACGGTATTACACCGTCCCGGATCGAACGTCCCGACACGGTCACCAACCTGTCGGCAGCACTGAAGTCGATCCACTCCGACGGACAGGCCGCGGTCTTATGGGGTGGAGGAACGCGTATGCACGTCGGAAACACGGTCGCCCGATACGACGCCGCCGTGGATATGACCGGGCTCAACCGGATCGTCGATTACCGGCCGCCGGACCTCGTGGTGGTCGCTGAGGCCGGGATGACGGTCGCCGCGCTTCAGGCGGAACTTGGAAAGAATAACCAGCGCCTTCCCTTTGACGTTGACGTGCAATCCGCCGACAGCGCGACTATTGGCGGGTCGCTGGCCTCCAACACCGTCGGACCGTTGCGTGGGCGATACGGCGGAGTCCGGGATCTCGTCATCGGCATGTCGATCGTTCAGGCCGATGGGACGATGACAAAAAGCGGCGGCAGCGTCGTCAAGAACGTGGCCGGCTACGACATGGCGCGTCTACACATCGGCGCTCTCGGGACACTCGGCGCTATCGCCACCGTTGCTTTCAAGATTGGACCCGTTCCGGAGGTCATGCGGACCATCGCTGCTTGGTTCGATTCCCCGGAATCGGCCACCATCGCAGGCATGCGGATTACCAACGGAGCGTTTATGCCAGAGGCCGTGACACTTGTCGCCGGTCAACGCGCTTCTGCGAAGGCTTCAGAGCTTGCCGCCGAAGGCTCAGGCAAGGCCTCAGACAATGCCGTCATGTTGCTGGTCGCCCTCGCGGCTGGCCCGGCCACCGTGGAACGGCAAGTGAACGACACAACGGCAACACTCGGTGGTGCGATGGCCGATGGCTTCGTTGTGCTGGATGATGACCTACAGTTCGCCGCGTGGTCGCTGGCCGGTGAGCAGAGTCCTGCTCCCGCCCTTTCGATCCGCTCAACGGTCAAGCCTACGGCGGCCTTCGCCCTCGTGGGCGCCCTGGCGAAGTCAGATAACTTTGACGACATACACATCGTGGCCCAGATAGGGTTCGGCACGGTCGAGGGGCACTTCCGGGGCGACGTGTCCGGAGAAGTCGTCCGATCGGTACGGGACGCAGTGATTAGCGCAGGGGGCGCCTGCATGATCGAACGCTGTCCAACCGAACTGAAACATGATCTGGACGTTTTCGGCGACCTCGGCGCCCCACTTGAGGTGATGCGACGGATGAAACAACAGTTCGACTCCGACGGGATGCTATCCCCGGGTCGCTTCGCCGGGAGGATTTAGATGTCCATTGAACCCCGGCCGACGACCGGACGCACAAGTAACTTCAGGGGCCCTGACGTCCCATCTTCGGAAGACATGTACAAGTGCGTGCACTGTGGCTTCTGTCTGCAGGCCTGTCCTACCTACCTCGAAACCGGGCTTGAGGCCGAGTCGCCCCGCGGGCGCATCGCACTGATGAAGGCGGTCGAGGAAGGCCGCACCGAGATCACTGAAGCAATCGTGGGGCACTGGGACAAGTGCCTTCAGTGCCGTGCCTGCGAGGTCGTATGCCCCTCCGGAGTCCCCTACGGACGCCTCATGGAGGCGACCCGCGCTAACGTGGAAAGTGTGTTTCAGCGGGGATTCAAGCAGCGAAAAGCCCGGAACATGGGGTTCAACGGCGTGCTGCCAAACACGAAGCGACTGAACCGCATCGGTGGCGCTCTCAGGTTCTACCAGAAGTCCGGATTACAAACGATAGCGCGGAAGACGGGCGCAGTCCGCCTCGCCCCAGGCGGGAAACTGGAGAAGTACCTGCCGAAGCTCAGCGACAAGTTCTTTATTACCTCTGGCCAGATGATCCGGCCCGAAGGTGAGGTCCGAGCACGTGTCGCACTACTTGGTGGCTGTGTCATGCGGCTCACCCATGCGCCGACTCTGGAAGCCGTCACTCGTGTGCTCGCCCGCAACGGCGTCGAGGTCTACGTACCCGAATCACAGGGTTGCTGCGGGGCGC
>Ga0310124_10002766_pt1 | contig 11973 bp, 9 predicted proteins | sample CB11b_AW_Bot5_MG_FD_203507 | JGI IMG/M metagenome (GOLD analysis project Ga0310124, IMG submission 203507) | Marine microbial communities from Western Arctic Ocean, Canada - CB11b_AW_Bot5 | ecosystem: Environmental > Aquatic > Marine > Oceanic | place: Canada: Western Arctic Ocean | collected...
ATCAATTAGATGTATTTTGTATTTCAGTATTAATTCAATGGAATTTTTTATTTTTTCTAAAGAAAGATTTTGATTTGTTTTTCCTTTAGGTCTTCCCATATGGGATATTAGTATTACTTTTGCTTTCTTTGAAATTAAAAAATCAATGGTTTGTGTCACAGCTTTAATTCTTGTATCATCTAATATTTCATTTTGATCTGATAAAGGTACATTAAAATCAACACGAACAAGACATTTTTTGTTTTCAAGGTTTTTAGATTGTAAATTTTCAATAAAAATGTCTTTTAAATTATTCATAATAATTGAATCTCATGTAAATGATTTTTTAAATCAGATGTTTGATTATCTAATTTATTCAAATTATTAATTATATCTTGTGATAATTTTTTCATTTTCATTTCATATATATTACTTGATTCAGATGAATAGAATAATTCATTAAGATATTTCATATCTTCAAATTCAATCATTCTTTTCATATATATTGTGCCAAGTTTTCTTTGATGTTCTACTGAATCTTTGTATTCATCGAATAAGTAACTAACTGGAAATATTTTCTTTTTATTCAAAATTTCATTTTCTAGCTGGGAGAATGTTTGATTTATATTTAGAGAATCAGATAGTTTGTTGAATCCATTAAGATGGTTCTTTAGAACATACAAATCACCTATGTTTTTGAAGATGTTAATTAAATTCGAATTTTCTGATGTTTTATCAAGTAATTCTGCTACGTATTGAAAAACACTTATTTCTCTCAATGAATTTGTATTAATAACATCAGATAAGTTTATTTTATAATCCTCTGAATCTTTTAATTCTAAGAATTTTCCTTTAAACATATTGTTGCTTAAATAATCAAATTTTTGTAATAAATTTATTTTTGCCTGATCATTTAAATTGTTTTCTTCTAATATCATTAATCTTGACAAGCTATACAGGCAATCACCTGCATTAATTGCTTGTGCAGGCCCCCATTTCCACCAAAGAGTATCTTTGTTATTAATATTTGGGGTACCAGCTCCTATTTCTTCATGTATGGATAAACCTGATTTAAATAAATATAAAGAGCTTAACCCTGTTTCTATTTCAATAAAATTTGTATTTTCAGGTGAAATAGTTGTTAATTTTAATCCTAGAGAAATTTCAGGATGGTATGCATTGATATTTTTTTCAGAAATAGTATTTTCTTTGTAATCAAACAATTGATAGCAGATCATTTCTGCTAATCCAGGTTCTATTTTTTTAACTGATTCTAGTAATTTTTTTGATATATTATTTAAATTGATTGCCAAAATTTTCCTTTTATAAGTTAATGTTGTAAATATCTGCTTTTTTTATTGCCCCTTCTCTTATTATTTTTATTTTATCAGATGTTACATCTAAAATAGTTGAAGGATTTTTGTTTTCAACTTTATATTCTCCAAAAACAAAAATATCTACTTTTGTACCAAGATCTTTAATTATTTCGTATTTATCCAAACTGTGCGGTTTTCCTGATAAATTGGCACTTGTACCTATAATTCCACTTTTTATTTTGTACATAATATTTATTAAATTAGAATTGTCAGGTATACGTAGTGCAATTGTATTATTAGGGCCTGATATAAGATCTGATACATGAGGTTGTTTATTTAAAATTAAAGTGAGCGGCCCAGGCATAAATGTTTTAATGATTTTTTTAATTTTATTGTTTATATTTTGTGCATATATGCTGAAATAATCTATAGTTGGGACTAATACAGGCATGCCTTGATCTGAATCTCTTCCTTTTATTTTTAAAATCTTTTTCAAACTGACAGTATTTGTAGTGATACAACTTAATGAATATATTGTGTCTGTTGGTAAAATTGCAATCCCACCATTAGAAAGAATTTTGGAGATAATATTTTTAGAATCTTTTAAAGTGGATTGCATAATTTTATTGACCTTAGAGTATTTTTAAATGTAAGCTTTGTTAATGAAAGTCATAAATGATACTCAGAAAACATATGATACAGTAATTATATTAGATTATGGATCTCAATATTCAAAGCTTATTGCTAGAAGAGTCAGAGAATGCAATGTGTATTCTGAAATAATTAATCCTGATATTGTTAAATCTGAACTAGATCATCTAAATATCAAAGGTATTATATTATCTGGCGGCCCTTCAGATATTAACAATTCTTCATCGCCCAAAATTCCTGATTGGTTATATGATTTCAAAGTACCTATTTTAGGTATTTGCTATGGATTACAGGCTATTATTCATAATGAAGGCGGGAAAATTTCTTCCAACTCAAATTCTGAATATGGGAATGCAGAGATTAATTTAATTTCGAATAAAGACCCACTGTTTCAAAATTGTGATGATCAATTTAATGTATGGATGAGTCATGGAGATTCAGTTAGTGTGATACCTGAACAGTATGAACTTTTAGCTTCTACGGATTCTTGTAAATATGCTGCGGTTAAATTTAAGAATATATATGGAATTCAATTTCATCCAGAAGTTATACACACTCAGAATGGTAAACAAATTATATCTAATTTTGCAAATGAGATTTGTAAAATTAAACCAGAATGGACTTCTTATAATTTTATCAATTCTGCAATTGATAAAATTTCTAATCAAGTTGGTGATGAAAAAGTTTTATGTGCTATTTCTGGCGGTGTAGATTCGACTGTTACTGCAGCTTTATTAAATAAAGCAATAAATGAAAATTTAATTTGTTTGTTTGTTAATAATGGGTTACTTCGTAAAAATGAAGCTGACGAAGTGGTTAAAAAGTTTAAGGAAGCAAATATAAAAGTGGAATATTTAGATGCAACTGAAACCTTTATATCAAATCTAAATACAATTGTTGATCCAGAAGAAAAAAGAAAAATAATAGGAAATACTTTTATTTCTGTATTTGAAAATTTTACCAAAAGATATGATGATATAAGATTTCTTGCACAAGGTACTCTTTACCCTGATGTTATTGAAAGTGCTACAAATGATTCACCAAATGCAGCAAAAATTAAAACTCATCATAATGTAGGTGGATTGCCGGAAGATATGAATTTTGAATTAATCGAACCTTTCAGAAATCATTTTAAAGATGAAGTTAGACTAATAGGAAAAGAATTGGGTTTACCTGATTCTTTAATAAATAGGCAACCTTTCCCTGGGCCTGGATTAGCTATTAGAATAATAGGTGAAATTACCTTAGAAAAGCTTGAAATTTTAAGAAATGCTGATTGGATTTTAATGGATGAGATTAAAAATAATGATTTATATAAAAAATTATGGCAAAGTTTTGCTGTTTTATTAGATGTTCAAAGCGTGGGAGTAATGGGAGACCACAGAACATATGAATATACAATAGCTATAAGAGCTGTAAAAAGTGAAGATGCAATGACAGCTGACTGGGCACGAATTCCTTATGATGTTTTAGATAAAATTTCAAGCCGAATAACTAATGAAGTACAAGGTATAAATAGAGTCGTTTATGATATTACAAGTAAACCTCCAAGTACTATTGAATGGGAGTAATTATCTATATTTAAATGCCAAATAATTTAAAAAATGAAAACAGTCCATATTTATTGCAGCATGCTGACAACCCTGTTGATTGGTATCCTTGGTCAGAAAAACCATTTGAACTAGCAAAGAAATATAATAAACCTGTTTTTTTAAGTATTGGATACTCTTCTTGTCATTGGTGTCATGTTATGGAAAAAGAAAGTTTTTCTGATAAGACAATTGCACAATATATGAATGAACACTTTATTTCTATTAAAGTCGACAGGGAAGAAAGACCTGATATTGATAGTATATATATGGAATCATTACAAGCATTGGCTGGTTCAGGTGGTTGGCCGGCAAGTTTGTTTTTAACCCCGGAAAAAATACCTTTTTTTGCAGGAACTTACTTTCCTTTAGAGGATCGTGGAAACCATCCTAGCTTCATGAGAGTTTTACAGTCTGTTGTTGAATATTACTCTAATAAAAAACAAACAGTGGTTGATATAGGAAATCAAGTAATAGATTTGTTGAAAACCGAATTGAAAAATGAGGATACAGTCGATTTTGATTATATTAATAATGCTTTAGATAATTTAGTTAAATCATTTGATAAAGATAATGGCGGATTTCATAATGCCCCAAAATTTCCACAACCACATATTTTGGAATTTTTGATTTATGTAAAATATAACCATTCGCGCTTAGCTTCGCATATATCAAATGAAGATTTAGATAAAATGATAACTATTTCATTATATAAAATGGCTACTGGAGGAATATATGATCAAATTGGAGGAGGTTTTCACAGATATTCAGTAGATGCTAAATGGTTGGTTCCGCATTTTGAAAAAATGTTATATGACAATGCATTTCTTGCTAAAATCTATTCAATTGCGCATGGTATTTATTCTGATACTTGGATGGGATTTATATCTGAAGATATCTTGAATTATTTAATTACTCAAATGTCTGATAAATCTAAAGGATTTTATGTATCTGAGGATGCAGATTCTGAAGGAGAAGAAGGCAAGTATTATGTATGGCAATATGATGAATTAAGAAAAATATTTAACGATAAAGAATTTCAGATAGCAAACAATTTATTTGACTTTAATACTAAAGGAAATTTTGAAGGAAAAAATATTTTGACTGGAGGATTTGCAAAAGTAAACAAATCTAAAAGTGATTTTGGTATTGAAGAATATAATAACATCAGATCAATATTATTTAATTTCAGAGAAAAAAGAATCCCTCCATTTAAAGACAAGAAAATAATAACATCCTGGAATGGGATGACTATTACAGCTTTAGTTCAGAATTATCTTTTATCTTTTGATGAAAAATATTTAAATAAATCAATTGATGTTGCTACATATATTAATTCTTATATTACTGAAAATAATGAATTACCAAGATATATTATTAATTCCAAACCATTTTATTCCCCTACCCTTGAAGATTATGCATATTTTATAGAAGCATTATTTAAATTACATCAAGGAACTTTGGATTTCAAATGGTTGGATATTGCTATGAATTTGACTGACAAAGTTATTGAATCTTATTGGGATTCTGATTCTTCATTTTTATATGATAGTAGTATTAATATGAAGGATTTATTTATAAGACCTAAGTCTTTGTACGACAATCCCTATACTAGCCCGGCATCAAAAATGACAGAACTTCTATATTTATTAGGTTCTATCACAGATAATGTGAAATATCTAAATATTGTTGATAAATTGATTAAGAATATGACTCCATATATGAATAAAGTACCAATACATACATTATCTTGGGCAAAATTAACTGATTTACGCAAATATGATAAATTAGATCATCTTGTAATAATTCATGATGAAAAGAATCTAAAAGAGTTAGTTATCAAATTAAATTCAGAAAGATCATCTGATTTAATATATTTTGCCAAATCATATAAGACAAAAACTAATTTGGATATTTTTTATAACAAGGTATTAACAGATGATAAAACAACATTTTATCTCTGTAGATCCTATACTTGTAAAATGCCAACTAATTCTATAAATGATATTAATAATCAAATAAAAGATTTAAGCTCTTTATCTGATTGAATCTTTTAAATTTCCCAAATCAACTTTTGCTTTCCCATATGTTGCCCAAGTAAAGTCTTTCTCAAACCCTTTTGCCTGAGAGTCATAATATTCCCATTCTTCATCAGTTAAATCTTTATCAGTAATTATTAAAGTTAAAATATTAAAAGATTTTTGAGAATTAAGCTCATTAGGAACCCTTGGTCCTAATTTATCTATTATGTCAGATATTTTTACGATTATTTTTTCTTTTGCATACCATTTTGTATCTACCATGAAATCTTTTGCTGTAGCTTCTATATTTTTAAAAAGTATTATGTCTTCAACTTGCTCCGGAGGAATAAGTCCCATTAAATTCCCAATAAGCGATATCTTCGACTGAGTCTGATAGTAGCAGATCTGAGTTACTAGGATAAATTACAGGGTAACCACTTAAAGTTATTGTTCGTTTCAATAAGTTTTCCCAAAATTCCCTGAATGGTTCGAATTGTTTGAATTCCAAATCGTCTTTGTCATTTAATCTTTTAAGGACACGTTGTGCATCAGATTTCAATTTTTTTGATACGTTCTCTGTAATTTTCTTGATGTCAGGAGATAATCCTGAAAAATTATTCCAATAAGTTTCATTATCTATAAATTGCACTCCGGGAACTGTGTCATTTTCTATACCCATAGAACTCCAATGAATATGTCCTTTGGGAAAATTTCTACCAACTCCATCAGGATATATTAACGAAAAAGTATATCCCCCATTTACTGCCCTTTTTCCATTATCAAAGTAATTTCTAGTTCCACAACCTGTGATTGGGTCGATATCTTCTTTTTTAATTAACCGAATTACTTTTTGAGCTGTTGTTAATTTTTTTGGAGGGTTTAATTTTATTGATTGATTACCGCTATTTTTATCTTTAATTTGTTTTGACTGATGAGGTGTGATGGAAGTATCAGATTGTTTTGACTGAGAAGGTGTAATTGGAGTGTCAGGTTTTTTTGATTGAGAAGGTGTAGTATCTGCCTTAGATTGTTTTGACTTAGAAAGTGTAGTGGTTTGTGTGTGGCTTGAGAGATAATTGGGATTGTCTTCAATAGGTTCAAACTTATTTGAATTATTGTTATAAGATGAGCAACTTATAATGATACTTAGATTGATAAATAGTAATAATAGTATTTTTGACATTTGTTAATTTTCTATTATTTTATTCCCAATTGAAAGCATCACCAGGTTCAGAAGGTAACGCGTACCCTCCTGATAGCCCTACAGGAGAACCGTCTGCTCTGTGGCATGCTGATCCTTCCATTGTGCTATTTTCAAACATAATAGCATTCATTCCACCTGCGACTTTTTGAATACTAGAAGTTTTATGCCCCAAAGAATTTAATTTGTTTATTGATTCATTTGGGAATTCGTATTCTAATTCCAAGATATCGCCATCAGTCCAAACTCTTGGAGATTCTACTGCAGATTGTAAATTGAACTTATTATCTATTATTGCAAGTATTGCCTGGCATACAGATCCGAAGATTTTACGACCACCAGGAGTTCCTAGTGCAAGAAACGGTTTGTTATCTTTAGATATTATTGTTGGAGTCATTGATGACAAACTTCGTTTGTATGGTTGAATTGAATTGACATTTCCATGATGAGGATCAAATAGTAGCATACAATTATTTAACATCATTCCTGTCCCTTCGACTGCTACTTTACTTCCAAATGCATTATTTATTGTTTGTGTCATAGATACAATGTTGCCTTCATTGTCTGCAACATTGAAGTGAGTTGTATTATTACTATCATTATCTAGGAAATTATTTGTGTATTTGTATGATTGAGCTTTATTTAGATTTATTTCATTAGCTCTTTCTAAAGCGTATTTTTTAGATATAAGCCCATTTGTAGGAATTTTTACATATTCTGGGTCTCCTATATATTTGTATCTATCAGCAAATACTATTTTGAAAATTTCAGAAATTATATGAATTCTCTCGGAATCAAAAATATTATATTTTTCAATGTTGAAGTTTTCTAAAATATTAAGCATTTGAATAAGACATATTCCGCCACTGCTAACAGGCCCTACAGAATTGATTTTATAACCTTTATAATTTCCTACTATAGGTTCTCTGTAAAATATCTTTTGGCGTTTTAGATCATCTAATGTAATCAATCCCCCATTTTTTTTCATTTCATCTTCTATATGTTTTCCCAGATCTCCTTCATGTAAATAAGCTGCGCCATATTTTGCTATTCCTTCTAATGTTAATGCGTAATTAGAATTTTTGATTATTTCTCCTTTTTCTGGTGCTCTTCCGTTTTGAAGATATATATTTGCACTTTCTTTATAATTCGATAATTCGGCAATATTATCCTTTATAATATCTGATAAATAATCAGTTACCCTGAAACCGTTTCTTGCAATATTTATTGATGGTTGAATAACTTCCTCAAGAGGGAAATTGCCATATTTTCCTACTAAATGAGTCCATGCAAGTAAATTGCCGGGCGTCCCTGCAGAAAGATACCCGTTTTGATTTAATTGATCTTCAACATCAAAATATTGGGCAAGATCATTACTTAATGGTTTATACATTGTTTCAAACGCTTCGCCTGGAGCAGATCCATATCCATCTATTGTAGAAAAGCCTTCATTAGGTCTGAAAAAATTTGTAAATCCTGCTCCAAAAGGGCCTACCATCATAGGTTCTACAACTGACAGTGCAAATGCAGTTCCAACAGCTGCGTCAAAAGCATTTCCTCCAGAAGCAAGAATAGATATTCCTACAGATGAAGCAATAGGATGGTTAGATGTAACAACGCCTTGTGACGCTGATATTGATTGTTTTCGAGTAATTAAATCCATCGAATTGAAATATAATAATTAAAATATTTTATAATTGATTAGATAACAAAAGATGGATATAAGTCAATCTCTAGAGAAAAAAATCATTGATATTGTTGGAAAAGATTTTGTTGTTATTGATAAACAAGATATGGTTGTTTATGAAAGTGATGGTACACATGACAAAGGAATGCCAGATTTTGTAGTGTTGCCGAGAACTACAGAAGAAGTTTCAAAACTTGTTATATTGGCAAACGAATTTAAAATATCAATTATAGCCCGTGGTTCTGGAACAGGATTAAGCGGAGGGGCAGTTCCTATACATGGAGGTTTAGTAATTTCTTTAAATAGAATGAATACTATTATTGATATCGATGTTGATTCCTCGACAGCAACAGTTGAAGCAGGTGTTATAAATCTTGAAATAAGTAAAAAAGCTTCGGAATATGGATTGTTTTATGCCCCGGATCCTTCAAGTCAGCAAGCATGTTCTATAGGAGGAAATATTGCTGAAAATTCCGGAGGCCCTCATTGTTTGGCATACGGAGTGACAACTAATCACGTATTAGCTATTGAGGTTGTTCTACCAAATGGTGAAATTACCTGGTTTGGGGATTTTAATAAAGAAGTTCCAGGAGTAGATTTTAGAGGGTTATTTATTGGTTCTGAAGGTACATTTGGTATATGTACGAAAGTAGTTGTCAAACTTTTACAAAAACCTCAGGATGTCAAAACAATATTAATTGCATTTAATAGTATAAATGATGCAGCTAATGCAACTACAGCAATAATTGGTGCTGGAATAATCCCTGCAGCTATTGAAATGATGGATAAAACAGCTTCAGATGCAGCTGAAGCTGCGACAAATGCAGGTATTCCTAAAAATTCTGATACAGTTCTATTGATAGAAATTGAAGGTTTTGAAAGTGATATTAATGATCAGGAAAAATTAATTTCGGATGTAATATATGAATTTAATCCAATAGATATAAAAATTGCAAAAAATGATCAGGAACGTGATTTGTTTTGGAAAGCGAGGAAAGGAGTATTAGGTGCTTTAGGCAGGATTGCTCCAAACTATTTTTTGGTTGATGGTACGGTTCCCAGGACAAAATTATCTTCTGTGTTATCTGAAGTGAGCATTCTGGCTAAAAAATATAATCTTATTGTTGCAAATGTTTTACATGCAGGAGACGGAAATTTACATCCTTGTATAATTTTTGACCAACAAATTCCAGGAGATACTGAAAAAGCTTTGAAATTAGGTGGAGATATATTAAAAGTATGCGTTGAAAATGGAGGAGTTTTGAGTGGAGAACATGGTATTGGATATGAAAAACGGGATTATATGCCTTTATTATTTTCAGAAACTGATCTTAATAATATGAAGATGTTAAAAAATATTTTTGATCCTGAAGGTTTATTTAATCCAGGTAAAATATTTCCTGTAAAGTGAGTAAAATTGAAAATTGCAAATGATCACAAAATAAAAAATAATCATTATCCTGATAGTAAAAAAGAATTTTCTATAATAGTTAATGAACTCTACAAAAATAAGCAAAAAATGATTATTTTGGGCGGGGCAACTAAAACTCAGTATGAAAATCCCTATAGTTCAGTACACAATGTGTTTACTTCTGAATTGAATAAAGTTATTGATTATAATCCTTCTGATTTAACTGTTACCGTTGAATCAGGCATAAAAGTTGAATCCCTTATGAATCTGTTGTCTGAAAACAATCAATATCTAGGATACATATTACCTAACAAAAAATTAAGTTCTATAGGGGGAAGTACGGCATACGGATATTCTGGAAATTATAGATTTAATGATATTCATATAAGAGATTCTATTATTGGAATTGAAGCAATAAATTATAATGGTGATTTTATAAAATCAGGAGGACAGGTTGTTAAAAATGTCAGTGGATATGATTTACATAAACTTTATATAGGTACTCAAGGTATGTTTGGGCCTATTTATTCAATTTCATTTAAAGTTTATCCAAAACCTAATTATCAAACACAAGTAATAGTTGGTTTTGACAATTATGAAGATGTCTTAAATATTACAAAAAAATATCTACCATTAAATTGGAATATTCCCAGATTAGCAATTTATAGTTCGAACAAACATAAAAGAAAATTATATGAATTATTTTGCAATATAAGTGGTACTAAAAATATTGTTGATTATATTCAGAAATCAATTACTGAAGATGTCAAATTAAATAATGGTAATTTAGAAGAAATAAATAATAATACTGATATATTAGTAAATTTAGATGATTTTGGATATAACTTGAATGACGAGCAATTATCAATCAGAATTCTTTCTTCTAAGAACTCTGATTTTAAGCATATAATAAATTATTTTGAAAATTGTAAATTGAATTTTCAATTTTTAGTAACCCCTTCTATTGGTAGTATCTCTATATTAATTGAAAATAATGATAGTATTTTGTCATACATTGATGAAATTGCAGAAATTTCACAACTAAACAATTATAGAATAATTATTGATCATGTGAATTTATCTTTACAAAATAAATTGCGAAATAAATTTAAAAACAATGATAATCAACCTGTAAAAAATTTAACTGCATTACTTAAAAAAAATTATGACCCTCAAAATTTATTCAGTTCTGGGAAATTTATATGATAATTAAAGAACATATCGAAAGAGTAAAAGATGAAGTTTATAAATGTGTTCATTGTGGTTTTTGTCTTACAGCTTGCCCAACTTATCTGGTCAGTGGTTTAGAAACCGAATCTCCAAGAGGCAGAATTTCATTAATGAAAGCTACAATTGAGGATCAAATTGTTCCTGATCAAAATACTTTTTCGCATTGGGATAGATGCATACAATGTAGAGCATGTGAACCCGCATGTCCATCAGGTGTTAATTATGGGTTGTTGATTGAATCAACTAAAGAAGGAATAAATGTAGTAAGAAGTAAATCTAAATTATACAAATTTATATTTAAAATAATATTAAAGCTAGCTATTTCAAATAGATTTATAAATTTTAATTCATATATATTTCGTATTTATAAAAAAATTAATTTATCAAATATTTTCAATAAATTAAAAATATCGCCGCTTTTACCTAATCCCATAAAAACTTTAGAAAGCATGATTCCCAATGTATATGGGAAACCTTTGAAATTTGGCTCATATTTAACTTCTAATTCGATAAAAAAAGAAAAACTTGGCTTTTTCAGAGGATGTATCATGCCTGGTATTCACGGTGATAATATGAGGTCGTCTGTAAATTTATTAAATTTACTAGGTTATGATGTAATTATTCCTGAATCACAGGTATGTTGTGGTTCATTAAATTCTCATAACGGAGATATGGCTACAACAATAGAATTGGCCAAATTAAATATAGATTTATTTTTAAAGGCTGATTATAAATATTTAATTATATCTGCTGCTGGATGCGGAACAAGAATTAAAGAATATTCCCAATTATTTGAAGAAGGATCTGAATATTGGGATAAATCTATTAAATTAAAGAATAAAACATATGATATTCATCAGTTTTTATTTGAAAATATTGAAACGCCAC
>Ga0310124_10002767_pt1 | contig 11967 bp, 4 predicted proteins | sample CB11b_AW_Bot5_MG_FD_203507 | JGI IMG/M metagenome (GOLD analysis project Ga0310124, IMG submission 203507) | Marine microbial communities from Western Arctic Ocean, Canada - CB11b_AW_Bot5 | ecosystem: Environmental > Aquatic > Marine > Oceanic | place: Canada: Western Arctic Ocean | collected...
ATTAATTAACAAGTATGGTGACCCCATTCGTGAATTCATTGAAAAATATTTTAATCTTCTGGCGATTGGGTTCACTGCACTATTAATCGGTGGTTTTGTAGTTATAAAAATATTACTATAATCATTCGGGGTGTGGCGCAGCCCGGTTAGCGCGCGTCGTTCGGGACGACGAGGTCGGGAGTTCGAATCTCCCCACCCCGACTTTTTTCTATATTTAAAGCTTTTACAGTGTAACTTTCTATTATGAATACTATCAGGCTTTTATTAAGAATTGTAGGTTATACTGGTTTGGGTCTCTTTTTTATTCAAATTCTGAACTTATATGTTGATATATTTAAACCCTCAGAATTTTGGATACAAACTTCATTTGTAACGGGCATTGCATCATTATTTATTCTGGTATTAGTTGATCGATTTACGAATAAGGAAGATAAATATTATTCAAGTAAAATAGAGAAATAAACTATGCTGATTACAACACAAGACCAATTAGAAGAATATCATATAAAACGTACTTTAGGCATGGTACAAGGGAGTACCATTAGAGCTCGGCATATAGGGACTGATATTTTAGCTGGACTCCGAAATATTGTCGGCGGAGAAGTGCATGAATACACAAAAATGCTTGCAGAATCGAGGGAACAAGCATTAGATCGCATGAAAATAGAGGCCGATGAATTAGGTGCAAATGCTATTGTTTGTATGCGATTTACCACATCAACCATAATGTCCGGTATGGCAGAATTTTTAGCCTACGGGACCGCTGTCATCGTAGAACCAGAACCAAATAATGATTAAGAGTATTGATTTTAATCAATTGACCTTATATATTCCTGTTCATGTATTTTGATTTTCATATTGATTCTGAAGACGAAGACCTATGGGTAGAAGGTCTCGAAACAACTAATGATGAACCAGAAATGAAAGAAGCGGTTCGTATTCAGGCTCCTATTTCAACTTTTGGTTTGGTTGCACCTCTAACTGCTGAAATTGGCACTAACATGAAAAATGCCCTTAAACAACTTCAGCAGAAAAAACAGAATTGCCTTTTGGTTGTAGATAATGAGTCTTTAACTGGTATTCTTACAGAACGGGATATCTTACTTAAAGTTACGGGGAAAGGCTTTGATCTGGATCTTGTTACTGTAGAAGAATTTATGACCGAGAATCCAGAATATTTGTCACCCGAAGACCCTTTGGCATACGCATTAAATAAAATGCATATAGGCGGTTTCCGTCATGTCCCAATTGTCGATGATGATCTAAAACCAGTTGGGCTGATCAGTATCAGTGATATTATTACAACGATTGCGGATTATTTTAGCAGGGAAATCATCAATTTACCACCGTTGGATCGGTTGGTAGACTCTACGAGACAAGAAGGCGGATAATTACGCTTTCAGATTGAAGCAGTGGAGTTCAGGCAAACAAGAAAGATGATACTACTTAAATAGACTTACCCTTTCTACAACATCAAGCCCCACATTCGTGGGTTTTTTGTTTGTAAAGCTGATCATGTGTATTTTAGGATAGATTTCAAAGAGAAAAAGATATTATTCGGATTAACCCCAACTATACATTATTTAGAAATGGTGAAGAAATACAAAAATCATAAGGGACATACTTTGAAGATAAATAATTTTTTTATTTTAGTATTATTCATAATCTTGAGCTGCAGTCTGCTAGCACAAACTGCCGAACAACCCAGTGGTTCTGGAACAGAAAATGATCCCTACCTGGTAGGTACTCTAAATAATCTCTACTGGATGACGGAGAATTCAGGTGAATGGGATAAATATTATATCCAGACATCTGATATCGATGCATCTTCCAGCAGTGCTTGGGATAACGGGCAAGGTTTTACACCTTTGGGCAACATTTCCATTAAGTTTACCGGAACCTATGATGGCGGTGGGTATGCCATTAACGATTTAAATATCAATCGCCCGAGCACAAATTATACTGGTCTGTTTGGGTATACTAATGGGTCCACGATCAAGGATCTGGGCGTGATCAATGTGAATATTGCAGGCGCGGAACGTACCGGTGGCCTGGCGGGATGGATAGAAAACAGCACCACTATCAATAATTGCTATACTACCGGCAATATTACGGGAACCAGGCTTCTTGGTGGCCTTATTGGAATAGTTGACGATTCTTCCACCGTAAGTAACTGTTACAGTACAAGTGATGTAAACGGGAGTGGCGATGATGTCGGCGGTCTGGTGGGCTATAATAAATTTTCTTCAGTGAGTAATTGCTACAGCACCGGCAGTGTAGTAAGTAGTGAAGGGATTCGTATCGGCGGTTTGGTGGGACGGGCTTATGGTGATTCCATCAGTTATTGCTACAGTACAGGGAGTGTATCAGGCAATAACTTTGTTGGTGGCATTATTGGGTTTGGTTCAGGGGGATATACTGTGACCGGATTATTCTGGAACATAGATGAATTTTCCACAGATAATGGAATCGGTACCGGAATAACCACAACAGAGATGCAGACTGTTAACACTTTTATCGATGGTGACTGGGATTTCGAGATAGAGACCGCGAACGGCACCAACGATTACTGGGATATGGATAATATTAATGGAGTCTTAAATAATGGATATCCTTTCTTAAGCTGGGAGAACGGTGCCGCTGTTTCGTTAAACCTGCCCCCTCTGGCTACCTTTAGCCCGGAAGATAATAGTACCGGTGTGGCACGAGAGAGCGACATCACTATCACCTTTACTGAGGCCATACAGAATGCGGATGGAACTGAAATTACAGATACGAATGTGGGTCTGATAATAACCCTGAAAGATACGGACACTTCTGGCTCCGATATTGCTTTTGACGCTACGATCAATGATTCTAAAACGGTCATCACGGTTGATCCGGTCAGTGACTTATTCTACGACCAGACTGTGTATGTCGCCATTCCGGCTGATCATGTAGAGAATACTGATGGTGTAGAATTAGAAGCACTAGTCAGTGCCACTTTTACCACGCTTGAGGTGATTTCTACCATGCCACCTGGATCGGGAACAGAGAATGATCCCTATCAGATTGCGAACCTTGAAAATCTTTACTGGATGACGGAGAATTCAGGTGCATGGGACAAGTATTACATCCAGATTTCTAATATCGATGCCTCTTCCACCAGTGCCTGGGATGACGGGCAAGGATTTACACCTCTGGGCAATAATTCCATTAAATTTACCGGATCTTATGACGGCAGCGGGTATACCATTAACGATTTAAATATCAATCGCCCGAGCACGGCATTTATTGGCCTGTTTGGGCATACTCTTGGGTCCACCATTAAGGATCTGGGCGTGGTCAATGTGAATATTTCAGGCGCGAGTCGTACCGCTGGTCTGGTGGGTCATAATAAATTTTCTTCAGTGAGTAATTGCTACATTACCGGGAGTGTAACAGGTACTGACTTTGTTGGTGGCCTTGTTGGAATAGTTGACGATTCTTCCACTGTGAATAATTGTTACAGCACAAGTGATGTAAACGGGAGTGGCAATATTGTCGGTGGCCTGGTGGGTAAGAATATCAGTTCTTCAGTGAGTCATTGCTACAGCACCGGGAGCGTAACAGGTACTAATTTTGTTGGTGGAATTATTGGGTCTAGTTCAGGTGGATATGCTGTGAGTAGCTTATTCTGGAACATAAATGATTTTTCCACAGATAATGGAATCGGTACTGGTATAACAACAATGGAGATGATGGATGCGTATACGTTTTGCTTTGCCGGCTGGGATTTTGAAGAAGACGAAAACGGCAATGACAATGGAACAACTGGTGGCACTAGCGGAAACGGTACTGATAATTGGTGGGACATGGTTCAGGATGGGAACCACTATCCTGTTTTAAGCTGGCAGAATGGTGACAGCGTATTAGTAACAGATTTAACAAATGAATGTCTAACAGATTATGGCGGCTGTGGTGATCCTACGTATAATATATGTACAAATAATATTGGTGCTCCTCCCACCTGTTTTGATATAGTCGCAAATGGTGGGGATTTGATTGTGGACCAGAGCGCGCTCTCACAGTATATGGCAGATGACTACCTTAGGTTTGATGTATTTGAATACCAAGCTGGAGCCCCAGCCACAGGTACATATGCTAATCTAACCAGACGCCGACCTCTCCCTAATATGAAACTATATGGAACTGAATGGGCAGTTGAGTTCAATGAAATACTTGATTTATCTGATAATGCACCCATTTTAGGCAACCAGTTTAGTCAGGAAGCATGGGTATATGTTGATAATACAGTATCAAGTCCACCCGACAGGACTATTTTCAGCGCGCCAACCATCACACTCCGCTCTGCATCAAGCCTGGGTAATATTTATGAGATTATATATGGATTTTACAGCGGCAGCAACCATTTTGAAACCAGCGTTACCGTCAATATCCCAGTCAGGACCTGGTTCCACCTGGCCACTACCTTTGATGGTACCAACTATAAATTATTTATCAATGGTCAGGAGATAAATAATTTTACTGGCGCTGCTGGCAATATTCCGGATGGAACACCTGTAAGATATATTGGCGAAAATTTTCTGGGTGGAATTGATGAACTAAGAATCTGGGACATTGCCAGGAGTCAGGAACAGATTTATGCAGCAATGGATGAAAGCCTGACAGGTGATGAAACTGGTCTAGTAGCCTATTACCCCATGGACCTAAATAATGATTGGGAGATAATTGACCATAGCCCAAATAACAACCATGTCCCAATCTCTCAAATTGTTTCTAACCAGCCTGATGTTGCAACAAGGTATTTTTCTAATAGTTGTCCGTCACCTGATGGAAGCTCGGATTGCCCATACCCAACCATCCGCGGTGCGCTTGATCATGCACAGCCTGCGGATCGTGTTTATATCCGAGAAGGAAGATACTCGGAATACTTAAACGAATATCAGTTTAATCCGTCGCACCTAGAGTGGCTCGAAGTGGCCGACCTTGCTCCAAAAATTACTATAGAAGGGTATCCGAATGAAGACGTGAAGCTAGATGGTACTGTTCCCATCAGCGCAGACTGGGAGTATCACGAGAATGGCATATATAAAGCGGTACTGGACATGAATGCTATCTCTCATTTGATCAAGATACCAGTTGATTCGATTTATGGTGTGTTTGTAGATGACAGATATATGATACCGGCCATGCCTATTAATTTTAAAAACCCTACAGACCCCACAACAGGAAACCCAATTTCTCCTGAGCCTGGCACTGTCTGGGAAAAGAGACTGCCAAGTCCAACATTTGGAGATTATTTCCCAGGGGAATATGCATATTTAGATACAGTGGAAGAATGGTCATTTGATCCCAGTACCAGTACCTTATACCTTATTCCTGGTGAAAATTTTCCTGACCAGACTAATGTCAGGGTACGAGTGCGAGACAGATTTTTACACTTCTTCAGCTCGGATAATATTGAGCTAAAAAATATTCATTTTTTTGCTGGCTCTATCCGAGCTTCAGAAGTGAGTTATTTGACTATAGAGGATTGTAGGTTTTCATTTAGCGGTAATATGGGTCTATCTAGTAATGTTGCAGAAGGTGGTAGTTACACCACTGTGAGAAACTGTATCTTTGAACATACGAATGACAATATTCCTTGGTTAACTGACCGAGTGATGTACCCAACTATTGAGAATGTACTGTTTCGATATAATGATTGGTTTCAGGGAAATACAGGGGGTGGAGTGACTGCATCAGGCGCCAGTTCAAATTATTTTTATAATGTTCTGGGGGCCAGCGTATGGCGATATGTAACAGTAGAAAATGTTTTTTCTGGAGGTATAAATGCTGGAGCGAACTCCCTGACAGAATACTGTCGGTTTGAGAATTTATACGAGAGCATGGATGGCGCCGGGATCCAGAGAAACCCAATTTCAGTGGTCGGCTCCACAACTCGATATTTATGGATGATTAATTTACCTGGTATAAATGGTATGCGCTTTGATGGCAGTTTGTCAGGAAATAATGGTGATGTCCATCATGTGGTTTCAGCAGGAAACAGTCGTGGTTTGAGACTAAAAGGTGATTACCATGATGTGTACCATGTTACAGCATTTGATAATTCTCAAAAGGGTGATATCTCCCTTCCCTGGAACAAGTATGCTGGTACGACTTTTGGAAATGAGGCAGGTGAAACCTATTTTGACGATATTTTTCAAAATGGTAATGCACATACAAATCTTCATAACAGCATCGCAGAATTTAATCTCGCCTGCGCCTCACCAGACTGCTGGCCTTCCATTGAAGATATAGACAGTTGGTATACGTATGGGGATAGTACAGGGTTTGATGGCGAACATTTCCCCACTCTTCCCAGTCACCCTTTCCACTTAGATTCTATGGGAATCTGGTATGGACTGCCACTAGATCGTGCCCGTCCCCAATTTGAGCTGATGGATCCGTGGACATATTTTCGTCACCAGGATCCTGATTCTGTTATAGCAGAGTGGGGTGAAGACCCTTGGGAAGACCACAGGCAGAGCTATGATTTTCGTCCTAGGAAAGGGTCAAGTTTGATTGATAATGGAGTGGTCATAGAAGGGATTAATGATGGTCAGGATATAACCTTAAACCATCCGCCAATGTTCCCCGGTCAGAACCGACAATTTGTAGGGCCTGCTCCGGATCAGGGTGCCTATGAATATGGTGACCTTGTCTACTGGATTCCGGGTTACAGGTATCCTCATCCATCGGTCCCGATACCCAATAATAATGCACTGGACGTTCCCATAGACTATAGCCTGGTCTGGAACTATCCCTACAAACAGGATTATAACGGAACATTGGCAGTGGTCAATCTAACCGGGCCCGGCATTAGTCGGACGGAAACGTTTATATATCCATACAACGTACTTTTTGAAACGTTTCAGCCGGGCGGAACCTACACCTGGTCCGTCTCAGTTGACGGCATCAGTGGAGGCAACTGGTCTTTCACGGTTGCTGATAAAATTTATCCACTGAATGATCGATCAATAGACACATCGGCTGTTGACAGTGCACTCATCCCCTTACAGCCACAGAATTTGGAAGTATCAAAAAACAATCTGTCTTTTTTACGTTTTGATATTCCAATCACGTTCTACAATAATCGCACGATTCATTTAAACCTAATCCCGGAAAATGTTTCCCTGTCAGACGGTGGCGGCATCATTCTTTACAAATTTAATTATCCGGAGTGGGGTGAAGGTATTGATGAACATAACATTGGACTTGTTGACCACAGCTTATTGACCCCGTTAGACACGTTGTACTCCCTTGAGCCGGAGTCTCCGGTTTCTTTGGACCTATCTGCTTTCATTGACACACACGGAGACCACTCTTTTGCCTTTGGCGTGTTGGACTCTACAGATATTGTATCTTTTTATAGTAAAGAAAAACTGGTTGCTACTTCGGGAGGGGCACGTACATTTGTGCCGAAGTCTAGTTTATGGCCAAATATTTCCTTCCAGCCTGGAGATATAATGGAAATGGCAGATATTAATTCTCTATCAACCTATGAGGATCTATCCAGGATAGTTTATTTATCAGCCACGGATGATGCTGGTGATAGTCTCACATATACAGTCTCTTCGGCGGACACGAATGTCACAGTAGTTGTCAACAGTTATACGTTGACACTTTCCCCTGCCCCAGACTGGAACGGTTCGGCGGTTATTACCGGGGTCACCTATGCTTCTACATACCAAACAGACACTGAGTTTACTTTTACAACGCATGCGGTCAATGATGCCCCTCATGTAAGCACGCCGCTGGAAGACATGGCCATAGATGAAGATGATTTTGGTGTAATTCTTATTCCTCGTCTGGAAGACTATTTTTCGGACATGGATGAGGGAGACATTCTCACGTTTACCGCTCAAGCTTTAGGTGAGGGTCTTGATTCCTTGTCGTTCACTGCCAGCGAGAGTTTTTCCGCTATAGGTCGTATGTCCAATTATAATGGAACTAGGGTCATGACCGTTAAGCGTTCTAAACTAAAACAGCAGTCCAATAAAGAGCTTTTATCCCTTCGCCATAACAATAAAGATATATTTGATAAACAGTTAGTTAATAAAGACAGTGACAACATACCCACTCGTCATAGAAAATCTACACACGATGATTCTCTCTCACATTTAAATATCCAAGAATCGGAGAAAGATCTATTTTATAAGCTGTTTTTTGAGATAGACAGTCGGATCTCAGACTCCCCTAAGAATAGACCTATTAGTAATGACGTCCCACAGCGGAAGGTTGTGGAATCGGAGAAAGATCTATTTAATAAGCGGTTTTTCAAAGCAGATAATGCCGTTACAGATATATACCGGAACAGACGTAATACCAGGACCGATTCGACAGCCCTGGTCGTCTATCCCACAGAGAATTATATGGGTGAGATAAACATTCGTGTTACTGCAACTGACTCATCCGGCGCTTCAGTAGACGATATTATAACTCTCAACATTGAAAATTTCAATGATGCACCATTTGTGGCAGATGCCCACGATGATATCCTGTTGTATCTAGGAAGTGAGCCGGTGTTATTATACCAACAACCAAACTTGAGTTATTGGACCGGATTTCAGGCTTTCATGCAATACGAGTATAGTCCTGACAATTTAGGTGTTTTCGATGATCCTGATATGCTCTCAGGTGATATTCTGACCATTACCGCGCAACCATTGGACGAAACACTGGTAACGTTAGAGTATAACAGTGGTGGTATTCGTGAATCTGCATCACTCACCCTGTTTGTTGAGAATGGCCCTGGTGAAACAGATATAGTCCTGACTGCCACAGATATAGCTGGGCTATCCGTTTCTGATACGGTACATGTAACCGTGGCATCTGCCCCTAGCGGGATCTTCGGCCTCCCAAAAACTATTTCTGATGTGTCATTAGCTCTATCCGTTTATGCCACAGATCTTGATGGAGACGACGATGTAGACATTTTGGGAACGGGTTATCTTACTGATGGTTTCTTATGGTGGGAGAATGATGGAAGCCAGGTTTTCACCGAGCACAATCTTGAGGGCGATGCCGAGCACGTTAATTTAGTCTACGCTGCTGATTTGGATGGTGATGGCGATATGGATATTCTAGAGGCAGGACATAAAATTGCCTGGTTTGAAAATGATGGAAACCAAGGATTTACCAATTATATCATTGTAAGTGATACTATTGATGCTATTTCTGTTTACGCTTCTGATGTTGATAGTGACGGAGATATGGACATCCTGGGGGCAGGGAACAACATCGCCTGGTTTGAGAATGATGGTACTCAGAATTTCACCGAGCACACCATCATTACCTGGTCCGATTGCCAGTATTCAAATACCTGCGGAGGTGCTCGTGATGTTTATGCTGCTGATGTAGATGGTGACGGCGATGTAGACATCCTGGGGGCAACATATAACACTCAGGTTCCTTATAATAATTATAAAATTATATGGTGGGAAAACGATGGCAGTCCGAGTTTCACCGAGCACATTATTGATGATGATTATTCTGGCGCTTCTTCTGTTTATGCCACTGATGTAGATGGTGATGGCAATGTAGATATACTTGGAGCAGCAAGAGGAGCAGATGATATCACCTGGTGGCAGAACGATGGTGAGGAAAATTTCACTGAGCACACTGTTGATGATGATTTTGATGGGGCCTACGATGTCTATGCCACAGACCTTGACAGCGACGGGGATGTTGACATTCTTGGTGCCGCACAAAATGCTGATGACATCGTCTGGTGGGAGAACAACGGCAGCCAGGGTTTTACTAGACATAACATTACCATGCCTTATTACCAGTTAGATGGTGCTAGATCTGTTTACGCCACCGATATAGATGGTGATGGTGATATAGACGTTTTGGGTGCAGCCGGAGACTTTGGGATAGATGGGCCACCAAATGGTAGTATCACTTGGTGGGAAAATAATGGAAATAACCCACCGGTAGTCACAAGTACGTTGCCGGATGTGACCATTGATGAAGATACTTATAGCGCCATAATCGTCCCCGTTTTGGAAGAACATTTTACAGATTCAGACGAAGTAGGTAACCTATCCTATACGGCGAGTGCCCTGGGAGTTGGTCTTGACTCTTTATCCATCAACACTGACCTTATTGTATATCCTACGGGAAACTTTGCGGGTTACGTCGATATTATGGTCATCGCTACTGATACCTACGGTGCATCTGTGGCCGACACTATGATGCTCACTATTGAAAATATAAACGATGCCCCGGTAATAATAGAGTCATTACCGGATGTTACCATCGATGAAGATGATTTTGGCGCTGTTATTATCCCAGCCCTTGAAGCCCATTTTGTTGATATAGATGAAGGTGATATACTTTCCTACACTGGGAGTGCCTTGGGTGAGGGTCTTGATTCCTTGTCATTTAGTACTGATGATGGTTTTAACGCCATGGCCAGTTATAATGGATCCAGGATCATGACCGTCAAGCGATCTGAAATGAGAAATCGTCAATCTGGAAGGGTATTATCACCATTGCGAAATAATAGGGATAAATCAGTTAAGCAAGATATATTGTCTTTTAGAGCAGATACTGACATTCTAAATACACACCAGAATAGTTCCAATAGCCGGACCGATTCTACGGCCCTGATTGTCTATCCCACAGAGAACTTTGTAGGTGACATTGATATTATAATTATCGCCAGCGATATGTACAGTATGTCTGTAGCGGATACGTTAATGCTGACTATTGGAAACATTAGTGATGCTCCAATTGTGATTAATCCCATAGCTGATATTGAGGTGGATGAAGATAGTGAGCCTGTTACATTGAATATCAATGGTGTGTTCGATGATGTTGATATTGCTATCGGTGACAGTCTGACCATCACTGCTATATCACTGGCTGATACGCTTGTAGCAGTGGATTATGATTCAAATAGTGTGCCCATGCTTGTGTTTGCAGAAAATGGCAATGGCGAGACGGATATAATTGTTACAGCTGCAGACCTGATTGGATTGACTGCAAATGATACGGTTCACGTTACTATCCTGCCTGTAAATGATGCACCAACAGAGTTTGGCCTCTTAAGTCCTGCAGATAGTACGGAATTAGTGATAACACCCAATGATATCAGTCAGGAAATGAACCTTATGGTGAGATGGGAATCCAGCTCCGATGTAGATGGTGATGTTTTAATCTATCAGTTTGTACTTGGAGTCGATGGTACGGGTGCACCAGTATTAATTGATACAGTGTTATCAGATACAGTGTTAAACATTCCATACCAGGATCTGGCTGAACTTATAGGGATGTTAGGTCAGACCAGCATAAGTGGAAACTGGACGGTGTTTACTACAGATAGTGATGACACAACAATGTCAAATGATGTTTGGAATATTCTTATTGATGCAGGTGGTGTTCTATCTATACATGGAGATGTTATTCCTAATGTATATGCTCTGCATCAGAATTATCCTAACCCATTCAACCCAATGACAATACTGCGCTATGATTTACCTGAAGACACACAGGTAAGGATCACGATTTATGATATCATGGGTCGTGAAGTCAGGACTTTGTTTAACAACCAACAAAATGCCGGCTATAAATCAGTTATTTGGAATGCTACGAATAACCAAGGCCAGCCAATTTCAGCAGGAGTATATTTATATACTATTGAAGCAGGAGGTTTTAGACAAACAAAGAAGATGATACTTCTTAAATAATCCTACCCTTTTCACAACATCAAGCCCCACATTCGTGGGGTTTGATGTTTGTGGGGTGGCGTGTTACTGGACTGCTATAGGGGCAAAGAATTACTTTTGAAAAGGGAAGACCGTCAAGATACATTGATTGCTTCCCTTTTTTATTTCTTAATCATTTTATAAGCATGTGATTCACTAAATTAGCACAACCTTTCGAATAATTAAATTAGAGGAATAAAATGAAAATTATACTTATAGTAGCAGTAATGCT
>Ga0310124_10002768_pt1 | contig 11967 bp, 14 predicted proteins | sample CB11b_AW_Bot5_MG_FD_203507 | JGI IMG/M metagenome (GOLD analysis project Ga0310124, IMG submission 203507) | Marine microbial communities from Western Arctic Ocean, Canada - CB11b_AW_Bot5 | ecosystem: Environmental > Aquatic > Marine > Oceanic | place: Canada: Western Arctic Ocean | collected...
CACCCACCGCCCGGGCAAATCCATTGACCTGTTCCTTATCGAGGACGTCGCATTGAAAGGACATCAGCTTTGAAGCCTCTCCGCCCAAATCTAGGCGGGCGTTTTCCAGCCGGTTGGCATCGCGGCCGCAGATTGCCACCCTCGCGCCTTCCTTAAGAAAGAGGCGCGCTGTTTCGAGCCCGATTCCCGAACTGCCTCCGGTTATGACGACGGCTAGGCCTTTGACTTTCGTGTCCACCATAAAACTCCAAGGTTGCTACGCGGTGAGCGTCTTTTCGAAGTCGATGATATGCCGGGTAAAGATCTCCGGCGCATCAATGTAGCTGGCATGCCCGGCCGCCTCGATCAGGTGAAACTTCCGTCCACCGGGAAACGCCTCTGCGACCGGGCGGCAGACATCGGGCCGTGTCACCCGATCTTCCGCGCCACACAACACCATCGCGGGACCGTCAAAGCGGGCGACGTCGGCGAGTAGATCCCCCCGCGACAAAATACCGGCGGCGGCGCTCAGCCCTTCCATGGTCAATTGGGCCATATTGCGACGGACCAGCGACAGATGCGCCGACGTCGCATCGGGGCCCAACAGGTTGCCGGCGCGCTCTTTCGCATATTGTTCGGCGCCCAGTGCCGCAAATGGCTTGAGACGCGACTCAAGCCGGGCCACGCGGTCCTCATCCGACAAGCGGGCGTGCCCGGCGGCCGGATCGGCGAGGATCAGGCCACGGAGGCTCTGGGGATAAAGCGCTGCGTACCGTCCGGCTATTAAGGCGCCCAGCGAATGGCCGACGAGCAGAAACCGGTCGAGCGACAGCGCATCAACGAGAGCGGCAAGCCGGGCAACATAATCGTCAACGCTTGCTGCGTCGCCAGAAACCGGAATGCTTGCACCATAACCGGGTGCATCCCAGGCGGTAATCCTGTAGCGGGACGACAATCCGGCTAGTTGATAGATCCACGACCCCGATCCCGAACCGATCCCGTGCAGCAAAATCACATCTGGTCCGGCGCCCGCGATCCGCACCGATACATCGCCGTCACTGGTTCGTGTAACCACCGGCGCATATCGTTCGATCAATTCCTCCCAATCGGCGGATGCGGCGCCATCCATTGATCCGTTAGCCCCGCTTGAGAGAGGCCAGCGGATGATCGGACGGATAGGTCGGGATCCTGGGCTTGGATGCCCCCAGCATGACGCACATTAGGGCCTCTTCCTGACCTATGTTTTCAAGACCGCGATACACGCCCGGCGGCACCGAAACCACGTCGCGTTCGTTCAGGGTAGTCTCCGCTGTTTCGCCACCATAATCCAAGAACAGCCTGATACGCCCCTTTAACATGAAGAACACCTCTTCCACATCGTCGTGGACATGGCTTGGCCCTTCGCAACCGGCGGGCAATACCATGGTTGAAAAGGTGAAATTTTCCGACGGGATGACATTGCCGTCCGATTTGGCGCCGGCCGCGCCGAGCCCTATGTAGCGCATCTGGGAACGGCTATATTTAGGGTCGTAATCGGCCTGAAATTTCAGGGCATCCCAGTCGTAAGTACGGGATTCGAACCGCGCGATACGGCTGTTTTCGATCCACTCGGCCAACGACATATTGTCCGGCTTGCACCAGCTGTCGAACGCCACCGCCTCATCGCCAACATCCTGTTTCTCCGCCGCATCAGCCATATTCTCTCTCCTTCAATTAAGGATGAAACCGCCATTGACCGGCAACACCTGCCCGGTCACGAAATCCGCCGCGTCCGACAGCAGGAACAACGCAGCCCCAACCACGTCATCGGGCGTCTGCGCCCGCTGCATGGCGCGCCCTTGGATGTAGTGCTGTTTACGTTCTTCCGGCACATACTCGGTAGCTTCCACCAAAACGAGACCGGGCGCCATGGCGTTGACGGCTATCCCGTCATCACCCAGCTCGCGCGCCATGGATCGCGTCATGGCAATGACTGCGCCTTTCGAAGCCACATAATGCAGCAGAAGCGGCGCACCCCACAGGGCCGTATCGGAGGCCAGATTGACAATCTTGCCGTTGACCGATTTCCGCAAGGACGGCAGACAGGCGCGCGACATGAGCCAGGTGCCCCGTGCATTGACATTCATGACCTGGTCCCAGACCTCCACCTCGATCTCTTCCATGGTCTTGCCGCCGATGCCAGTTGCGATGGCGCCGTTGTTCACCAGACCATCTAGCCCTCCCAGCCGACCGGCAGCTTTGTCCGCGCAATCCTGAATGGAAGCCGGTATATTCAGATCCAACGCACAAAACCCCACATCATGGCCGTCCCCCGTAAGCCTGTCCGCCGTCTCCTGCACGGCATCCTCCAGTATATCGGCGATGATCACACGGGCGCCGGCCTTGGCGATGGCTTCGGCGAAGGCGGCGCCAAGACCCCGCGCGCCACCGGTGACAAGAACACGTTTACCGTCGAGGCTGACCGGCGATTTATCCACCACAATCTAGCCTTCGGCCCCTGGCGAAGCCGCCTCGGCGGCTAGCTCTTCGCGTGCGATGGTCTCGAGCCGCCGCCGCACCTGGCTGACGCCCACATCATGCTGGTAGAGATATTCGTGATCGCGGGCCGCCGGCGCCATATTCTCCAGCAACATCCGGTCCTGTTCAAGCACTTCCCAGTGGAGCCCTTCCAGCCGGTTGCGATAGAGAAACCGCCAGACGCTGCGTTGCCAGCCCGCCACCTCACGGACCCGCCAGAAAAACACCATAGTGTTGTTTTCATCCACCGGCGTCACGAAGCCGACAATGGTAAACGGCCCACCCGGCCCGTATTTTTTCTGATAGGGGATGGCAAGCCGCATCCACAGGTTGTCGCTTTCGCCCCATTCCACCCAATCGAAATTGAGGCCCGACTGACCCACTTTCTCAAAAACAAATCCTGTCTCGGTCTTTCTTGTATGCATCTTCGCCGTCTTGGCCCCGTCGGCCATGGAATGGGACCGCGCATGAAGATACGCACCGTGCATGGGGTCCATGACATTGTCGATCGCATAGCGGTAATTGCATTTCCAATGGGCGGTGGTGAGCATGCAAGAAAATTTGTCAGACGTCATTTCCTCGGGCAGGGAAAGCGGCGGCGGATCCTCCACCCCATCGCCGAAATAGAGGAAGATAGCATCGTTGCATTCTTCGACAGGGTAAGAATGGACGTCACGTTCGCGGATCATGGCGCAATCGTCGATCGCCGGGACGGCAGCCACCGCGCCGTCGCCCCTGACCTGAACGCCGTGATACCAGCAGGCAAGACGATCGCCGAGATTCCAGCCCAGTGACAGCCGCGCGCCGCGATGCGGGCAGCGATCCTCGAGGGCGTGCGCCTTACCGTCCGCATCGCGCCACAGGACTATATTCTGCGCCAGCCGGGTGAGGCCCAAAGGGGCATCATGCAGCGCCCAGCTTGGCAGAACGGGATGCCAGAAATTTCTGAGACCCTTATCGATACGGTCGGTCACCATCTGCTGGGTTACGCCCTGGCCAGTCATAAATCTCTCCGCAATCGAACAAGCACCCTTCTATATTGTCGCATATTCTTTCCGTGGCAAATAATGCAGCACTTTTTTCTCGAGCAGCACAATCGCGCCATAAAGAAGTACGCCCACCATTGTCAGCATAATAATCGTCACAAAAACCAGCGCTGTATTGCCGGCGCCTTCGCCAAACACCAGCAGGAAACCAAGCCCCAGATTGCCGCCGACCATTTCACCCACCACGACACCGATCACGGCCAGGGTCGAGGCGATCCGAAGGCCTGAAAATAGCGGCGGCATGGCGTCGTGGAATTCGATCAGGCGAAACACATGCCAGCGGCTTGCGCTGAAGCTCCGGGCCAGATTGATCATATCGGGATCGACCGTCCGGATCGCGCCCAGTACATTGACCATGATTGGGAAGAAAACGATCAAAATCGCGACCAGTATTTTAGGGTATATGGTAAAGCCAAACCACAAGACAAACAGTGGCGCGAAGGCAACCTTGGGCGCGATCTGGAGCGCCAGAATATAGGGCGACAGGATAAATTCCGCCCTGGTCGAAATCCCCAGGACATAGCCGATCACCATGCCGAGCACCGCGCCCACGGCGAAACCGATGATGGTTTCAAGGGCCGTCACACCGGTATGAAAAAACAGCCGTTCGCGCGCTACCGCCCGTAACAATTCATCGAAAACCGAAGAGGCTGGTGGGATGATATATGGCGGGATATTGACCAGCGCCGGCCCCCACTCCCACACCGCGAGAAAGACGAGCAGAAGGACAAAACTGGCCCCCATCCCGAACCTTGCCGATCTCTCTTTTCCGGTCATTACGCGCTAATTATCATCTTAGTCTCAGTTACACCAAGGTTTGCCGTTTACCCAAATCGCCATCTGAATTCCGATAGTCATTGCGCCCTATCTCACGAACCGGTTGGTGTAGAGGTTGCCGACCGGGAGTTCTTTGCGGACGATGCCGTGCTTGACGTAAAATTTCTGCAAGGCGGCCAGCCGCTTGCTATCCATCACGCCGACCTTCTTTTGGCCGCCATAGACATATTTGTTGTACATCCCGAAGACGTTCTTGATGTAGGCGAGCTTTTTGGCCTGCTGGGCCACGTGGCCCACATAGACTTTCGCCGCCGAATCCGGATCGGTCATGATGTCCTGCATGCCCTTGAGAGTTGCCCGCACCAATTTTCGGATCAGCTCCGGCCGTTCCCTGATGACTTTGTCCGACGCCAGAATTGCCTGCGCCATGCTCTTGAAATAATTGTCCGCCGGAAAAATCTTGATCTTTTTGCCGGCTGCCTGGGCAATCCCGATCCAGTCAGGAACACCCACCATGGCATCGGCCTTGCCCGCAAGAAACAGTTTCCACACACCCGCCGGGCCGGCACCCTGTGCATTGACGTCGTGGCGGGTTAGCCCCACGCTCGCCAGCATGCCGAGCAGCGTGTAATAAGTCGTATCCTGCAGGGAGAGCACGGTGATGGTCTTCCCCTTTAGATCTGCCGGACCATTGATGCCGCTATCCGCATGGACAACCAGCTGCACCAGCGACCCGCCGCCGAGCAGGGCCACCGACTTCACCGGTATACCGTTGGCGCGCACGATGATCGAGGTATCGCCTATGCCGCCACCGATCACGGCATTGCCCGCACCGACCTGCTTCGCCACGTCGACGCCGCCGCGGGCGCGCTGAAAGGTCACATTGAGGCCTTCCGCCTTGTAATATCCCTTGGCCTGAGCCAGCATCCAGGGACCAAAGGCCGGCAGGAAGGCCGGCGCCGGCAGCAGATAAGTCACATCCTCCGCCGCGGCATCGTTGGGCAGCGAACCGGTGGACAAAACGGCCAGCCCGGCCAATGAGGCTATGGCTAATTTCTGTAATTTATCCCTGATCATTTTATCCTCCATACTCATATAGTTATTGGTTCCGGTCTAAATCACTACGCTATGCGCCATCTCGCCAATTTGCAAAAGATCCATCAGGCGCGCAACACAATCGGCTATTTCTTTACGACACTCGCGCATCCGGGTCATGGGATCGGCCCGGTGCGGCAGCGCCACATTGATTATTTCCACGATTGTTCCGGGACGCTGGCTCATCACGAAGATTCGGTCGGACAGTGTCACCGATTCCGCGAGGTCGTGGGTGATGAAAAGCGCCGTTTTCTTTTCCGATGCCAGTGTCTCGGCAAAATCCTGTTGCAGGATCATCTTGGTCTGCGCATCGAGCGCCGAAAAAGGCTCGTCCAGCAGCAACACCTTGGGATCGACGGCAAGGGTTCGCGCCAGCGCCGCCCGCTGGCGCATACCGCCCGACAGCTGATGCGGATAATGATTTTCAAACCCGCCTAGCCGGCAATTTTCGAGCAGCCCGATCGCACGGTCACGCCGTTCCGCAGCCGCAATTCCCTGTATTTCGAGGCCGAACTCAACGTTGCGGCGGATCGTGCGCCACGGCAGCAATAGATCTTTTTGCAACATGAACCCGACATGAGGGTTTGGCGCATCGACTTTTTCGCCATCGACAAAGACGCCGCCGGAACTGGGCAGGTAAAGCCCCGCCCCCATGTTCAGCAAGGTGCTTTTGCCACAGCCGCTGGGACCGATCAGCGAGACGATTTCGCCATCGTGAACGCTGAGGTCCACGTCCTGAACCGCGACAATTGCGCCCTTGTCACTGGCCGATCCCTGATGGCCTGAAAATTTCTTGCCGACGCCGCGATATTCGATCCTGACATCAGCGCCCGAACGCATCATCAGCCGCCCAAACGCGCCAAGACGGTTTGAAAGCTTTCTTCCGTCCAGGCCTGCCCATCGGGCGTTTTTACGGCCAGCCCATTGAGGCGCTTCACCAATGGCTCGAGGTCATCTATACCTTCTTCGAAACAGGCGACCAGCGCATCGCCGAGCGCGTTTTCATAGTCGCTTGGCGGCGCCGGCCGGGTTTGCCATTCGATGTTTTGCGCATCGTCGGCATGCTCGATGTGGCCCTTTTCAGAATCGATGCCACGCGCCCCGGCAAGAAACGCCTTTAATAGTGGATTGTGATCTTGCACCATTCCCGTCACTCAAATATTCCGGCGTCACGGGATGGTAGGGGTTGCCGGGAACAGCGTCAAATTTGCGTGTTCTCGTTTGAGCGCTACAATCGCCGCGGAAGCCGAAAACAGTAGGGGAAATTCCATGAGCTCTAACGCGATCAGCAACGCGCTCCGCGCCGACCTTGACAAGCTTGCCGCCGCCTGCCGGATTCTGGAAATGGAAGGTCATGGCGACATGACGCTGGGCCATCTGTCGTTGCGCGATCCGGACGGGCGCGGATTCTGGATGAAGCGCAACGCCATCGGTCTGGGCGAGGTAAGAGACGCCGATGATTTCGTTTTGGTCACCTTCGAGGGCGAACAGATAGCCGGCAGCGGGCAGTGCCATTCCGAATGGCCCATCCATTCGGAAATCCTGCTGGCCCGAAACGACATAAACGTGGTCGCCCATACCCACCCCTACAACATTTGCGTATTTTCCGCGACCGACGGGGATTTGCGCCCGGTCGCCCTGGAAGCCAGCTATTTCCCCAACCGAATCCCGATGTATCTCGGCACCGGCGCGCTGATAAAGGCGCAGGCGATGGGGCGCGATCTGGCCCAGGCGCTGGGCCCCGCGCTCGCCGTGTTCATGAAAAACCACGGCGTGACGTTCTGCGGCAAATCGATCGAGGCCGCGACGCTGGTCGGCATCTGGCTCGAGCGCGCCTGCAAGGCGCAACTCGACGTTGCCGCGTCCGGCATGGAGTGGAGCTACCCCGACGACACAGCCGAGGCCGAGCGCAACGGCCAGATCTGGTCCGATGTCCACATCGAACATTCGTGGGGCTATTACAGCCGCAAACTCGCCACCCTCGAAACCCCACCCGGCGACAAACCGCAGGCGCTCTACGGCCGAGCGTTATAAGGCGATCCCGTTCTGGAGGAGCGCCAGCCGCCCACGGGAGAGAGCCGTTACGATTTTAGGAGAGTGGCGAACGCTCTAGCACCGGCCCTTTTTTGCCTGGCCGGGCGGACAAAATCCGCGACCGGAAGATCCGCTACCAAAATAAAATTTCACCTTCGACATGCCTATTTCCGCCGACGGGCCTTTTATGCTTGCCTGACAAGCCGCGAGTAGCGCGACCGCTAATAAGCTGACCAGAATACGTCCCATTTGCCCTTCCTCCTGAAGGTTCCTGTGATTTGAAGACACTATACCCTGCGTGGATTAAAGGGAGGCTAAGGCCATGAAAATACGTAGAAAATTATATATAATCCACTGTCGGAAGGGGGGGGGTAGCTTACCGGTGTCACAGGCGACAAAATGTTTTAAACCGGACAATGGTGAACAGGTCCGAGGGAGACGTGTTTGAGCCGGACGGGACGGTCAGGCGGCCGGCCCCTCCAACCTATTCCCCTGCCGCTGCAAGATCGGCCGGTTTGTCCTGGAAATAAGGCAGCAGTTCCTCGGCGATGGCGGCCATGTTGTCGCGGGTCATATCGGCCGGGAGGGTGCCGAACTGGGTCTTGGTCAGGGACGTGTTGAAGCCGGCGAGTTCCTGATACGCGGCCATTTTTTCGCGCACCGTGTTGGGCGACCCGATGATCACCACGCCGGTATTTATCAACTCGTCAATGGTCTTGATCTTACCGGTCACCTTGGCTTCCCGGATGCGCTTCAGGGACTGAATATTGGTGTAGCCCGGCGGCAGCAGGAACTCGACCGGCATCTTGAGAAACTTGTTGACCATGGATTCCAGATGGGGCTGCGCCTGTTTGCGGGCCTTCGCGTCGGTCTCGGCAATATAGATGGTGTTCGACCAGGCGAGCTGGTCGTTGGACGCCTGATAGCCGCATTTCTCGGCCTCGTCCCGGTACATTTGGAAGAAACGCGCCACCGTCGCGATGGGGCTCAGGGTCTGGGCATAGGTGTATTTGTTCTTCGCCGCCCAGGCGATGGTGTCGCTTGAGCCTTGCGACGGCACCCAGATGGGCGGGTGGGGCGTCTGGTAAGGGCGCGGCCAGCAATTCACATAATTGAACCGGTAATGCTTGCCCTCGTAGCGCGTCGGGCCGGGCTCGGTCCAGGCCTGGATGATCATGTCGTGGGCTTCGTGAAAACGCTCATGGGATTCGCTGGGGTTAACGCCGGTCGCATGATATTCGGCGCCGATGCCGCGAACAAAGCCCGCGATAAACCGGCCGCGCGTCAGATTGTCCAGCATGGCATATTCCTCGGCCACCATGAGCGGATTGTTCAGGAGCGGCAGCGCACGGCCGAGGATGGCCAATTTGGCCCGCTTGAGGCAGCGCGCCAGCGCACCGGCGAGGACACCGGGGATCGGCATCATGCCATAGGCCGACTGATGATGTTCATTCAGACACACACCGTCGAAGCCCAGTTCGTCGGCATATTCCATCTCATCCAGATAGCGGTGATAAAGATCGGCGCCTTTGACCGGATCGTAATGGCTGTTCGAAAACGTAACCCACGAAGACTCCACCTTATCGATGGCGTCGAGATCAACCGCCCCATAGGGCATCAGGTGAAAATTGAAAAATTGCATGCGCCGCAACTCCCAGAGACAGATGGCCGGCCGGAGACGCACCGATTGTGATCCACAGCAACGAAACTTGCAATATCGACCCGTTGACCGTGGTTCGCCGCAGTTGATACGGTCGCCCAACGCCACGACATCAAGTCCGGCGATTGAACAGGGATTGCAGGATTTCATGGCTCCAGCGCGACGAGACATATCCAACAGGATCGCCGACGAGCTCAGCGAATGCGGTATCGGTCTGGTGGCCAGCCTGCCCGATGACTGGGTGGCCGATCTGATCAAGGTCGTCGAGGCGGATGACAGGTTTATTCACGTTCCAGTCAATCGCGAGGAATCCGCGGTCGGTCTTTGCTCGGGCACGTTCTTCAGCAAGACCTATTCCGCGGCGGTGATGGGGGCATCCGGCATGCTGACCTGCATCTATGCCATCACCAAGATCAGCTACACCTACGAGATTCCGATGTTTTTCCTGGTATCCATGCGCGGCGCCATCGGCGATACGGCGAAATATCAGGTCTCCAACGGAATCTATTTCCTCGACGTTCTCGACACCATCGATCTGCCCTACAAGATCATCGAAAGCAGCGATCAGCTATTGGAGATCCCGCGTGTCCACCGGCATTCACGGGTCTATAGCCGGCCCAGCGCGATCATTCTGAGCCGCGAAGTGCTCCAGGGCGAGGCCTGACCATGATGCAGCTAAGAGACGCTTTCGAATACATGGTCAGCCGCTGGACCGATCAGCTGGTGGTCACGTCGGCGGGGCATAGTTCCGGCACCTGGTGGGATCTGACTCATGACCGGGACCGGGTGTTTTACCTGACGGCCTCCATGAGCCTGTCATCCATGTTCGCATCGGGCATTGCCGTCGGCAATCCGGGCGTCAATGTCTGGGCCATGAGCGGCGACGGCGCTTTTGTCATGAACCCGGGCATGCTCTTCGTCGAACGGCGCATGAATTTACCCAATTTGACCCATTTCCTGATTTCCAACCGATGCTACGGCTCGACCGAGGAAGTCGATATTTCGTTCAGCGATCATGCCGATTACGCCGCCCTGGCCAGGGCCGCCGGCATCGAACGATCTTACGATTTTCAGGAGCTCGACGATTTCAGGGACCGGTTCGACGAGGCGGTTCTGGCGCAAGGTCACAGCTTCGTCGTCCTGAATGTGGACCGCGTCGGCAAGGATGTGCGCACCGCCACCATGGACGGTCCCGAGGTGAAGTTCCGCTTCGGCCGGCATGTGGAAGACATAACCGGCCAGCAAATCTTCAACGTCCTGCCGTAGCGCCGCGAGATGACCATAACCACCTGCATCCGCGACGCCGATTGGGTGGTTCGCTGGAACGCCGATAAAAACCGCCATGAATATGTGCGGCAGGCCGATGTGGTGTTTCGCGGCAATGCCATCGAGTTTGTCGGCCGGCAGTTCACCGGCGAGGCAGACGCGGAGATCGACGGGTGCAGGCTCATGGTCATGCCCGGTCTGGTCAACATCCATAGCCATCCGACCAACCAGCCCATCACCCGCGCCATACGCGAGGAAATCGCCAGTCCCGCCCTGTATATGACGTCGCTCTATGACCGCACCGGATTATGGAAGACCAGTCAGGACGCGCTTTATTACGGCGCCATCGTCGCCTATGGCGAATTGCTGAAAAGCGGCGTGACGACGGCCGTCGATTATGCCGCCCGCGCGCCGGAAGGCTGGATTGATCTCATGGCGCAAAGCGGCCTGCGCATCGTCGCCGCGCCATCGTTCCGGGACGCATCCTGGTTGGTCCTCAACGAAAGCCGGGTCGAATACCACTGGGCGCCCCAAGCGGGAGAACGGCAATTCACTGAGGCCATGGCGCTGATAGACGCCGCCATGGCACATCCGAGCGGCCGGCTGAGCGGCATGATCGCGCCGGGACAGGTCGACACCTGCCTGGCGGAAACCTTCAAAAAGGCCATGGCGGTCGCGGAAAGCAAAAATCTCATCCTCCAGACCCACGCCGGACAAACTCTACCGGAATTTCATGAAATGACTCGGCGCACCGGCCGAACGCCGATCCAGTGGCTCGACCATATTGGCGTACTGGGGCATCGATCCATTGTCGCCCACTGTATTTTTGTCGATGACCACAGCTGGACCCACTGGCACAGCCACGAGGATCTGGCGCTGCTCGCCCATAGCGGAACAACGGTGGCCCACTGTCCCGTCGTCTTTTCGCGCTATGGCCATAAATTGGAGAGCTATGGGAAGTACCGGCGCACCGGAATCAATCTCGGCATCGGCACCGATACGTCACCCCACAATATGCTAGAAGAAATGCGCGAAGCAATCGTGCTGTCGCGCATCGCGGCTGGCAGGGTCGATGACGCGACTTCAGCCGATGTGTTCAACGCGGCGACCATCGGCGGCGCCAAGGCCCTGGGGCGGGACGACATCGGGCGTCTGGCGCCGGGCGCCAAGGCGGATTTGGTGCTGGTCGATCTCGATCATCCCCTGATGAAACCGGGTCGCGATCCCCTGCGGAACCTGATTTTCACCGCCGCCGACCGGGCCGTGAAGCACGTCTATGTGGACGGCATATTGCGCATGCAAGATGGCATCGTCCTCTCGATGGATTGCGACGGGGCCGCGGACAAGTTGGAGACCGAACAGAAGGCGTCGGAATTATCCGTTGCGACATTGGACGCAAACAACCGGGACGGCCTAGAAATCGCGCCGCCGGTCCTGCCCATGGCGGATTAGGGCGACAGCAACCCCTCACCCTCCCACGATGCAAGCGCATCGCCGGTCTCTCCCTCTCCCGCTTGCGGGCTAGCACGTGCACACATTTTTTGTGGTTGTGTGGTTTTGATTTTGGAAAGTTTTCGGAGATGGTTCTCCGTC
>Ga0310124_10002769_pt1 | contig 11962 bp, 10 predicted proteins | sample CB11b_AW_Bot5_MG_FD_203507 | JGI IMG/M metagenome (GOLD analysis project Ga0310124, IMG submission 203507) | Marine microbial communities from Western Arctic Ocean, Canada - CB11b_AW_Bot5 | ecosystem: Environmental > Aquatic > Marine > Oceanic | place: Canada: Western Arctic Ocean | collected...
TGGCGCAAGGAGGGAGCATGCGGGCGGCACGTGACCGACGAAGCAACGCCGCCACACGGACGCCTGGCCAGGAAACCCTAGTGGACGACCTGGTCGTCGGTGGTCTCTTCCATCCAGTCGTCGATCGGTTCGAGGTGGGGAATTTCAAGGGCTCGCACAGACCTGATGGCCATCTGCAACGCCTCGTCGGCCGTGCACGCAGTTCCCTCGTCGCGAAGACGGGCACGCGTCTGCCGGAGCTGGCGGAGCACCTGCGCCCGGTCGAACCGCTGGCCTTCACAATGCTCACAGAAACCCATGCTGCCAATCCCTTTCGTCGTCGCCCCATCGCGACCCGGTCACGAACCTCAGGATGACAGATCTGGGCGTCAAGCGCCAGCCGCGCCACCTCCCGCGATGACTCTGATATCATCGCCTCGGCGCACCCCAGGCGGGACAGTGGCGACCCATGTTTGAGACACCGACGTTCGGCTACGCATCGAAAACCACTGGTTTCATTGGGACTCTCGTCACCAGGCGCTTGGCACGGTGTATGCATCACAAAGAGGTGGCAGTCTGCGACGAAAGGAGCAGGTTATGACACGTCTCGCACTCGTTTTCTCAAGTATCCTCCTCCTGGTGGCATGGTCCACGCCGATCGACGCCGGGGCGCAGAACCGTGCGCGTCAGCGAGGTTCCGGTGCGTCGCAAGGACAGCGGTCTCAGGGCCGGGCGCCCTCACGTGCCGCCGCGCCGCAGCGTCGGGAACCGTCCCGAGCGAGGGCGCCCCAGCGGCGGGCACCGTCGAGGGCAAGCGCGCCCCAGCGTTCCTCGCCAGGCCGGGCCCCCGCGGCCCGCGCCCAGGGTGGCCGCTCGAACGGCGGATCGCAACAACCCCGTGCCAATCGTCGCGCGCCGCGCCGCGATGGACCTGACGTTGGCCGCGCCGGACGCGGCGGCGGCTCAGCGACCACGTCCCGCGCCGGCAACGCGAACGCTCAGCCGCCACGCGGTGGCAACCGGGCGGTCGGACTACGGAGCCCTGCTGCGGGACCCACGGCGACGGCCACTGGAAACCGCTCCGGCCGGAACGGCACGCGTGTGATTTCACCGCGGGGGAACAGCGCACCGGTCGTTGGTCGGCAGGGCGGGCGGGGCCAGGGCGGTCCAGACGGCCGTCGCGCCGGCACTGGCGTGCGTGCGGGCGGCGGGCCAGCAGGGAACACGCGCATTGCCGGCGAACGCGCCAATCGTCAGCCGCGGAACGGCAACGTGGTCGGCTCGGCGATGCGCCGTTCAGCGCTGCGCTCTAGACCGATCGTCGTCAACAACAACTACGGCAACGGCGGACGACGAGGCGGAAGAGGGTATACCGCGTATCGTGGACGCCACAACTACGGCCGTCAGCACATCTACGGCTCGTACTTCTACTTCCCCGGCTACAGCACCTTCAACATCGGCATTGGCTACGGGTCCGGCTACCGGTATGACCCGTACTGGCATGGCTCCTACGGCAACAGCTATGGCTACGACGCCTATGCGTATCCGTCGTACGGGAACAACTACTACACCGGCAGTCTGCGCCTCAAGGTGCAGCCACGGTTCGGTGAGGTCTTCGTAGACGGATATTACGTCGGCGTGGTCAACGACTACGACGGCATATTCCAACGGCTGCGTTTGGAAGAGGGGCCGCACCACATCGAGATCGTAGAAACCGGTTTCGTGCCGCTAGAGTTAGACGTGCTCATCTTGCCTGGCGAGACGATCACCTACGAGGGCTACCTGAGTCCCCTGTAGCGCCGGGTAATCAGTCACGACGCTCCTGAGCGGACCCCGTCTCCCCGACCGTTTTTGGGGGGGGGCGGGGCCTTTTTTCGTCCGCGGCTCGGGCGGGAGTGGGCCGGACGCGGTCCTCACGTCGGAACGTCCGCGCGCGACCGGCCGCAACTCCAGCACTCACTGAATTGGGCTTCAACCGACTCGCCGCACGGACAGTCCCAGGTCACGTCGTCGCTCGCCGCCGGCGGCGCCCCGCGACGGTACTCGTCAGCCAGCGCTTGGGCTCGGTCGAGGCGCTCGTCGTCGAACACCCACACCGACGGCCGCACTTCCATCCGGAACAGCGTCCCCCCCTGCAACGGGACCACGTCGTCGCCACGCACGACGGCCGAGATCCCCTCCTGCTCGAGCAACGCCTTGAGCATGTGGGCATCAATGCCGTTGGCTGCCGTGTAGATTTTCGCGAGATCCGACATCGCACCTCCCGTCGCCCCTGATCGATGCTTCTCTATCGTAGCCGCCCGGCCGTCAGGTGTGGCCCTGCCACCGCCCAGGGTCGCCGCCGGGCCGAACGACATCAGCCGCCCCTCCGTATAATCTCAGTGATGTCCCACTCCCGCCGCGCCCGCCAGTTCTGGGATACCGATACGAAGGATCTGACCGCGGACGATTTTCAGCGATTGTTCACCCGCGACGCGCGGGACGCCTACGACTACTTTCGACCCGGAACGCTGAGCGGGCTCCCTGGCACCGGCGACTGCTCGCGCAGTCGCACTCGATCGTCGACCTGCGCGACGGACATTTTGAGTACGTCAACGCCGGCCAGACTCCGCCGATGCTCCGCCGGCAGAACGGCACGGTCGAGAAACTGTCGACGGGCGGCATCGCGCTGGGCATGTTCGATCAGTCGGTGTACGAGCAGTCGGAGACCCGATTGGAGGCCGGCGACCTGCTGGTGGCGTACAGCGACGGCATCACGGAGGCGGAAAACCGGGCTGGTCAGCCCTTTGACGAGGACGGCCTCGAGCGTGCGATCCACACCTACGGGAGCTCGCCGGCCCCAGACCTCGCCCGCACGTTGTTCACGATCGTGGAGCAGCACGCGGGTGACATGAAAATGGTGGACGACCTGACCATCGTCGTCGTGAAGCGGACCGACGCGATACCACCGCCCGTGCCTGCCGACGGGTGACGACAGCGGGCCAACGCGGTTGACCAACTTGGCCGAATTGACGATGCTGAGAGGCTTGAGAACATACAAAACCATCCCACTCTCCGAAAGTCGCCTACCTCGCCCGAGCCTCGTGGCGGCCCTCGTTGTCGGTCTGCTCGCGTCGGCCACCGACGCGACCGCTCAGCGTGTCTTCGTCGGGGCGAACGGCGGCCTCCAACTCTCGACCACCGACTTCTCGGACAACGTCGTATTCACCGAGTTCGTCGAAGAGGGCGATCTCGACGCGACCTACGCCATTGACACTGGGCAGGCCATCGATGTGGGCGGGGGGTCGTGCTCGGGAAGGGCCTGGCCCTCGGCGCCGGGCACACGCGGTTCGACCAGAACCACGACGCGGGTGTGGACGCCCGTGTGCCGCATCCGTTCTTCTTCGACCGTGCGCGCTCCATCAGCGGCGAGGCGCTCGACCTGACCCGGCAAGAACACGCCTTCCACCTGCAACTGCGTTGGTTCCTGCCGGTCCCGGGCCCCGTGCGACTCGCGGTGTTTGGTGGACCATCGTTCTTCTGGGTCGATCAGGATCTCGTTACGACCGTCAGCTTCACGCACAGCTTTCCGTTCGACACCGCCAGCTTCAGCGGCGCCGCGACCCGGGGCCAATCCGTGTCGGAGACCGGCTACCACGCGGGCGCCGACGCCACGGTCTTCTTCTCGAAGTTTATCGGGGTGGGTGGACTCGTGCGGCTCTCGCACGCGTCGGTCGACCTCGTCTCCCAAGACGATGGACGGTTCTCCGTAGACGTCGGCGGACTGCAAGTCGGAGGCGGACTACGAGTGCGCTTCTAGGGTTTCCTGGCGAGGCGTCCGTGTGGCGGCGTTGCTTCGTCGGTCACATGCCGCCTCCTGCATGCTCCCTCCTTGCGCCTGGCCAGACGAACGCCTCGCCAGGAAACCGGATGGGGTGTCACAACCCGTGAGGCCCTGTGGCGCAGGCCTTCAGGACTGCGATCGCACGGCTAAAAGCCGTGCGCCACCACGGGGTGCGGCACGGTGCCGCAATGGCCGACTCCCCCGTCCAGGTCCTCTAGTCCTCTAGCGCGCCTCGACTTTGATATCCAACTCGGCGCCGAAGAGCATCGTGCGGTCGCGGTCTCGGGCGGCCCAGCGCAGCAGGGTCTCGGGGCTTGGCTCGACCATGCCTTGGAACGACTCGACGCCGTTCGTGGTCACGCGCACGGGCCTCGTGAAATCGAACTGTTCGGGCGAGAGCAGCAGCGTGTAGCGGCGCACCCCCCGGGTGACCACCTCGATGTCGTTGTCGTTGCGCGCGAGTTGTGCGCGGCCTGACGCGTCCGATCGTGGAAACGCTTGCCGGGGCGGCGGCGCCTCGCCCGGCTCCACCGGCATCAGCACGAACGACAACCGCTCGCCGTCCCGCTGCACCGTCACGGGAAACCCCGGGCCATCGGGTGGCGTCTGCACCGCCGTTCGCAGGTTGTCCACGTTCCCCACCGAGACGCCGTTCATCTCGACGAGCACGTCGCCGGCGCGCATCCCGGCCGCCTCGGCCATCGAGTCCGGCAGAATATCCACGAGCTGCACGCCGTCGCCGGTATCGAGCTCGCCGATCATGTTGAACCCGAGCGGCGCCTGCGGGGCCGCACCCCCGATGGCGTTGAAGTCGTCGAATTTCGTGTCGCCGTCGACGCTCCCCAACTCGGTAATGACGAGCCAGTGTGCTCGATTGAAGCGCTCGATTGATTCGGTCTCCCAGACCAGACGGTCGGGGAGCGGCCGACGGTTCTGAGCGACGAGGAACGCGGCGACATTCGGGCTCTCCTCGTCCCACCAGTTCATGTTGTGCTCGCCCTCCGGCTTCGGCGTGAACTGCAGAAACACCCCCGCATCGACGAACAACTGAAAGAACGGTGCGACGGAGCTGACCGGATACAGCCGGTCCTTCCCGCCGTTGATGGCGAAGAACGGCTTGTTCCGTAGGTTCGTCACATACATCTGCCCATCGGCGTTGGTCGACCGATTGGCGAGCACCACCGGGTGCCCATTGAACGAGACGAACGAGGCCCACGGTGTGGGCGCCTTGAAGGCGTGATAGAAGACGCCGGTGGCGCCGTCGGAGACGCCCATCAGATGCACCGCGTTCTCGTTGACGTTGTAGCGGCGCTTGAGGTCGTTGAGCATGCCGGCCAGGTTCTCGATCTGATTCGCCTGCCACCACATCGCCTCGGCCCAGGACTCGGGAAAGACGACGATGGCGTCGTCCCGGACGTGCCGGTCGGTATTGCGCCAGAACCGGGCTTCCTCGCGCCGGGGGCGAGAGACGCCGCCGTGCAGATACACGTGAACCGGATACCGGCGCGTGGCGTCATAGGCCTCGGGGACGTGGACCTCGTAGCGGAACTCGACGCCATCGGCATTCTCGCGGCTCAGCACCTGTCGCCCGCGTGGGGCGTCGGGGTCGTAGACGGCGCCGGCCCGCACCCGGGTAAACAGCGGTCCGATGTCTGGATCGAGCGCCAGAATCGACTCGACGGCATCGTCCGCCTCGTCGCCGGGGGCCGCGGCCCACAACGCCTCAACCGCCGAATCCAGGTCCTGAGCGCGCACCGGCGCCGAACCACAGCCAAGACACAGCGTCACCGCCGACACCACGATCGCGCGGCGCCCCGTCTGCGGGTCCGTATGGAGCCCCATTTCGCCTCCTTCGTCCCGAACCTATTCACCCGACGTGCTGCGTGACACGTCGCCGGCTAGACCGTGCGTCGACAGGAAACGGTCGATCGTCTCGAAAATCGCGACCGTTTGCTCTCGGTTGAAGCCGCCGTGACGCCCGCCCGGCACCGTATGCAGCTCGTTCGCGACGGAGAACTTCGCCAGTTCTTCGTGAAGCCGAACCCCGTGCTGATACGGCACGGTCGGGTCCGCATCGCCGTGGATGCTGAGAATCGGTGGGAGCCCCGCACGCACGTAGCTCAGGGGCGACACCCGGTCGGCGATCTCCAGACGATTGGGCAGGCTGCCCATCCAGGTCACCGCGTAGGTCTTCATGTTGTCCCCGTCGAGCAGGTCGGCCACATCCGTGATGCCATACCAGTTGATGATGGCCGCCACCGACAGCGGATCAGTACCCGGGCACTGGCGGTCGAGACCGGCGGAGGCTGGGATCATGCCGGTCGTCAACGCGAGATGGCCTCCGGCCGAGTTGCCGGTGACGACGATACGGTCGGCGTCGATGTTGTACTCCTCAGCGTTCCTCATCACCCAACGTAGCGCGCAGAGGCAATCCTCGACCGCAGCCGGGGCGAGCGAGACCTCCGCGAGCCGGTACTGGACGTTGACGACGGCCCAACCCTTCTCGAGCCAGGGCAGCAGCCGCAGCACGTTGCCTTCCTTGGACCCGCCCGTCCAGCCGCCCCCGTGGATATACATCAGCACGGGGGTCGGCCCATCCGCGCCCCGCGGCAGATAGAGGTCCACCGTATTCTCGCGATTGTTCGCCTTTAGATAGGTGACGTTGGGCACCACCCGATACGTGTTCGACAGATGCGACGCCCAGGTCTCGGTGTCACTGAGTTGGGCCGACGCGCCGCCTGCGCCCACCACCATCGCCGCTGTCACCACCGCCGCCATCCGCAATGTGGTCATCTTCATCGGGTGTCCTCCTCGCAGGCCTGAAGGCCTGCGCCGCCGAATCGACATGGTCAACAACGCGCGAAGCACTCCGCCCGTGGACTACCCCGCAACCCTTCCAACGCTTCACCGGTGCCCAGACCCTTGTGGGGCACGGCTTCAGCCGTGCCTCGACCGCCCCGAACCCAGCCCGGGCTACGGCTGGCCGCCCGCGCCTTCCGTGGTACCGGACGTCGGGGTGAGCACGGTCGTCCGCTCGGTGACCGAATCAATCTTCGAGCGGCTATAGAAGATGGGGAAATACTTCCCGCGCGCCCACAACTCGAAGAGGTCGCGGTAGTGTGGGCTGTCCGGGTTCCCGGACTGGCCCGGCGCGTTGAGCCCCACCGAATTGTCCCAGTCCGACGTGTCGGCGACGATCATGAACGACGCCCCGGACGTCTGATTGTCGCCCCCGCCGGTGTTGTGCACAGTCCCGCTGGAGCCCCCGCGCGGCAATGGCCCCACATCGATCCGACGTCGCACATCGGGACTAACCGCGGCCGTCATCGGGTGACGGATCAAGGCGTGCTTGTAGTCCTCCTGCCCGTACTGCCAGGTGGTCATGTCCGGCCCCAGACGCTCGGTCAGGCTCGTCAGCGTCTCGGCCAGACTGTCCCGCAATAGGGCGTCCCGCCCCGCCACCGGTCGGTCACCGAAACGCCCGTCGGGCGCCAGCAGCCAGTCGATCAGCCGTTTGTTGTTGACACTCCGGATGAAGTCCTGCGCCGCCTCAGGCACCAGGGTCGCGTGGACGTTGTCGCGTAACCGGCGTTCGAAGGTGGCATAGATGGCCGCCGCCACCGAGTCTTTGTCCAGCACGTAGTCCCAGTCGAGCAGCCGGTCGCGCAGCGCGGCGACCGCGGGGTCGGCAATCTCGACCTCCCGCAGCAGTGGCACGATGTTCCGGCCGGCCACGGTCAGCTCGTCGTGCTGAAACCGCATGCTGTCGGCCACGGTCATGTGCCGGGAGGCGTCGAGCAGTTCCTCCACGCGCGCCGCCCGCATCTGGTCACCCCACGTGTAGTGCAGCGCCTCCCAGTACGGATACCCGTCCGGGACGGTGTAGTTGTTGGCCGTACCGTAGAACCCCTTCTCGGGATTCACCAGGTTGGGCAACGCCTTGATGGGGAGATACCCGTCCCACTCGTAGCGCCCGTCGCCTGGCACCGGCACGAGGCCGCTGTGGGTGCGCCGAATCGGCGACACGCCGACCGCCTGATAACCGATGTTCTTCTCGCGGTCGGCCCAGACCATGTTCTCGGAGGGAATCCGGCTATAGGCGCAGGCCTCGCGGAATTCCTCCCACGTCTGGGCCTGATCCATCCGTAGACTGGCCAGATACGGGGCCGAACCGTAGTCCAGCCAGGCGGCGCGCAACGCGTAGGCCTTGTGGTTCGCCGTGTCCTCGTAGAGCACGGGCCCGTGGCGCGTGTATTTCAGCTCGACCTCGGCCGCCGCCTCGCCCTTGACCGGCACGGTGTCGGCAACGACACTCATCGGCTCCCAGCGGTCCAGATAGCGGTATTCGTTCGTGTTCGCCGGGTTGGTGTCGTAGACGTAGAGGTCTTCGTTGTCCTGGCCGAAGATGGTCAGGCCCCACGCGCCATACTCGTTGTGTCCGATCGACACCCCGGGCAGCACCGGTTCGCCCCCGCCGATGACGTTCCAGCCGGGCGCCACCAGGTGAACCCAGTAGCGCAGCGACGGCGCTCCCTGCGAGCGGTGCGGGTCGTTGGCCATCATCGGAAACCCGGTGATGGTGCGGCTGCCGGCCACGACCCAGTTATTGCTGCCGATGGCGTCGTAGTCCTGCTGCTCCAGATCGATCTCGCTCGGCATCGCGGCCGCGAGCCGTTCGAAGGTGTCGGCGTCGCCGCGGTACGCGGCCGCGACGTCTTCCGGCTGGAACCGGAGACTCCGGCGATGCGCGCGATACAGATCGAGGATGTCATCGGTCAGGAGCGAGACATCGATGGCCGGGTCGATCGTCAGGTCCGGATCGCCGTAGTAATAGTTCAGCTCCTTGACCGCATCGGCGCCCAGCAACGCCACGGCGCGGGCGTTATTGATCTCGGAGGTGACGTTGCCCACGAGCCCCTGATGACGCGAGATGACCACTTCCGGGGTCCAGTGCTGCGGACTGATGTCGAGCAACTGGAACTCCAGCGGCAGCAACGCCGGATTGGCGGCCGTCTCGTCGATGTAGGCGTTGATACCCTGGACGAACGCGGGAATGATCACGTCGCCGTGGTCGTGATAGTGGTTGAGCTCGGTCGCCAGGTCTCCGCGGAATCGATGGAGTCTTGCCCCGATGTCCCGTTCGAGCTCCCGCGGCCCCAGGATCTCGGCCACGGTGCCGGTGGCCTGACGGCGCCAGACCTCGAACTGAAACAATCGGTCGCGGGCGGCGGCATAGCCCTGGGCAAAGAACAAGTCTGCCTCGTTCTCGGCGTAGATGTGATTGATGCCCCAGCGGTCGGTGACGATCTCGACCGGCGACGCCAAGCCGGCCGTCCGCAGGGTCTCCTGCTGGGCCACGGCGACGGCGCCATGGCTGGTGGTCAGGCACGTCAGGCCAACGGCCACTGCGACGACGAACTGGGTGCGGCGCAGCATGGATTGGGCCCTCTCTGTCGCGGATTGTCTCGATGGTCGGTGTCGGGACGCATTATAATCCCGGCGCTCAGGAAGATGATGGCGATATGACTAGCGCTCCCGATGCGTCCGCTCAGCGGTCCAAGCTCCTCACGTCAGAAGACTGGTGGGCCATCTGGCTCGGCGGTCTGCTGATCGCGCTCACCGCGGCGGGCGTCATCACCGGGGTGGCCGGGGTGGGACGCTGGACGGGCGACCCGACCGCCGCGTTCGCCGGACGTATCCTCCCCATCGCGGTCCTGGGCATCGGGTTCGCGCTGATCACCGCGATCGCGGCGCAGATCATGGGCGGGTCGTTCATGGTCCACCAAACCGGCTTCATCCCATTGTTCCTGCTGGCGGTCGTGGCCTATTTTGTCGCCAACCAGACCGGAATCCGCGCGGTCGGGGTGGGCTACGCCTTCTGGGCGCTGCTGCTGGGGTTGCTCATCTCGAACACGGTCGGCACCCCGGGGTGGCTGAAACCGGCGATCCGAAGCGAGCTCTACATCAAGACCGGGCTGGTGCTGCTCGGGGCCGAGATTCTGTTCAATCGCGTTCTGAGCCTCGGCCCACCAGGACTCTTCGTGGCCTGGCTGGTGACCCCGATCGTCATCTTCTTCATGTACCGCTTCGGCACCCGGGTCTTGAAGATCGCCAGCCCGTCACTCGTGATCGTCATCGCGGCGGCGACCTCGGTCTGCGGGGTGTCGGCCGCCATCGCGGTCGCCGCCGCCGCGCGCGCCAAGAAAGACGAGCTGACGCTGGCGGTCGGCATGACGCTCATCTTCACCGTCATCATGATGGTGTTGATGCCAATCGGCATCCGGGCTATCGGCATGGATCCGATCGTGGGGGCCGCCTGGATCGGCGGCACGGTCGACGCCACCGGCGCCGTGGTGGCGGCGGGCGCGATGCTGGGTGAGGAAGCGGGGCAGGTCGCCGCGGTCGTCAAGATGATCCAGAACATCCTGATCGGCATCGTCGCGTTCCTGGTGGCCGTCTACTGGGTGACGAACGTCGAAAAGTCGGAGGGCAGCACGCAGCCCGCGGCCATGCAGATCTGGATCCGGTTCCCCAAGTTCATCCTGGGCTTCATCGGCGCATCGCTCGTGTTTTCGTTCGTGCTCACCCCGATGATGGGCGAAGAGGCGGTGACCGGCATCCTCGATCTCACGTCGGATTTCCGCGGTTGGTTCTTCTGTCTCGCCTTTGTCAGCATCGGGCTCGAGTCGAACATGAAGCAGTTGATGGGTCAGGTGCAGGGCGGCCGCCCGATTCAGCTCTATCTGGTGGGCCAGACTTTCAACGTGGTGCTGACGCTGGCCGCCTCGTACCTCGCATTCGGAGGCATCCTCTTTGACCGGGTGCTGTAGCGCGCTGCGCGCGCGGGCTTCGGACTTCAGGCTTCGGGCTTCGGCGGGGCCGGTGCGGCTGGTTATTGGACTGGTGGCGCTGGGGGGGCTGGCTTTCGGACTGGCCCACGTGAGCCGGCTGCCTGGTGCGCTGGGCGAGACCGTTCGCGGGAACCTCGCCGCCGACCGGGAGGCGACGGCCCTCTTTTACACGGAAGTCGACGGCTGGGAAGACTGGCGCTCGCGACGCTAAGCAGGACGATTCGGGCTGCTCAAGACTCTCGGGCGACGGTCGAGAGCGCTGTGACCACCTGGCGACTCAAACCACGGTGTATGCTCGCGTCTTCATGGCTGGGATGATTCGCAGACACGTCTACCTGGACGAGCGACACGACCGGATGCTGAAGCATCAGGCCCACGGTCGGGGCGTCACCGAGACACAAGTCATCCAGGAAGCACTCGATCGCATCCCACTGGAGGCTCCGCGCCGGTCGAGAGCGTGGAAACCGCTCGGCAGCGGCCCGACGAGCGCTAGCGTTCATGCGATCGCTGGCCTCACGTCCGGTGGAGAGTGCTCATGCACCCGATTGGGCGCGTAACGATCTGTACAGGGAACGCGCGGGACGGCCCGCGAAGTCCTGACCAACGCCGCCGGCCTCGTCGCGTCGCGAGTCGATTGACATCGCGGTTTCCGTAGTCGCGGGTCTTTCGCCCGCCGCTCGCTCCCGAGAGCGAAACCTCGATGACCACTTCGCCCCGCTACCGTCTCCTCTCCCGCCTGGGCAAAGGCGTCATGGGCGAGGTGTTTCTCGCGGACGACACCAGCTCGGGCGCAAGGTCGCCATCAAGTTCGTGACCGAAGCGCTGGAGGCCGACCCGACGACGCGCGCGCGGCTGCGCCGCGAGGCGCGGGCGGCCGCGGCGCTCGACCATCCCTACATCTGCAAGATTCACGAGGTCGCGGAGGTCGACGGGCGGACCAGCATCGTGATGGAGCATGTGTCCGGAGAGACGCTTCAGGCCACGCTGGGGCGGGGGCCGGTCCCGCCGCGGAAAGCACTCCAGATCGCGAGCGAAATCGCCGAGGCGCTGGACGAGGCGCACCGGCAGCAGTTCGTGCATCGAGACCTGAAGCCGGCCAACGTCATGCTGTCGAACCAGGTGATCGTCCAGGTCATGAAGGATGGAGGCATCGTCGGATTCGTCGCTTCCGGTCTGATCGAGATGGCTGCGGGAATCGCGGCAGCGTGCGGCGCCCGATGGGAGGCCGCTGAGCCGCACTTCGAAACCGCGCTACGCCAGGCGCCGGAGATTCCCCACAGAATCGCTGAGCCCGACGTCCGCCGGTGGT
>Ga0310124_10002770_pt1 | contig 11958 bp, 10 predicted proteins | sample CB11b_AW_Bot5_MG_FD_203507 | JGI IMG/M metagenome (GOLD analysis project Ga0310124, IMG submission 203507) | Marine microbial communities from Western Arctic Ocean, Canada - CB11b_AW_Bot5 | ecosystem: Environmental > Aquatic > Marine > Oceanic | place: Canada: Western Arctic Ocean | collected...
CCGCGCTGCTGCATTTCTCGGGCGACGAAGACCATCTCATCAAGCGACGGCGTGATCAGCCCGCTCAGCCCGATGATGTCAGCGTTCTCATCGGCCGCCGTCCGGAGAATGGTGTCGCAATGCACCATGACACCAAGATCCACGACGTCATACCCGTTGCACTGCAGCACGACCCCAACGATGTTCTTGCCGATGTCGTGCACGTCACCCTTGACGGTCGCCATCACCACCTTACCTTGCGACGACGCCGTCTCGCCGCCGGCTTGTCGTGCCGCCTCCATGAACGGTTCGAGGTAGGCGACCGCCTTCTTCATAACGCGGGCACTCTTGACCACTTGCGGCAGAAACATCTTGCCGGCGCCGAACAAGTCGCCCACGATCTTCATACCGTCCATCAACGGGCCCTCGATCACGTCGAGCGGTCGACCCAGCGATTGACGTGCTTCCTCCGTGTCCGGCTCGATATGGTCGACAATGCCCCGGACGAGGGCGTGCGAGAGCCGCTCGCCCACTGTGCCCTCGCGCCAGGCCAGGTCGACCTCCCGGGTGGCGCCCGCCTCGCCCTTGACCGTCTCCGCAAACTCCACCATCCGCTCGGTGGCGTCGGGACGGCGATTAAAGATGATGTCCTCGACGCGGGTCAGCAGTTCTGGCGCGATGTCCTCGTACACCACCAGTTGGCCGGCATTGACGATGCCCATGTCCATCCCGGCCTTGATGGCGTGGTACAGAAACGCCGACTGGATCGCCTCACGGACGACGTTGTTGCCTCTGAACGAGAACGACAGATTGCTGACCCCGCCGCTGATGAGCACGCCGGGACAAGATTGCTTGATCGCGCCGATCGCCTCGATGAAGTTGACGGCGTAGTCGTTGTGCTCTTCGAGGCCCGTCGCAATGGCCAGAATGTTCGGGTCGAAGATGATGTCGTGGGGGTCGAAACCAGCGCGCTGGGTCAGCAGCGTGTAGGCGCGGCGGCAAATGCTCACCTTCCGCTCGATCGTGTCGGCCTGGCCGGTCTCGTCGAACGCCATCACCACGGCGGCGGCGCCATAGCGTCTAAGGGTCTGGGCTTTGTCGAGAAAGTCGGCCTCCCCCTCCTTCAGGCTGATCGAGTTGACAACCGCCTTTCCCTGAACGCACTTCAACCCCGCCTCAATCACCGACCACTTCGAGCTGTCGATCATCACGGGAACTCGAGCCACCTCCGGCTCGGTGGCTATCAGGTTGAGAAAGCGCGTCATCGACTGTTCTGAGTCGAGCAGTGCCTCATCCATGTTGACGTCGATGAGGTTCGCACCGCCGCGCACCTGGTCAACCGCCACCTCGGTCGCCGTCGTGAAGTCGTCTGACTTGATCAGCCGAGCAAACCGAGCGGACCCGGTCACATTGGTCCGTTCTCCCACCATTAGAAAATTGCTGTCGTCTCTGACCGTCAAGACCTCGAGACCGCTGAGCCGTGACACCCCCGAGCTACGCGACGGCAGAGGGCGGGGCGCCACCCCGTCGACCGCACGCACGATCGCGCTGATGTGGTCTGGGGTCGTGCCGCAGCACCCGCCCAGGATGTTGACGAACCCACTGTCGGCAAAATCTCTCAGCAGGGCCCCGGTCTGGTCCGGTTGCTCGTCGTATTCTCCGAATGCGTTCGGCAGCCCAGCATTCGGGTACGAGCTGACGTAGCACTCGGCGATGTCCGAGAGCTCGGCCAGATACGGCCGCATGTCGCGCGCGCCGAGCGCGCAGTTGATCCCCACCGAGAGCGGCTGCGCGTGCGCGATCGCGATGTAGAACGCATCGATCGTCTGTCCGGACAGGGTGCGTCCACTCCGATCCGTGATCGTCACCGAGATCATGAGCGGGAGCTCGATCCCGCATGCGTCGAAGACCTCCTGAATCGCCACGAGCGCTGCCTTCGCGTTCAACGTGTCGAAGATGGTCTCCACCAGCAGCAGGTCGCAGCCGCCATCGACAAGGCCCCGCACCTGTTCCGCATACGCCGTCCGTAGCGCATCGAAGGTGCAAGCCCGGAATGTGGGGTCATTGACGTCTGGCGAAATAGACAGGGTGCGATTCGTCGGTCCGATCGACCCCGCGACGAAACGCGGACGCTCGGGCGTGCGTTCGGACCAGGCCGCCGCCGCCTCCGTCGCCAACCGGGCGGCCTCCACGTTCAACTCGTAGGCGAGTGACTCGAGCCCGTAGTCCGCCTGCGCGATGGCGGTGCTGCTGAAAGTATTCGTCTCGATAATGTCGCTGCCGGCCTCCAAGTAGGCGTGGTGAATCCCCGTGATGACATCCGGCTGAGTCAGTACCAGCAGATCGTTGTTGCCTCGCAGATCTTTGGCGTGCCCCGCGAAGCGCTCGCCGCGAAAGGCCGCCTCGTCCAACGTGTGCCGTTGGACCATCGTGCCCATCGCCCCGTCCATGACGAGAATCCGCGACCGCAGCAACGCCTCGATCCGGTCTCGCGTTGAGACATCGAGCCGCGTCGCGTCCGTCGTTCTGTCTGTCATCGTGCTCACTTTCTTCGTGCCCTCGTGGCTGGTCTTGTTCCGATGGCCACCAGCACGCCGAAAGGGCCCGCCCCGGGGTCATCGGAAGGTCCCACCTGCAAGTCGACCAAGCCGGCGTCAGTCATCATCTCTGTCAGCGCGTCGGCGTCGAACCCAAGCCACCGGTCACCCAGGCGCTCCCTCGTCCACTCCTCGGTGTGCGCCACCAGGTCCAGCACGAGCACCCGCCCGTGTTCTCGTACCACTCGGGTTGCCGCCCGCAACGCTTGCCGAGGATCCTCAGCATGATGCAGCGCCTGAGAAAGCAGGGCGATGTCGGCCGCACCGCTCTCGACCGGCGGCTGCTCGATCTCGCCCAGCCGCCACTCGACGTTGGCAATGCGCCGACGCGCCGCCAGATCGCGTGCCCGGTCCAGCACCGGCGCCGAGCGATCGACGGCGATGACATGCGCGGCCCAACGAGCCACCTCGAGCGTCAGAAAGCCTTCTCCGCACCCGAGGTCGACCACGGTGTTCTTGGGCAGGAGCAACCCGAGCCCGCGAGACCACGCTGCCCAGCTTCTCCCGGGGACGAACTGGCGGCGGCCACTGCCGGTCGCGCCACCATGCGTTTCAGCATTGTCGCGACGCTGCCGCAACACCTGTCGCAGCCGCGCCTGGTCCTCTCTCACAATCGCGTCGGTGCCGGCGGCATCGAACCGAGCCTGCAGCAAGGACCACACCGGACCAAGGCGGGCATCGTGCTCATCCGGAGTGGCTCGCAGAAACGTGAAGGCCCCCTCCCGCTCTTCCGACACGAGCCCGGCGTCACGCAGCAACCCCAGATGACGCGACACGCCGGACTGAGCTATCCCCAGTACGGCGGTCAACTCGCTCACGTTCAGACGCTCCTGCGAGAGCAGCCGGAGCAACCGCAGCCGGGCCTCATCTCCAAGGAGACGAAACAGCGTCGTTGCTGCTTTCACATCCATGAATCTATATATATGTATTCATGCTGTCAAGCCGCGTTCGAAACCGAGACCGACGGGATGGCCTCGCGGCGAGGGCGGTCTGGCGTTGCCCGCCAGGCAGAAGGTTGCTAAGCTCGATTGATGGCAACCCGCACCACGCTTACGATTCTGCTCACGGCCAGCCTTCTAATGGTGGCAGTGGCGGCGCAGCAACCGCAGACTCCAATTTTTCGGTCCGGTACCGAAATCGTCGACCTGTATGTCACGGCCACCGACAAGAATGGCCGCCTGGTGCCGAACCTCAGCCAGGAGGATTTCATCATCCTGGACAACGAAGAGCCCCAGGACATCGTACTGTTCGAGAACGAGGTTCGACCAATTACCGTCGTCGTCATGCTGGACACGAGTGCCAGCATGACCCCGCAACTCGACCTGCTTATGGCGGGCGCGGAGCAGTTCCTCATCCGGATGCTCCCGGACGACCGAGCCAAGGTCGGCGCCTTCAACGACAAGATCCAGATACTTCCCGCGCAGTTCATCGGCGACCGCGACGCGTTGATCCGACAGCTTGATCGCTTGCAGTTCGGCAACCCGACCCGACTCTACGACGCCGTCGGGGCGAGCATTGATGACTTGGCCGGGGTGGAAGGTCGCAAAGTGGTCCTGGTCTTCACCGACGGGGAGGATACCCAGCACGCCATCGGCTGGCGCGACGTGCTCGACAAGGCACGCGCGGCCGAAGTGATGATCTACACGATCGGGCTCGAGATGGATTACTTCAACGGGATCCGCCAGGTACGAAGCAGTCCAGACAAGCGACTCAAGACCTTCGCGGAGGAAACTGGCGGTGGCTATTTCGAGCTGAAGGACAGCGACGAACTGGGCCCGACGTTCACCCGGGTCGCGCAAGAGCTGCATAGCCAGTATGTGGTCGGTTTCGCCCCCTCGATCCGCGACGGCAAGGTGCACGAATTGGACGTCCGAGTCACCCAGGAGGGTACGACCGCGCGGGCGCGCCGGTCCTACGTCGCGCCACAGGACCAAGGTCAGTAGCCGGCGGATGTTCTCACCGCAGGTCGAGCTGGCCATCACCACAATGCTCGAGGCGCACAAGCTGCGCCGCCGGAAGGCCGGACGCACGTTCGAGGCGACCCACGCGCTCGCAGTGGGGATGATTGTCGGAGACTTCGGGTTCAGCGAACGCGCCGTCGTGGCCGCGATTCTTCACGACACACTGGAAGACACGACGCTCGAGCGCGGGATAATCCGTGACCGTTTCGGAGCTCGCATGCTGGCGATCGTAGAGGACGTTACGGAGCCGCCGCGGACGGTGCCCTGGCGCCGTCGGAAGGAGAGCTATATCGCGCGCCTGCGCCAGAGCCCCGGAGACGACGCACGAGCGGTCGCATCCGCCGACAAGATTCACAATCTGTCGAGCATGATCATCGGTTTCGGCACGGAGGGTGCGCGATTCGCCGATGTATTCAGCGCCGGGCTCGAAGACATGGTCTGGTATCAGCGACAGGTGCACGAGATGTTGGCTGAAGCCTGGACTCATCCGATTCTCGACGAACACGGGCGACAGCTCGACCAGTTCCTCACTGTCACGCAAGACGTCCGATGACCCCGCGACGACCCGGTGCGCCCAGCCTGGCGTCACGCGGATCGAGGTCGGTCGCGCTCGGCCGACGCGGCATGATAGCCACCAGTCAGCCGTACGCATCCGTCGCCGGGCTGGATGTGTTGCGCGAGGGTGGGAATGCGGTCGATGCCGCGGTCGCGGCGGCCGCCGTTCTCGCGGTCGTCGAGCCGACGATGACGGGCATCGGCGGGGATCTGTTCGCGATTGTCCATGACGCAAGAACCGGCCGGACCCGGGGACTGAACGCGAGCGGCCGGTCGCCGCGTGCAGCGAGCCTGACGCAACTACGCGCTGATGGTCACCTGTCAATTCCTGGTCGCGGGGTACTGTCGATTACCGTACCCGGCGCCGTGGATGGCTGGGCTCGATTGGTGGCCGAGCACGGCCAAATGCCACTGGCTCGTGTCCTCGCCCCGGCCATCACCTGTGCCCGCGACGGGTTTCCCGTCAACGAAGTCGTGGCCCGACAGTGGCTCGACGCCGAACCGATGCTGGCCGCCGACCCTGCCGCCGCGGCGGTGTTTCTGCCGCACGGCCGAGCGCCGGCACCTGGCGAGTTGTTCGCGAACCCGGCGCTGGCAGCAAGTCTGGAGGCCATCGCTGTAAACGGGCCCGATATCCTCTATCAGGGCGACCTCGGGCGCGCGATCGCACGCGACGTCGAACGGCGCCAGGGCTGGCTGACCCACGACGACCTGGCCGCCCACGAGTCGGACTGGGTCGACCCCATCAAGACCCGCTGCGACGGCGGCGGTGACAACGTCGAGCTGCTCGAGTTGCCGCCAAACACGCATGGGTTCGTCGCCATCGAGGCGCTCAATATCCTGGCGGGAGACGACCTCGGCCGACTCGGCCACAACTCCGCCGACTACTTGCATCTGGTGCTCGAAGCCCTTGCGGTGGCCTTCGCGGACCGGGAGACCCACCTCGCCGACCCGGACTGGGTTTCCCAGGAAACGCTCGGGCGGCTGATTTCGCTCGACTATGGCCGCGAGATGAGGCGACGGATCGACGCCGCTCGCTCGCCGGGGCGACAGAACAAGCCGACGCCGCCCTCGGACTCAAGTGGCGACACCGTCTATCTGGCGGCGGCCGACAACGACGGCAACCTCGTGTCTCTGATTCAATCGCTCTATGCCGGTTTCGGGTCCGGCATCGTGGCCGGCGACACCGGCATCGTGTTGCACAATCGCGGCAGTCTGTTTTCCACGGACCCGTCGCACCCGAATCATCTGGCGCCGCGCAAACGCCCGCTCCACACGCTGGCCCCGGCCATGGTCCACCGCAACGGGCGTCCCTGGCTGGCCTACGGCGTGATGGGCGGCGACATGCAACCACAGGGGCACCTGCAGGTGCTGCTGAACCTGACCTGTTTTGGCATGAACATCCAGGAAGCGGGTGAGGCGCCGCGCGCGCGATACGACCCGACCGGCATCTGCCTCGAGCGAGGCATCTCCACCGCCACGGCGGACGACCTCCGCCACCGGGGACACCGGATCATCGACGGGCTCGGTTTCGGCGGATTTCAGGGTGTCCTGATCGATCAGGATAACGGCGTCCTCATGGGCGGCTCTGATCCGCGGAAAGATGGACTCGCGCTGGGTTGGTGACCCGCCTTCGCCGAGGCTGCGGCGGGCAGCCCGTCGAAGACGCTACAGCAAGAATCCGTCCCGCAACGGGTCTTCATCGTCGATCAGGAACAGGTGCTCGCCGGTGATCCAGGCCGAGCCTTCTATCTCCGGCACGACGGCCTCGTAGTCTCCCACCGGCACGCGGCGGCGAACACGACCGCGGAACAGTGTCCCCACGATGCTTTCGTGACGGAACACCTGGTCGTCAACCAGCAGCCCCATCGCATCGAGTACGGCCATCACCGCCGCCGTCCCGGTCCCGCACGGTGACCGGTCCACCTGGCGGTCGGCGAACACTGTCACGTTGCGGAGATCCGCATCCGAGCGCTCGGCCATCCCCGTGAACACGGTCCCATACACGCCGTGGAGTCCAGGCTCGGTCGGGTGCTCCACGGGGATCTCCGCCTCGACCGCGCGCGCAATGTCCCAGCCCATCCGCCGAAGCCGCGGCATCGTCTCACGTCTCAGCGGCACCCCGACGGCCTCGCTGTCGACCACCGCATAAAAGCCCCCCCCATACGCCACGTCGACTGGAACCGTACGGTCGCCCACCACGATTGGCAGACCCGCATGGAACACGAACGACGGGACGTTGTCGAACGCGACGCCCTCCACTTGTGGGGTCATCATGGAGGACTCATCGTGCCCGACGCTCCCCGCCGCCGGGGGGCGGAAGGTCACCCGGGCATGCACCAGCCCCGCCGGAGACTCCAGCACCATCGACGTCGAGTCGCCCGCCAGCCCGATCAGTCCCCGTTCGATCGCGATCGTGCAGATGGCGATCACCCCGTGGCCACACATCGTGCTGTAGCCGTCGTTGTGCATGAACAGCACCCCGGCGTGCGCGGACTCGTCACACGGCTCGGTCAACACGGCGCCATACATGTCGGCGTGTCCCCTCGGCTCGCGCATCAGCGCGCGTCGCAGCGGGTCACAGTGCTCCAGCACCCATTCGCGCTTTTCCAGCATGGTTGACCCGACGGGGGTGGGAAATCCGCCAACGATGAGTCGCAACGGCTCCCCGGCCGTGTGGGCGTCGATGGTCTGGATGCGGTGAATCACAGGCTCCTCAGCTCCCAGGAACAGGTACGCCCAGCCTGGCGACGCCAGCGGCCGGACGACCAGTATCCTCCGATATGATAGGGGACTGCATGTCTCGACGATTCCTGATCGGCGTCGCGCTCGTGCTCGCCGCCGGCACCGCGAACGCCGGTGACGTCGGCGAAGACCTGGCTCGCGCCTACGAGTTCGCCTACAACCTCGACCACGAGGCGGCGGCCGTGGCGTTCGAAGCGGCCATCGTGGCCGAACCACACAACCCGGCGACCCATCGCGGGCTCGCCGCCGCGACCTGGATGCGGCTCATGTTCCAGCGCGGCACGATGACCGTCGACGACTACTTCGTTGGCCTCACGCCAAAGAGCGTCGACCTGCCGGAGCCGCCGGCCGACCTGGCCACCACCTTCGCCGAGCACTCGACCCGGGCCGTCGAGTTGTCGGAAGCGATGGTAAAGGCAGACGCCGACAGTCCGGACGCGCACTACCAGCTCGGCGCCTCGCTGGGGCTGGCCGCGTCCTACCGCGCGACGATCATGGGCGAGACCATGGGTGCACTCAGGCCGGCCAAGCTGGCATATGCCGCCCACGAGCGGGTCCTCGAGCTCGATCCGACTCGTAAGGACGCCATGCTGGTCATTGGCACCTATCGGTATCTGGTGTCGACTCTCCCGCTGCCGATCCGACTGATGGCGCGGATGGTCGGTTTCAGGGGTGGCAGGGAAGAAGGACTCCGGCTGATCCGAGAGGCCGCCACGCACGAGGGCGAGGCCCGGACCGAGGCGGAGTTCGGACTGGTGCTCTTGTACAACAGGGAGAGAGAGTACGCGGCCGCCCAGCATGTGATTCGTGGGTTGAAAAGACGATATCCACGCAATCGCGTCGTCTGGTTGGAGTCAGCCGCGACGGCGCTTCGTGACGACCGGCCCGCACTGGCGGCAAGCGCGCTCCGCGAGGGGTTCTCGATGCTGGAGGCAGACGAGCGGGTGCGGATGCAGGGCGAGGAGGCGCTCTGGCGCTACCTGCGGGGTAAGACCCGGCTCGAGCTCAAGCGGGACGCGGCGGCGCGCCGCGATCTGCTCGTCGTGCTCGACCTGGACGCACGGCTGTGGGTCACCGGGCGAACCCATCTCGAACTCGGAATGCTGGCCGATCTGGCGGGTGACCGCCAGGAGGCGCGACGACACTACGACCAGGCACGTGCCTTCTGCTCCGAGGGACGAGACAAGCGGGGTGCGGATCTCGCCAAACGCCTGAAGAAGAACGGCTACCGTCGCGAGTAGCGCCCCCGAGTCGGAAGGCTGTCGCTGCCGCGGACCATACCGGGGAACTTCGCCGGTATCGTCCCCGTCCGATCTGATGGGGTTCGACACCGATGCCGAAACAATCATCGCGCAAGCGCACCTGGGTGATCGCACTCGTCTCGATCGCCGCCCTCGGGGTGGTTGGCACGGTGACACTCGTCGGACTGGCCGTCTATCTCTTCGCCTCTTCGCGAGCAACGTCGATTTCGCCAACTCCACGCCGGAAGCGGCCGCTGTGCGTTTCGACACCGCGCTGGCCCGGTTCGACGGAGACCAGCCTCTGATCCAACTTACCCGGCAGGACGGCAGAGTGCGGGTCGAGGTCAACCGCCGAGAACGGCCGAGCGGGGCCAAACCAGAGTTGCTGGACACTGCGTCTCTTTCGGATCCGTGAACATATCGAATATCGATATGAGTATCGCCATACCTATAGAAATTCAATAGGACGAATCACATGGGTTAACATTCGACCCGAGCTCGAGGTCTACTTGGATAGAATGACAACCCATAAAAAATCATCTGACCGACTTGTGTTGCTTCAGGGGACGCTCGACCTGCTGATCCTGCGGACTCTGCTGTTCGGCATGGAGCACGGACAGGGCATCGCTCGTGCGATCCAACAGCAGACCGAAGACGAGTTGTTCGTCGACCATGGCTCGCTCTACCCGGCACTACAGCGGCTGGAGTCGCGCGGGTGGATCAGCGCGGTGTGGGGCACCTCATCCAACAATCGCCGGGCACGATTCTACGAGCTCACGTCGAAGGGCCGCCGGCAACTCACCAGCGAAACTCAGCAGTGGCGGCGTTTGGTCGCCGCGATCGGCCGGGTCCTTGGACCCGAGGAGGGTTAGCGCCATGCGGTGGCGGCAGCGACCCGAAAAAGACTTCGATCGCGAGGTGCGCGCACACCTCGATCTGGAAACCGACCGATTGGTCGGTGAAGGGATGAGCCAGGACGAGGCCCGTGTCGCCGCGCGATTGAGGTTCGGCAATGTGGTGGCCCACAAGGAACACTTTTTCGAGTCACGTCGGGTGCTGTGGCTGCACCAGGCGCGGCAGGACGTGCAGTACGCGCTCCGCAGTCTGCGTCTGGCACCGGGCTTCTCGATCACCGTCATCCTAACTCTGGCCCTGGGCATCGGCGCCAACACGGCGCTGTTCAGTGGCGTCAAGGGACTCATGCTCGACACGCTTTCGATTGCGGAGCCGGGGCGGTTGGTACGGCTGCGCGTGGCGGGCGAGAACGACATGTCCCGAAGCCGCTGGGAGCACGTCTTCGACGCTGCGGCGCGTGGTGCCGTCGCGGTTGCCGGACATCAGCATCGGCATGACCTTGTAGCCGAACATCCACTCGCCCCCCCAATGGGTGTGGGTGCCGAGCACACTGATCTCTTGCAGGCAGGAGGTCCTCGTCAGCCCCGCCCGCTAGTCGCGTGACGCTATCCCCGTGAACGTGAACTTCTGCGCGCGCCGGCCGCGCTGGGCCTCGGCAGTGTAGAGGTTGCCCTGGCTGTCGCTGGCGATGTGATGCAGCGCCTGGAACGCGCCCGGGGCCTCGCCGGCGCTGCCGAACGAGTCGAGCACTTCGAGCGTCTCGCGGTCCACGACGTGGATCCGCGAGTTGCCTTGGTCGGCGATATAGAGAAACTGCTGCTCTGGGTCTGGCGAGAAGGCGATGCCGGCCACGGTCGAGGCGCTGTCGGCACCGCGGTTGACGAACCCCTGCGTCAGGTAGGTCCCGTCGAGCGTGAACACCTGGACCCGGCTGTTGTTGCGGTCCGCGACATACACGCGCCCATCGTTGGCGACCTCGACGCCGTGCACCGTACCGAACTGCAGCGGGCCCTGCTCGTCGTCAGGCGGCGTATCCAGCGGTGTATCGAGCGGCTCATTGCCGAAGGCGCCCCACAGACGTTTGAACGCGCCGGTGTCGGCATCCAGCACGATCACCCGACGGTTGCCGTATCCATCCGCCACGAACACCTCGTTCGACGCCTCGTGGACGAACGACTCCGCCGGCCGGCGCAAGTTGTCGGTGTCGGTGTTTCCGCCGCTCACACCGCGGCCTCCGATCTGCAGGAGCCGGTCGCCCGTGTTCGTGAGCTTGAGCAGCATGTCGTCCGATTCCGGATCGCCGCCGTTCCCTCCCACCCAGAGGTGTCCCTGGGGATCGGCGTGGATGCCGTGCTCGTTCGCGGGCCAGTCGACGTCCGGGGCCGGTCCGCCCCAGGCGTTGATGAAGGCTCCGTCGGTGTCGAACTCCAGCACCGGCGGGGCCGCGTTGGCCTCCTCCCCCTCGTCGACCGTGCGGGGCCGGTGCAGCACCCAGACGTGGTCGCGGCGATCCACCGTCACCGACGCGACCTGCCCCAGCACCCAGTCGTTCGGCAGGGTGGGCCACGACGCGTCGACTTCGAACGTCGGCACGCCGCGTGCCTCGGTGGCGGCCGACTCGGCCGCCACGACGGTGTCCGCCGGCTCAGCGTTCGGGGCCCCGCAGCCGAAAGCGCCCGAAGCCAATACGGCGGTGACGATGACCGCGACGATGGGGGTCACGCTCGATACGCTCTTGATGGCCATGCCGCTGCTCCTTTGACGGGGTGGCTCGCGGTCGTGCGCGCGTCGCCACGGGTGTGACGAAGTGGTGCACCGCCGATTCGTCGTGAACGAGTTCACGGTGGATGAAGTCGGAGCCAATGTCAACGCCAACCTCGGCGGCGCCAGACGAATCTTGGATGCGAACGGCCCGTGGGACGCCACCGGACGCGTCGCCCTCGAACGGACCTCGCCCGGGACGAGCCTATTGGCAGGTAGAGGTGCCGGTCGCCGAGTAGCTCGTGGTCAGCGTGCGGCTCTTCT
>Ga0310124_10002772_pt1 | contig 11955 bp, 6 predicted proteins | sample CB11b_AW_Bot5_MG_FD_203507 | JGI IMG/M metagenome (GOLD analysis project Ga0310124, IMG submission 203507) | Marine microbial communities from Western Arctic Ocean, Canada - CB11b_AW_Bot5 | ecosystem: Environmental > Aquatic > Marine > Oceanic | place: Canada: Western Arctic Ocean | collected...
GGAAATGAATTTGGTAAAAGGCGACCCCGGTGTCCCGGACATTTGGACTCCCACCGAGACGGTTGTCTTTGAGATTCGAGCGAAGGTTCTCCAGCAATCGGCTGGTAACGGTGCCTTCGTCATGGAGTTAAGGGACAATACAGCAAATGATATCGGTTTCACTGTCAACCTTCATGATAATGGCGTTTATTTGGATTGTGAAAATGATTGTGTGAACGGATCCCAATTTTATGCCATGGACACCACCTCGGATTTTCATGACTACATGATGGTCTACGAACCGACGACGTCGTTCGCGACTCTGTGGGTCGATCGTGTGGATTCTGGAATTACCATCGATCAAGCCACGGCCGCACCGGGCGGAAATTCGCGAGGTGCCAACCAGGTAATTATCGGAGACAATTGCGGTGGTTGTTACCGTGGAATCACCGAGGTTGATAGCTTCAGGATTGGGAGGTCGATTCACTCGACAGGGGGGCCGGCTCCCACCACATTTACCTGGGACGGTAACGGATTTGGCAACTGGAATATCGCCGATAACTGGAGCCCTGTGACGGGACCACCCAACGATCCAAATCATACCGCAGTGCTTGGAGACAGCATTACTGCACCGGCCACGATTGTCGTGGATGAACCGGTAACGGTGAATCGCATTGAGTTCAACAATCCAACGCAAAGTTACGGTATCGCGGGTTTGGCCAGTGTCCACTTGGTGTCAAATACGGAAGTTCTTCCCGTGGCCCCCTCGATCGTTGTTCAGGGAAGCCACCAATTCCAAGCCAAAGTGAATTTGCACAATGACACCACGGTCGATGTGGCCACCGCATCGACACTGGGCTTCAACAATCAGCTCGCCTTGGGTGGTAACACGTTGACCCAGACCGGAGATGGCGTGCTGCTGATTAATCACAATCTCAAAACCGGTGGTGGTGGAATGGTGAATCTCACCAACGGGACCCTGGGCGGCGGTGGCACGATCAACGGCAGCCTGGACAACAGCGCTGTGGTGGTGCCGGGCAACGGCCCAGGCATTCTCACGGTGGATGGCAACTATACACAGTCCTCCGGCGGTACGTTGGAAATCGAACTGGCGTCCAACGGTGGTGTTGCCGGAACCGATCAAGATCGTTTGGAGGTCACCCTTGCGGCCAGCCTCAACGGAACGTTGAATTTGCAGCTGGACGGTGGATACACTCCCACCATCGGTGATTCCTTTGAGGGTTTGGTTAACGCAGGCACCCTCAGCGGCAAGTTCGCTAGGGCAAACAATGTGGTGATCGATGGCCGCCGCGGCATCGCCGTGACGTATACGGACACAGCCGTGGACGCGCAGATCGGGTTGCGTGGCAACACGGATATCTCCTCGGGCGATATCGATGTGGATACGGGCGATTTGACCGTCTCGATTATCAACTTCACCAGCGCTGGCGGCACGGGTAAGACTTGGGCCGACGGCGACATGGATGGCGATGGGGATGTGGACACCAGTGACCTGACCATCTCGATCATCAACTTCACCAGTGCACTATCCGCCGGCAGTGCGGCGGTCCCTGAACCGACCAGCGTCTTGTTGTTCTGTCTGGGTTGGCTCCTGCTGGTGGTGGGACAATCCCGACGAGCCGGGCGTTAGTTCTCGAAGCATATATCAACATATATCAATAACAACTTATTTCGTGAGGGGGTTTGCCAGTGAAGAAATGGAGTTGGGCTGAAAGAAAGGACATTTGTTAACCCAGGGACCAGGACCTTGAATGTTTTTTGGGATATTGCAATCGACCTTTAACAGCAAATTTCAACTGCACTTTTTCATAAGGGAAGCTCTCATGAAATGGGAAAAGATTTTAACATTAACCGTACTTGTCGTTGTGAGTTCGAGTCTTACCGCTTGGGCGGATAACGATCCAGGTTTCTTCTTGAGTAGTGATACATTTCAGCACGATTACTCAGGTGGATTTGACTCAGCTACGTGGCAAACACCCCAAGGAACGGGTAACTTTTCATTCGATACTCCGATTGCCGGGAACACCACGCACGACTCTCTTGGTAGCAATTTAGAACACAATCTACTACCAGGCGCTGCCGGGGTCCCGGATCTATGGGATTCCACCGATCCGGTATTCTTCGAACTACGGGCGAGAATTCCTGAGGGCACGCAAAACGCAGGTCAGGGGTCCTTTGTCCTCGACTTTAGAGACAATCGGGGTGGAAATGATCTCGGGATGGGATTTGCGATCCATGACGATGGCAAAGATGGTGTTTACATCGATTGTCAAAACGATTGCCAGAACGGATCCAACTTCTTTTCGGTGGACACCTCAGATTTCCATAACTATGGCGTGCTTTACGAGCCCACCGGCGGAAGCGGCGATGGGTTGATGACGCTGTATGTGGATCGTGTGAGTACGGGTCTTACGATGGACAGTAGCGAAGACAACGAAGGTGGGAATTCCAGAGGGGCTAACGCCCTCATCCTGGGTGATAACTGCGGTGGTTGTTACCGAGGAGTCGCTGAATTGGATGCCTTCAGGATTGGGCCGGCGATCCCCGAACCGGGCACGTTGTGCCTGCTGGTTGTGGGCGGTTTGAGCTTTTTGCTTCAACGTCGTCGCCAGGCATAAGGCTGAGATCCAAAACTGTATCAATTTCACTTTTGTATTTAATTTTTAACGAAGAAATTCAAAGTAATCGTTATGAAAGGTAGATTCATGATTTTTAGAAGTTTATTGTCAGCCGTATTGGTCGTAGCTTTTTGTTGCACGGGCGTGAATGCCCAGATTAATCGTGATGCCCCCATGGGTGCCCCGACCATCGACGGCGTTATCTCCGCAGCTGAAGCTGCCTCTCAGCTGGTGGTTCCCATGAGTTGGCCGATGGCCACAGGTTGGGAAATTCCTGGCAACGAACCATCGGCTGCCGAACTGAGTGCGACCTGGTACGTTTCCTGGGACGCTAGCAATTTATACATATCCGCCGATGTGAAGGATAACTCACAGGATTGGACTAGCGCTGATGGTGGTCCGTACAATGGCCAGGATACGGTGCAACCGACCTTCGCCCCTCATAACGATCCGGGATGTGCGTTTTCACCTGGTGGTGGTTGCGCTGCGATCTATGATCTTGCCATCGATAACGGGGACGGCGGCGGCCCAGGCATCTATCGCCACGGCCCAAGTGGATGGGACGCCTCAACCGTTACCGTTGCTGGCACCAAGGACGGCACGGCAGGTTACGTCATTGAATCCGCGATTCCCTGGGCGACGGCCATGGATGACGCCTCGTACGTTCCAGCCACAGGCGATGTTCACGGTCTCAGTTTCATCTTGGTGTCACAGACGCCCAGCACGATCCTGTACACGGATTTTGGAAATGGGGCCAACACGATTGGCACTCCGTCCAGTTGGAATAGCATCACGCTCGTACCTGAACCGGGCACGCTGTGCCTGCTGGTTGTGGGCAGCCTGCTGCTTTTGGCGCGAAGACGAAACCGCTGATAGATAACTTTACAGTTCCAGGCAAAGGAGGCATGGAAGAGTTGTCTGAATCCTTCTAGTTTTCTGTTCGTGGAGGTAGAAAATGTTTGCGAGATTGTTTGGATGGTTGATAACCGCGATCGTTTTAACGATCGCGGTTGGGCCGGCCCATGCCGATAGGACTTGGCCGAAGTCGTTCGCGACAGGAAACTGGGTCGGTGGTCCGTGGGATGGTGGTGGTGATCCGGATTTCACCCAGGACACCTACGTCAAGGGCGGTCCAATCTTGATTAAGTCTGGCGACGTTGCCGAGTCTGGAACCATTCTGGCGGGTTGGGGCCAAGCGATCGACTTGGGAATTGCTCATATTAAGCAATCGGGAGGGGCACTTAGCATTTTCCGAAAAAATGGCGGTCCGAGCCCCAATGCCGATTTTTTCCTTGGTGTCACCGATGGAGGTGTTCATTCCACGTACGAGCTGAGCGGAGGAACGCTGGACGTCGAAGACGAACTGTTGATCACGAGTCGAGCAAACACGGTTGACAGAGCCCAGGGCGCGCAGGCAACGATGGCGCACAGCGGCGGAGTTGCGACAGTCAATAGTATGAAAATCGGTACGGAGACACAAAACGGTTTCGGGTACGACGATAACGATAATATTCTCGAAACCGTCCTTCCCGTCGGCACTTACAGCGTGGGTTCGAATGCGTCGCTCAATGTCGCAACGACTCTCGAATTGGGTCAGAACAGCCTACTCGAGTTGCGAATGGGTGGCTCGGATGCCGATTTCGACATCAATGTGGGTGGGTTGCTTTCGCTGGGTGGGGACCTGAAGGTGGTCAACTCGCCAGCCAGTTTGGGTGATGGTGTGCTGCTGGCCACGGCTGACGACATTGTAGGGAGTTTCAGCAACATCACTCCAGGGTTTACGGTTGAGGTGCGCCCTGGCAGCGGTGTCGAACTTTACCTGATTCCCGAACCGACAACACTCGCGTTACTGGTTTTCAGCGCCTTGATGCTTATCTCTCAGAGAGCTCAGCGGCTAGAAAGAAATCGGTGAGCTGTGGCAAATCTTATCGCTACCGAAAGAAAGTTTTGTTCGGACAGCTAGTACTTTGTATGTCGGAACGAAGTTGTAGGAGAATTGGAGAAGCGACAACCAGCAGGGTGGTTTCCGCTACTCGGTGGCTATTGCCTAGTTGGACATCTGGAACCGAGAGATTTTAACGCTGTTCATAACAGACGACTATCGTGTTGTTTGAGCTGGCCAAGTGGCTTTGTTAACATGTTTTGTTCTGTAGTTCGTGAAAAGAGGAGTTTTCTCGTGTTGTGTCGAAACTGGATGTGGTTGGCAACGGTAACCTTAATGGTGGTTGCGGTGTCGTCGGCTCGAGCCGATCGGACTTGGCCGAAATCGTTCACACAAGGAAACTGGGTCGGTGGCCAATGGGACGGCGGCGACCCTGACTTCACCCAGGACGCCTACATCAAGGGTGGTCCCATCTTGATCAACCATGGCGACGTCGCCGAGGTCGGAACTATTCTGGTGGGTTGGGGACAAGCGATCGACTTGGGTAGTGCTCACATCGAACAATCGGGGGGATCACTCACTGTTTTCCGAAATGATGGTGGTCCGAGCCTCAATGCCGATTTTTTCCTAGGGATCACCGATGGGGGTGTTCATTCCATTTACGAGCTGAATGGCGGCACGCTGGACGTCGAAGATGAGTTGTTGATTACGAGTCGGGCGAAGACGGTGGACAGAGCCCAGGGTGCCCAGGCCTCCATGATCCACAGCGCCGGAACAGCGACTGTCAACAGCATGAGAATTGGTCTGGAAACGCAAGTTGGATTTGGGTTCGACGATTTCGATAACGTCATTGAAACGGTAGAGCCTCTCGGCATTTATAGTGTCGGACAGAACGCGACGCTCAATGTCGCAACGACGCTTGAGCTAGGTGAGAATAGCCTGATTGAGCTGCGGATGGGCGGCTCCAATGCCGATTTCGACATCAACGTGAACGGAATGCTTTCTCTGGATGGGGACTTGGTGGTGACCAACCCGCCTTCCAGTTTGGGTAATGGTGTGCTGCTGGCCACGGCTGACAGTATCGAGGGAAGTTTTGCTTCTGTCTCTCAAGGGTATTCTGTCGAGGTGCGCCCTGGCGGTACTGATGGACTTTTCCTGGTGTCGGGAGCCCTGGACGAAACCAGCTGGAACGTGGACGCATTCGGCGGTTGGAATAACAGTACGAATTGGACCTTTGACCTCCGCCCCAATAGTGCCCTGATCGCTGTTTTGGGCGACGTGATCAATTCGCCGCGAACCATTATTACTGACGAGTCGGTTTATGTCAGAGGTGTCCGGTTTGATAATACAAACAGCTATAACGTCGCTGGGCATGGCAGCGTCAATTTGGTCGCTAACTCGTCGGGCCCCACCATGGTTGAAGTCGTACAAGGATCGCACGAGTTTCAGGCCCGTGTGAATTTGCATTCCGATACATCAGTGGTCATCAATAGTGGCACCACACTTATTTTCAATAATGCCGTTGACCTGATGGGTAACTCACTGACCAAGACAGGGACTGGTGAAGTCGCCATTCGCAATGACTTGTTCACCAGCGGCGGCACGGTTATTTGCGAAGAGGGGACCTGTAGCGGATCAGGTACCATCTCGGGCAATTTAAATAATATTGGGGGTGCGGTTTCCCCTGGTAACAGCCTGGGAGTCGTTGCGAGAAATTTCACTCAGGCAGTGGTACCCGAGCCGGCCACGTGGTTGCTTTTGATGATGGGACTATTGGCTTGGCCTTTCTTACGATCAAACATTCGTCCGTTGTAACTACGTGAGGAATTCGAGTGAATGTTTTTTATATCCGTTGGTGTAGAATCCTTTTTGATGATGGCTTCGTCCAAAGAAGGATAATCTCCGGATTATTTGCAATTTTGACAGCGGTTATTGTGGCGTTGTCTTGCGCGAGTGCGTTTGCGGTCATCAACCGTGAAGTACCCAACGCCACACCCACCATCGACGGTACCATAACGGCTGTGGAGATGTCTTCCCAGTTGGCCGTTCCCATGTCCTGGCCGTTTCCGAATGGCTTTGTTGCCTTCAACGGAGCGGGTGACGGAGTCAACGACCTGAGTGCTACCTGGTACTTGTCATGGGACAACCATCATCTGAACGTCTCGGCTGTGGTGCTGGACAACACGCCCGATTTTCGCCTCCTTGCCCACGGGACTGGCAATACTCGCTACAACGGACAGGATGTGATCCAGCCCACGTTTAATCCCAACAACAATCCGGCACATGCTTTTGCACCCGATCCTGGGGGCGGACCCGCCGCAATTTACGACATGGTCGTCGACACGTCAGACGGTTTCGGTCCGGACATTTATCGACATGGCGCGACTTTGTCGGCGGAAGAGCATTCCAGCATTGCGATTGCCGGTCAGAAAACGGGTACCACCGGATACATTCTCGAAGCGGCGATTCCCTGGGCGACCGCCATGGACGACGTGGATCCCGATTACATGCCTCAAGTGGACGACGTGCATGGTATGAGTTTCATCTTGTTGAGTTTCGACGGAGCCGGTGGCGGGGTACCCCATGGTGCCACGTTGTACACGGAATTTGGGAATGGTACCAATACCATAGGCTCCCCTACGACGTGGAACACAATTACACTTGTCGGGGAACCGTCGCCGTTGTCCGTTTGGGATAATGCAAACGGCGGAGACTGGAATGTCGCTGGCAATTGGCAAGGTGGCATTCCTAACTCCGAGAGCGCGATCGTCGTTTTTGATTCCGCTATCCAAACGTCGCGGACCGTATTTACGGACGAGCCGGTGACGGTCAAAACCGTCCAGTTCGACAACACGAACGCCTATGCGATTGCTGGCGCAGGTAGTGTGAACTTCGCAGCGGAAACCGGGATGGCAAGCATCACCGTTGGTGCGACACCTCAAGGCAGTCATGCGTTCCAGGCGCAAGTCAACCTGAACAGCAACATCGATGTGGCAATCGAAAACGGTGCCAACTTGGAGTTTATCAATCGACTGTACTTGAATGGGAATACGTTGACGAAAACCGGAGCCGGGACGTTGATCATTAGCAACCTGCTTAACACGGGTGGCGGCATGTTGAACATCCAGGAGGGGACCGTTTCAGGGAGTGGTACGGTTGGCGGCGACGTGAACAACGAAAAGGGCACCCTCTTTCCCGGTAACAACCTGGGGGTCGTTACGGGCAATGTCACCCAGGTAGTGGTGCCCGAACCAAACACGCTGACCCTGTTGGCGCTGGGTGGATTGTTCTTGGTTTTCACCGCACGAAGATGCTGCCACACTTCGTGCTTACGACGCTACTTTTCCTATTGGCCAGTGTCCGTATTGATTGTGCTATGTTGGAATCTTTCATCCGCGCCGGCCCAGGGTATTTCCGCCAAACGCATTGCGTCGGGTCTGAGCAATCCTGTCTACGTCACGTCCCCTCCTGGTGATACATCACGCCTGTTCGTTGTCGAGCTCAGCTCAGGGAAAGTCAAAATATTGAATCTTTCATCTGGTACGTTCAATCCGGCTCCGTTTGTAACTGTCACAGGTATGAAAACGACACAGCAGCATGGGTTGCATGCCATTGCATTTCATCCGGACTATGCGACCAATGGGAAATTCTATGTTGACTATATAGGTGAAGATGCTGGAGGCGCCGGTACGCCGAACGTAACAACGACAAACATTGTCGAATACCAGGTTTCGGCAAATCCCGACATCGCGGATCCGTCGACGCGGCGCAACATCCTTCGTTTCGAACGAGGGGCGCATCACGTAGGAAGTTGGATGGGGTTTAGCCCCAATGACGGGTTTCTGTATTATACGGGTGGAGACGGCGGCTGCTGCGGTAACGACAGTGGCCAGGGACACACGCAGGGTATCGGAAATGCCCAGGACATCGAAGATAATTTGATGGGAAAACTCCTGCGAATCGATGTTAACAGCGATTCGTTTCCCATGGATGCGGATCGCAACTACACAGTTCCCAATGACAACCCATTTGTGGGCCAGTCGGGTGATGATGAAATTTGGGCCTACGGGTTGCGCAATCCTTTTCGTGCGAGCTTCGATCGGGATACGGGCGACTTGTACATCGCTGATAACGGAGAAGATACGCGTGAAGAAATAAACTACCAGAGTGCCACGAGTACGGGTGGGGAAAACTACGGTTGGCGGTTGCGTGAAGGATCCATTGCAACGCCGACGCCGATCGGAAGTCCCGTGGGAGGTTCCCGGCCGGCTAACAATGTGGACCCGTTCTATGACTATGGCCACGGTCCTGCATTGGATGAAGGTAGGTCGGTTGCTGGAGGGTATGTCTATCGAGGCCCGATTTCTGCTCTCCAAGGTAAGTACTTCTTTGGAGACTTCGTCCGTCAACGGATTTGGTCGGTTCGGCCCAGTGGCAATATGTTTTATGAATTTACCGACTGGACCAGCCAACTCGACCCCAGCGACAGTGACATCAACAGCATCGTTTCGTTTGGCGAAGATGGCGCGGGAAATCTTTACATCGTGGATTTTTCAGACGGCGAGGTCTTTTCGATTGTGTCAGAACCTGCGGAGACGTCGCTGTTCGTATGGGGACATCCCAACGGCGGAGACTGGAATGTCGTTAACAACTGGCAAACCAGTGTTCCTAATTCCAATGGTGCGATCGCCGTTTTTGGTTCTTCAATCCAAACGTCGCGGACCGTATTTACGGACGAGGCAGTTACCGTCAAGGGCATCCATTTCGATAGTACCAACACGTATGTGATCGCTGGCACCGGTAGTGTGAACTTTGCAGCGGGCACCGGAATGGCAAGTATCACCGTTGGTGCGACATCTGGCAGTCATGTGTTCCAGGCCCAGGTAAATCTGAACAGCGACGTCGATGCGGCGATCGAAAACGGCGCAAGCTTGGAGTTTGTCAACCAGTTGAACCTGAACGGTAATACGTTGGCAAAAACGGGCGGCGGGACGTTGACCATTAGCAACACGCTTAACACCGGCGGAGGCACGGTAAATCTCCAGGGGGGAAGCGTTTCTGGTGTTGGTACTGTTGGCGGTGACGTGATCAACGATGGGGGTAGGGTTTCTCCGGGAAACAGCTCAGGTAACAGGGAAGACAGCGACGGATTTGTGCCGGTTGTGGCTGATTCTATTAACTTCGGCTCACTGGGAAGTGACTTCGAAGAATCTCGACGAGCTGATTTGGCCCACCGACTCACTTGGAATGATTCAACATTGGTTTCCGATGAGGCCGTCTTCAACGTGCCCGAACCAAATACACTGATGCTACTTGTGCTGGGTGGATTGATCTACGCGTACACCACGCAAAGACAATGCCGTCGGTGATGATGAGGACACAAAAATGGTTTCGAAGCAGTGACAATGGTGGCGGCTTCGATGAATGTGTCATCATCCTGTCTCAACCGTCTTGTTGGAACAGGAGCAAACTGAGAAACTGAGGCAGCAAGCAACTTTTGTTTTTTAGTTGCCTGCTGTTCAGAGACGTTTCCGTGTCCGGTTCGCTGCTGCTCCAGCCGAGTCAAGTGACAAGAAAAGTCGTACACGCGAGATGTCTGAACGGGTCAATCCGAACACGCCAAATGCGATTCAAGGAGTCTGCGTGATGAAAAATCTGGATCGTCGAAAATTCGCAGGAAGTGTAGCGGCCGTCGCTTCGACGGCATCGCTGGCAAAAGCCTCCAGGTCACCCAATGAGAAGGTAGGAGTCGCCATCCTTGGGTGCGGTCGCGGCAAGGCCCTGGCCAGATTCTTCTCCAAGGTTCGCGACAGTCAAGTTGTCGCCATTTGTGACGTCGACGAAAATTGGGGCAAGCCAGTGTGTGAACAGATTAAAACGTTGACCGGAAAACGACCACAATTCGTCGTTGATTTTCGGACTTTGCTCGACCGCCCGGATGTCGATGCCCTGGTCGTTGCCACGCCTGATCATTGGCACGCACCGATTACGATTCACGGCTGCCTGGCCGGGAAGGATGTGTACGTTGAGAAACCCGCTGCGCACAACATCATCGAAGGCCGCCTGGCAGTGAAAGCCGCTCGGAAATACCAGCGGATCGTCCAACACGGGACCAATCTTCGTTCGGTTCCTCATTTCCCGGAGGCATGGAACCTATTAAAGGACGGTGTGATTGGCAAAGTGAAGATGGTCAAGGCAATCAACAACCAACGTGCCAGTCGCGTGTCGCATCGCGACGACGAACCGGTTCCTTCGGGAGTTCATTATGACTTGTGGCAGGGTCCGGCACCGAAACGACCTTTTAACCGCAATCGATTTCATTCCACATGGCATGCCATGTACGATTATGGTACCGGCGAAATCGGTAACGACGGCGTACATCAAATCGACCTGGGTCGATGGGCGTTGGGTTTGAAAGCTCCCAGGGCAGTCAGTTGCAGTGCGGCCAAGCTCGGCAGCAAGGGTGACGCGCAGGAATTTCCCGATACGATGAACGTTACGTGGGAGTACGACGATTTGCTGTTCGTCTTCGAACAGCGTCTATTCACCCCCTATCGAATGCGCGACCACCGAGTCGACAACGACAACATTTTTTTTGGCGATGAAGGTTACATGATGATCGACAGCAGTGGCTATAGGGTCTTCTATAAGAATAAGCGGGGACCGAGTGGCGGAAGGAAATTAACAGAGCATCTAGGCCACTATCAAAACTTCATCGATTGTGTCAAAAGCCGCCGGCAACAGGATTTGGTTGCCGACATCGAAGAAGGACATGACTCGGCACTGCTGTGTCACTTGGGCAACATCGCGTACCGTACCGGTAAGCGCTTGTTGTTCGATTCCCAGACAGAAACCTTTTTCGATGACGAGGCGAACCAATACTTGGGACGAGACTACCGAAAGGGTTACGAGCTGCCGCAGATCTAGTTGCAATACGCAAGATTCCGGTTGATAATACGAAGCCTCAAGCGCAGCGGTTGGATTCGTCCGATGTCTGTTTGGATCAATCCTGCAGGGTGGGAGGGATCCGTTGACCACGGGCAAAACGGGTTACGAGGATCCTCGTGGAATAAGGTGCCCACTTCATGAAAAAGCAACAATTTGTGTTTGTCCTCTTGTGCCTGGCCATCAATTTTGCAGTCAACGGTTTTGCAACTGATGTCAGCAGCGATGATTCGTCAACCGTGGAGTCTGCAGCAGGAGCGAATTTAGCGCGGGGGAAGTTGAGGCAGAAGCGGCGCCGGATCAAAGCGCTCGCCGGTACTCAGGGTGACGCACCGTCTTTGGACAGTCAATTTCAGCCGATCCCACCGACGGTACAGACGGACCGCTTGGGCGGAGTGGATGTGCCGACGGCTGAAGTGCTTAAGAAGATGCACGCAGGCCAGTACATTCTCCATGGTCACGCCGGCAAGCTGACAAAAGTACCTGCTGTGAAAGTGCTTCTACCTCACG
>Ga0310124_10002773_pt1 | contig 11954 bp, 12 predicted proteins | sample CB11b_AW_Bot5_MG_FD_203507 | JGI IMG/M metagenome (GOLD analysis project Ga0310124, IMG submission 203507) | Marine microbial communities from Western Arctic Ocean, Canada - CB11b_AW_Bot5 | ecosystem: Environmental > Aquatic > Marine > Oceanic | place: Canada: Western Arctic Ocean | collected...
ATCTGAGCGTCACATCCGCTCCGGCGCAGTCATCCCCATGAGCGAGAGGCATTTCGCAATAGCAATTTGTGCCGCCTCCACCAGCTTCAGTCGCGCCTTCGACACCGGCAGATCGTCCTCATCCTCTGAGATCACCCGGCAGGCGTCGTAGAACCTCTGCAGCGCCCTTGCAACCTCGGTCGCGTAGTGCGGAACCTGTTGCGGTTCGAGTCGATCCGCGGCGCGATCCACGACATCCGGCAGCGCCGTGATTTGCCGAACGAGCGCTATCTCGAGGTCGTGCTTGAGCAGCGAAACGTCGCCATCCGCCCAGTCGATGCCCTTCTCGACTGCGTTGCGAAGGATCCCCGACAACCGGGCGTGCGCATACTGGATGTAGTAGACCGGATTCTCGGGCGACTGCTTCCGGGCCAGGTCCAGATCGAACTCCATCTGGCTCTCTGCACCACGGCTCAAGAACGTGTACCGGACCGCATCCGCGCCAACATCTTCCACAAGATCCCGCACCGTGACGATGACGTTCTTGCGCTTGCTGAAACGTAGCGACTCGCCGTCTTCTTTGAAAGATACGAGCTGGTTGAGGATGATCGTCAGCTTATCGGGGTCGATGCCGAGCGCTTTGGCGGCCGCCTTCATCCGAGCGACGTGGCCGTGGTGGTCTGCCCCCCAGACGTCGATCACCTGATCAAAGTTGCGCTCTTTGAACTTCTCGGCGTGGTACACGATGTCGCTTGCGAAATACGTGTGCCCGCCCGAGCTGCGGATAACTACGTTGTCTTTGTCTTCACCGAGTTGGGTGGAAGCAAACCAGCGAGCGCCGTCTCGGTCGACTATAAAGCCGTCGTCTTCTAGCTCTTTCATTGTGGTGTCGAAGCGACCGCTATCGAACAACGACTGCTCGCTAAACCACACGTCGTAGATGATGTTGAGGTCTTTCAGGTCCGTCTTGATCAACGCCAGGTTTCGCTCAAGGCCGGGCTTGTATAGCGCAGCAATCGCCTCTTCTTTTGGCAGGTTCGCCAGCGCGCCGCCGTCATCTTCAAATATCTGCTGGGCCTGCTCGGCGACGTACTCGCCCGGATACGAGGTCTCGGGAAGCGGCACGTCATAGCCCGCCGCCTGCATGTAGCGGGAGTACAGCGTCTCGGTATAGACCCGCATCTGATTTCCGGCGTCGTTTACGTAGTACTCACGTGTGACATCTGCGCCAGCTGTCTCAAGCAAGTTGGCGAGCCCGCTGCCGATTACAGCACCCCGTGCGTGGCCGACGTGAAGCGGGCCTGTCGGGTTGACGCTGACAAATTCCAGTTGAATCTTTTGGCCCGCCTTCGAGTCCGTGTTGCCAAACTCCGACCCGGCGGCGCGGATCGCCTCCACCTGGGACTGGAACCACGTATCGGCCAGGGTAATGTTGATGAACCCGGGGCCGGCGACCTCTACGTTTTTTACGTCGGCGTTGTCCGGAAATGCCTCGACGATCGCTGCGGCGATGGCGGGCGGCGCCATCTTCATGGTGCGCGCGAGTTTGAGCGGCAGGCTGGTCGAAAAATCGCCATGGCCCTGATCCCGGGGCTGCTCGATGGTGATTTCAGACGCGCCGGCTGACGGAAGTACGCCCTGAGCCTGAGCTGCGGCAAGTGCTTCTGCGACCGCGTCACGAAGCTGATCGGTGATTCGCATAAGACACGAAATCCTAGCACGGGTCGCCCGTTGGGCGGGCAGCCAAAAGCGACGCGGGAAAGGGCGGAATTACGCGACAGGGCGATCACCTGATGTGTGCGGCTACCGGGATAGCACCGGGTCTCCTGTGGCAATGATCAGGCCCAAGATCGAAACGCCGCATGCAATAACGTTTCTTGAAGAATATTTCGGCGCACCCGTAAATAACCTGCAGCCCATCGATACGGGCCAGATGTCGCGTGTGTCTTCCTCTAGTTAGTGCTTCATAAACCTCCACTCGCAGCGCTGGTATGCGATGTCGTCCCAGCCAGAAGCGTACGACTTGATGAAGCAACGAACTCTCTATTTTCTGGAGCGCGGGCCTCGCCAAATGTGAGCGACCTTATCGGTCAAACAAACCCTCGCAACTCCCCCGTGTACGTCATAATCCAGGGATAGAGTCAGAGAGTTTCACCGGAGATGGGTAATGGCTGAGGACACGTCAGAATTCGACGCCCTCAAGGTGATCGACTGGGTAGAGGACATCCGGCGGATGACCCACGACCACTGGCTGGGCACTCCAACAGCGCGATGCGTTTTTCGAGGACTACGGACGAACGTCCACTGAGGCAGAATGGGGCCAGGCAAACCAGATCACGCTGACCAATACCATGCGCGACGCTGGTTGGGCGATCTCCCACGGCGAAGAGTGGTTTGCCGAGAACAATCGGCGAGTTATCGACCCCCTCAAGGAAATCCTCTGAATGACCACGCCTGACGAAATCAAATCCGGTTCTGTTCTGGCGGTGAGCGCCAGCGGCACTCACACGATGACCAAGCCAAACCAGGCGAGCGTACGCATCATCGAGGGACTCGGCGTAGAGGGCGATGCACACCAGGGTGAGACGGTGAAACATCGGTCACGTGTCGCCCGAAACCCTAACCAGCCAAACTTGCGACAGGTACATCTGATACACGGCGAGTTGCTGGACAAACTGCGCGAACAGGGCTTTGAAGTAGAGCCTGGACAGATGGGCGAGAACGTCATGACGCGTGGCATAGACCTGCTGAGACTGCCGCTCGGAACACGGCTGTTCCTGGGAACGGACGCCATGGTGATCCTGACCGGACTCCGGAATCCATGCGCCCAGCTTGATGGCATCCAGCCAAAGCTCATGGCGGCGGTGATCGATAAAGACGATGACGGCAAACCAGTGTTCAAGGCCGGCGTGATGTCGATCGCCGTGACGGGCGGCGAGGTCCGTCCGGGTGACGAGATTCGGGTCGAGCTTCCGACAGGCGCGCAGGTGCCGCTTCAGCAGGTCTGAGGTTTCAACCGGCGCTCATACCCGGGAATGACGTTGCCAGATAATGTGCCGCTTAATGGTTTCTAACCTCAAGATCTACATCATCGGCGGGGCCGGAAGTGGCAAGTCGACGCTGGCCCGCGGTCTGCCCGCAATCACCGGGCTGACGCACCACGATCTGGACCACGTGGCGTGGACGATTCTGGCATCTGAGGAAGTCTTCCGGTCTGACTAGGAACTTGCGGGCGAGGCGGAGTCACGGCGAGACTACAGGTTCCCAGGCTAGCTCGGTTCGAGTGGCGAACTCGCCGCTGGCAGACACAGGCGCCGGAAAATGTGAGGGGTGAAACGGATACGTTTGCATGGGCGCGATCGACAACGGAGCGCTACGTCTAGGCTCTGGGAGATTGGATGATCCACGCGCCGAGGTTAACCCCGGAAGAAGTTCTCGAAATCGCCCAATACATCCTCGTTTAATCCCGATCGGCGGGACACACGACGCCGTGCCTATAATGCCGCCGTTCCCAACAATTCTGTGGAGTAAACAAATGCCCGAACCGTCCAGAGAATCCAGCCTTGAAGACCGAAAAAGAGACGCCGCCAGAGCCGGCCTGAATCTGTCCAATGAACGCGTCGCCGAGTTGATGGGCCGGTTTGACGAGGTCGACGCCACTCTCGCCGCAATACGTGGGATCGACGTCAAAGCGTTCGAGCCGCACGCCGTTTTCGCTCCGAGACCGTCGGACGATTAAGCCCCAGTAGTAAGCGTCAGGAAATCGGATGTGACGCTTACTCCAGCTTCTGCCTCATCCCAACCTTATCCCGCTGGGAGAAGGGGCACCCCGCACACCGTTGAAATTTGATCCACGGAGCGTACCTATTGCCAGATAACAATCTTGAATACGCATCTATAGACGAACTCGCCCCTCATATCGAGTCGGGAGACCTGTCCCCTGTTGAATTGACGCGGGCGTCGCTGGACCGTATCGAAGCGCTTGAACCACAACTGAACGCCTTTCTGGAGGTGTTTTCAGAGGACGCCCTGGCGCAAGCACGCACGGCAGAGGCTGAAATCACAAGCGGCAACTACAAAGGCCCGATGCACGGGATCACGGTTGCCCTCAAGGACCTCATCGACGTCGAGGGCACGATCACCACCGGCGGTTCGACCATCCTCAAGGACAACATGGCGACATCCGACGCCACGATCACCCGCCTCCTCAAAGAGGCCGGTGCGATCATCATCGGCAAGGCGGCGCTAGTTGAGTTCGCAATGGGCGCAACCGGCATGAACCCGCACTACGGCGCCTCGCACAACCCCTGGAACTTGAAGCGAATCTGTTGCGGCTCCAGCATGGGATCGGCGTCGGCAGTCGCCGGTGGCCTTTCCGTGACGGCCATCGGCTCGGATACGGGTGGATCGATCCGCATGCCGGCCGCTGTGACTGGAACAGTAGGGTTAAAGCCCACCTACGGTCGTGTAAGCCGGGCCGGGGTGCTCGATCTAAGCTGGTCGTGCGACCACGTCGGACCGATGACGCGCACAGTCGCCGACTGCGCACACATGATGAACGCAATCTCCGGGCACGACCCGCGAGACCCGGCATCTGCGGATCAGCCGGTCCCGAACTTCACTTCCGGCCTCAAGCAGGGCCTTCAGGGGCTGCGCATTGGCGTGCCTCTCGACTTTTTCTACGACGATATCGACCCGGAAATAGAGGCCGCTGTCCGCGCCGGAATCGCTCTGATGGAGCGCGAGGGTGCGATCGTCAGCGAGATATCTATGCCGTGGGTGTCTCAGGGCCGGAAGATCAACGTCGGCGTTAATCGGCCTGAGGCCGTATCGGTCCACGAAGAGTGGCTCGCAAAGTACCCCGATCAGTACAGCGTTGAGGTCCGGGCAAGGCTTGAGGCCGCCTCATACATTCCGGCGACGGAGTACATCCGGGCGCAACGTGCTCGACGCTGGTTCATAGAGAAGATGACCGAGGCAACTCGGGAGGTGGACGTTCTCGTGACGCCCACAGTACCCATCCAGACGCCGACGATTGAAGAGTGCATCGTGTCTCCGGACGGCAACCTGATCGCCCCTGCGACGAACCTTCTCGGCATCTTCACTGGAGTGTTTGACACGACCGGCGAGCCGTCTTTGAGCCTGAACTGCGGGTTCACCGAGGACGGAATGCCGATCGGCATGATGATTAGCGGAAAGCCGTTCGATGAGGTGACCGTGCTGCGCGCAGGCGCAGGTTTTGAAGCGGCGGCGGGACTGGTCAATAGGCGGCCGCCTATCGCTTAAGCCAGTGTTGTTGCTTGGTCAGGCCTACCTTCGTGGGGCTCGTTACAAGCTTCGAGAGCCTCGGGGCACAGCGACGACGCCGTCGGCACGATCACAACTGCGGAACGAAGTCAGACTTCTCCCTCATCCCATCTTTCTCCCGCCGGGAGAAAGGGTTACTACCTACCCATTCGGAAATGATTTCTGGAGCGCATTTTGCCGGACAACGATTTCAGTTACGCCTCTATCGATGAACTCGCTCCTCGCATCCGTTCCGGTGATCTTTCTCCGGTCGAACTTACAAAGGCATCTCTGGACCGTATCGAACGGCTTGAACCGCAGCTGAATGCCTTTCTTGAGGTGTTTGGGGAGAGCGCGCTTGCGCAGGCACGCGAGGCAGAGGCAGAGATAGCGAGCGGCAGCTACAGAGGCCCTCTGCACGGCATCACCATTGCGCTCAAGGATCTAATAGACGTCGAAGGCACGGTCACCACCGGCGGGTCAACGATCCTCAAGGACAACATGGCGACCTCGGACGCCACGGTGACCCGGCTACTCAAAAAGGCGGGGGCGATCATCCTCGGCAAGGCGGCGCTCGTGGAGTTCGCTATGGGCGCCACCGGGGTCAACCCCCACTACGGACCGAGCCACAATCCATGGAATCTGGAGCGCATCTGCTGCGGTTCCAGCATGGGCTCAGCTTCCGCCGTCGCGGGCGGCCTCGCGGTTGGTGCGCTCGGCTCCGACACCGGCGGCTCGATCCGTATGCCAGCCTCCGTCACCGGCATCGCCGGGCTAAAGCCAACTTACGGCAGGATCAGCCGAGCAGGTGTACTGGACTTGAGCTGGTCGTGCGATCACGTCGGGCCGATGACCCGTACCGTTGCCGACTGCGCCCACATGATGAACGTGCTTGCGGGATACGACCCGGCCGACCCGGCGTCATCAAAACAGCCGGTCCCTGACTTTGCCTCCGGGTTGTCTCAAGGCCTCAAGGGCCTGCGGGTGGGCGTGCCAAGAGAGTTTTTCTTTGAGGACGTGGACCCGGAGATTGAGGCCGCGGTCCGGGTGGGCATAGATCTTATGGAGCGCGAGGGCGCTTCTGTCAGCGAAGTGTCGATGCCCTGGGTAGCGCTCGGCCGGACGATCAACATCGCGCTGCTTGGCTCGGAGGCCGGGGCGTTGCACCGGGAGCTTGTCCAGAAGCACGGACACGAGCTGTCCCCGGCGATTCGGGCTCGGCTGGAGAGCGCGATCGTGATGCCGGCCAGCGGCTATATCGACGCTCAACGCGCCCGCCGAAAGTTCATCACACAGATGGACGAGGCGATGAGTGATCTCGATGTGCTAATCACGCCATCGGTTCCGATACAAACGCCGACCATCGCAGAGTGCACGCCACCTCCGGGTTCGCCGGACGCCCCCGGGGGCGCAACGTTGACCCAGTTCACCGGCGTGTTCGACACAACAGGACAGCCGTCTCTGAGTCTGAATTGCGGCTTCACAAAAGACGGGATGCCGATAGGGATGATGATCAACGGCGGTGCCTTCGACGAGGTGTCCGTTCTCCGGGCCGGGGCGGCGTTTGAGCGGGCCGCAGGTCTGACGGAGAGACGGCCGCCAATCAACTAGTCATAGATAGCGGCGTGTCGCTAAAGGAGCGCCCTTCAAGAGCTTTCAAGGTACTGGCCCGCGAGCCACGTATATACCGTTTGTGCTGCACGGTCGCCGCTTGCACCGCCCTGCACTCCCACTTCGAAATGTTCAAAATACCGGGCATCACATTTCTCTCCGCAAAAATACCGTAGAGGCGGATAGGTATCTGCATCTACGGTCGATACCTATCGACCCGTACCCCCTCATGTGTGATGACTGACATGATCGAAATCACGCGTGGTGGGGGTACTAGTCGGGAGATCCTTAGCCTCGGGAGCCTCGGGCTCAAAATGACAGATGACGCGTGTTTGTGAGTTCAAACATATACGCCGACGATTCGTGTCATCTCTTGTCCGTAACGCACCCACCCCGTAAATTCACATTTCCTTCGCATCATCTTCACGATCCAGACAATTCCTTGTAACTGCCTGAAACATTACTCCGTAACTTGCCTGTCATCGGGCCGGCACAACAGATCGCCTGGCCACACGACAGGGTAGACGGCCCGGATCACTGATCCACCGGCCGAACAGTTACAGGGGATTATCGACATGAAACAGACATTGAAGATTGCGGTTGCTGGCCTTGGAGTCGGAGTCGTATCACTTGCGGGCGTCGGGCTGGCCAGTGCACATGGTCCCAGCGGCAACAACAGCGAAGTACGCGACGAGATCCAGAACCGGGTCGCAGAGATCCTCGAGATCGACGCTACAGACCTCGGCGACGCTCTCCAGAAGGCCGGTAAAGAGCACAAAACCGCGGAGAGGGACGCTCGGCTAGAGGAGGCGGTTGTCGACGGCAAAATCACCCCGGAAGAAGCGGACGAAATTCGTGCCTGGCTGGACAACCGACCCGAGGTTCTCGATGAACTGAAGGGCGAAGGAGGCCATCACGGAAGCGGGCAAGACTCAGGTGGAGGCGGACTCGAAGTACGTCTTGCCGAACTGGTCGAGGATGGCACGATTACCAAGCCAGAAGCCGATACGGCGCTGGTCTGGTCAGCGGATCGGCCCGAGGCGATGAGCGAAATTCGACCCGCGCGGCCGGACCGCGGAGAGCGGGAAGGCAAGAGAGGCCGGGGCCATGATCGAGGCCAGGAACGCAGGTTTGAGTTTCGGGTTGCCCCGGGCGCAGATGGCGAGATCGGCCGATTTGGCGGCTTCCTGTTCCAAATCCCGCAGGGATTTGAAGCTCCAGGCACGACTCCGCCGGTAGACGAGACGTCGCTATAGAACTAGGACCAGACACCCTCCCGTCAGGAGAACCCCTTCCGTGATGCCGGAAGGGGTTCTTCGCGTTACCCGACTTGTGGGCGTTTCAAGATAGTGCCCTCAATTCCTATACGGCTTATCCTGTAAAACATGGATACGACGAGCCGCAGCAACAAAGGCCGTGTCAGCTCGCGTGTGTCCGACCGGTCAGAACGCGGCTATGCGATCGTCGCCATGGATAGCCCGGCCGATCCTGTTAACGTCGGCCACACCCTTAGGGCGGCGATGTGTTTTGACACAAGGCTTGTGGTGCTCGCTAACGCTGATCCGTCTATCGATCTGCGTCGTCTGTCAACAGATCCGGGGCGGACATGGCGACACACGCCGGTATTGAGTGTGATCGACATTTTTCCGTCGCTGCCTTACGACTGCACACCGATCGCTATCGAGCTAACGGAGGATGCGGAGGACTTGGTCGATTTCCAGCATCCGGAGCGTGCATGCTACATCTTCGGCCCAGAAAGAGGCTCCCTGAGCGAGGAAATTATGAAGCGCTGCGATCGGGTTCTGAAGATACCGGTCAGCCTCCCGCTCAACCTGGCAGCGGCGGTAAATGTGGTGCTTTACGACCGGATGCTCAAGATGCGGCGTCCCGATCTCCAAGCCGGTGGCAACAACGCGCACACAAAGCGTTAGCCCATCACCCGCCCGGCAATGTGAGGGCGTGGCAATACGCTCGTTCACGATCGAGGAGCAAATAAACTATGGCCCATCAACTCGACCTGATCCCGTACACGGACGCATGGCCTGACGACGACCCAGACGCGGGATTTAGAAGCATGGTCGCCATGTTCTCCGGCATCGATCCCCTGCCGACACTCGAAAGATTGAGCCGCAACAAGGACATACCGGTGGGGGCGTTGGCCCGATTCATCCTTGCCCGATACGCGGCATCCGGAAGCGAGGCGCTGATGGAGATCGGACCACGTGTAATCAGCCAAATGGATGAAATCGTCCAGAAAGCGGAAGAAGCAGCCACTGACGCCGCCCGGCTGGAGGCGTACCAGTCCCTGACAGGCGTCATCTCCTGGTTGAACATCCCGCTAACCGACCCGGATTGGAGACCCGGCGACAGGTCCTAGAGTTGAGCGGAAGTGCGCCCGGATGATGCCTCGACGCGAAACGACCCCTCCGGAGTGCGAAGGGGCCGTTTCTAATTCCGGTTGCTGTCAAATCTACTGTCAAACGCGAACCGGCCCCGGAAGTTAATGTGCCACCGAGGCCGGTTTTACGTTCGGATTAAATGGTCGGGGCAACAGGATTTGAACCTGCGACCTCCTGTCCCCCAGACAGGTGCGCTACCGGGCTGCGCCATGCCCCGACTGTTTTGAGGATATCACGTGGTGGTGATCGGTTTCATATAAGTTGGCAATTCTTTATGCGTTTCCGTCCATCTATATGTGGGGGCGCGATGTGGTTGTGGGCATTAGTCTGGCGCCCAACTTTGGCCAGACGCTAACGCTGTCATCATGAACTTTATTCAGGACCCGTTTTTACTCGCACTCGACGTGGTCTAACGGTCATCGGGTGACGATGACAATTTGTTCACTCGCTCTGAATAATTTACCGCGGCTGGAGCCAATTCTTAATTAAGTCCAAGATGACGAAGGCTATGTTCAGGACGCGAGGGACCCGGTTCGTGAACACGATCCAATATTTGTCCGGAAACGAGCGGAGGACGCGATGCTCTTAAGTAAGTAGTATTAAGACGTTCTTGCCTTCCCGACCTTGATATACTTTTAGTCTGGTTATTTTTGCTGGACGGTTCGCCTTTATTTCGCCCACTCACGGCGCATGTGGCGGCTGTTCACGTCCCGCCGCTTTAATCCCAGATATGGGATCTCACAGATACAGATAAGGACCCCGTACGTGCGCGATCTCCTCGGCGACATCTCGACTCTTCGGCAACGCGTTGCCGGAATTGTGAGGCGACTTTGACCTGCCTGGACTTGAGACGCGCCTGAGCGAGCTGGAGAAGTCGGCGTCGCAACCCGGCTTCTGGGACGACACCCGGAACGCGCAGGCCGTATCCCGCGAGATGGCGGGCGTCCGAGACGATGTCGAATCGTGGCGCGAGGTCGAGTCGGAGTCTGAATCGCTTGACGAGCTAATACAGATGGCGATCGAGGAGTCCGACGAGTCTCTTACGGACGCCATCCGTGACGATTACGAAGCCCTCACAAGCCGGGTCAAGAAGATGGAGTTCGCCGTACAGCTTTCGGGCGAGTACGACGAGCGGCCGGCCATCCTTTCGCTCAAGCAGGGCGCGGGCGGCGTGGAGGCCCAGGACTGGGTTCAGATGCTGCTCCGCATGTACCTCCGATGGGCCGAGTCACGTGGCTTCAAGGCGTCGGTCTTGGAATCTACAGCCGGGGACGAGACAGGCCTGAAGTCGGCCACCACACAGATCGAAGGACGATACGCATACGGATACTTGAAGTCCGAACGTGGCGTTCACCGGATGGTCCGACTCTCGCCCTTCGACGCCGACCACATGCGCCACACGACGTTCGCGCTTGTAGAGGTCCTTCCGCAGCCGGAGGACCAGGACACCACGATCGAAATCAACTCGGATGACCTGCGGATCGACACATTCCGGGCGGGCGGGCACGGCGGCCAGAACGTCCAGAAAAACGACACGGCTGTGCGGATCACACACCTGCCAACCAACATCGTCGTATCCGTCCAAAACGAGCGGTCCCAACTACAGAACAGGGCCGTCGCAATGAAGATCCTGACGGCCCGGCTCATGGACATCCAGATGCGGGAGGCAGAGGAACATCGGGTCAAGCTCAAGGGCGCGCACGTGGCCCCTGAATGGGGACGCCAGGTGCGGAGCTATGTCCTTCACCCATACAAGATGGTGAAGGATCACCGGTCCGGATACGAGACTGCGGACGCAGAGGGGGTGCTTGAGGGCGAGATTGACGGTCTACTTGAGGCATTCCTGCTGTATTCGATGGGCGCCGCTTCAGAAACCTAGGCCGCTCACCCATAATTGATCATGGGATTTACTTTTTACGATGCATCCAAACCGGCAAGTCGTGTAAAACGTAATAGAACGCAGTTACTAACTCTGGAGTTCTGATTCCGGCTGGCAATAGTTTTGGCCCACGGAATCAAAGTCACGAACCACACAATCGGCAACGCGATACAGAATCGCGCAGCTATATCGAACAAGAAGTACGAGGTGTCGAGGCGCATGCTTCGAAAGTTGATCGCATCGGGCCTATTTGCCCTGTTCCTAATGGGCGCCGTGGCATGTAGCGGGGCCGACTCTGAAGAGCAGTCTCCGGCAGCTTCCGAGGTCTCTTCTGAGTCTTCCGGAATCAAAATCGCCCCCGCGCTTGGCGGCGACGCGACGGCAGTTCCGGACGCGAGCGCCTCTACCGGCGACAAGTTCGGCGGCAAGTTACGGGTGCTCGGCGGAGACCCGCCGACCCTTGACCCGGCGCTTGTGAGCGACACCTCGTCGGCCCGGATCATCCTCGAGCTGTTCTCCGGCCTAGTCCGCCTGGACAATGCCCTGCAGATCGTCCCAGACCTCGCAGAAACATGGGTCATCACAGAGGGCGGGACGGTATACACCTTCACGATCAAGGACGACGCGCAGTTCAGCGACGGGACGCCAGTAACGGCTTCCGATTTCAAATACGCGATAGAACGCGCCGCCAACCCTGACACCGAATCGACGGTGGCAGAGCTTTATCTCGCGGACATCGTCGGCGTCATGGAGATCATCGATGGTGAAGCGATCACGGCGTCCGGCATCGAGGTGTTGGA
>Ga0310124_10002774_pt1 | contig 11953 bp, 8 predicted proteins | sample CB11b_AW_Bot5_MG_FD_203507 | JGI IMG/M metagenome (GOLD analysis project Ga0310124, IMG submission 203507) | Marine microbial communities from Western Arctic Ocean, Canada - CB11b_AW_Bot5 | ecosystem: Environmental > Aquatic > Marine > Oceanic | place: Canada: Western Arctic Ocean | collected...
GCAACAGGATGGGGCCCGGAGCGGCCTCGCACGAGTCGATCGCCATCGCGGTGAGCTGGATACGACCTTTGTCGATGAGCGTTTCGCCATTCAACACCACCGTAAGGTCGCGACCGATGAGCGTGATATCGAACGCCTGCCACTCGCCGGGGACCTTCGTTGCGTTGACGGCCGGCGCGATCCGGCTATAGAGAGCGCCGTTCCCGTGAATGCCTGCTGGCTTGCCGTGGTCGTCGTAAAGCTGGATCTCATAACGCCCCCGCAGCCCGATGCCGCTGTTCCCGTTCTTCGGAAGACCGTACTCCACATGCAGCCTGAAGTTCCAGAACCTATCAACCAACGCGAGCGTGTTCGCCGAACCCTCGTTCTGTAGCACGTTCCCAGCTCCGCTCCACCTCCCTTCTTCCCCTTCATCTAATTCGCGCCAATTCGAGAGATCCGCGTCCTTACCGAACAGCACGACCGGCTCTCCGTCCGCCCAACTCCCATCGTCCCGGTCCGCAATCACGTCTGGCCGACGCCCAATCCACTCCCAGGTCCACCCATCTCGGGTTGTCGAACCGCGGAGTTGTTCCCCGCTTACGCGAACCTTGCTGTCCGCACGCAGCTTTCGGCCGTCATCCAGTAAGCGCTCCACCTTGAAGCTCAGTGCACCATCGACGATCTTCGGATCGATGAACGGTTGCGTCCGCCCGCCGGCGGCCCCGAGGAGCGTACCGGAAAGCTCATCCCCACCCGCGCCGCTTATCTGAAGAGCCATGGGATCGTGATCGCCGTTGACCGCGTCGAGCACCCAGGATCCGTTGAGTACGTCCAAACCCGAATCGCCGTTCGTCGGCTCACCGCCGGGAGAACACCCGATCATCAGTAATAAGACAGATGTGAAAACGCTTGCTTTGATCATCAAGAAACCCCTTTCATTGAGGTGGCAAGATCTACCCTATTGATCCGCGAAGGCGGGCTAGCCAGCGTGCCGAAGCCTAAGTGACTCCGATCAACCCTACTGCTCAACTCGCTCGATCGGTAGCTTCCCGGGGTTGTGGAGGTAGACCGGGCCCTCGGTGCAGTAGAACGATTCGTCGGGGCTCTGGTAGTTCACATCAAGCATCGGCGTCCCTAGGCGCTTGTGACCCTGCAAACGCGATTCGAGAGCAACGTCCACAATGCCGCTGGTGAGCACGGTCCTTTCGGCGGGGTAGGTTGCCTTGCCCGTATGGAACATCCTCTCGACGTTCTTCAGCTGACAAACAAAGTGGTAACCAGCAAAAGCGGTCTGTTCGAGATGCATCAGCGTCGAGATGGGTTCCGCGCGCCCTTCGACATCGATAGCTACGGTGAAGTCGCGGAGGTAATTTGTGAGCAGGAAGCCAGCCGTCTGAAGGCCGTCGTTGTACTCGACGAGGAAGACGGCGGGGTCTTATACCACACTCCGAGGCCGTTCCGCGTCATAGGTCTCAACGGCGTGGGGGACCGCACAATCAAACAGACGTTTAGCCCATGGCGTCTGGTCGAGAAAGTTCCAGACTGCGTCGTGCTCGAGGCACTGAACCGATTTGACGCCGGTCTCACCGCCTTTGCGGCGTTCGACCATACACTGGATGGCTTCCTGCAGGTGTAGACCGTAGGAATCGAGACCGCCGAACGCGACTCCCACAGCGTGGCGGACGGCGGCTCCGTAGGGAACATCCACGGCCGGAATACGCCAAGTGACCGGCAAGGATGACCCCGCCATCAGAGGGAAGTCGAGCTCCTTCGCGATCTCGACCATGCGTTTCGCCTTGCGCCAATCGTAGGAAAGGTGTTTGTCGTTAAAGACCGGCACGGAGCGGCCCATCTGCCGAAAGACGTCCGTGATTTCCAGGAACGCTTCAAAGCGGGGATAGAGTTTCTGGCCCTTCTCGTTCTCCGGAAAGTCTCCATGTTCCCCGATCAATAAGACCCCATCGACGGCCATCCTGTTCCCGCCGAGCGTCAAAGCCTCATAGATCGAGCGATACATAGGGATGCCGTACTTGTTTGAAACTTGGTGACTGAGGTCGTTTTCCGGATGCTGCGCGACATAGAGTGATGCGATCTCCGAGCGTGGCCAGGTCGGCTGGTAGGGCGGAGGCAGCTGCTGTTGCGAGAACGGGGCGTCGACGCCGTCTTGGGCGTCCCCCTTTTTCCTCGATACAGGAATGAGGCCTTTGCGAAACGACTCATAACCATCGAGATACTTGGCGAAGATGACATGCGCATGAGAGATCGGCGTGTAGGCGAAGCAGATTCCGGCAAGCCTTCGCCGAGAGCTCGAGCTCTGCGCACGAGCGGAAGTCGGCATTGAGATGGATGAAGCGACCAGGCCAAGTAGAGATCTTCGGCTAACCACAGGGTCCATGCGTGTGGCGAAGGTGCCAGGAACCTCAGCGCGACCTGGCGGTCGAGCTTCGTATCCTCCGCCTTGTAAGGACACCCATCCCGCCTTCACTAAGCTTCTCAGTGATCTTGTAGTGGGAGATGGTGGCGTTGATCATGCCCGTCCGATTTTACCTCTTCGCGGATACCTGTCGCGAACACCCGTTCCGCTGAGTGATCCGCCAGCTGGACGTTCAACGCCTTGGTGAGTGCCTCTTTGCGAGCCTACAGGGTCTTACAGTGGGCATCAGAGCATCAGATCAGTGGTGCGGACCTAGATAATCACTAGCTATCAGCCGACGCGACGTAGGCGGTCGGCTCCGTGAGACTTAGTCCTCCTGGCGGTCACACAGCTCTTCCGTCAATAGCCGCCTCGGCGACTTTTCCTACAAACTACAATGGTGTCGCGTTGCAGGTTTCGTCGAACTTCCGCGGCCTCACATCGATTCAGGAGCGTATGCCGTCGTGAATCCGCTTTGTTGCCGGCTGGGCGCTGTTGCGGCCCTTCTCCTAGCCTCCCTTGGGAGCGCCCAGCAGCTTCACGTCACGGTTGACTTCAATGACGACTATCGAAAGGCGGGTGGGCCCGTCGCGCGGGCGAACATCGACCAACTGATGGCCCGCTTCGCCGAATTGGGAATCGACAGAGTCTACTGGATTCACAACGCCGAGGACCATTACCTACCGCGTCCATTGACCGTTCCGAACGTTGACTTGTTGGAGTCCGCGGTTACCGCTGCACACCGGCACGGCATGGAACTGTATGCCTCGTACAAACCGTTCGAAACCGGACACGCCGGCACGGTGTTCCCCCACAACATCCCACTTCCCGGTGGAGATCGCACAATCGAGAGCATCAGCGGACACCATCCCGTCGTAGCGCCGTTCGTTCTCAATCGACCCGAGTACCGCCTTCGGCGACGTGAGTTCGCGGCGGTCGAAAACCGAGAGATCGATCAGATCAAGCTGGTCAAGGCCGACGACGAACCGACACGACTCAAGAAGCGCCACCTGAGGCTGTTCACGAGCCGAATCAATGGCGCTTTCAAGCCCCACGTGGGTGATTTCGACTTTCGTGACTCCCTCGAAACACGCGACGGCCGATCGGTTCGTGTTCTGACACTGTCAGGGTTGGGAATCCCGCGGGACGTCCGCTACGTGATGGTGCAGTCGGTGCTTGCTGACGGTGAGGGGGACTTCGAGAATGCGGAGACTCGCTTAATAGAAATCTACGATGCGAAAGGCAAGCGGCTTCCGTCTACCGTGGACGAAGGCCGTTATTCACACGACGAATTGGCGGCCTGGCTGAAGAGCTACCATCTGCTCCGGCACGGCAAGACCGTTCTTCCTGAAAAGATCATCCCGCTAGGCTATGGGCGTTCGCCTACCCACTCCGGGTATCACTTTGACGGCGGGAACGCGCGGAGGAATCGAGTACTGGACGGGACATCCGGGCCGAACGACGCTGTCGTGGTCGTAGCAAAAGGAAGGAACGAATACACCGCGGGAGCGCTGCATCCTGTCTATGCGGAGGTGCGGGACTACTGGCGGAACGAGATTCGATCTCGCTGCCTGGATGCAGGGGTCGACGGCATTTCGATTAGGATCGCCAACCATAGCAGCTGGACGTCAGAGGGGTCGATGTTCGGCTTCAATCCTCCCGCCATACAAGACTACAAGCAGCGTTACGGTGAAAGTCCCCGCGACGGCGATGGAGCGAGATGGAAGCAGCTCCAGGGCGAGTATTTCACACAATTTCTCCGGGAGTTGAAGCAGGATCTGGCGGAGTACGATGCCCGGCTTCAGGTCAGCGTGAACTACCTTGCGCTGCGGGAGGTTCCGGGTTGGCGAAGAAACAACGTCCCGGAAAACTTCACGTACGAATGGAAGAAATGGATTACCGAGGACATCGCAGATAGTGTGGAGTTGAAGTATCTTCCGTGGCCCTTCGGAACCAATCGCGAATCCGGAAGGGAACTGATCGAGCCGGTCGCGCGGCTCGCACGGGAGTCCGGTAAGCCGATATTCACGAACGTTCGAATTGGTATTCCCTGGCGAGAGGTTCAGGCAAAGGGATCTCCTGAAGTCCCACCGGATGATCCGCGCCTTGACGACTTGCGAGCCGAACTCCGGGCTGCTTGGCATAACAAGTTACTCGATGGCGTCATCTTGTACGAAGGGGCTGCCTTCACGAAGATGATTCCCGAAACGGGCGAGACGGTGATGGCGCAGTTTATGAAAGTGGTGATCGACGAACTGCGTCGGTGACGGTTGAGATGAAGTTGCCTAGCTGATTGGATTGCTTCCCCATACGCGGCCGCCGCTTGGCGCTCCTCCCCCTCGGCAGAGGGTTTGACACTGCCAACTGAGTTCCCAGCAGCACGTTCGGACGGAAGCCTGATCGAAGACGCGCATCGGTGCACCGGATTTGGCACAATGACGGCGATGAGAATACGCACGTTCTTTCTCCTGCTCCTGCTTGGCACAACGGTCACGTCCATGGCGGCGGACCCGAATCAGCGGGTCTGGAAATCGGAACGCAGCGACTACCGCGACGAGATCACCGGGACGGAGGTCTGGCGGCTTACAACTCATCCGGAAGTCGAGATTATCCCCGACCGTATCAAGGATCCATGGTCGCCGGACGGATCGCAGATTCTGTTTCGCTCCAAACGCAACGGGCTCTGGCATCTCTACACCATGATGGCCGACGGTTCGAAGATCACGCGCACTACCGACCACAAGGCCCCCTCGGTCTACGGTGTCTGGTCGCGTTCGGGACGGGAGATCATCTGCACGCCCTCGGTGAGCAACAGATACGAGCTTCACGTAATCGACGTGACAACCTTTGCCTCCCGCCGGATCGCCGGCCCGTTTGCGTCGCCGTTCGGCAAACTAGGTGTCAGCCCCGACGGAAAACAGGTTCTGTTCACCCGCTTCATCAAGCAGCCGGAGGGCGAGAAGCAGGACGTCGTGATGTCGTCGTTCGTAAACATGGACGGCAGCGGGTTCTTCGATTTCAAGGGCGAGACAAAACACGGCCGGATCGGCTGGATTCCTGGACGCATGGACATTCGCCGGATGAAGTCCTCGCAGAGGCAGTATGTCCTCCAACCCGATGGTTCCGGCGCGCGGCTGATCGGTGAAGGCGGGCACGAATTCTTCACCCCGGACGGCAGCTACATGTTGATCTGCGATCGCAAGGGCAACGATCCGTCGAAATGGCTCGGCAAATGTTCTGCGGGTCTCTACAACATCGAAACAGGCGAGCGCCGCGACGTGACCCGGGAACTCGCCTGGCTGGACACCCATCCGGCGATCAGTCCCGACGGCCGCTTCGTCGCGGCGGACAACGCCGGACTAAGCTATCCCGGTGCGGTAGTGATCGTTTCTATCGACGGCTCGGCTCCGGCGTTGCGTGTCCTCTGTTATCACCACGCCTCGTGGGAGTCCGGTCACATCACCCATCCGACTGTCCATTGGAGTCCGGATGGCACCAAATTGCTCTTCGTCTCCGACAAGGATTCGGAGAACAAAAAGATGGGCGACCTGTATCTCGCCGTCGTTGAGCAACCGGAAGCACCTCCGCAACCGCACGTCGCCAACGATCGCACCGAAGTTCCTCTGCTGACCTGGCAACCCGCGGCGCGCTACACCGAGACGAAAGAATACGTCATTATGCGCAGCGTGCCCTCCCCTCGTCCAAACCTGCAGGGCGTCAAATTGGAGCGCACCGGCGTCTTCGAGGAAATCGGTGTAGTCCCTGTGGTGGACACCCTCCTCGCAGGGGAGCACCTCGGCGCAAAGGCCAAGACGCTAACCGTCGAATCTACCGCGGGCTTTCCGGAGAACGGCAAACTGCTGATCGCCGGCAACCATTCAATGGCAGAGCCGGAGATCGTGACCTACGACGGCAAGACGGAGACCACGTTCCTCCACTGCCGGCGCGGCGATGATGAGAGCGAAGCGGCGATGCACTGGAGCGGCGGCAGAGTCTGGAGCCTGAGTGCGATGCAGTTTGCCGACAGCAAGCTCCCTGATCCTGAGCGGCAGTATTATTACGTAGTCCGCGCCCGCGAGCATTCCGGCTTAATCAGCCCCTACTCGCGGATCAGCAATCCGGCGGTTGTCAGAGAATGATTTCGAATACGACCTGACTCCGCCGATCGCGGTCCATTTGTCAGGTGCTGCAACTTGCTGAAGACCTCGGCACCGGCGATGGTCCGGCACGTGAGCCCGTGAGGGGCTTGCGGAGGTCTTCGTGCCAATTCTGGACGATCTGAATTGACGGCTGCGGACCGCCCGTAACGGGCTCGCCGATGATGAATTGCCGCCCGTCGGGCAAGACGTCGTATCCCGGAGGGCTTTACCCCCTTGTCCTTCTTCTACTGGCATAGGATGTCTCCTTTCGCCCGCATCGTCTGCACTTTTTGTCATGGTACACGTCATGCACTTCGTAGGTCATACAAGGGTAGGTAGACTCTTCGCGTCTGCTGACTAGCTTCCAGCGTTCTGTCACGGCCCAATCATGCGTCGTTTTGCCGCAGTCCAAACAAGTACACGAGGAAGGCTCGGGCAGAATCTGACCAATTTCCTCCGGCGCTGCTTCAAAGAAGACCAACTGCATCTGGACGTTCCGATAGACGGCCGGCAGGTCTGGGTAGAAAGGATCAGAGGCAGGAATGTTCCAGCCGTCGCTATGTTTGAGCTTCATCAGCCATCTCGGCTATGGCCCCACAACCGCTGGATGGCCAATAGATTCACTATGAAGCGTCGTAAGGGATCGTAGTTGCCTGGGCTGTATCGAGTATTCGGGCGGTATTGGCGAACCATACTACTTAGCCGACCGCGCGGGTCGTGAACTTCGGATCGGGTCATCTCACCACGTTCCAAATAGATGCGGGCCACTCCATAGACCAGGATTTCCGGGACTATGAACTGAACCCGACCTGCGTGTTGCTCGATGGGCAAGGTTTCCGGTTCATCCGCCTCGGGTGTGATCATTTCGACTTTCGTTACGCGGAAACCGGCTGGGATCACAACATCGGCCTTCATGCCTGACACCGGTACAGGGTTTTCATCCGCGACGAACCCTTTGCGGCTCTTGTCGTCAGGCTCGTTGCGGGCATAGTTTACAAAGTGAATGTCGATCTCGTCTCCCTGTTCCGGGCGGTTGGCGGAGACACGGACGGTCGCCGGAGCGTCGAAACGGCTCAGGCCGCTGTAAGCCTCTTGCTCCATCTCATGGGCCGACGAACTGGTGAACACTCGCTGATACCCCTTGAGTCTCTCGGCCGTGGCGATGTCGTCAGGGATGACGTCAAACAGAACATGATCGTCGAGCAGTCGGTCTCCAACTTTGTGAAAAGCCGTGAGCGTGTTGGTCAAACGCCCTTGTTGAATCTGGCTGCGCGGAAAGAGGAGAACAGCCTCGCCGGCCGCGCGGTTGGCGTGGTAGATGCTGTCATACCGTTTCATGAACGAGAAGAACCGCACGAGCTCGCGCCGGGAATCCGGGTCGTTGAAATCAGCATGGCGCGTCATCGGGGCGCCGCCGTTCGCAGCCAGTTCCGCCATGGCGGCCCGGACTTTGACGTGTTCGTAGTGACAGACCGTATATGGGCGGTCCCCTCCCGCTCCACGCATGTAACGTAGCTGCAAAGTCGGCTCATTTTTGCCCACGCAGTACCAGAGATAGTCTTCTCCCTTGGCCCAAAGGTCTGGCGGTAGCATCATTCGCTCGTCGTTACGAGCCACAGGCTGATAGCTGTGTAGCCACTGTGCCACGATGAGATCGGCTTTCAACGATCTCCCATATTCGATGAACACCTCGTCGAACGCGCTCTTGCGTGAGCAGTCGGCGAATTTCTGACCCTCGACGCGCAGTGGCGTCATCTCGTTTGGCTTGTACCAGCCGTTGATCTCGGAGAACTGATGCGTTTCGAGATCATCAATACCAAACTGCTTGCGCAGATCCTCTCGGGAATAGCCTTGACGCAACTGCTCCTTGAACCCCCGCCGGCAGTACTGGCACATGCAACCGTTGGTGTAGAAGTAGTTGATCACGAAGCCGTCCAGACCCCGCTCGATCCCTTTCTTGACCCAGGCCTTCAGAACGGCCCGCCAATGCGGATTGTTCAGGCACCCGTGATAGATGGGCCACGGCGAGAAACCCTCCAGGCGGTTCATGGTCGGTGAGCCGTCGGCTCGCCGTTGCAACAGCTCGAGAGGATCATCCACCGGTTTCGGACCCAGTTCCTGCTCGTCCCAAAGCTCGTTGTAGAACTTGAAGAAGCCTTCCCTTGGCCCCTCTGTACCGTCGATCAGACCGGTCAGATGATAGGTGGTGTCAATGTGGCCGACGACCTTGACGCCTAGCTGGTGTAGTTCCCGGTTGAGATTCTCGAGAAACTCCCCACTGGCTTTGAGGTCCCCATCGACCGGTTGCGTCGAGGCTGTCGAACCCTTGACCTCTTTGGGAACGTGCGTCAACGCCCAGAAGTCGGCACCGTAGAAACCCACCTGCACCACTTCCGGCTGTACCTCGTCAACAAACGGGAGGTAGCCCGGATCGATGTACTGCCGCCAATGGACAAGCATGCGGCTGAACTCGGTACTGGTAGCCCGGGCCAGCGGCTCGGTTGCTGCGGGCTCTGGCTGACTGCAGGAAACCAGAAGCAGGCTCCCAAGAGCACAAGCGGTGGCTGTAAGAACGTTCATTTTCATGTCGTACTCCCAAACAGGTCCGATCAGAACGTTTAGTGCAGTGGCTTGTAGGCGATCAGGGTCAGTTGCTCGATCCCAGGCCAGCGGCCTTGGCGTCCTTCCTTGCGTTCAGCGGACGGAATCTGCTGCAGTGCGGCCTGAGCCGGCGGAGGCCCTCGGAAGTAGAGCTTGTAGATGGACGTTGCCGCCTCATGCTCGTTGATGTTGTCCACGTACAGAGTAGTCGCCACGGTGCTGCTGAAGCCCAACCCCACTTCCTCAAGGCTGTCAAGCTGGTTGCGCATCGACTGCCGCAGCTGAATGCCTACGTCAGGGCTGTAGATCCCACCGTTCACACCGGTAATGAACCCGGACTTACCCGAGCAATACATGAACTCTCCACCTAGCACGCAGGGGCTTGCCGTCGCACTTTTGTGGAAGTTCTTCGGATACACGACGACCCGCTTCGCCAGGTCTCGAACAGCAACGCCTGTGTACTCAATTTGCGCATTGTGAGGCAGGCTCACGACATAGATCGTGCCACGGCCGGGTGCTGTCCCAAAAGCCCAGTGGCGGGCGTACACCTCATTCATCACGCCCCCCGGCAGGTCCTTCGTCAAGAATGGGTTGACGAACACCATGTGTCTCAGGTCCAGCCCCGCCGCCTGCAACACCTGGTTCATTCCATCGAGAGCCAACTGAACTTGCTCCGCTGGATCATCCGGGACACGTCCGGAGGATCGGTCGCGTCCGAGCATTGCCGAGACATAGACCTGATCGTGTGTGACGATCCCCGGCGAATACGGCTCGCCAGGATCGAAGCCCGGAATTTGAACGGGCGTCTTCTGGTAGAGATGCCGCACGGCGACCGCTTTCATATCAATCAGCGCTCCGCCACGAAGTCCCGCGATGCCCAGTACTGCTCGCGCGGGAGGAGCCTTTGAAAAGTAGTCGCCGTAGACCCGGTTCATGCTCTCGTGTTGGGACATGTCGCGTAGGTACACATGGGTATAGACGACGTGTTCCATCGTCAAGCCGGCGGCTTCGACAACCGATTTCGTGTTATCGAGAACCTGTCGTGCCTGCGCTTCGAAACCATCGGGGATCTGCCCACTGTCGTCGCCGGGTCCCAGACCCGAGACGTAAACGTAGTCACCCGCCCACAGTCCGGGAGAGTAAGACCCATCCACATGCGGGCCGCCGGCTGGTATCACCGGCTGCAACTGGGCAGGAAGATGAGAAAGCGTAAAGAGCAGCGTGGTGAGAACTGGAATCAATCGCATGGGCTCTCCCAGGCACTCACGGAATGCGGCAATGCGAGATGGTTTGGCCGATCACGACACGCCGATTCTAGCGCGATTCAGATACGTGGCGGGAACAACCGATGTCATGAACGATGACATTCTTTCGAGCTCAGGTGGTTGAGACGGCTTGGTTTCCGTCCGCTGCGACCACCGGCTGAGGCTCCTGGGATGGACGCTTGTTGGTGGGAAATGCATTTGTCAGTGTCTCTCGGGACACCTATGAGACGACCGAGCGCTCTCCTCCCAGCGACCTTGCCAGGCGACCCCGCCCAAGCCCCGCGCGTCAGTTTGAGCCCACGGGGCGCGCGGGGCGAATAATGCCAGCTCCGGCGTTCAGGTTCGACATCCGTTCTGCACGCCCGTCCGCGCAGCTACGCGCATCGGCTAGAATCCCCTCATGCTTCGGATCTACCTTCTACTGACCACCCTCGCCGCCTATGCCTCCGCCCAGACCGAGCCCTTCGCCGCCACCGGCCAGAACGCCGCCCAGACTTTCGATGTGCTCATAAGGCAAGCTCGGGTGGTCGATGGAAGCGGCAGCCCTTAGTATTACGCCGATCTCGGTATTCGCGGCGACTCCATCGTGGCCATGGGACAACTGGGCGAGGCCACTGCACACCGCGTGATCGACGCACCGGGTCTCACCGCCGTGCCGGGCTTCATCGATATGCACGCCCACTCGGACTATACGCTGTTGGCCGACGGGCGCGCCGAAAGTAAGATCCTCCAGGGAGTCACGACCGAAATCCTAGGCGAGAGTTCTTCGGCGGCCCCACGGAGTTCGGAAACCCACGATGGTTCTCCGCGAGCTGGGCCCGTCAAGATCGACTGGACCACGTTCAGAGAATACTTCGAAAGACTCCTCGCTTCGGGCATTTCGGTCAACGTTGCGTCGTATGTTGGGTCGGGTCAGGTCCGAAAGATTGTCATGGGTTCGGAGAACCGGAAGCCCTCAGAAGCCGAGCTCTCCCGCATGGATGAACTCGTGGAGCAGGCCATGCGAGACGGAGCGATCGGAATCTCATCCGCGTTGTCCTACGTCCCCAATACGTTCATGAGTACGGCTGAAATTGTTCGGCTGTGCCGCATAGCGGGGCGCTACGGAGGCACCTATGCCACGCACCTCCGCCGTCAAGATCTTGAGATACGCGCGGGCGTGGTGGAAGCACTCGAGGTCGGGGAAGCGGCCAGCATCCCTGTCCACATTTTTCACTACAAGGTCAAGCACCCACGGATGTGGGGCAGCCTTTCCGAGTTCAGCGCTCTCATCGACCAGGCACGTGCCCGTGGCCTCGCTGTGACCGCGGATCTCTACCCGTACATCGCCGGCGTCACAGGACTATCGGCATCACTACCTCCACGCTTCCTCGAAGGCGGCACCGCTCGCATGCTGGAGCGGATCAAGAGTCCCGAAGTGCGCGCGCAGATTCGTCACGACATAGAGAACGGCCTGCCGGATTGGGAAAACGAGGTGGCTGAGGCAGGCGGGTGGGACCGGATGATCATTTCGGCCGTTCAACAGCCGGCAAACAAGAAGTATGAGGGTAAGA
>Ga0310124_10002778_pt1 | contig 11944 bp, 7 predicted proteins | sample CB11b_AW_Bot5_MG_FD_203507 | JGI IMG/M metagenome (GOLD analysis project Ga0310124, IMG submission 203507) | Marine microbial communities from Western Arctic Ocean, Canada - CB11b_AW_Bot5 | ecosystem: Environmental > Aquatic > Marine > Oceanic | place: Canada: Western Arctic Ocean | collected...
GTAGCGGTTGCAGCCGTTGCTGCGCCTGTCGCGGCATCCACAACTTCATCTGCGGCAAGTAAACCGAAAACTACGCCGCAGAAGAGTAAAAACTCTAAACCTGCTCCAGCTCAAACTACCACCAAAGTGGTGAAAAAAGATCCACCAAAGAAGGTTGAACAATCCAAATCAAAGGAGTATGTTGGTTCTAAAGGTAAACAGAATGTTACACCGTCCACCAAACCAACAAGTGATAAAGTATCCAAATGGTTATGGCCAACTAAAGGGAGAGTAATCAAGAATTTCTCTGTAGGCGAACAAGGAAATAAAGGCATCGACATAGCAGGACAGCGAGGTCAGCCAATAGTATCTACTGCAGGGGGAACGGTTGTTTATTCGGGTAATGCACTACGAGGCTACGGCAATCTAGTGATTGTGAAGCACAATGATAATTACTTAAGTGCATACGCGCATAACGACCGACTATTAGTATCTGAAGGGCAAAGTGTGAAACCAGGGCAGAAGATTGCAACTATGGGAAGCTCTGGAGCCAGCAGTGTTAGGCTGCACTTTGAGATTCGTTACCAAGGTAAATCGGTTAATCCAAAACGATATTTACCTTAAATACAATATGCAAAAATTACGTATTGTATGGAGTGACATAGTCATTTAGCGACATATCAAGTTGTGATGTCATGCTAATTTCGCCAGGGGGAGGCGTTATGAGTATAAGCAATGCAGTAACCAAAGAAGAGTTCGATCTTAACCAAGCAACCACGGAACCGGAAGCTCTTGGAAAAGCAAAACGAACAGTCAAAAAGAAAACCGAAGCGAAAGAAGAAGTTGAAGTTACGTCTAAAAGTTTAGATGCTACTCAGCTTTATCTAGGCGAAATCGGTTTCTCACCACTACTAACCGCTGAAGAAGAAGTGCTTTATGCACGACGAGCTCTACGCGGTGATGAAGCAGCACGTAAACGCATGATCGAAAGTAACCTGCGTTTAGTGGTAAAAATTTCACGTCGTTATAGTAACCGTGGTCTTGCACTTCTTGATCTTATTGAAGAAGGCAACCTAGGTTTGATTCGCGCCGTAGAGAAATTTGACCCAGAACGTGGTTTCCGCTTCTCAACTTACGCGACATGGTGGATTCGTCAAACCATTGAACGTGCGTTAATGAATCAGACTCGCACTATCCGTTTGCCAATCCATGTTGTGAAAGAGCTGAACATCTACCTGCGTACCGCAAGAGAGCTATCACAAAAACTTGATCATGAACCAACGGCGGAAGAAATTGCTTCTAAGCTAGATAAGCCTGTTGGTGATGTGAGTAAGATGCTTCGTCTAAACGAAAGAGTGAGCTCTGTTGATACGCCAATTGGTGGTGACGGTGAGAAAGCACTGTTGGATATTATTCCAGACATCAACAATTCAGATCCTGAGGTTTCAACTCAAGATAGCGATATCAAGAACTCGTTGATTTTCTGGCTTGATGAACTAAATCCTAAGCAGAAAGAGGTGCTTGCACGTCGCTTTGGACTACTGGGTTACGAACCGTCAACACTAGAAGAAGTAGGCCGTGAAATTAGCCTGACTCGCGAACGTGTTCGTCAAATCCAAGTTGAAGGTCTTCGCCGTCTACGTGAGATTCTTATCAAGCAAGGTCTGAATATGGAAAATCTGTTCAACGTAGAAAATGACTAAATGAACTGATGATGTTTCTTTAAATAGAAGACAAATAAAAACGCTGACTTTAAGTCAGCGTTTTTTTGTTTGTGGCTTTTGTATTTCATGCTGCTGACTTAAGCGACAGTACAAAACGACAATAGCAAGCGACAATAACAAGCTACTTGGAAAGAGACTAAAGCAACTTCTTCAAACGATAGAGTTCTTCTAACGCTTGGCGAGGAGTTAAATCATCAGGGTCAACATTCGCTAGTGCTTGTTCTACTTCACTCGGTTCAGGTATCAGGCTCAGTTGGTTAGCGATATCAACGCCGCTTGGCTTTGATGTCGGAGAGTCGATACTCAATGCCTCTAACTGAGTCAGCTTCGCGCGTGCATTTTTGATTACCGCTTTAGGTACACCAGCCAATCCAGCTACCGCGAGGCCGTAAGATTTACTAGCGGCGCCTTCTTGAACTGCGTGCATAAAGGCGATGCTGTCGCCATGCTCAACCGCATCCAAGTGTACGTTCGCTAAGGTTGGGATTTGGTTAGGCAGTTCAGTTAGCTCAAAGTAGTGCGTTGCAAACAGTGTCATCGCATTGATTTGATTGGCTAACCATTCCGCACTTGCCCAAGCCAATGACAAACCATCGTAAGTACTGGTACCACGACCGATTTCATCCATTAACACTAGGCTATTTGGTGTTGCGTTGTGCAGAATATTCGCGGTCTCTGTCATCTCAACCATGAAGGTTGAACGACCCGAAGCTAAATCATCCGATGCACCAATACGCGTAAAGATACGGTCGATAGAACCAATCGTCGCGCTTTCTGCTGGAACATAACAACCGATATGAGCCATCAGCGCAATGAGTGCGGTCTGACGCATGTAGGTCGACTTACCACCCATGTTTGGGCCTGTAATGATCAGCATCTTACGTTGATCGTTGAGGTCGATAGGGTTAGCAATAAAGGGTTCGTCCATCACTTGTTCAACTACGGGGTGACGACCCGCCTGAATTTGTACACCAGCAGACTCTGTCATTGTTGGACGACAGTAATCAAGGGTGTCTGCACGTTCAGCTAAGTTCTGTAGAACATCAAGCTGAGACACTGAAGATGCAATGTTTTGCAGTCGCTCTAGATAAGGCAATAACAAATCAAACAACTCTTCCCACAACTTCTTCTCGATAGCTAGGGCTTTCGATTTAGAGCTGAGAACTTTGTCTTCGTGCTCTTTCAGCTCAGGAATAATGTAACGTTCTGCATTTTTCAGCGTTTGGCGGCGAACATAGTGTGGTGGCACAAGATGGCTTTGTCCGCGGCTTACCTGAATGAAGAAACCGTGGACGTTGTTGTAGCCAACTTTTAGCGTGTCGATACCGTGACGTTCACGCTCTTCTTGCTCAAGCTTATCTAGAAACTCGGTTGCACCTGCAGCAAGGTCGCGCCATTCATCTAGCTCGGCGTTGTAGCCTTCTGCTATCACACCACCATCGCGGATAACCACGGGTGGGTTCTCTTTGATCGCACGCTCAAGTAGCTCTGATACTTCATCCACAGGCGAAGCATACTGAGCAAGCTGAGTCAGGTATGGATGCTTCAGCTGCGTCAGTGTTTCAGCAAGCTCTGGCAAATATTCCATCGCTTGGCGAAGACGCGCCATATCGCGAGGGCGAGCAGAGCGAAGTGCTAATCGAGCGAGAATACGTTCGATATCACCAATCTGCTTTAAGGTTGGCTGTAGCTCTGTGAATAGAGCCAAATCTTTCATCTCACCAATCGCATCTAAGCGCTGATCGAGTGCAGAGATATTGCGCATTGGTTGATGTAACCAACGCTTAAGCATGCGGCTGCCCATCGCGGTTGCGGTATGATCGAGTACTTCGGATAGGGTGTTATCGGTGCCGCCACTAAGATTTTGGGTTATCTCCAAATTACGGCGAGTAGCCGCATCAAGGATCACCGAATGATCTTGTTTATCCATTGTCAGTGAACGGATGTGCGGAAGAGCAGTTCGTTGTGTATCTTTAACGTATTGGATCAGACAGCCCGCAGCGCATAAACCAAGTTTTGCGCTTTCAACGCCAAAGCCAACTAAATCACGAGTACCAAATTGTTGATTCAGTTGCTGCTTCGCTGTATCTAATTCAAATTCCCATACCGGGCGACGGCGATTGCCATTACGACTTGCCATCAAATTTACAGGTTCGAAATCTTCAGGGAATAGCAGTTCACGTGGTGACGTTCTTTGTAGCTCTGCCGCCATTGCTTCTTCGGTTTCCGGCTCACATAGTTGGAATCGACCAGAAGTAATATCAAGCGTCGCGTAGCCAAATTTACCCTTGTGGTGGTAAATGGAGGCTATAAGGTTATCAACACGCTCAGAAAGCAATGCTTCATCCGTTACTGTCCCTGGTGTCACAATTCTTACGACAGCGCGATCAACCGGGCCCTTTGAAGTTGCTGGATTACCAATCTGCTCACAAATTGCTACGGACTCGCCCAACTGCACTAACTTCGCAAGATAACCTTCCACGGCATGGTATGGAACGCCCGCCATAGGGATAGGCTCACCGTTTGAAGAGCCACGTTTAGTTAGTGAAATATCGAGGAGTTGAGAGGCTTTCTTAGCGTCATCGTAGAAAAGCTCGTAGAAATCTCCCATGCGGTAGAACAGCAAAATTTCTGGATTTTCTGCTTTTAGTTTTAGGTACTGCTGCATCATAGGAGTATGTTTTTGATCGGCTTTCACAGTTAACTTCTTTCGTTTATTTCTATTGCGGCTTAGGATACGTGAAAGCGTTTCGTGCGAAAAGCGACACATGCGAAAAGATGCAAATCCAAATGATATACATCTAGATTAAGGGAAGCCAAAGATGCAGACGACTCAAGCTCTTAGTGAAAAACTCGGACACTTACTTGCGAAGCATAAACATGTATTAGTGACGGCTGAATCTTGCACTGGCGGTGGTGTTGCAAGCGCGGTAACGGATATTGCTGGTAGCTCGGCTTGGTTTGACCGTGCTTTCGTGACCTATAGTAATGAAGCGAAACAAGAGATGATCGGTGTTCAGCTTGAAACCCTAGTTGAGTTTGGTGCTGTGAGTGAACCAGTGGTTATAGAAATGGCTCACGGGGCGCTACAACATTCAAACGGCACTATTTCTGTGTCTATCAGCGGTATTGCTGGCCCGGGCGGCGGCACGGAAGAGAAACCGGTAGGGACTGTGTGTTTTGCTTGGAAAGCAGTAAATGGGTGGAACAAAGTAGGAACGCATGTATTTACAGGCGATAGATCACAAGTACGCCAACAAGCTACGCACCATGCCTTACAAGTTATTTATGATTACCTATCAATGGAAGACAAGTAACATTTGTACAAATTATTTTCATACAGGTATAGACACTGTATGAATCAACAGTATAATAAAAGCCAATTAGTCACCCCTTTGTGGGTTAGAAATAGATTCTAAGTCGCTTGTTGAAACAACCGATTATGTGGAGATAGAAATGGACGAGAATAAACAAAAAGCGTTAGCTGCAGCCCTTGGTCAGATTGAAAAGCAATTTGGTAAAGGTTCTATCATGCGTCTTGGTGATAACCGCACAATGGACGTAGAAACTATTTCTACAGGTTCTCTATCTCTAGATATCGCACTAGGTGCTGGTGGCTTACCGATGGGACGTATCGTTGAAGTTTACGGTCCAGAATCATCAGGTAAAACAACGCTAACGCTTGAGCTTATTGCTGCAGCGCAGAGAGTGGGTAAAACGTGTGCATTCGTGGATGCGGAACACGCACTTGACCCTATCTACGCTCAAAAGTTGGGTGTTGATATCGATGCTTTGCTTGTATCTCAACCTGATACCGGTGAACAAGCTCTAGAAATCTGTGATGCACTGGCTCGTTCAGGTGCTATCGATGTTCTTGTTATTGACTCGGTTGCTGCACTAACACCTAAAGCTGAGATCGAAGGCGAAATGGGCGATAGCCACATGGGTCTTCAAGCGCGTATGCTTTCTCAAGCAATGCGTAAGCTGACAGGTAACCTTAAACAGTCTAACTGTATGGCTATCTTCATTAACCAAATTCGTATGAAAATTGGTGTGATGTTTGGTAACCCAGAAACAACTACAGGTGGTAATGCACTTAAGTTCTACGCATCTGTTCGTCTTGATATTCGCCGTACTGGTGCAATCAAAGATGGTGATGAAGTTGTTGGTAACGAGACTCGTATCAAGGTTGTTAAGAACAAGATTGCTGCACCATTCAAACAAGCTGAAACTCAAATCCTTTACGGAAAAGGCTTCAACCGCGAAGGTGAGCTTATCGATTTAGGTGTTAAGAATAAGCTAGTTGAGAAAGCGGGCGCTTGGTACAGCTACAAAGGCGACAAGATCGGCCAAGGTAAATCGAACTCTTGTAAGCACCTACGTGAAAACCCAGAGATCGCTCTGGAACTTGATACTAAGCTTCGTGAATTGCTACTGACTCCTGCTGTTCTTGAAGAGAAAGGCGCAGAGAAAGAAGAAGAAAACGAAGAGCTATAAGCTAACGGTTTATAGAGCGGGTGTTTGAAAGGAACATCCGCTTTGAAAGAATAGGAAGCCTCGCATATTTTATGTGGGGCTTTTTTTGTCAAAGTATCTGTCTCCATCCTTGCAGCGCCTTGCTAGATCTATTTGGTTGTTTGAGGTAGCTTGCCAATTTTTTGTTTGTTCCCTATCTGAGCTAGTGGAATATTCTTCATTTTATCGATTTCCAACTAAAATCCTGCCCAAGGGTGTCTTTTCTACAAGAAAACTAGTCGAAGCCTTAACCATGATCTACAATACGGCAAAATTCTAACTCGACTATTTTCAGGAAGAGCTGCATGTACATGAGCACTGATGAGGTTCGCAACGCGTTCCTTAAGTTCTTTGAGAGCAAAGAACACCAAATCGTAGACAGTTCATCGTTAGTTCCACATAACGATCCAACCCTGCTGTTCACTAACGCAGGTATGAACCAATTCAAAGATTGCTTCCTAGGCGCCGAAAAGCGTGCCTACTCTCGAGCAACTACGGCTCAGCGTTGTGTACGTGCGGGTGGTAAACACAATGACCTTGAAAACGTAGGTTTCACGGCTCGTCACCACACATTCTTCGAAATGCTAGGCAATTTCAGCTTTGGCGATTACTTCAAAGAAGAAGCGATTGGGTTTGCTTGGGAATTCCTGACTGAAACACTAGGTCTGCCGAAAGAGCGTCTGTTAGTAACGGTTTACGAGACAGATGACGAAGCATTCGAAATCTGGAACAAGAAAGTGGGCATTCCAGCTGACAAGATTGTTCGTATCGGCGACAAAGAAGGCGGCAAGAAGTTTGAATCTGATAACTTCTGGACGATGGGTGACACAGGTCCTTGTGGTCCATGTACTGAAATCTTCTACGATCACGGTGAGCACATTTGGGGCGGCCGTCCTGGTACACCTGAAGAAGATGGTGACCGTTTCATCGAGATCTGGAACAACGTATTCATGCAGTTCAACCGTCACGCTGACGGCACTATGGAACCGCTACCTAAGCCAGCTGTAGATACTGGTATGGGTATTGAGCGTATCTCTGCAATCATGCAGGGCGTTCACTCTAACTACGAAATTGATGTATTCCAAAAGCTAATCAAGGCGACAGCAGAAGTAGTAGGTCACGACGACCTATCTAACCAATCGCTGCGCGTTATTGCTGACCACATCCGTTCTTGTTCATTCCTAATCGCTGATGGCGTAATGCCTTCAAACGAAGGTCGTGGCTACGTTCTACGTCGTATTATTCGTCGTGCAGTTCGTCACGGTAACAAGATTGGTGCACAAGGCGTGTTCTTCCACAAACTTGTGGGTGTACTGGCTGAAGTGATGGGTTCTGCGGCTGAAGAGCTGAAGAAACAACAAGAGCTTGTTGAAAAAGTACTTCGCATCGAAGAAGAGAACTTTGGTCGCACGCTAGAGCGTGGCATGGTTATCCTTAACGACGCATTAGACGCACTTGAAGGCAAAGAGCTTGACGGCGAAACAGTTTTCAAACTTTACGATACATACGGCTTCCCTGCTGACCTTACTAACGATGTAGCTCGTGAACGCGACTTTACTATCGATGAAGAAGGCTTTGAGAAGGCGATGGAAGCACAGCGTAAGCGTGCACGTGAAGCAGGCCAATTCGGTACTGATTACAACGCGACGATCAAAGTAGACACGAACACTGAGTTCTGTGGTTACACAGCGACTGAAGGCGCGGGTAAAATCTCTGCGCTATTTGTTGACGGCGAAGAAGTATCTTCACTATCGGCTGGCGACAAAGCAATCATCATCCTTGAAGAGACACCATTCTACGCTGAGTCAGGCGGTCAATGTGGTGACGCTGGTACGCTAAAAACAGCATCTGGTCTATTTAAAGTACAAGACACTCAAAAGCTAGGTAACGCATTTGCGCACCACGGTGAGCTAGTTGAAGGTGTATTTGCTCAAGACGATAAAGTAGAAGCTATTGTTGACGCTGAGCGTCGTGCTGCTATCTCACTAAACCACTCTGCAACTCACTTACTTCACTCTGCACTGCGCGAAGTTCTAGGTGAGCACGTTGCACAAAAAGGTTCTTTAGTTAAGCCAGACAACCTACGTTTTGACTTTTCTAACCTTGAAGCGGTAACACCGGCACAGATTAAAGAAGTAGAGCGTTTGGTTAACGTACAAGTTCGTAAGAACCACGTGATTGAAACCAACATCATGGACATCGAGTCAGCGAAAGAAAAAGGTGCAATGGCACTGTTTGGCGAGAAGTACGATGATGAAGTTCGCGTTCTATCTATGGGCGATTTCTCGACTGAACTTTGTGGTGGTATCCACGCAAGCAACACGGGTGATATCGGCCTATTCAAGATCACTTCTGAAGGTGGTATTGCTGCGGGTATTCGTCGTATTGAAGCGGTAACGGGTGAAGCAGCTCTAGATGCAGTAGAAGCTCAGGCTAACGCTTACGAAGAGAAATTGGCTGAATCAGTTAAGAAAGCGAAATCGCTAGAGAAAGAAATCCAACTGCTTAAAGAAAAGATGGCTGCAGCTGAAGGCGCAAACATCATGGGCAAAGTAGAAGACATCTCTGGTACTAAAGTTTTGGTTGCTGCAATTGAAGGCGCAGACAACAAGAACCTACGTACTATGGTTGATAACGCTAAAAACCAAGTAGGTAGCGGCATCATCCTGATTGCGAATATCGCAGACGGTAAAGTTGGCTTGATTGCTGGCGTAACCAAAGACCTTATCGGCAAAGTAAAAGCGGGTGACCTCGTTAAGATGGTTGCTGAGCAAGTTGGCGGTAAAGGCGGCGGTCGTCCAGATATGGCTCAAGCGGGCGGTACAGACGTTGAAGCACTGCCAGAAGCGCTTAAATCTGTGCGTACTTGGCTAGAAGAGCGTCTTTAAGCTTAAGTAATTGATACAAAGATGCCCAATCAGTTGATTGGGCATCTTTTATTTTGCCTATTGGAAGTGTGTTTAAACAAGGTTTGATTGAGATTAACCAAGAAGTCTAATGGTGGCGTTAGACTCCTTGGTTAATTTTTTATTGCTTCGCCCTGACGCGGAGTATGTGTTTTTTTGTCATATATAGACATTGGTCTTGGGAAGGTGAGGACGGGTGAAAATGCCTCTTATCGTGCAGAAATTTGGTGGAACGTCGGTGGGTTCAATAGAGCGGATCCATCATGTAGCAGAAAAAATCATTGAAGCGAAAAATGAAGGGAACCAGATCGTGGTTGTCGTTTCTGCTATGTCAGGTGAAACAAATCGGTTAGTTAACTTAGCTTCACAAGTTGATAGCGTGCCAAATGCTAGAGAGTTGGATGTGCTGTTAACGGCTGGAGAACAAGTTTCCATGGCTTTGTTAGCGATGACGTTGCACAAGTTGGGTTATGAAGCGACATCGATGACTGGCTATCAAGCCAAGATACACACCGATTCTAATCATAATAATGCGACGATTGAGCGTATTGATACCGCTCCTATTAGAGCGCTGTTAGATGATGACCAGATTGTCATTGTTGCAGGTTTTCAAGGCGTTAATGCGAAAGGTGACATCACAACCTTAGGGCGAGGTGGTTCAGATACCACGGCCGTTGCATTAGCGGGCGCGCTTCAAGCTAAAGAGTGTCAGATCTATACCGACGTTGATGGCGTATATTCCTGCGACCCTAGAGTGGTTAAGCAATCTAAAAAATTAGATACCTTAGACTTTCCCTCTATGGAAGAAATGGCTCGCAGAGGCGCTAAGGTTTTGCACCTTCCATGTGTTCAGTATGCGTGGCGACACAATGTACCACTGAGAGTACTTTCGAGTTTTGAAGAAGGCGAGGGCACTCTCATCGCGGGTAATGATTGTTTGAATGATATTGCTGGGATAGCCATTCAAAGAGATATGGTTCGCATCGAGTGTTTGAATCAAGATTTACCGTCTCTCATGTCGCATTGCCAGTTGTTAGGGATCGAAGTCTGTAGTGTGATCGAGGAAACAGAACGGGCAGCGCTCATTATCAAACCGGACATAAGTGCTAAATTAAAACTAGTTTTTGCTGAAAAAATCCGTAATAGTGAATATGTTAGTTTGTTAACTGTGGTAGGAAGCCGAACGCAAGAAATTGTGGTCAGTTCACATGGATTGTTGTCTGAAGGCGAAATTGATGTACAACATCACTTATTGCAGCAGCAGTCTTTAACTTTGGTGATATCACCAACGCAAGTCGATATAGCTGCTAACATATTACACAATGCATACATCGTAGCGCGTGAAACACAGGGTTATCTTAAAAAAGAAGTGCATTTTGGTTAAATAAACTCAATCGATAGTTTACGAAAATATAACTTTTGTTGGATAATGCTCTCGTAGCTAGATAAATTTAGAGATTACTCAAGGAGCAAAGAATGCTAATTTTGACTCGCCGTGTTGGCGAAACACTGATGATTGGTGATGAAGTAACAGTTACTGTACTTGGCGTTAAAGGTAACCAAGTACGTATTGGTGTTAACGCACCTAAAGAAGTATCTGTTCACCGTGAAGAGATCTACATGCGCATTCAAGCTGAAAAAGGTAATGGTAACGTTGCATCTGGCAACTACTAATACTTTTGCGTAGAAGAGGGGCTAGCATTGTTGCTAGCCTTTTTTGATCTTGGGGTGCACATAATCACAACTTAGCAATAGGTTGATTCACTAGCTGGCTTAGTTATAGATGCTGGATGGAGTGCTTGATATAGAAAAGCCACGCCACCAGAGTTAGCTCTTATTGAAGCATCGTGAGATTTGTTTGCCATAGTTCAAGTTTTACTGACTTACCCTATGGCGAAATAGAGCATCCCGTAGTATGGTGCAATCAGCAGTGACACTTACTGCGAGATAAATTAGATAATTGTTTTCCGCAGTTAATTATTGCCAATCTTTCACCTTAATTTTTAAGGGAAAAAGCGCTAATTGGATGTTATAAGTTCAATTTGCAAGCGCTTTGATTAAATTGCAAACGGTTGAATGTTTTTGTCCGGTTTTTTTCAATAAAGTGTTTGACATATTTTCGGTAAAACGTAATATGTGCCTCCGCAAGACGGTGAGGTGGCCGAGAGGCCGAAGGCGCTCCCCTGCTAAGGGAGTATGTGGTTTATAGCCGCATCGAGGGTTCGAATCCCTCCCTCACCGCCATTTCTTGCACGTTTGAATTTGCAAGCAAACACAGAAGTAACAATGTGCGCCCTTAGCTCAGCTGGATAGAGTACCTGGCTACGAACCAGGCGGTCGGAGGTTCGAATCCTCCAGGGCGCACCATTCTTTAGATTACTTTGTTAAGAAGTAATGGATAAGAATAATGAATTAGGTGAGGTGGCCGAGTGGCCGAAGGCGCTCCCCTGCTAAGGGAGTATGTGGTTTGTAGCCGCATCGAGGGTTCGAATCCCTCCCTCACCGCCATTCATTACAGGCCTATGGCCTTTTTTTTGTTTCGTAGAAACAAGAATGTGATATATTTCACAACTTCTTCACTTGAAGATACCGTGCGCCCTTAGCTCAGCTGGATAGAGTACCTGGCTACGAACCAGGCGGTCGGAGGTTCGAATCCTCCAGGGCGCACCACTATTTAGGGTTTTCATTAATCCTGATGTTGAATGTTTAGTTTAACTTAATGCTCAATATCGAAACCGTTGCGCCCTTAGCTCAGCTGGATAGAGTACCTGGCTACGAACCAGGCGGTCGGAGGTTCGAATCCTCCAGGGCGCACCACTA
>Ga0310124_10002782_pt1 | contig 11927 bp, 9 predicted proteins | sample CB11b_AW_Bot5_MG_FD_203507 | JGI IMG/M metagenome (GOLD analysis project Ga0310124, IMG submission 203507) | Marine microbial communities from Western Arctic Ocean, Canada - CB11b_AW_Bot5 | ecosystem: Environmental > Aquatic > Marine > Oceanic | place: Canada: Western Arctic Ocean | collected...
CTGCTGCCCGACGCGGAACCATTGTTCGAGGGAGTCGATGTCTCCGGGATCTGCGTGCCGGCCAACCAGGTAGGCGGCGACTACTATGCCTACCTCACTCATTGGGAAGATCGACTGGCCGTCGTTCTGGCGGACGTTTCAGGACACGGAATGAAGTCGGCAACGGTCGCGATCCGTTTCAGCGAAATGCTTCGATACGAAGCCCGAGATTCCAACGATGTCGAGGCGATCCTCTCCCGACTCAGCGAGTCGCTTCGATCAACCACACCCGAAGAAATGATGGTTACCTGCGGAATCGGCCTGTTGGATCGTCAGAGCAAAGTGTTCCGGTTCACGAGCGCGGGGCATCCACGAATATTTCGCCGTAGTGGAGAGGATAGGACAATTGAACAAGTCTTTACTCCAGGGATACCGTTGGGTATCGGGTACGAACATCTGGTGGAGACGGCCTATGGATCTATCGAATTCCCCCTCGATCCTGGCAGCGTGTTCGTATTGGCTTCTGACGGGGTCGAGGAGACGCGGAATCCGGCCGGCGAGTTCTACGGTGAAGACCGCCTGGCTGCCGTCGTTGGGCGTTTCGATGGTTCGACCGCTCGTGTGTTGCGGGATTCGATTCTCGCTGACCTGCCCGCCTTTCGGGACGGTGAGCCACCCGCGGATGATCTGACGATCGTCGTCCTGAGCGTCGAATAGAGCAACGAGGTGATGGTCAGATTCGGCATAGAGCTTGCGACCCTATTCGAGCATCATTGCAAGCTGCGGCTGGTATGGGAGAATGTTCACGTGCAAATTTTTATCAACACAAACGATCCAGACCCGATTTTCGCACAACTGGTCGGTCAGATAAAGAAAGGCGTCCTTGCCGGCGAATTGAGCCCGGGATCGTCTCTCCCTTCGATCAGGCAGCTGGCGAACGATCTCGGGCTCAACCATAACACGGTCGCAAAAGCCTACCGATTTTTGGAACGCGACTCAGTCATCCAGACCAAAGGATATCGCGGAACTTTCGTCCATCCGGACGCCGAGGCAAACAGCGCCGTCGACCTGGGCGAGTGGGTGACGACCAAGCTTAGTGAAACCTTGAGCGAGCTTCGGGAAGCTGGGGTTACGGATTCCGAGATTCGGATCGCCTTCGGCAATGTCATGAGTAACCGAGGTCAGTGAGGAGATCGACATGCAGCTCGACCATCTTTTCTATATCGCACTTCTGGGTCAGATCATCGTGCTTTCCCATATCCTGCCGAAGAGGATTTACGACCGACTTCGACACGTTCTGGATACCTATCCGGCGTCGGAATACCCGAACCTGTATCCCGGCTCTGCCGAAAGGTATGTGAAAGCGGTTCGAACCTATCGGTGGATGAACATTGCAGCCTTTGTCGCGGGGTTCGCACTGCTTGCTTATTTGATCGGGACCACTCGTAGTGGCAAGTGGGACAGCACCATCGTGATGTGGTACTACCTGCTCCAGGTCTCGCCGCTGGCGATTGCCGAAATCTGGGCCGTCCGATATTACCGGGAGATGCGAGAGCAGGATACGCGCACGACGAGGACAGCCACTCTTCAGCCACGCCGATTGCTTGATTTCGTGTCTCCCGTGCTGGTCGGTGTTGCGGCTGTTGTCTACCTGATGTTTTGCGTGTTTATCGTCTACGTCCGGCAGTTCGGTTTCCCGTGGTTTGGCGGGTACCTGAATATCGTGATCATCACGGCTGCCAACGTGCTGTTCGGAATCATCATCACTCGCAAGCTGCGCGGCAAGCGGCTCGACCCCTACCAAGACCACGAAGATCGGATGAGTCAAATCGGACTCGTGATCAATCAGCTCTTCCTGGTGAGTATCGCGGCCACCGTGTTTGCAGCGATCTCTATCGTCCTGGCTACCCTCGAGATGAGGCATATGCAAGGCACGGCAAACTGCCTGTATTTCGTCCTTCTCTCCTTGATCTGCTATCGCAAGCTCCGGATCGGCAATCTGAACTTTGAGGTTTACCGCCGCGATCGCAGGCAGCAGGAATCACCTGTCCTGCAAACGAAAGAAGTGTCCGTGACGCGCCGAATGCCGGCGATCGGTCTTGTGGTGGGCTTGGTGGTGGGGGCTTTTATTGGAGTGGAGTTCGGCAGATCGATCCATATGATGATTCTGGGAGCGGCTTTGGGGGCAATCGTCGGTGGGATTATCGGCAAGGGGGCCTCAGGAAGTCAGACCGGTCTTGCCGTTTGATCTCAACCTGGGAGATGATTCCCCAGCTTGAATCGAGGTGGATCCCGTAGCCGTCGGGCCAGGCGGTCCACCTCCCAGCTCGAATGCGTCGTGCGGCCACCACTGGCCGCAGGCAAGCTCTGCGTTCTTGACGAGAGACGTTGCGTGCATCCTCAAGACTCCGTGGTCCAGAGCCCGTCCGAGCCCTCCGCCTTCCTTCGCCAACCACCTTCGCTGAAGCTTCGGCGGGTCAGGCGCTGCTGCCTTTCGAGTCAATCAACGGTTCCCCAGGAACCTCCAAGCCTCGTGCGGGCGCCAGGTCGTTCATGCCTTGACCACACACTGAACCCTTTTTATCGTTTTACCTATGAAAACAAGCGACGAACACACATCTGCACCCGCAACCATCGACGACGGCACCACGACCCGAGATACCAAAGGCGAGTGGATGCCCCGTATCCTCGGCAAGGCCATGCCCTTTGCTTGGCCGATCGTGCCCCGCAAGCTGATCAAGTTTTTCCTCGGGTTCCCGGGCTTTCTCTGGCCGTTCGGCGCAGCCCTCTACTACGGTCTGGGGTATGTGACTTGGAATTACCTCCAGCCCGGCGCCCACGACCCGACAACCTTCAGCAAGCTGAGCATCGAGTGGATCTGGCCGATGTTCGTCCGAAACTATGTGATGCTCGCCATCGTCGGCACCACATTGCACGGCATCCTCTACTGGCGTCGCGTGCAGGGCACCCGCTTCAAGTACAATTCCCGCTGGCCGAGCACCGACAGCCAGGCTTTCCTCTTCAAAGACCAGGTCAAAGACAACGTGTTCTGGTCGATGGTCAGCGGCGGCACGATCTGGACCCTCTACGAGGTCTTGATGCTGTGGGCCTACGGCAACGGCTGGGCCCCCTTGATGACGTTCGCTGACAACCCGATCTGGTTTGTGGTGCTCGCCTTCCTTCTCCCCTTCTGGCAAGACCTGCACTTCTACCTGGTCCACCGCGTGTCCCACTGGCAGTGGATCTACGACAACGCCCACTACCTGCACCACCGCAACACCAACGTTGGGCCGTGGTCGGGCCTCTCGATGCACCCGATCGAACACCTGATCTACTTCACACGCTGGATCATCCTCTTCGTCGTACCCTCACACCCGATCCACATGTTCTACCTGATGCAGCGCCCCGCGCTCAACCCGGCTCTCGGTCACACCGGGTTCGACCGGCTCGTGATGAGGGAAGACAGCGACGGCATCAGCATCGACACCTTCTTCCACTACCTGCATCACCGCTACTTCGAGTGCAACTACGGGACCGCCACGGTACCGCTGGACCGCTGGTTCGGCACCCTGCACGACGGCACGCCCGAGTCGTACGAAAAGATGCGGGTAAAGCGCAAACTACCGAAGGAAGCGGGGGGAGCGCCAGCCTCCGCTTAAGGCTACGCCTAAGCTACAGTGCGACAGACAATGGCGGTGGGCGGCTGGCCGTCTTCGGTCTATCGCACTCGCGATCGGCCTTATAACCCACCTTCTGACTAAAGCCTGACGGGCGCGTTCTTTTTCCCGCTGACGCAGGATTGAGAGTGTGGCGGCGAGCGTCGCCACACCCATCCTCTCCGCTGACCAACCGTTCCGACTCTCCACAAGTTAACTGACAGAAGTGCGCGAGCTGCGCGATAAGCGGAGATTCGCCGATCGGTCGAGTCAATCGACCGCTCTGGCAGCAACGAGATCCTCGTTCAGGCGAAACCCTAGGCCGGGACCATCGGGTAGAAAGAGGTGGCCGTCTTCGATGCGGCTGGGCGGATCGAGCAGATCGTTCTCCCATTCGCTTTGGGGAGCGCCTCCGGCATATTCCTGATAGAGCAAATTTGGTATCGTCGTGCAGACGTGCGATGCGGCCCTCGTTACAACGGGGCCACACCAGTTGTGCGTGGCGATGTCGACGCCGTACACCTGCGCCAGCGAGGCGGTCTTGCAGCTTTCGAGGATGCCGCCGTTGGTGCCGACCTCGGGCTGGAAATAGGTCAGGGCCCCGCTGTCGAACAGCGCCTTCGCTTCCGACCGGGAACACGTGAGCTCGCCGGTGGCCAGTGGAATGGATGTCGCATCGGCGATTCGAATCAACGTGGAGGGATCATCTTCAGTCGGAGCCTCGAAGAACAGGATGCCCAGTGGCTCCAGGGCCCTGGCGGCCATCAGAGCCCCCTCGAGACTGAACCGGTTGTGCGCATCGATGGCAAGTCCGTAATCGTCGCCCACGGCGCGACGCACCTGCTCCACTCTGGCGATCTGGCGCGCCAACTCCCGCGGATCGGGCGTGCCGCTGCCCTCGAACGGGTCCCACTTGAACATCTCGAAACCCGCTTCTTTTGCCGCGACGATTCGCTCGATCCTTTCCTCCCAGTCGGCGGATCCGTAAAAGAGTCCGTGGTCCGCGTAGAGAGGGATAGTTTGCCGCTGCTGACCGCCAAGCAGAGCGTGCACAGGAAGCTCGGCGACCTGTCCGAGGATGTCCCAGAGAGCGATCTCAACCGCCGACACAGCCGCGCACTCGGCACGGCCATCGGCGAGCGGGAGGAAGCGGCTGACGAAAGGCTCGATCGCCAGCGGATTCCCGCCGATCAGCTCCTCGCCAAGCCTTATGATGTGGCTGCGGACGGCGTTCGCCTCGCCCCTCCAGGTGAATCCCTCACCCACACCTTCGATGCCCTGGTCGGTCTGCACCCTGACCATCACCCATACGTCGTATCCTCGGGTCGCTCGGATTGAGACGGGTACGACGTTACGAATCCGTAACTGACTCATTGTGAGAACCTCACAGCTTGTGAAACGGTACCGTCCGATGGGTCCTTCGTTCGCCGTCGGACATCATCGGTCAAATCGGCTTGTTTCTTTGTCCCGCGCTTGCTACCATCCTCTGTCATGACGAGCCCCTCAATCCCTCGTGGCCGCCTGCGGCGCGACTACCGCCTGACGTGGGTCGATGACTCTGGCTGCACGCGAGGCACCGTCAACCCGCCGATCACTCCCGCTCGTCTGGCCCACGCCATGTTCGGCGGCCTCGCGGGCACACCGATTGACGCCTTCGTCTGCACGGTCGGCCTCAACGCCGGTTACACGCTCAGCTACCCGACCGAAGTCGACGGCATGGAGTTCCTCGTCGACCGGCTCGAAGCGGGCGCCGTGGTCGGCTCGGCGGATCTGTGGCGACGCGCCGAGAACCTGCGATGTCTGTGGCGCAACGGACACGATCCGGTGCGGATCGCGCTGGATGAGGCGCATCGGATCGGCATGGACTTCTGGCTGCAGCTGCGGATGAACGACTGGCACCACGTCGATGCAGCCGGTGAGATCTATCGCATCATCGGTAGTCGCTTCTACGAGGAGCATCCGGAATATCTGCTCGGCGCGGAAGGTGTGGCCGGCTGGCCCGAATCCCTGCAGCGGAGCATGATGTTCTTCCAGGACTTCGCCCACGATGAGGTGCGGCGCATCCGTTTGGAGACCGCGTCCGAGGCGATGGCGCGCTATCCGCGGGCCGACGGCTGGGAGTATGACTTCATGCGCTGCCCGGGCTATTTCGCCTTCGGCAGGGAGCGCGAGAACGCCCACCTGATGACCGACCTCATCCGACGCACTCGGGAAATGCTCGACGACCTCGGTTCGAAGCACGGGAAATCGTATGGCCTGTCGGTGCGCGTTCCCAATACGATAGACGGCACGCAGCGTCTGGGTCTCGATGTCCATCAATGGATTGAAGACGACCTCGTCGACGTCGTCATACCCTCCACCTTCTTCGCTCACGACACCGAAGAAGATGTCGGGGAATGGGTCGAGCTGGCCGCCGGGACGCCCGTTCGCATCCATCCAGCGATTGAGGAAGCATACCTGACCGGCGCGACCCAGGGCCGGGACGTCGCCGCGCACGAGATTCGCGAGTCGATCATGCGGCCCCTCACGGTGGAGATGATTCGCGCCATCGCCGCCCGTCACTGGGCTGCGGGCGCCGACGGTCTCTACCTGTTCAACTTCCCCGGTACTCCTGAAACTTACGGCTACGACAACCGTCCCGCGCTACCCGACATCGGCTCATCTCTGCGACTCGAATACAAGGACAAATGCTACGTTGTCATGCGGCGGAACGACGCCTTCCCGAACTGCTTTTCCCTGGAGCGGAGTATTCCAGCCGCACTCGGCGAGGAGCCGGTGCGCGTGTCCATTCAAGTGGCTGATGATCTCCAAGCCGCCGGGAATCGGGTCGCGAGCGTGCAGCTGCGCCTCCTGATTGAAGAGCTCACGCATCTGGATGAGGTGATTGTGACGATGAACGGCAACCGGCTGGCGTGTGATAACGAGCTGGAAGCGGGAAGACGGGCGCCGGGTCGAAAGACGTGGCTCGTGTATGACCTGACGGTTTCACCGCCCATCCAGGGCGACAACGTTGTGGAGATGAAAGCTGTGCGTGCGGAGCGTCTGGCTGGGGAGATCCCGCTGGTCGTCAGCGATGTCGAGCTGGACGTCTCCTACCGGTATCCCGACGGCCGCTGGCGTCATCCACCCGGTTTCAATCCACGCACCTGATTCAGCCAGCCCACTGCTCGGTGAAGCGCGTTGTGCCGATGACCGGGGGCGGACAATCGGCTGTCGTCGCGTCAGGCAAAAGCGCCGGCGCGCAGTCCAGGCGGCTCCGACCACGCACCGGTCGGATGCTCGTAACTGATTTCGATCTCGGCGTCTTCGATGGTCAGCGGAATCTCGCTGGCGGTGCGCTCGTTGCGGCGACGAGCGCGGACACTCACGACATTCTCCCCCCGTCGGGGCGGATGGTCCCGCAGGTCGAAGATCTGCCAGATGGTCCCATAGCGGCCGCCGACCGTTCCCTGCATCACGCCGGGCTCCATCGGGTTCACGAGCGTCACTTCCTGGCCGTTCAGGCGAACCTCCAGCTCGTCCGCGATGGTCAGGCTGTCCACGTGGAGACAGAGTCGCACCTCCCTGACGAGCTCCGGCGCGGCTGCGACGTCGTCGACGACATCGAACCGTAGTTCCACCGGCTCCTCTGTCACCTCGACGGGTATCTGTCGGTCGACATCGAGACAGTTGGGGAAAGAGGTCTGCGAGCGCATCAGCGCGTAGCGCTTGTCCATGTGCCGCAGGCGCTCGGCGTCAGCGATGTCATCGAGGGCCGAGACGGGGTCGTAGTCGAAGGTCAGCGTCGTGGCAAACCAGTTGAACACGTAGAGCCCGTCGACCCCGCGATCGTGATGGCGCGCAGCCAGAGCTCTGATCATGTCCTTGGACAGCGGCGTCATCACGGGCGGATTGTAGAACCAGCGATTGAATCCGTCGGTGTGACCCGCCATATACCCTTCCTCGAGGGCGGCGACGATCCACACGGGTGAATCGGTTCCGAGCTTCACCCATTCGGTGGCGTCGTGTTCCGTCTCTTGGGGAAACCAGGGCGACGTCACCACGATGTCCACCAGGTGTTCGTCGATCCACTCGTCGACGTCGAGCCCCATCCGCACCGTGCCGTCTACGGTCGGCGGCACGCGTACGGCCAGCCCAAGCGACCGACCCTTGGCGCGGGCAATCTCATCGAGACCTTCTCTCGTCTGGCGGATCATCTGCGTCATCAACTTCGCGTTGGCTCCCTCCTCGCCGTGACGGAAAAAGGCCGGCACCCGCAGGAAGTCGAAGAGAAACCCGGCGCAGTCGTAGCGTTCGCACACCTCCAGGGCGATGTCACGACGCAGGGCACGCACCTCCTCGTGGGCGAAGTCCTGCATCCAGGGCAGCACGTTAGCCAGCTCCGGGCTGTCCGACCAACCTGCCGCGCCTTCCTTGCCGATGAGCAGATCCTTCCGACCCTCGTAGAACTCACTGCCCCCGAGCCGGTAGACCGAGCCGCCGCTGTCCGCGTCGAAGTGGTGCCAGTCGTTCATGCCGAGACGGAACCAGTGGTCTATCCCCAGGCGGTCCGATTCGCGCACCATCACTTCCAGCGGGTCGATCCCCTGCGCCAGGGACTGCTTTAGGTTCTCGGCGTGCCGCCAGTAGCGCACGTCACCGAGGACGGCTCCGCGCTCATAGCGCTCGACGAGAAACTCCATCTGGGTGAGCTGGGATTTAAAGGCGGTCACGTAGCCTGCGTCTGGACCGAGGGCGCAGACGTAAGCGTCTACGGGGGTGCCGGCGAGGAAACCGAAGTGGGCCTGGGCCACGGTTTCCGGCGTCATGGGTGGGTTGTAGTGGGACTGGTAAGGGTGGTTCTGGTCCCACATGATGCGGTAGGGGCGGTTCAGGCGACCCTTTGGTTTATTCATTCCGTCACTCTCAAAGTGTTATTTCGTGCCCGTAAGAGACCATCCTGTTGTCATTCATTCACGCCGAAGGCTCGAGGCCGGACAAGCTCTTTGTCAATGACCGGATCGATGATAACTTACACGCTCCCAAGCCGCCATCCTGTTGTTTCACTGCGAGAGTACCCTCGAAAAAACGAAACCGGACGCAGAAGGTGGCTGCAGAACCGAAAGAAGGTACGGATTGACGCCTGAAGAGAGATTCGTGTTCGATCTGGAGGGCTATCTGGTCGTCAAAAACGTCCTCTCCGGGGAGGAGATCGCCGAACTCAACGAGATCGTCGATCGGAGGCTGGCTGAAGAAAAGGATCGGGATCCCGGCCTGAAGGTCCCCAGACTGGTCTCCCAATGGGGCAGACCTTTCCAGAATCTGTTCGACCACCCCAACATCACACCCTACCTCGTCTCACTAATCGGCGCGAAATTTCGAGCGGATCAGGACTACGGCATTTTCATGAGAAAGGGTGCCGAAAAGGGTCGACTCCACGGCCACGAATGGCAGACGACGCACACGTATCATTTCCGCGATGGCGTCATGCTCAATGGCCTCATCGTCGTCGTGTATTTCCTCGCCCCAAGTCCCAAAGGCGCCGGCGGATTCGCTTGCATACCCGGCTCGCACAAATCCAATTTCGCCCCTGCAGACCTGCCCGATGACGTCCGATATTTCAAGCGAATCCCCCACTATGTTGTCAATCCGGAAGCGGATGCGGGAGATGCGCTGATCTTCACGGAAGCGTGCATCCACGGAACGCTCCCTTGGGCAGTGGACGAAGATCGGCGAACTCTCCTGTACAAATTCAGTCCTGGCCACTCCGCCTCGTCCTCTCCCTACTACAACCAGGATGACTACGATGGCCTCACCGACCAGCAGAAGCGCGTCCTGGACCCGCCCTTCGTGGGCCGCGCGAAGGAACCTAGGCAGGATTCACTGGATGCGACTTGACCCAATTTACGTTGCGTCGTCTGCGACTCGTTTGACCTACTCACACCACCTTTAGACAACGCTTCCCGTCAGATGTAGCCGAACACCGGCGGAAAAACGATGACGACGACAGCCGCCCACACGGCATAGACCGGCACGTACTTCGTCTGCCACGTTTCGAGGTCCGCGAATGACCCACGCCCGCGCAGGAAGCGGATGTAGAGCACCGCGGACCAGGTCAGGTTGACCAGAAGAATCACGTTCTCGCCAAGCGCGGCTACGCGGTTCGGGCTGAAGCCGAACTCGGTGATCCGTGTGGCGATGGCCCAGAGCGTGACCGCGTCAGCCAACAGTGCGCTGACCACCAGTAAGACCTGCACCACGTCGAAGGCGCCGGGTGGTTGCCGGGGATCCCGGGCGGAGACGGAGTAGAGCAGCAAGCCCAGGACGACGATCAGGAGCAGGTCGAAAGCGATGAGCAACTCTCGCTCGATATCGACTCCGCGTCCGGTCAACAACAGGGCCCCAAGAAATGTGATGAGAACCGCTGCGAAGAGGGGCGTGAAGAGGCGTGTCAACACGGGCGCCATGTTCTCGATCACGCTCTGCTTGGACTCCACCAGCCAGGATCCGACCACGACGGCTCCCATGGCGCCGCACGGCAGCAGCCAGAGCTGGATAAACGTGTCGACGGCGATCCCGATGGACTGGAAGATCATCGCAACGAACGCCGATAAGACGCCGCCCCCGAGGGCGATCAGCACATAGTAGATAAACAGTTCGCCCGAGAAGCGAACGAAATCCATGCGCCCTCCCACCACGCTCCACCGTCCCCCCGCATACACGATCCCCACGATCAGCCATAGAGCAATAGGCAGGTGCAGCGTTGTCAGTACCTCGGTGTGGCCCGCTTGGGCGAATGGATAGACGTTGGCGAATGTCGCTGCGGCGACAAACCCGACGGCTGGCCAGCGGAACGTGCTTGTGTCCAACCGTCGTTTCCAGATGAAATAGCCGGTCAACAGGGGCAGGACGAAGAGACTCACGTTTCGGGCGTAGAATCCCATCTCCGCATCCAAGTCCAACTGAATTCCGAACAGCGTCGGCAGCTTGATGGCGAGCGCCGCCGCGGCCGCGAAGCAGAACGCGACGATGGCGTCCATTCGCACCCTGGCCTGGGGCTCGCCGGTTTCGGAAGAGGTGATCACGAGTTGCTTCCAGAGCCGGTCCGAGTGCTCCCTCGCGAACTCCCGTGAGAGGTCGTCGAGGTTGCCCCATACGCTTCACTGTCACCAGGAACGCTTCATCGGCGGCGAGTCCTGCTTCAACCAGGACCGCGATCTGCTCTCGCAGATGGTCTTCCAGCTCCGCTACGTCGACGGAGTGAATCGCTTGTCGGCGACGGAGGTAGCCCCGCCATTGGTCAATCTGCTCATCGATCCAGGCTTCGCGATCCGGAGACGACATAGCTCAGGCTCCCTGTGGTGCAGCTGAGGCCGTGGGGCTGGCCGGGACAGCAAGGTCGAGCGCTCGCCAGATGCCGTGCAGCGTCGCGTCCACAGCTTGCCATTGCTTCCGTTCCTCGACGAGTTGAGCCCGGCCCCCGGACGTGATCCGGTAGTATTTGCGCCGACGTCCGTTCTCCGCGACCTCCCACCGCGCCTTCACGAAGCCGAGCCGCTCGAGTCGATGCAGAACGGGATAGAGCATCCCGTCTGTCCACGCCATCTGCCCACCCGACAACTCCTGAACGCGCTTGATGATGGCGTATCCGTAGCTGTCTTCTTCGGCCAGGATCGCCAGGACGATCGAGGTCGAGGATGCGGCGATCAGGTCTTTGCTGAACTCCATAGTCTACCGATTCCCACGATGTGACCCGTTAGTGGATAGCGACGACGGCGCCGATGATTCCAACGGCCAACACGCCGACCTGCATCATCACGCTCTCCTGTGATTTGCGATGAGCACAATGTAGCCTACCACCAATATGCATAATGGTTCTATGTATGTCAACCGAGGCCATCCGTTTTGGGATGATTCCAGCTCTTTCACGCTTGAAATGGGCTCGACACGAGCTTGCGGTCTCGCCTTAGTGCTGGAGGCTTGGAACCCACGCGGTCGTTCTGCCACCAACCTCGTCGAACGCCACCTTCTCGCCGCCCGTCGTTTCCGCGTGCTCGGACCTGCCCCACCTGACGTGGAACAGCCAGCCCTTCGGGAACCGATCCGAGTCGGCATCCACGGATACCGCCTTCTTCACCACTTTCATCATCGCAGACCGCAGACGCTTCACCTCGTCGTTGTCGAGCGACTGTGCCGGGCGACGGGGCGCGATCCTGGATATCCAGAGGACTTCATCGGCGATCCAGTTGCCCACGCCGGCCACAAACGACTGGTTGAGCAGCAAAGCCTTGATCGGACCACGCCGTCCCACGA
>Ga0310124_10002783_pt1 | contig 11922 bp, 9 predicted proteins | sample CB11b_AW_Bot5_MG_FD_203507 | JGI IMG/M metagenome (GOLD analysis project Ga0310124, IMG submission 203507) | Marine microbial communities from Western Arctic Ocean, Canada - CB11b_AW_Bot5 | ecosystem: Environmental > Aquatic > Marine > Oceanic | place: Canada: Western Arctic Ocean | collected...
TGGACGGTGCGGCGACCAGCGCCCGCTCCGCCGACCGCTCACGCGCTCCGATCGCCCCGAGGAGGCGGGCGGCGGCGGCTCCGTTCGGTCAGTCGTTTCGCAGCGTCACCACCGGATCGATTCGGGTCGCCCGCCAGGCGGGGCCCCGCGAAGCGCCGGTCCTTGCGGCATCGCCACATGGCCCTCACTGTCCAGGTCACCTGATCGAATGCCGAATTGTGGTACGAGGCGTATGTACAATGACAGGAAACGCTGAAGCGCCTAGCGCCGGCATCATCGCCGGAGCAGGAATGTTCGGAGGAACTCGATGAGTGTGAAGAAGATCCTTCTCGGTGTAGCGGCGACGTTGGCGTTCCTCGTCGTGGGGGGCGGCACCTACTGGGCGATGACCTGCCCCTGCGACGGCACTCCGGGGTTCGTGTTGCGGGGCACGATGCACGACGAACCGGTCACTGATTGGGGTTTCGCGAACGAAGTTCCGCTGTGCCAGATTCAGCTCAATATGGGGTGGAGGCCCCACTCGGTGAACTTGAACTGCATGGCGACGCCAGACGGCGATCTCTTCCTGAGCTGCTCCTTCGGCGACGGCAAGTACTGGTGCCCGCGCGTGATGGAAGACCATCCGGGCCGGCTGCGCCTCGATGGCGTCGTCTACCCGGTCGTAGTGAACCGGGTCATGGATTCCCCTCGGCTCGATCGGGCCTGGGCCGCACGAGTGCAGAAGCTGCAGGATCCCAGAGTGCAGGCGCGGCAGCCTGGTGGAGGAGGTCCCCCGCCTGACGCCCCGCGACCGGACAGCTGGTGGAGCTTCCAGGTGCGATCGGGACCGGCCACCTAGGTTTCCTGGCGATCCGTCCGTGTGGACGGCGTTGCTTCCTCGGTCACATGCCGCCTGCATGCTCCCTCGTCGCGCCTGGCCAACACGAACGGCTTGCCAGGAAACCGCTCCACACGTTTGTTAGCGGCCTCCTAGGCTAGGACCTGGCGCGGCGGTGCTCCTTCAGCTCAGACCTGGCAGGTTTACGGCAGTGCCAGTGCCACCCATTCGGCCGCGTGATCAGTGGCACCAATCGGCACGACGATGTACTGACGTCCGTCGTGCACGTATGTCATCGGGCCGCCGGTCGTCCCAGCCGGAAGCTCGGTTTGCCAGACGACGCGCCCGCTCGCCTTGTCATAGGCGCGGAACCCGGCGCCCCACATGTTGGGCTGGATACCGCCGAACACGTTGCTACCCTCGCCAAGAAAGAGCAAGGTCCGGGTCACGAGCGCCACCGGGCGGCTGGCCACCCCGAGCGGTCGGAGGTCGAGGCCACGCAGCGCGTCATGATCCCGGATGCCTCCGCCATTGGCCACCTGCCACACGTGCTCGCCGCGATTGAGATCGATAGCGGTGATCCGGCCCCACGGTGGCTTGATCAACGGGATACCGTCCAGATACGGCGCGTCACGATTCGGGCTGTAGTAGGTCATCTCGGCCCCCGGCTGGCCGGAGGCGTCGGCGAGTCGATATACGCGTGGGACCACGTGTGAGAACGCGAAGTAGAACCCCGTGTCTGGATCGAACGCCCCGGTGTTCCAGTTTCCAGAGCCCCAGGACCCCGGCAACGCCAGCGTGCCCTGGGTGCCATCACTCTGGTCGCTGACCAGCGACGGGGGCGTGAAGATCGGTCCGAGCGTGAACGTGCTGGCGACGTTCCGGGCGCGTGCCTCGAGTTCTGGCGTGAAATCGATGAGGTCGGCCTGGGTCACGCCGTGGTGCGCGAACGGCGGTGGCTTGGTCGGGAACGGCTGCGTGGGCGAGGTCTGTTCACCGGGCACGGCAGATGGCGGCACCGGTCGCTCGTCGATGGGCCAGACCGGCTCGCCAGTCACGCGGTCGAACACATACAGAAAGCCGGTCTTGCTCGGTTGCATGACGGCCCGGATGCGACGTCCCTCGACCGTGATCTCGCCCAAGGTCGGCGGACCGATGGTGTCGTATTCCCACAGGTCGTGATGCACCATCTGAAAATGCCAGACTCGCTCGCCCGTCTCGGCGTCGAGCGCCACGAGGCTGTTCGAAAACAGGTTGTCGCCCGGACGGTGTCCGCCGTAGTACGCCGCGGTGGGCGCGGTCAGCGGCACATAGACATAGCCCAGCTCGAGGTCGGCACTGAGACAGCACCAGGCACCAAGGTCGCCCGACAGCGCCAGAGATCCGTCGCCCCACGTTTCGGCCCCGAATTCGCCGGGGCGCGGCACGACGTGGAACGTCCAGCGGAGGGCGCCGGTGCGAACATCGTAGCCACGGACGTTCTCGGCGAGGCTCCCCTTCCAGCGAACGCCGCTGTCGCCCGCGCCATCAACCGTACCCGCCACCACCACCACATCGCCAACGACAATCGGGCTCGCGCCGCCGTTCGCGACTCGGGCCCCGATCGGGGTCAGATCGACACGTCCGCCGTCTCCGAAACCAATAATCGGCCGGCCTGACCGTGCGTCCAGGGCGTACAAAGAGCTGTTCCGGAGAGCGAGAATGCGTCGGTCTTCGCCGTCGGCCCAAACAGCCACGCCATGGGCGGCCCGACCGGCGACACCGGCCAGCGTCGACGACGGGGGCGGCTGCGTCCAAATCGTCTCGCCGGTACCGGGGTCGAAGGCTTCAACGAGCCCGACCGCGTTCGAGGCATACAGAACGCCATCAATCAGAATCGGGGTCGACCGCAAGTAGTTGGAGGGACGCAACGCCGGGAACGCCCGCGTCAGCGTCGAGTCGATCGCCGGCCGTCGCCAGACGATGCGCAAATTGCGAACGGTCTCGCGGTCAATCTGTGCAAGCGGCGCGTACCGGGTGAAGGCGCTCGAGCCACCGAAATAGGACCACGAGGGCGGGTCCGCGCTCTGGGCATGCACCCCGGCCCCGGCCACCACGAGGCAGACCGCCCAGAGCACCGCGTCGCCGAATCGTCTCGCCAATGTCACGACACCCGATCCCGCGGGCGTGCTCACTCGTCCCGCATCGTTGGATACTCGATGCCCAGTTGCTCAAGGTAGGTGTCATACCTCGACGGGTCGTAGTAGTACGGCTCCAGCTGCGGTCGGAACTCTTCCATGATGTCCCGGTTGAGCCAGATGGCCGGCTCGTCCTGCGGTCGCAGCAACGACACGTAGTCCTGTCCGTTGGTCTGGACGTTGTCGAAGTAGTCCCACGCGTTCTCGATCACCGACGGTGTCATGAGCAGATCGAGCACCGTCATGGCGTAGGCCTTGGCACCGGCGGTCACGCCCTTGTGCGCGATCGGGGTGGCCATCGCGATCGCCTTGTTCCAGTTGTGACCCGGTCCGCCCGGAATGTTCGCCGGAAAGCGGAGGGTAACGGTGGGCACGGTCCACATGATATCGCCGATGTCGTCCGAGGGCCCCCCGCGCAGTTGGCGCACCGGCACCGGATCGCCACCACGGAGGTTGCCGTTCACTTCCGTGCTGAGACCGTTGGCCGGGACCCCGAGCATGTCCTGGACGGCGCGGGCCAGGCGCTGGTCGTCCTCGCTCCACTCGGGCATACCGACTGCGACGATGTTGGCGTGCATGGTCTCGGCGAGCGCCTTGTTCGAGTGCATCGGGTAGGCGGCGCCCAGGACGCGTGAGCGTACTTCGGTGCCGGTCATCAGCGCCGCACCAGCCGCAATCTGCTCGGCGATGTCCCACATGTTCTTGATGCGGTCGTAGGTGACCTCGCGCAGGAAGTACCAGACGGCCGCGGTGGGCGGCACGACATTGGGCTGGTCGCCACCGTCAGTAATGACGTAGTGCGAACGTTGCTGAATCTCGAGATGCTCGCGACGGTAGTTCCATCCGACGTTCATCAACTCGACGGCGTCCAGGGCGCTGCGACCGTCCCAGGGCGAGCCGGCGCCATGAGCGCTCTCTCCGTCGAAAAGGAACTCCACAGAGACGAGGCCACTGCCAAACCCTTGGCCCCAGCTCGTCCCAAGACCCGTCCCCACATGCGTATACAGCACCGCGTCGACATTCTCGAACAGACCGGCTCGCACGAAATGCGCCTTCGCCCCGAGCTGCTCTTCCGCCACCCCGGGCCACAGCATCAGGGTACCGGGCAACGCTTCGCGCTCCATGATCTTCTGCACCGCCAACGCCGCCGTCACGATCAGCGCCTGCCCCGAGTTGTGCCCCTCACCGTGCCCTGGCGCACCCGCGATCAGGGGGTCTCGATAAGCCACCCCCGGCTTCTGCGACGCTTGTGGAATGCCATCAATGTCAGTGCCAAGCGCGATGACCGGTTCGCCAGAGCCCCACCGGGCCACCCAGGATGTCGGGATACCCGCCACACCGGTCTCCACCTCGAAGCCGTGCTCTTCGAGGATGCCGGTCACGTACTTCTGGGTCTCGAACTCCTGGAACCCGAGCTCGTTGAAGCTGAAGATCGAGTCGACCATCTGCTGCGTGAAGTCGCGTCGCGCTTCCACGTCCACGACGACCTCGGCCTTGAAATCGGCCAGACGAGGATCGGCAGCGGTAGCCCCGGCCGTGGTTGGCTGAGCCCGTGGCTGCGCGGCCATGAGGAGGGTCGCCATACCGAAGGCGAGGACGATTCGGACGAGCAATCGCAGTGCAGACATGGTCACCTCCGGCGGCAGAAGAGTGTCCCATGATACTCGTCTGGTGGCGGGGCGGTCCGGAGACGGGCGGACCCGATTCTCAGCCAGCACTACACGAGACCGGTATCATGGGGGCCGTGACTACCCCGGACCCCGTCGACCGCTTCAGGGAGCGATACGCCCAACGCCGAGGCGAGGTGGCGCGGCGTATCGAGCGCTCCGTCCTCGGCCACGAAGTCGGCCAGAACGGCTTCACGACGGTCGCGCAGGCAGACACGCTGTGCGACGTCTTGTCCCCGGCCGCGGGCGGCCGTCTGCTGGAAGTCGGCTGCGGTCACGGATGGCCTGGGTTCCACGTCGCGCAACGGCTCGAATGCAGCCTCGTCGGCAGCGACATTCCGCTGGACGCCCTACGTGAGGCGCAAGCGAATGTCGGTGCTCGTCGACTCAAGGGTCACGCCTGGTTCGTCGCCGCCGACGGCCGCGCACTGCCGTTTCCGTCGGGCTACTTCGACGCCGCAGTGCATGCCGATACGTTCTGTTGAATCCCAGACAAGCTCTCCGTGCTGAGAGAGCACCACCGCGTCATGAAGCAGGGAGGTTGCCTCGCCGGCTTTGTGATCCACACGCCCCCGGGCCTCAGCGCCTCGGCTGAGCGGCGAGCATCCGAACTCGGACCCGATGCCCTGGTCGCCGGCGCGTTGCCGGAGCACGTGACCCGGGACGTCGGCTTCTTGGACGTGGTGCGGACGGACGTCACCCAGCAGTTCAGGGCGACGGTCGAAGCGATGCACGGAGCCGCGAGACGGTGGGAAGCCGAGCTGCGCGCGGAACAGGGCGAAGAAGAGTACATGGCTGGCTGCGAGCGGGCCAAGGCGATGTTGCTCGGCATCCAAGAAGGACTGCTCCTCCGGTCTTTGGTGACAACGATAAAGGGCTGAACCGTCGCTGAGAGAGCACACTTGCCACCGAGGCCGAGGGCCTACCGGTCAACAAACTCTCCCGCAAGCAAGGGTTCTCCGAGGTGAGCTACGACCTCAGGGCGGGGCGAGTCCGGGGGCTGATCGGGCGTTTCCCGTGCGGTACGCTCGCGGTCTGCGCTGCGATATCCGTTCCCCGGACGTTGAAAAGCAGGGTGCGGTGTGCCGCACCCGAAGGGAGTGTGAGGCATGGGACAGCGGCACTCGCGTCCGGTGGTGCTCGGCGTCGTCCTCGTCGGTGGCGTGGGTGCCCTCGTGCTGGCCGGCGGACCTCAACCACCGACGCAACAGGAGTATCTCGCGCGGTCCCGACAATTCAGCGCCCGGATGGAGGAACGCGGTCTGTCTGAGCGCTTCACCGGGGTCACGACCAACGGCGAGGCTGTCGCGGGTCTGTATGACATCCGCTCGACCGGCGTGTCGACCACGGCCGTGGTCGAGGCGGCGAACGCGTTCCTGGGTTCGCTGACCTCCGACCAGCGCGAGCGGACGACCTTCGCGGTCGACGATCTCGAATGGCGAAAGTGGGCCAACCAGCACATCTACTTTCGAGAGGGCATCTCCTTCGAGGAGATGAGCGAGACGCAGCGACGCGATGCGTTCGCCATGCTCACGTCGTCCTTGAGCGCCAAGGGGCTCGCCTTGACTCGCGACATCATGCGACTCAATGAAACGCTGGGCGAACTGAACGACAACAACTTCGTCGAGTTCGGTGAGTCGAAATACTGGATCTCGATCATGGGTGAGCCGTCTGAGACCGAGCCATGGGGCTGGCAGCTCGACGGCCACCACCTCAACGTGAACTACTTCGTGCTGGCGGACCAGGTGGTGATGACTCCGGCCTTCTGGGGTTCGGAGCCCGCCGTGGCGACCAGTGGGAAGTATGCGGGCACGTCGATTCTGACTGACGAGCAGGAGCGCGGGCTCGACATGGTCCGCGCCTTGACACCCGAGCAACGCCACGCCGCCGTACTGGAAACCACGAAGACGGGCAACAACATCCTGACTCAGGCCTTCAGCGACAATCTCGTGCTCGACTACACCGGCGTCGACGTGGGGTCGTTCTCGCCCGACCAGAAGCGACAGCTGCTCGATCTGATCGAACTGTATGTCGGAAACATGCGCGACCCGCACGCTCGCGTCCGCATGCGCGAAGTCGAGTCACACCTGGACGACACCTATTTCACGTGGATAGGCGAAACGAAGGACGATTCGGTGTACTACTATCGGATCCACAGCCCCGTGATTCTCATCGAGTTCGATCACGAAACACCGGTCGGTCTTCGGCATCTCTACCCTCGTGGGGTGCCGTACCGGGAACACATTCATTCCGTGGTCAGGACACCCAACGGTAATGACTACGGAAAAGATCTTCTGCGACAGCACTACCAGACGCATCCCCACTGAGTGACATAGCCGGTGGGCTGTGACCGAGGAAGTAACGCCGCCAGACGGGCGCCTCGTCGGAAAACCTAGAACTGCACGCGCGCCCCGCCATTAACGATCCGTCCATCCAGCGGCGCCCAGGCATCGACGGTCCAACGGCCGTCGACCGCACGGGTCGGACGTAAGACCGGGTCCCAGTGCTGCTGCCGCACGTCGGTGAGGTTCTCGAAGTTGGCGAAGAGGCGGAGCGGGCCGACGCGCCGCTCGATGAGCACACCAACCACGGTGTACGGCTCACTGCTATCGCGATACGGATTCGCTTCGAGTCGCTGGCGGCCCGTGTAGTACGCCTCGAAGCCGACGCGCCCGTCCTCGTTCTCGACCATCGCCACGAACCCGACGCTATGGCGCGGTGTCTGCGCCACATCGCCGGTCACCCCATCCACCCTCTCACGCGCGCGCACATACGTATAGCTGGCCGTGAGGGCGAACGGCTCCTGACGAAAGGTGCCAAGCAGCTCCAACCCTCTGTTGGAGGTCGGGTCCTCGAGGTTGCGCATCCGATAGGTCGACCGGTCGACATGGACGGGGTCCACGATGCGGGCCCCAAAGACGGTGGCTGTATAGGAGAGCGGACCGTGGGTGCGCGTGAGGTCGATGGAGACGCTGCGTCCTCGCTCCGCGCGGAGCGGGCCGTTCACCGTGAGTGTCATCAGACCGGCCGCTTCAGTTTCTTCCGTGAGGGGTGTCGGGCCAAAGAACCCGGTCCCGGTCGACACGCGCGTCGACCACTCGCCCGACCGCGCGAGCGCCGAGACCCGGGGACTGAAGAACCATCCGTACTCGCTATGGTGGTCGAGGCGGCCACTCATCGAGATCGCCAGCCACGACCGAATGTCAACGTCGTCCTGTACGAACACGCCGGGCGTCGTGAAGGAATACCGGAAGCCTGGGACGTCGGTCGGCTGGTAGCCGTCGTGCTCGATCGCCACCCCGCCGACCCAGGTGTGGGGCCCAACGGCTCGACGCACGGTCATTTCCACGAAATTCGTGTCATGACGATCGCGTTCGAGCACCTCCCCAAACCGGTGGTCGTGCCACTGGCGCGCCAATGTGGCTCGGGTTGACACGACGGAGCGCCCGATCACCGTCTGCCACAGCCCCCCGACGTCGAATCGCCGCGTCTCGAGCGCTTCCCGGTAGGCCAGCCCCGTGGCGGGCAGGACCCGGTCTGGCTGGGTGCCCCCGGTGCGACTCTCACCCGTCGTGCCCATCGTCAGAAACAACGACTGTCCGCGGCCGTCGTCCCAGAAGACCCGCGGACGCACGACCCCGCGTTCGTAGCCGGCCAGATCGGCCCACCCGTCACCATCCACATCGGTCCGCTCCTGTCGGTGGCCACCGCCGACAAGCGTCATCCCCCACGACTCGGACAACGCTTGGGACAACCACAGCACGCCATCCGTAGCTCCTCGAGTGGACTGGTTGAAGAGCACCTCGCGTTCGGGTTCGTCATCCGGTCGGCGTGACACGAGGTTGACGACGCCACCCATGGCACCCGCCCCGTAGAGCGCCGAGGCGACCCCTTTGATGACCTCCACTTGTCCCAAGTCCATCGGCGGAATCTGGAGGAGCCCCAGACCGCCCGGCTGGCTCCCGTACAGCGGCAACCCATCCGACAGGAAACGGGTATAGCGGCCTCGCATGCCTTGAATCCGGACGCTCGCGGCGCCAAGCGAGGGCGAGGTGGTCTGCACCCGCATGCCCCCCATCTCGTTGAGCAGCATGACGATGTCGCCCGGCGTCATGAGCATCTTCTCTTCGATTTCCTCCCGGTTCAGCGCCTCCACCCGCATCGGCTGATCCTCGATACGTCGCTCGGTGCGCGTGCTAGCGACCACCGTCACTTCCTCCTCGACGGTGAGCTCCCGTTGGAGTTCGACCCGGACGCGTTGATGCTGTCCGGCGGTTACAACGGCGGGGACTGTCAGAAGGATGAACCCCGTCTGCAGCACTGTGATCTCTGTCGCGCCCGCCGGGGCCCGGAAGAGCGCGACGCCAGACGCGTCGGTCTGTTGCGTCGCTCCCGCGACGACGACGTCTGCCCCGGCCACGGCTTCACCACCGGCGCTCACTTCGACGCGAAGCGTGCCCAGTTCCTGCCCGGCGGCTGGAGTTGTGGCCAACATGATGACAGTGGCGAGACGCTTCAGCATGTCGATTCAATTGCGGGCGGTGTCATGTTGAAGTGCGCCTCAGTCAGGCAGGCGGCCGTCCAGCGGCGTCGAGTCGGCCGGCCGGTGCTCACGCGGCCCGGCCCCGTTGGGCACCAGACGCAAGCGATATTAGACCACCCCCAGGGCCAACTCCCGCGGCGGATGTACGACTCGTGTCCCGTTCCAGAACGTGGAAAGGACTGGACGGTGGTCGGTCCTAGTCGTCCACGCCTGGTGACATAATCCCCACTACTCGAGCCAGCGACGGACGACCCCCACCATGAGCACCCTATCCGAATCAATCATCGGCTTCGTGGGCCTGGGCAACATGGGCGGCCCCATGGCCGCCAATCTGGCCCGCGGGCACGGCGCGCTTCGTGTGTATGACCAGGCCGGGACGGCGTCGCGCGCGCCGGACGGCTCCGTGGTCTGCGAGAGCGTCGCGGGGCTGAGCGCTCAGGTCGACACCGTCTCCCTGTGCCTGCCCGACGGGCGGGCCGGGCTCAGCGTGGCGCGGGAGATACTCGCGGCCCCGCGTTCCCGCGTACGCACCGTTGCCGACCATTCGACCGTGGGCATCGCCGCGGCCGAATCACTGCATCGATGCTTCGCCGACGGCGGCATCGAATACGTGGATGCACCGGTGTCCGGCGGTACGGCGGGCGCCGCCAAGGCCACCATCTCGATCATGTACGCCGGCAGTGCCGCGACGCTGGAGCGTCTGCGTCCGGCATTCGCGACGATGTCGAAGCACGTGTTCCACATCGGTGAGACCCCCGGCCAAGGTCAGGCGATAAAGCTGCTGAACAACTTCCTGTCGGGGGTCGCCATGGCGGCCACAAGCGAGGCGGTCGCCTTCGGTGTCGGGCGCGGCGTGTCCATGCGAACCATCCTCGACGTGCTCAACGTGTCAACGGGTCGAAACACCGCCACCACCGACAAGTTTCCGACCCGCATCCTCACGGAGACCTACGACGCGGGGTTCACCAGCGCGCTGCTCACAAAGGACCTGGAACTTTACGAGCAGGCGCTCGCGAATGACGGCGCCGCCAACCCCGTGAGCGCCACCGTCGTCGACCTGTGGCGGCAGCTCGACGCGGCCGAGGGCCCCGCGGACTTCACGCGGATCTATCCCTTCGTGCGCGACCGGCGATACCGGGAGACATGAGTCGACCGGGACGAGGATCGCACCTACGGTGGAGTCTCCTCCAAAGGGAAAACTCGCTGAGAAGATACGGGCGATTCTGGTGCCCGAGCCCGGGCATGTCCAGAAGGGCCGGCAGTTCGTGCCGGGAGACCGACAGCGGTCGACCGGTGGAGGGTGGCGCGGCCCCAGGTGGCGGTATATGGTCGTAGCCTTACATTCACAGCCCCCCCCGTCGCGGCCACGTCGCCCGGCCGGAGGGGCAGATCGAGCCACTGGAGGTGACGCCATGTTACGAGCCGTTTTTTCCTTCTCTCTGTTGCCGGCTATCTTACTGAGTGTGTTCAGTGGCCACGCCTTCTCTGCCCAGACCTGTAACTCTGACGGTGAAGTGCAATTTGTCTGTGGCACCACCAATCCTGAAGATCTGTATCAGATTCCCGAGACTCCCTGGGTCATTGCTTCGGGCCGGGTCTCTGATGTGGCGGGTTCGATCTACGCGGTCAACGTTCGTGATCACGACGTCCGAGAAATATTTCCGCAAGGCGCCTCATCGCCGAAACATGACACGGTGACCTATCGCGACTGTCCAGGTTCGAACACAACCTTTCAACCCCACGGCCTTACTCTGCGAGAAGGTAGTGGTGGCATGCATACGCTCTACGTTGTCGGCCATGGCACCCGGGAAGCGGTTGAAGTATTCAATCTGGACGTCGGCGGCACCGTCCCATCGCTTGAATGGATCGGTTGCATAATTGCCCCGGAAGGCACCCGACGACTCAACTCGATAGCCGCTTTACCTAACGGCGCCCTCGGTGCAACGAATTTCGATACGGAGGGCGGCGAATTATGGGAGTGGCATCCCGCTACGGGATGGACCGAAGTGCCCGGCAGTCAGATGCCTGGCCCTAATGGCCTGGTATCTTCTGCCGACGGTCAATGGTTCTATATCGGCGGGTGGAGTGATCAGGCTCTGGTTCGGCTGTCGCGGGGACAGACGCCGATTCAAATCGATTCGGCCCCGGTCGGATTCAACGTCGACAATGTTCGCTGGGGGAACGATGGCCACATAGTGGTGGCCGGTCATGTCACGCGTTGCGAGGAATCCAGCGACTGTGAACTGGCGGTTGCTCGTGTGGCCAAGGTGAATCCGACTACCCTGGACGTGCAACAACTGGTGGACTACAAGGGCAATGAGTTTTTCCGGCTGGGTACGGTTGCCATCGAAGTCGACGATGAGATATGGGTAGGCGGCATACGCGGCAGCCTTGGTATAGCCCGGTTCCCCCAATAAGGACTCGGGACGAAATAACGGCGGCATTTCTGGGCGTCAAGGAGTTGCGGATCATGTTGAAGTGTACCTGGTTCGGATTCGGCGGAGCGCGTTGGCGGCGACCGAGTTTCGTGTCAGCCGCAGCCGGGTTGGCGGTCGCCGGACTGGTCGTGGCGGGTGGCCTGACCGGCGGACTGGATGTGGCGCCGGGTGTCGTCGTCGCAGCGGCGCAGCAGCCGGCGGCGGACGGGGGCTTCACCGTGGAGCAGGCCACCGCTGGGTGGAGGGTCTATGCGCGACAGTGCGGAGAGTGCCATGGGCC
>Ga0310124_10002784_pt1 | contig 11922 bp, 7 predicted proteins | sample CB11b_AW_Bot5_MG_FD_203507 | JGI IMG/M metagenome (GOLD analysis project Ga0310124, IMG submission 203507) | Marine microbial communities from Western Arctic Ocean, Canada - CB11b_AW_Bot5 | ecosystem: Environmental > Aquatic > Marine > Oceanic | place: Canada: Western Arctic Ocean | collected...
AAATCAAACAGGGTGAAGCCCTCTGCGGCTTTTTCAAGTTGCCGGACAAATCTGACGTGGTGTGGGTAGCCAACCACAACGCCTACGCCTGGCAGGGAATGGTTATGGAACTGAAGCAGCAGGGGGGGCAGCGGATCGTTGTTTCACAATTCGACCGCAGCAACAGCAGGTGGTCGGTGATCGGCTCGCCACCTGAAATCAACTTCCCTTTACCCCCGGCAGATGCCCGCGTGTTTCGGTTTGAACGCGTTAAGGTGACCGATACGCCATCGCCCGTCGGCCATCGAGCTGGAGCCGACGATTACGAACCGCGTGATCACTTTGACAGGTTCAAGAAACTGCTGGGAAAACGGGGGGAGTTAGCCGCTGGCGATCAGCCGGCAGTCGTCTATTCCACAGCTACTCGTAGAACTATACAGAATCGTGGGAAAAAGGAGGGGCTCCCCGACGGAAGCGTGGCGGTTCCAGACGACTTTTGGATCCAGGTAAAACAGGGAGAGATGTTGGCAGGCGTCTTTGAACTGAAAGATGGCGGTCATGCCGTCTGTTTTGCGAATCACAATGCGCTGGCCTGGCAAGGTGGCCTGATTGTGCCTATCCAGGACAAAGGGAAGCCGACGCTGATCTGGGAGTTCGATCAGAAAGCGAACAGGTGGGTTGAATTAGGGGGCTGGGGCGATGTCAATTTTCCGCTTGGGCCGGCGGCGTGTTCGGTTTTCAAATTCAAACAGACCAAGCCGAAACCTTCAGAGAAGAAGAAGTCCCCCTGATTTGCGAAAAGTGAGAGGCCACCCTAAGCGATGCCCCGGGCGATAAGCAACCAGGGGGGGCTCTTGTCGCAGACTTATGGCTTCGGGTAGAGTGCGGGCAGTCAGCGTAAGGTAGATGCGAACCTTAAGGTGAAAGAAGACAGGTGCAGGGCTTGTTATGGTCAAGACCAAGTCGAGGAACATAGGGATCCCCCCAAACCATCGCCCCTGATAAAGCCGGGTGGCGCTCCTCAGGAGTCTCCAAAAAGAAAAATGCACATCAGCGCCAGCTTTGCCTTTTTGGTCGGCCTCATAGTTTTTTTCAGTGCCCAGGCCGCGAGCATAGCCTTGGGATATAGAGATGCTTCCGTGGGCCTGGGTTTCGGAGTGGCTATAACTTCTTTGCTGGTCCTCGCCTGATATCCTGGCTCAGGCGCAGAAAAGAAACAGGGCAAGTACAAGGTGAATGGGGGATATTTCGGCAAGAAGAGTACGAAGAACTCCAGCACTTCGTGGGGCCGGGGGCCGATGATTACTACCTTTCAAGGTGGAAGACTGGAAAAAATGGGTTCAATGGGTTGGGGTGCATTCTTGGTGTTTTCTGGCTTCTATACAGGAAGATGTAGAAGGCTAGTTGCATCTGCATTGGGATTTTTCTCTTCTTCCAATGGGCTGCGCCAGCATCCCTCTGGGACGTAGGATTCGAAAATGGACTCAGAGGACTCTCCTTCTGGGTTGCCATTATCATAGGGCGCTACGGCAATTCCTGGTATTGACCACGTGCAAGAAAGGTGATCAGCGAGGAGCGGAACTGGGCCGGGCCTAACCGGAGAGATGTTCTATTTGAGAAAATATCCAGACGTGGTGGGGTGAATTGGGTTCTGCCGTTTGTTTGCCTTCTATTTATTGTTTTAGTATTTATTTCTTCCACTTTCCTTATAACCTGATCCTCCGCGGGTATTGAGCGACTCCCCACCCTCTCCTTGCCCCTGCCCATGGCCTCGCATAGGCTATTGGCTGGGTTTGACTAATACATAGAGAGGGTATAGACATGAAACGCATTGTCGTCTTCGCGCTGGTTCTTGTGTCAATGCTCTTGAGCGTTGCTACGTTGCTATCTTCAGCGTCCCACGCCGCGCCGAAAGAGACGCTTCTTCACGACGAAGCCAAACAGGGTGACTTCGGCCCCACGAAGCCCGCAGGGAAGGTCTCGCTCAAGGTCGCAGAACCTGGCGTATACGTAATCCAAGGCACCGGCATCGACGCGATCGATGATGTGGATGCATTCGTGTTCGAGGTGGCCGGTGATAAACCGTTCGACTTTTGTTTGATCTCTGACGCGGCGGAGTTTAAGAAACTTCGCGCCATCGACGCCAAGGGCAAGGTGCGCGAGATAGCCTTCGGTTCGACCAATCCCGCTTTTCGTGTCCCACGTAACATCCACAAGTCGAAACTCCCGCCGGGCAAGTACCACGTCGAGATGTTCTTTGGCCCCAACGCCGCGATCGGCGAGTGGATTGTGAAGATTGCCACGCACGACGGAAAAAATCCGCTGGTAAATTTCTGCAAGCCACCAAAGGACGTTTCCGTCGCCGATAAGATGAAGCGAGTTGAATGGCCGGGCGCCATTTCGATCTTTCACGGCCACAACTGGGGCAAAGACGACAAGTACGTGATCGCCATCAAAGAAGCCGGCTTCGCTGCCACAGGGGCCGCCGAGTGGCAAATCGAAGAGTGCCACAAACAAGGGCTGCGTGCGTTCGTGTTCATCTGGCCCCATGAGGTCGCCACCATTCCGTTGAAGCACAAAGACAAGAAAAACGTCCTTTGCTACTACCTTTCCGACCGCATTCAGCCACGCAAGTGGGCGTCGTGGGCTGCCCTGGAAAAAATGGCCTACAAGACCGATCCTCGGCGACCGGCTATCTTTACCATGCGAGGACTGTGGGGCGGGGGCGGGCAGTTTCCCTCGATCGTTCGCGGACGAGCGATGGAATACTATCACTATCATTGGGACGGTAATCGTGCGCCTCACAAGCACTTTGCGCTATTGGAGCAATACCGTCAGGCATCAGCCGCCAACGGCCACGTACCGATTTGTCGAGTTGTCGAGACGCGGCCGGAAGATATGCGCAAGACGCGACAGACGATCTATACCTGTCTTGCGTATGGCGTGAGAGGATTCCGCACGGGCGGACGGGGGATCTTCGATACCAACAAGCGTGATGCGCGGGGTGTGCCGACGCGCAGCGCCCACGGCGAGGAGTTCAAGAAGATCAACGCGGCGATCAATGCATATTCGCCGGTTTACAAGAAAGCTCGCTGCCAGGCAGTTTACCACACCGCGCCGCTGCCAGCCGGATGTGTCGCCGCGCCGAAAGATTCCTGGGTACAGATCGAAGGAAAAGAGGTGCTTGTCGGCGTGTTCCGCGAACCGAAGTCCAAGGGGATAGACTTTTTGTTGGTCGTCAACCGGGACGCCTTCCACGGCCACGAGGCGACGCTGAAAATTCGTGGCGCGGTGACGGTGGAGCGGATGAGCAAGATCACGGGCAAATGGCAGAGGCTTAATGCGGCGGATGGCGGCAGTGCGTTGGTTCTGTCTTTGGAAGAGGGCAGCGGCGAACTGCTGAGGGTGCAACGTAAGTCCAGTTAGCATCTTTGAAGTGGTCCATCGAATCTTTATAACCCGACTGGATGGAAACACCGGTACCTTCACCCACCCAATTGACTGAGCAGCGGGTAGAACCGTCGGGCCCTGTGTATTCATGCAACAACGTCGCTGCTGCGTCGGAGCCAGCGCGTGGAGCCACGAGAGGAGAGACGCTGGCCGACGAAAAAAGCGGGCTCGATACTCGCTGAGAGTCCCGGGCCTGCCCGGACAGAGCACGCTTCCCACGGCCCGCGGGATCCCCGGAGGGACCCTTGGCCGAGGGCCAGGGTAAGAGGATCACTAACCGCAAGCGTCTTCGACGCCGTCAGCGCAATCCTGCATCAGGCTGCAGTCGTCGTCTCCCGCAGCCGCCGCGGACTGGGGTTGCAGGCCTCCAAGGAAGAGGAAGTTCAAAAGTCCGACCGCGTCGGACCTGTCGACCGTACCGTCTCCGTTGGAGTCGTTCACCGCGACCGTACCGGCGTTGGCGAGGTCACCACAGGCGAAGCCGTCGCCGCCGAGGAAGAGGTGGTTCAGCACGCCGACCGCGTCGGAGAGATCGGCCACACCGTCACGGTTCCAGTCGATTGGGACGTTCTTGATGCCGATGTTCTCGCCGCCGATGACGATGAGGGTGAACGGGCCGTTCTCGTCGTCGTTGTGGCCGAAGACGCGGATGTAGTAGGTCGTGCCTGCCGTTGACTCGAAGGTCAACTCGGACCCAAAATTAGGGCAGAACAAACCGTCGTCGTTGTAGTCCACGCATTCCAGGGAGCCGCACTCACCGGTGAACACGCTGAGGTAGGTGTCGAAGGCGCTGCCGCACAGAGACGCGGTGACGGGGCCGCCGAAGGAGGTGTAGCGCTACCAGGCGGCGGACGCACCGCTTATCCGTGCCGCCACCCAGTGGTCACAGGAGCCGTCGTCATCCGGAGAGGCCCACGGGTCGAGCTCGCGGCCGCGACGCCGTTCATCGCGTCGGTCGCGCTGGCGTACTCGTCGTTTCGGGTTCCGTTTCCCGCGTCGGCTCGTGCCGAGAGGAGGCAGACTGCAAGGAGTGACGTTGGCCATAAGAGACGATTCCAAAGGTTCATGATGAGGACGACCTTTCAAGGGTGTTTTTTCTGCTGATCCAGGCCACACGGATTTGGACCCAGTCCCCTGGCGCGGCGCGACTCCTTGTAACCCAGAACACAGAGTGTATGTTTGGCGTCCGCGTCGATCAACGTCTTTGGCGACAAGGGCAATAAACTCTGTCCAGGCCGTCTCGATCGATGCGTGACGCCGCACCGAGTTGCCGGGTAATTTTTCCACGGTGAGCGGTGGATCGGGGAACACCGCCGATGGCGTGGGCAAGCACATTCCCCTAACCAGCCATTACGCCCCGGCCTGCCGGACCAGGGTGTCCAGGCAGGCCGGGGCGTTTTGCTTCTCGGCTGCCCCCTTCCCCAATTCGTATACCGTCTACGTGACCCCGTGCAACGCGGTGTAAAGCGGTGAAAGATTTGCAAGCGTCGCCGGGCTCAATCCTGAAAGCCCAATTTCCGGCCCTTGGCCATGTCGGCTTTGGCCCGGGCCTTTTTGCCGAGGTGCTTGTAGGCCAGGCCCCGGTTGTACCAGGCCACGGCATTTTCCGGTTCCAGGTCGATGGCCCTGCTGTAGTCCTCGATGGCTTTTTTGTATTTGCGTTCGTAAACCCAGGCAAAGCCCCGGAGTAAATATGGAGATGGCCCATGCAGGGTGGTCTTCAGATCGAGGCGTATCGCCTGGCTGTAATCCTCGATGGCCCTGGCGTTCTTGCCGGCGCAGAAACAGGCGTAGCCCCGGACGCGGTAGGCCTCGGCGTAACCCGGCTCGAGGCTGATGGCCCGGTCGAACTCCGCAATCGCCTTGCCATAATCCCGGTTGCTGGGATCGGTGCGAATAATGTCATCGAAAAGGGCCTTGCCTCGGTTGTAATGGGCCCGGGCATCGGCCGCCTTTTCGCCCGGCCCAGGCCGGAGAAAAGGCGTGGAGCAGGAAGCGCTCAGCAGAATAACCGCGAGTGGTAGAGGTGTAGTATATCGAGTCAAGCTTCTGACGCTTTTGCAGTGAGTGAGGTTGCCGCTAAAGTATCAGGCAATCATGTTGTCGGGCAACCAAAGTCCCTTCTTCAATCCGCATACGGTATAAGCTACCCCGTGCGACGCGGTGAAAGGCTTGCAAGAGAGCCGCGTGGAGCCTACTGTCCTTTAATGACTCAGGCGCAACGCCGCTTGCGGCAGCCTGCCGGATTAGGTGTCCGATTTTTCGGACAGCTGCGGAGTGACAATCAAGAGTTCCCGGTAATAGATATGTTCAGCAGAAATCTAATGGTGTTGGCCCTCGCAGCGGCTTGTTGTTGCCTGCTCCGCCCCTGCGGAGCGCAGGGCCAGTCTTTCGATGAGCTGAAGTCGGAGAGCTGGCATCACTGGCGCGGGCCCGATGCGACCGGGGTTTCGAAGACGGCGAAGCCTCCGGTGTCCTGGAGCGAAGACCGGAACATCCAGTGGAAGGTCGCCCTGCCCGGCAACGGAACCTCCACTCCTATCATCTGGAAGGACAGGGTCTACCTGCTGAGCGCGATCGATACCGGCAAGGTCGATCCCTCGCTGCCGAAACCGGAGGACCAGCCAAAGCGCGTGTTCGGGATCACCTTTCCCAATACCGTCCAGCAGTTCGTGGTTCTCTGCCTCGAACGCAAGAGCGGCAAGGAGCTCTGGCGCCGCGCGGCGGGGGAGGGGGTCCCGCACGAGGGGCACCACGGCGACAACGACTTCGCCTCCGCCTCGCCTACGACCGACGGCGAGCGGCTCTACTGCTGGTTCGGCTCCGCGGGACTTTATTGCTACGACCTTGACGGAAAGAAGCTCTGGGGACGTACTCTAGGCAAGGCGCATATGGGGGCCAGCCTGGGAGAGGGCTGCTCCCCGGTCATCCACGATGGCAAGCTCATCGTTGTCCGCGACCAGGCCCGCCAGTCGAGCGTCCACGTGCTCAGCGCGAAGACCGGCAAGACTCTCTGGGAGAAAAAACGCGATGAGCCGAACGCCTGGGCGACGCCCGTGGTCGTTCGCCACAGCGGTAGGACCCAGGTTGTCGTGCCGGCCTCGAAGATGGTTCGCTGCTACGACCTCGAGGACGGGAAGATCATCTGGCAGTGCGGGGGCCTGACCGGGAACGTGATTCCTTCGCCCGTGATCAGCGGCGATCTCGTCTGCTGCATGAGCGGCTACCAGGGCTATTCTCTGCTGGCGCTGCCGCTTTCGGCGAAGGGGGATATCTCGAAAACAGATGCTGTCGTCTGGCGTAAGGATCGTGGAACGCCCTATGTGCCCTCACCGATCGAATACGATGGCATGCTCTATTTCACCCAGTCCAATCGCAACATCCTCACCTGCCTGGCGACGAAGACCGGCGAGGTCATCATCGATCGCACCCGCCTTCCCGGCCTGTCGAATATCTACGCATCCCCTGTGGGCGCCGCTGGCCGGGTCTACTTCACCGGCCGAAGCGGCACCACGCTCGTGCTTCGGCGCTCGAAGAAGCTCGAGGTGCTGGCGACCAACAAACTGGATGAGCGCTTTGACTCGTCGCCTTCCCTCGCGGGGGACCAGCTCTTCCTGCGCGGCCGCAGGTTTCTTTACTGCATCGCGCAGCAGGAGTGATTCCAATAGACGACCTCGGGGCGCTGTCGCGGTGCCCACCTGGCGGTTCCCATCTTTCGAGTCCAGTAATTCCATGAAGTCAAATCCGATGGCTGTCCTTTCTTTTCGTCTCCTCCTGCCGGCCGGTTTGTTTTTCCTGGCCGCGGGGTCGCCTGTCTTTTCGAAGGAACGCCCCAACATCGTTCTCTTTTTCATCGACGATATGGGCTGGGGAGATTTCTCCTGCTTCGGAAATAAGGACGCGAGCACCCCCAACATCGACCGGATGGCTGCCGAGGGCATTCGCTTTGAGCAATTCTACGTAAACTCGCCGATCTGCTCGTCTTCGCGCACGGCCATCTCTACCGGCCAGTATCCCCAGCGCTGGAAGATCACCTCCTTTCTGAGCAACCGGGACCACAACAACAAGCGCGGCATGGCCCAGTGGCTTGATCCTGAGGCGCCGATGCTGGCGCGTTCCCTTCAGCAGGCCGGCTACGCCACCGGGCATTTCGGCAAGTGGCATATGGGTGGGCAGCGAAATGTCGCTGACGCGCCGCCGATCACGGCCTATGGATTCGACGCATCCCTGACCAATTTCGAGGGGATGGGACCGAAGCTGCTGCCGCTGGTGCTCAAGCCCGGACAGGAGAAGCCCAGCCGGATCTGGGGAGACGCCGAGCGCCTCGGCGCCGGCTACAGGTGGATGCTCCGGTCGAAGATCACCGGCGGGTTCGTCGATGAGGCGATCCCCTTCATCAGGAAGGCCCGGGCCGAGAAGAAGCCCTTCTACATCAACCTCTGGCCGGATGATGTCCACAGTCCGTTCTGGCCTCCGGTCGACAAATGGGCCGATGGCAAGAGGGGACTGTACCACTCGGTGCTGCAGGAGATGGATCGCCAGTTCGGCAAGCTCTTCGACCTCATCCGGGGGGATGAGTCACTTCGTGACAATACGCTTGTCCTGATCTGTTCGGATAACGGACCGGAAATGGGAGCCGGATCGGCCGGTCCCTTCCGTGGTTTCAAGACCCATCTTTACGAGGGCGGGATCCGGTCCTCGCTGATCGCCTGGGGGCCGGGGATGCTCAAGAAGAAGAATCATGTCGACAGCGAGACCGTCTTCTCAGCCATCGACCTGGCTCCGACGCTGCTGGAGCTGGCCGGCGCGGCCGCTCCGAAAGGGACGAAATACGATGGGGAGTCCCTCCCCGGGGCGGTGCTGGGCGAGGGGGGCTCGCGCAAGGCGCCGATTTTCTTCCGCCGCCCCCCGGACCGGGACGCCTTCTACGGCGACAACGACCTGCCCGACCTGGCGATTCGCGAGGGCATCTGGAAGCTCCTGTGCGAGTACGATGGCAGCGAGCCGGAGCTCTATGATCTCTCCCGCGACCGCGGCGAGCAGGAGAGCCTCGCCAATAAGCACCCCGAGATTGTCGCGCGAATGGCGAAGAAGCTTATCGCCTGGCACCAGTCGATGCCGCCGGACAATGGCGCGGCCTACGTCCGGAAGGCAAAGGGGAAGAAGAAGCGGAAGTAGGCCTTCCCCGGCGTGTCGCCTAGGACAGGATGCCGGTTACGACCTTGCCGTGGACATCTGTGAGGCGGAAGTCGCGGCCCTGGTGGCGATAGGTCAGGCGCTCGTGATCGACACCGAACCGGTTCAGGATTGTCGCGTTCAGGTCGTGGATATGGACCGGCTTGTCGGTGACGTTGTAGCTGAAATCATCGGTCTCTCCGTAGACGATGCCGCCCTTGATCCCCGCCCCCGCCATCCACTTGGTATAGCAGCGCGGATGGTGGTCGCGTCCGTAGTTCTTATTGGAGAGCCCTCCCTGGCAGTAGATGGTTCGTCCGAATTCTCCGCCCCAGACCACCAGGGTGTCGTCAAGCATGCCGCGCTGTTTGAGATCCTGGACGAGGGCCCAGGAGGGCTTGTCGACGATGCCGCATTGGCGGCGGATATCCTTGGGGAGGTTCCCGTGCTGGTCCCACTGGCGGATGAAGATCTGGGTGAAGCGGACGCCACGCTCGGCAAGGCGCCTCGCCAGCAGGCAGTTGGCGGCGAAGGTGCCGGGCTTCTTGACCTCGGGTCCGTACATGTCGAGCGTGGCCTTGCTCTCGCCGGAGATGTCGGTGAGCTCCGGGACCGAGGTCTGCATGCGGTAGGCCATCTCGTATTGCGAGATCCGCGCCTGGATCTCGGGGTCGCCGACAGCCGCGAATCGTTCCCTGTTAAGACGGCCGAGCTCGTCTGCGCATGGTGTCTGACATCCCGGCCGGATTGGACAGGTAGAGGACGGGATCGCCGGCTGAGCGCAGGCTGACGCCCTGGTGGCGGTTCGACAGGAAGCCGGCTCCCCAGAGCCGCGAATAAAGGGCCTGGCCGCCGAAGCCTCCGTTGACCGTTGAGTGCAGCACCATGAAGGCCGGTAGGTTGTCATTCATGCTTCCGAGTCCGTAGGACATCCAGGCTCCGGCGCTCGGCCGCCCCGGGAGCTGGCTCCCGGTCTGGATATAGGTGATCGCGGGGTCGTGGTTGATCGCCTCGGTGTTGACCGTCTTGATGACGGCCAGGTCATCGACCATCTTCGCCGTGTGGGGCAGCAGCTCGCTGACCCAGGCGCCGTTCGAGCCGTGGCGATTGAACTTGAAGATCGATGGGGCGACCGGAAACCTTTTCTGGCCCGATGTCATCGTCGTGATGCGCTGGCCGTTGCGGATCGAGTCCGGAAGATCCTTATTGTAGTATTCCTTCATCTTCGGCTTGTAGTCCCACATGTCGAGCTGCGATGGGGCGCCTGACATGAAGAGGTAGATGACCCGTTTCGCCTTCGGAGCGAAGTGGGGCAGCCCGGGCATGCTCTGCCCTGCCCTCGTCGACCCCTTGCTCCCCTCGGCGAAAAGCTCGGGATTGACGAGTGAGGCCAGGGCGGCGGTTCCGATTCCGCCGGCCGTCCGCGAGAAGAAGTGACGCCGGGTCTCTACGAGGCCGGCCTCGAGCAGCGGGTCCATCATCTGTTCTTTAATGTTCATGTTGATCTATTCTGTGTTTGTTCTTCGCCGGGAAGCGGTACGAAGGTCATCCCTTGGTTAGCGTCTCACTCAGGTTCAGGAGCAGGTGGGTGACCATCGTCCAGGCCGCCAGCTCGTTGACGTCAAGCTTCTGGTCGCGAGGCGATTCGCCCACGGAAAGCAGCTTGGATGCCGATCCGGGGCTGGCCTTGAACAGCTCAAGGTATTCGTTGGAAAGTCTCGAGAGCGTTTTTAATTCTGACTCGCCGGGCCGTCGAGCTACCAGGCTGCGGAAGGCGAAGCTGGCCCTCTCTTCGATCCCGTCCCCCCCTTCACGAAGCACCCTCTCGGCAAACTTTCGAGCCGCTTCGATAAATTGCACATCATTCATTAAGACCAGCGCCTGCAGGGGGGTGTTGGTTCGCGCCCGGCGAACCTGGCAGGTCTCGCGGTTAGGGGCGTCGAAGGTCGACATCGATGGAGGTGGCGAGGTTCGTTTCCAGAACGTGTACATGCTGCGCCGGTAGAGCTTCTCGCCCTTGTCCTGCTTGAAGACAGAGGTGTTGCTGCCGCCGAAGCCTACCGGCTTCCAGAGTCCCGGGGGCTGGTAGGGCTTGACGCTCTTCCCTCCGATCTCACCCACGAGCAGTCCGCTGACCGCCAGGGCCTGGTCGCGGATCATCTCCGCATCGAGCCTGAAGCGCGGTCCCCTGGCGAGCAGGCGGTTTTCCGGGTCGGCTGTGAGTTTCGGCCTGGTGATCTTTGAGGATTGCTGGTAGGTGGAGGACAGGACAAGCTGGGCGAGGAAACGCTTGACGTCCCAGCCGGATGCCACGAAATCCATGGCCAGCCAGTCGAGCAGCTCCGGGTGGGAGGGGTGCTCACCCTGCACGCCGAAATCTTCCGATGTCTTTACAAGGCCGACGCCGAAGAGCTGCTGCCAGAATCGGTTGACAGTCACGCGGGCGGTAAGCGGGTGGCGGGGTTGCACGAGCCATTGCGCGAGTCCCAGCCGGTTGGCGGGAGCATCCTTGACCGGGGGGGCCAGCCAGCCGGGCACCGCAGATGAGACCTTTTCACGCTTCTCCGTGTATTGACCGCGTTCGAGGACATAGGCCTGCCGCGGCTGCTTGCGGTCCTCCATGATCATGCTGGAGGGCATCGACTTCTCGATCGCGGCGAGCTTGTTGCTGATGATCTTCTGCTTCGACAACTGCTTGGCAATCCTGCCCCGGGTATCGGGGTGGATGTGCCGGAGGAAGTGCCGGGTAACCAGGGCAGCCTGCCCGGCTGTGCGTTTGGCTCGTTCGACCTTCAGGGCTTTCTGGACCTCTGCGGGGACGCCGGCGTAGTTGTCACGGGCGGTGAATTGTTCCCAGCTGTACTGAGATCTTTTCTGCTGCTGGGAGAGGGAGAGGGAGATGATTCCTGCCTTGTCCCAGTGGACCGTTCCGTTGACCTGGGTGAAGGCCCAGCCGTTGAGCTGGGCCCCGGGGCTGAGCCCGACGTCCTTGGCCGTGACCTCCAGGCGAATCCACTTCCCGGTTTCGGGGAGCTTGCCCATCTGGTGGTTGGCAGGGCCGTGTTTTCCCTTGAGGAAGGCCTTGTCTTCGCCCCAGGTCGCCCTGTGCTCCCAAGTGCCATCGTTGAATTGCAGCTGGACCGTTTTAGGCGGTTTGGCGGGGTCGAGATAGACATAGGTAAAGAGCTTCGAGTTCTCGGTGATCTTGAGCTTGTCGGTCGCTTCGGTGAAAAAATGCTGGGTGATGGCGTCGCTCGTGCTGGTCCTCGTGTGGGACTTCTTGCCGCTGAAGACCGGGTGCCCGGTCGCCTCGACGAA
>Ga0310124_10002786_pt1 | contig 11920 bp, 8 predicted proteins | sample CB11b_AW_Bot5_MG_FD_203507 | JGI IMG/M metagenome (GOLD analysis project Ga0310124, IMG submission 203507) | Marine microbial communities from Western Arctic Ocean, Canada - CB11b_AW_Bot5 | ecosystem: Environmental > Aquatic > Marine > Oceanic | place: Canada: Western Arctic Ocean | collected...
AAGGCTGCTTCGTAAAGTTGTGTGATTCCCAGTTGTTGTAAATGTACGTATTGGTTGCCCATGATATTAGGACGATCGTCAAGAACAAAAGGGATGTTCGATGTGCCGGAATAGGTGATCCATCCGGTGACGCAGATGGCCAGACAGCAAAATGCCGTTAACAGAGGCCGACGCATTGTTGGATTCACGGCAGGGCGAGTGGAGGATATGCTGTTTCTGCTTTTCGAGTCATATTTGTTTTTATCTCGCCGTGGTGGTTGAGCCGCATTGCTGTTGTTGGAAACGATATTCGTTGGACGGGGTAGTAAAAACATGATGATTGCAGCCAACGCAAATAAGGCAGCAATGATCCACAGGATAGAGACACCAAAAAAGCGCCAGGGTGCACCAAGAAAGGACTCATCGGCTGAAACGTTTAACCTTGAGCCGTCAGTAACTGCGAACCGAAGCTGATCTGGATAGCGAATTCCTTCCGGAATCATAAGATCCACCGAAAACGTCCATTCCGCAGGATCGTCAAAAATCATCGGTGATGGGAGTTCCAGGATGGCCCGCCGTATACGGTTGGATGCGATGGGTACGGACCAACCAGTCAAGGGATCCCGGTCGATGATGTGTTCGATATTGGAGCCCTGACTGGCAAAAACGTTTTTGATGCCAACCTGATTTGCCGGGTCTGTTTGTGAAAGTGTGCGGACATTTGCCCTTAATTCACGAACGAGAAGTTGCCCCGCGTCTTTTCCCGGTTGGCCTTTTTCCCAATCCGGATGCCGCAATATTTCCAGCCGTACACCCGTCACCGTTGTCTTCTTGGTTCGAGTAGTGATCGTCAACGTGATGTTGCCAGCCTTTTTGGGTGTGGCAACGGAGTGATTGGCTTTGACAAGGTTCGAGCTTTCAGAATCCGTCGTGTCTTCGAGAGGCTGCAGATATTCCCATTTCGGGGGCGCCCGCAATGGTGACTCCAGCGCGGTGACGGCGAAGCAAAGGCTAACGATTACAGCAGCGAACCCTAGGCTGGAAAGTCCACTCAAAGGCTTGCCAGGCATGATCTTGCACGTCAGTCAGCGTTGGAGGCGGATCCAACTTGAGTCTATCGATTCACCCAATTTCCCGCCAAGAAAAGGGAGTGTCCCAATTCATCGGGACTTGAGAAACCTTACGAGATCAGCCAGTTGTTGCGCGGAAAGATGTTTTTCCAATCCAGCGGGCATGATCGACACGACGCCTGGACGACGCTCCTCGATTTCATCCAGTGAAATTTGTAATGTTTTCTGGTGGTCCATCACCAGGGTCATTTCATCAGCTGTTTCGTTTTTCACAATGCCATTCAGGACACGACCGTTGGTTGTGACCAATGAAATCGGTTCGTAGCTGCGCACGAAACTCAGGCTGGGGAAGAGAATCGACTCCAAAAGGTCACGTTCAGTTCGAATTTGTCCAATTCTCGAAAGATCAGGACCGATTTGACCACCTTTGTATCCCATTTGATGGCAAGCGACACATGCGGCACGTGCACTGTGCCATACCTGATGTCCGCGCCGGATGTCGGCATGATCCATTAACTTTAACACGACATCAATTTTCTGAATTCGATCGAAAGTGTCTCGCTCGACTTGAGAAAATAACGGATTTGCTTTCGTTAGTACCTCATCCCCAAAATTGGAAAGCTGTTGCTTCAATAGCTCCAGATCCAACCCGGTGATCGAAGGGCATTGTTCAAGTGATTCGACCAGCTTCAACCCTAGCTGTTGGTCCTTGTGTTTTGCAAACATTTCCATCAAACGTTTCAGCTCGATCGTGCCCGTTCTCCGCAGCGCATAAACGATGGCCAATTGCTGTTCGAGTGAAAGGGGAGATGTGGCAATGACATCGACTGCCAATGCGCGTAATTGGATAGGAATGTCAACGTTAAGGTGCTCACATAAAAAATGAAATAAATTGTCTGAAAAATTGCGGCCCCCCGGCGGCAAGGCCTTCAGCGCCTGAAGACGCGTATGAGGTACTACATGATCTGCTGCCGCCAGTTCGCGCAGCCGCGTCATGAATTCCTCGGAAAGGTCTGTTTCGGTGAGATCTTGCATGACTCCAACGGCTTCAGCAAGGGTTGCTTGATCTGTTGAATTCAAATATTCCAACAGGGGTTCTTTCCATGCCGCAGGTAAATTCTTGAGCCGACTTACAATCATGGTACGGAGCAGTATTTTTTTGACATCCATACTGGTCGATTCATCAATAGCAAAATCGGCAACCATTTCCTGGATAGCTGGCGAGTGGGTAAACCGGGCAAGTCGTTGTCCGAGCTCCTCGAGAGTTTTGGGCTTGTGAATGCGATTACTGAGTTGATCAGTAAAATAACCCACTAAATCTTCAGCCCATTCCGAGTGACGTTCAGCAACCCACCAGGCAGACTGGCGTAAAGGTTCGAAGTCACTCCGAAAATGTTTCACAACATCATTAGAACGGATGTTACTTCCTTCGACCTGATCCAATGCGATGATCGCAGCACGTACGACACCTGGTTCAGGATGCGATAACATTTTTCGGATTTCTGACACGTCTCCGATTTCCAGTGATGCGTAGATCAAGGAATGATCGACGGTGCGATCTGCCGTGCTCCCTGCAGCCAGCAGAACTCTTGAAATATCGCTTGCCGATCCAATCCGGCCGATCGCCTCGGCCGCTGCACGACGGTTGTGATCAGAAGAGCTATCCAGCAGTTCCAAAATAGGTGCCAGTGAATCTTTGTCGCGATGGATACTGATTGAGTGAATTGCAGCCTGCCGTACATCTTCATCCGGATCCGAGAGAGCCGTGCGGACGGCAGCACGAGCTTCCTTCTCCTTAAACCAGGTTAATGCCCACACGGACCGACGGCGGTGAATCGGATCCTTGATGTCGTGAAGCATGTCCGCGATGACACCAATGGCGGCCGGTCCCCGCTTTGCCAGGGTTTGCTTGGCTCGTTCTGCAACGGCCCAACGTGAATCGCCAAGATGACGTACGAGTTCTTCATTGGACAAACTTTGCCAGGCTAAATCCAACCCCCGCGGGTTGTTTTTAGCCGCAACTTCCGATCGACGAACTCGATAGACAGCACCGAGTACATCTGGTTTTTCCAGCTGCGACGTAGGGCAACAAAGTTTGTACCAACCTCCCGTATCAACTACGATCAGACTGCCATCAGCATCTTCGATGACGTCGGTCGGATGAAAGTCGACATGATCACTGGTCAAAAATTGGGAGACTTTGGCCTCGAAGGATCCACCAGATTTTGTAAGCTCGTGTCGAAAGATGCTGCGCATGCTGAAGGCACAGGCCATCAGATTATTTCGATAGTTACTTCCCAAGTGATCGCTGCGAATTCGATGGAGCCCACAGGGAGCAGCTGCGCCAAGGTGTGACAAAACAGGCATCACGCTACCCGTACGTGGGTGACCTTCCAGGACACCGTGAAATTTTCCGTAGACACCACCGTAGACCGCATGAATGGTTCCATCTCGTTGGCCGTTTCCAGGATGAACGAGAAAAGTTGTTGTGAAGATGCGTTCACCACCGGGAGTGAATATGACATCGACAGGATTATCCATGCCGCCGGTCATCACCGATTCAATTGGGCCACCTGACGGGTGACGTCGGAAGATGTGAGCGGCCCGTGTTACCAATGGCTTTCGTCCCGGTTGTTGGTGAGTTTGTTCGGCAAATGCTCCTTTACACCAATAAATCCATCCGTCGGGTCCTAGATACGGTCCATGCAGATCATTAGCACAGCCGGTGAGCGTCTTGCCATCAAACCAGACCTCTCGCTTATCGGATACACCATTGTCGTCAAGGTCGGTAAATTTCCAGATTTGTGGGGGCGCGGCGACATACAACGAGCCATCCAACCAAAGCGCACCTTCAGGAAACATCAGTTGATCCGCGTAGACCGTACTTTGGTCGAAGGTACCGTCGTGATCAAGATCCCGAAGTTGAACAATTCGGTGAGGCTTCTTTTTCAACTGAACTTTGACATTTTCATTGGAGCCGCTGGAATCGGTAATATAGAGCCGTCCTTGTTCGTCGAAGCTTGCGCTGATAGGTCGATTGACCAGTGGCGGATGCGCAACCTGTTCGATTGTCAATCCGTCGGGCAGGGTAAAAACCTGTTCGTTCAACTCTACTTCAGTAGCCCTTAGAGGTCGGGGCACTGTCAGAGCGACTACGATGAAGAGGAAGGCTAAGGTGAATGAACAGAATCGCATTGAATATCCTTCCGTATTTGTCCGAACGTTAAAATTTCAATTCGTCTTGTAAGCGACGACTCCTGCCGGCTCGTTTTCGTTATAATATTCTAATAAAATGACGCATTGTAGTATTTAGACGATGAAAAATACAAACGACCAGGAAACAGTCAGCAGCACGTCTGGCGGTGCCCCAATCGTTCCGGCCCTGTGGGGCGCTACCCAAACTGTTTCAATCTAACATGGCGAAAGCAAGAATCAATGAGATACAACAGATCTAGCTGAGGCACATTGTTACGGGAACCGGTTTTGATACTGATGTTATGTTGGAGTGAATTCAATGCCATTCATCGATGTGAACCAACTTACACCGATCGACATAGCCCCTGGGTGTAGAATTCGTACACCCTATGGCAAGAACGTGATGCTGTCTTACTTGGAGATGGACGAGGGTGCACAGGTGCCGTTGCATTCTCATCCCCATGAGCAGGCCGGGATGTTGTTGGAGGGAAAACTTGCTCTAACGATCGGTGACGCGACCGAGGTTGTGGAGGCTGGCGCGATGTTTATCATCCCGCCCGAGATGCCGCACCGAGCCGTCGCCGTTGATGGTCCGGCGGTCATCCTGGATGTCTTCAGCCCAGTGCGGGAAGATTACGCTGAACTCTACAATAAGTACATTCCAGCGTCAGAATGATCTGCCGCTGCCGTAACCTTTGATCATTGAGTCGAGGACAACGAGTGGTTCATTTCCCGTTTGGTGAATCGTTGCATTCATTTCTGCGGGTATACCGAAATGATCATGGGAGTTCACGTCACGCTCGACACCGGCAATGTGAAGCCGTCCACACCCACGGGCAATCGAGACGGCACGAAAGTCATCAAGCGGAAATGAAAAACCAGATGGATTGACGCGGGTCAAGTTTAATTCTAAACCGCCACTGCCACCGCGGTTGGTTACAGTATGGGGTATCAACGTTTTTCGAAATCGCGATACCATTCGTGCGGCGTTGTCAATTTCACGTTCCAGATAAATCATCTGGCCCAAGGCCGACGAATCCCGCGGCACCAGACGCAGGTCTTCAACCGACCCACTTTGAGCCTCGACGTCGAGATAAACACCCCAGCCGCCGTGCTTGAGAGAACCGAAGATGAATGGCACGTGGTGTGCCTGATCGCTGGTGTTGACCCAGCCATGATCCGTTTCAGGAGGAATGGGCATCGCATAGCCTTCATCCACGTCGGCCCGACATTCGCCAAGTACCGTTAAACCATGTGTCGGATTGTAACCCAAATGAATTTCGACACCGTGGTAGTGGCGGTGTGTCGGCACATCACGATGATCGCCTGACAGATACGCCAGGTTCCATGAATGATGTTCTCCATAAACAAGCGGAACAATGATGATGCCCAGATTAGGCACGACAAAGCTGGCCTGTTCCGGCGCATGGGTATCTTGTGTCAGGTGAATACCGCACTCACTTGTAATTTCTTCCATGATGTTTCGAAATCGCCTGCCAATTTGTACGATTTCCTCATCACTGTTCAGCGGAGCATCTCGATTCAAGCTGTCGATAACACGAACAATTCCGCGATGATAACGATAAAAATTAATAACGACCGTACGAAAATCATTGGGAATTGGTTCCATGGACTGGTTGCCGAGATCTTCTAGCGCTTCGATGGCCCGCAGCCGATAGGCATCCGAGGCTGAACCTTGAGAGGGCCTTTCGCTGATTGCCAGGCGGGTTGCATGAAATGCACCGATGGTATGCAAACGCAATGCGTAGCTGTAGAGCCTGGCGAGAGCAATGTCATCGGCCCCGATTCCTTCGGGGTTTCGATTTTGCTCGTGGCTTTGCTGCGCTTTGTTTAAAACCCGTTTATAGTTCGGGTGAAGTCGTAGGTTCACGTTGCAGGAATTCGATGAAGTCATCAGCCATGGTTTCCAGGTTGTAAATCGCTCGCCAATTCCAATCTCGTTGTGCCATGGTATCATCAAAGACGATCGGCCAACTGTCGATCAAATCGGCAATTTGCTGTTCTGGCTCAAATCGCAGTTCTACATTCGGTAGGTGTTGGTGAATGACACCAGCGATTTGTTCTGCGGTGGGAGATAGGGCCTGAACATTGTAAACTTCCCGGGATAGCCGCTCGCGGGGAGCTTCCAATAATTGTAGCATTCCCTGTAGCAGGTCTTTCACATAAATCAGTGCGGGACAGGATGTCGGACGGACTTTGAAGGTGAAATGTCCGGATCGAACGGCCTGGATGAATGCCAGGGATGCATAGGCACTGGCAGCTCCCGGATGGGCTTGAGGAGAAATGACAATCGGTACGCGAAGGCAGCGAAAATCCAGGCCATGACGACGGTGGTAATACGTTCCCAACCGCTCAATAGCCATCTTGGTTACGCCGTATAAACCATCTGGCCATTGCGGACAGTCTTCCGGAACAGGGTTGATCAGCTCACCACCGAACGCTGCCACCGAACTTGGAAAAAAGAATTGTCTTACATTGTGTCGAATTGCCGCTTCAAAGAGTTTAAATGCGCCGTTCATATTCACCTGCCAGGCGAGCGAACGGTCCTCTTCTGAGCGGCTGGACAAGAGTGACGCAAAGTGCACGATTACATTGGGTCGATAGGTATTAAAAATGTCATCGAGCGTGTTGTTTGAAGTGGTATCTCCTCGCAGGTATTTGCATCCTGGCGCGGGGTCGATGACAGGTTGCTCGACAATGTCCAGGAGAATGATCTCATGACCCCGTGGAGCAAGTTCGTGGGTTAAATGGCAGGCCAAATTTCCTGCCCCACCAGTAATCAGATATGTATCTGGCATGGGAAATACAAACCTGGAAGACCAGAGTTTCATTCCTCACTTACGTTTGGTGTTGACTTCAACCCCAAAAGGAAATGCGCGCTCAACTCATCCGCTCGGTTAAGTATTCAAGGATGTCACGAACTGAAATGATTCCCGATAGTTGCCCCTCCCGATCAACAATTGGAAGATGGCGATACTCCCCCAGGTCCATCCGCTGAACGGCAAAGGCAATTTTGGCGTCCATTTGCAGAGTCTGTGGTGAAGGGGTCATAAAATCAGAAACTGGCCGATCAGCGTATTGTAATGCATCGGCGTTGAGTCGCAGTAAGGCATCTCGTTCGCTAAAGATGCCAACGGGTCGTTGTTGCTCGGCAACTACGACACAGCCAATCTGCCGGTCCACTAACAGCTGGAGAACTTTAGACACGGGTTCAGAAGGTTCGACACAGATAGATGCCTTGGGATGCAAGACACCAATTCGATCTTTAACAAGGCTTTTTTCTATTTCTGAAGCGGGCATAGGGTAATTGAGATCATTTAAAGACTGCTGGCACTGTTCGCAAGTGTCGGCACCTTCGATATTTTCATGATCGCAATAGGGGCAAATCATTCTACTACCCATGTGTCACTAGATCGATAAAGACTGTTGAGGTCCAACCCCCCATTTTTTTCGCGAGCTAATTTGATTTGTCGATTCAGTTCTTCATCGTATTTTGGGCGGTCGACACTGCGGAACACACCGATTGGTTCAGGAAAGCCGTCCTCATATCGCATTCGGCTGAGTAAATAGGCAAGACTTGGTTCTGACAATTTTTCGTCGTGAAACAATAGATCGTCTTCTGTAATGCCTTTACCCAAATCCACGACTTCCGGTTCCATACCATTGAGCCGAATCCCCTTGTCGCGGTTTTTTCCAAAGATCAGTGGTTTGCCATGTTCTAGTTCAATGACATTGTCTGCCTTTGTGTCTCGATCGGTAGCGTGTTCCCAGGCGCCGTCGTTGAACACATTACAGTTTTGATAGACTTCGATGAATGCCGTGCCGCGGTGTTCAGCACCACGCTGCAAGACCATGGCCAGATGCTTGATATTCACATCGATTGAGCGAGCGACGAACGTAGCCTCGCAGCCAATGGCGATCGAAAGCGGATGGAGGGGATTGTCGATTGCACCCATCGGCGTGCTTTTAGTGACTTTTCCCAGTGGCGACGTTGGAGAGTACTGCCCCTTGGTCAAGCCATAAATGCGATTATTGAACAGGATGATGTTGATATCCAGGTTGCGCCGGATGGCGTGCATCAGATGGTTTCCACCGATACTCAGGCCGTCACCGTCACCGGTAATAACGAACACTGTCAAATCTGGGCGAACGGCTTTTAAGCCAGTTGCGATAGCCGGCGCACGACCATGAATCGAATGCATACCATAAGTGTTCATGTAGTAAGGAAATCGACTGGAACAACCGATACCTGATATGAACACCAGATTTTCCTGGGGAATCCCCAGCGTAGGGATCACCTTTTTCATTTGGGCCAAGATGGAATAGTCACCACAGCCAGGACACCATCGGACATCTTGATCACTTGCCAAATCGGCAGCGGTGAGAACGGGCAATTCAGCTGACATTTTTTTTTCAGTTTCACTCCTTAATCTATGCTAACAACTTTTTGATTGCTGAAACAATTTCACCTACGACAAACGGCTTACCTTGAACCTTGTTAAGGCCAACGGCATCAGTAAGATAAGTCGATCGAATCAATGAACGAAGTTGTCCCATGTTCAACTCGGGAACCAGGATCTGCTTGTAGTTGGATAACAGTTCGCCAAAGTTTGATGGAAACGGATTTAAATAACGTAGGTGAGCGTGGCCTACCTGGACGCCGGGGCGGTTCATTTCGTTGACCGCGGTGATGCAAGCACCGTACGTGCCGCCCCAGCTAACCACCAGGACGTCTCCCTGCCCGGATCCCTCGACCGTTTGAGTGGGAATATCTTGGGCGATCATTGCTGTTTTTTTGGCACGAACGTTTGTCATGTGTTGGTGATTGTCTGGATCGTAGCAAACGTTACCGGTGATATCTTCTTTTTCCAATCCGCCGATACGGTGCATCAAACCCTTGGTGCCCGGCAAGGCCCAAGGCCGGGCCAGTCGTTCGTCACGATCATAAGGTAGAAAAGGTTCATCGTTTTCAGGGCAGCTCGGATGTGTCACCGGAATTTTTTCCAGTGAATCATAATCGGGAATTTTCCAAGGCTCAGCACCGTTGGCAATGTAACCGTCGGAGAGCAGCATCACAGGTGTCATGTACCGCGTCGCCAGTCGCCATGCCTCACACGCCACTTCAAAGCAATCCGATGGGCTGCGAGCGGCGATGATTGGGATCGGACTTTCACCATTTCGTCCGTGCAACGCCTGCATCAGATCGGATTGTTCTGTCTTGGTTGGCAATCCCGTACTGGGACCCCCACGCTGAACATTGATGATCACCATCGGTAATTCCAGGATCATTGCCAGTCCCATCGCCTCGCCCTTGAGTGCGATTCCTGGACCGCTGGAGGCCGTCACTGCCATCGAACCCCCAAAGGCAGCTCCAATCGTGGATGTCGCAGCAGCGATTTCATCTTCTGCTTGAAACGTTCGCACGCCCAGCTGTTTGTATTTGCTGAGGACATGCAGAATATCACTGGCAGGCGTGATTGGATAGGAACCGTAGAACAGCTCTTTATCGCTGAGGCTGGCCGCGGTCATCAAGCCAAACGCCAGGGATTCGTTACCCGTGATATTTCGATAGGTACCCGGGGAAAGCTTTGCTTTGTCAACCTTATAACTGCTGACAAACGCATCGGTTGTTTCACCGAAGTTCCATCCGGATTTTAACGATGTCCGGTTAGCATCCGCAATCGCCGGTTTGCCGCCGAATTTTCCATCGATGAAGCGAATTGTAGGTTCCAACGCGCGCCCATACAGCCAGTAAACCAAGCCCATTGCGAAGAAGTTTCGGCAACGGTCTGCTTCTTTCTGGCTTAACCCGAAAGGCTCAACGGCATTACGAGTAAGCTTGGTCACTGGGACAGTAAACAATTGATACTTGTCCAGGCTGCCGTCGGTTAAAGGGTTATTTTCATACCCAGCTTGCTTCAGCCCCCTCTTGTCAAACGTATCTTCGTTGACCACGAGAATGCCACCGCCGCTGGGATCGAGATCACCCAGATTGGTCTTCAAGGCTGCAGGATTCATGGCGACCAGGGTATCCAATTGATCACCTGGCGTATAAATGTCTGTCGATGCAAAGTGGATCTGAAATCCACTCACTCCGGCCAATGTTCCACGTGGTGCGCGAATCTCAGCGGGGAAATCAGGAAACGTCGCTACGTCGTTACCAACGAGGGCAGACGTGTTGGTCAGTTGCGTACCGGCCAACTGCATACCGTCTCCAGAATCACCAGCAAAACGGACGGTCGCTCCATCGAGTGAAACGACATCTTTATTAGTTTTGGTACACACTTCAGTTGATGTCGACATGGTCAACCTTCATATTTCGAAGACAAGCCTTTGCCTGCATTATTCGACCGCCGTAGGTGGGAGACAAATGACGGTGCGGAAGGAAATCAATACCCACTAAATTCTCAGTTGGTTGTATCTTAGTTGTGAATGTATCTCAGTAAAAAAATTAACGGCCAGCAACGACCCGTATTCCGTTACTATGCGCCTTCTCTGGTTTGTGTTGTGTGGTTGGGTTCCGGTGGTAATGTATAGATCGTGTTGGGAAAATGTTGAACCAGATAATGCAATATACCTGAAGCTTTTAATAATCCGGTTGGTCGTCCCAGCTTGTCAATGATCGGCAACCTGCGATAACCACCACCGGACATCATTCCAATAGCCCACCCTACGGTGTCTGTTTCAGCAACGGTTACCGGCGGGGAAATCATGACGTCTTCTACAGGTACTTTGAGGTCTTGTCCGGCAGCCATCAATTTCAGGACATCGCGCTCGGTAAAAATTCCGATCAAAACGTCGTCACGACAGATGAGGACGCTGTCGGCATTGTTTGACTTCATCTTTGTCAGGATGTCAGCGACGGTTTCTTCCGGCGCAACTAACAGAGGTTGTACCGTTTCTGCCTGATCGACCGTTTCAGTACTCAGATTTAGCTGAAAATCCACAGCCCTGCCTATACCAACAAAACAGCTTAAGAAGGAATTTCAACGCTCACGCCGAACAGCTATCCCGACGGTGCAGGATAACAATGACGCAGCCAGATCGCAAGTTCTTCGGGCAATAAATTTGCTCTTTTTGCGAGAAGGCCAGCCGTCTATTGAAATCTAGCACGTCCCGACCGTTGTTTGAACAGCAAACCGATCTATTGGTCCAAAAAGGGAGGAATTGAGCGATGCCTATGGGTGGGTCTTGTCGGGGTGCACGTAATAGCTACTGAGGTCGATTCCCCCCTTTTGCTCGTCTTCCAGCAACTTAAGGCGAGCTTCGATTTGCTCCAATCGTCGCAGGATACCCGGCAGCACCTGTTCCGACGTCTGGCCGGGACCCCTGGGCCGGGGAACCCTGGGATATCCTAACTGGCGTTGCAGTGCGGCGAACAAGAACAAGGGGTCCTTACCTCGATTTGCCCAAGCGATTTGCCCCTCTTTCTCGCCGAAAAGGAGAGTCTGGTGGGGTGGTTTCCCGCTGGCCATCTGCCTGCGTCGAGCCCAATAGTGACTACGGAGATAGATCATCTCGGCCAGACCGGAGAAGCCCATTTGCTGGCGTACTTGGAGAACCCAGTCTCGCCACGACTCGTCCAGGATCGGGTCTTCTGAGATCGCGGCCAAACCATGGTCATAATTCAAGCGGTTGCGACAGAGAGTTTCCAA
>Ga0310124_10002787_pt1 | contig 11916 bp, 14 predicted proteins | sample CB11b_AW_Bot5_MG_FD_203507 | JGI IMG/M metagenome (GOLD analysis project Ga0310124, IMG submission 203507) | Marine microbial communities from Western Arctic Ocean, Canada - CB11b_AW_Bot5 | ecosystem: Environmental > Aquatic > Marine > Oceanic | place: Canada: Western Arctic Ocean | collected...
GCTCCTGTGAAGCAGCCGACTGGAAAACAAGACCAGGGTCCCGGCAGGAACCTCCACGAGGTCGCCGGGGTCGTCGCCGTCGTACCCCACCATGGCATGCGCCTCATCACTCCAGTTGTGCTTCAGAATCTCACGTGATGGAGCGTGTCGCGTAAACGGCATGACAGAGATCGTGCCGTTTGCTTCGCTCATGTCATCCAGTGCGATCCAGAAGGTCAGGTACGGCTCGTGCGGCGCGGCGCCGCCCTCGTGCACCGAGTACCCGCTGTCCTGATGCCAGGCGAAACTCGTCGCTTGGTCCATCATTTTCACCACGAACTGTTCGTTGTGGAGATAGGCGGTGTCGCCAATGATCGCGCGGCATATCGCCTCGGTCTTGTCGCTGAAGATGACACGGCCCAGTTCGGGACGCTGTAGCCGAGCGTTACTGATGAAGTACTTGCGATCGAGGATGTTGATCCCCCGCTGCGACACCCCGCTGCTTCGCATGTCCTGGGCGACACGTTCCACCTCGTGGTCGCAGGCGCTGCGGACGAGTTCGAGTTCGGCGTCGTCCAGAAACTCCGGGACGATCATGAAACCGTGCTTCGTGAACGACTGCCGCTGTGCTTCATCAGGGACCATGGACGCCTCCAGAATCTTTGCTCTTTGCTCATTATAGTTGAATCAAAGCATGCGTCCGAAGGCACAACAGGCTTGCCGGCCCGACACCATTCGGCATTCATGCAATGCTGGAGAGTTCTTACGTTGGATATAGCGTATTGCCAATCGCAATCAACTGGCGCATCACTTCGTTCTGCCCCAGCCACCCGATCGTCCGGGTGGCTGGGGTCGAGCGCAGCGAGCCCCCAGAAATCCAAGAGAAATGTCAAAACAATTCTACAGCATCGTTGCCGCAATCCACGTAGGGACTATCTGCATCGTCATATTGTCCCACCCGTGCGGTGAAGCCGCCTCCACCACGCCGCACACCAGAGCCAAGACAGGAACGGAAACCAGATGCCACGGCGTCATATCGATCCGCGGAGTCAGCAGCAGACCCAGGGCGATCGCTATCGCGGACATGATCACGACGGCCCCTGACCCCTCCCAACTGCGCGTCGCCGCGACCGAACGCAGTGAGGGTACTTTGTACGTATGTCGCCCGAATCTGGTTCCCACCGGCTCTCCGACGGCATCTCTCAACCCCGTCACCAGAACTCCGACGACAGCAATCGATTCGAACCAAATGTTGGTACACAACCCTCCCAACAGCGTTGCGACATACGCACAATAATGTAGTGCGTTCGGTGCGGCTCATCCTTCTCTCGGGCCATCGCCTCGTACATCACGTGCCCCCGACCCCGGACAATCGCAAAGAGCACGACGAGGCTGGTCATGCCCCCGAACAGACAGACCGCGGAGGTACCCCACAGCCATTGCACCAGAGCGACACTGAAGAAAACTGCAAAGCGGAAGATCTTACGCGTGTAACCCGTACGTAAACCGCATATTTTCTTGAGATACCCCGCAAGCCAGAGCCACGACGACGCCCACACGATACCCGCCGGCCCTCCGATGTAGATCGCCGTCCAGGACGGAAAGTTCTCGACAAAGAAATTAATAACTCGGTCCATTGACTTCTGATCTCCATCGCACGGTCATGCGATTCGCTCGATCATCTCTACCCGATTCCCAAACGGATCTCGAAATTCAAAACGTTCGAACCCAGGAATTGCCACACCCTCAATGATCTCGATCCCTTCACTTCGCAGCTTCTCCCGCCAGAACGCAAGATCATCGACCTCGTAAGCAACGTGGGCTTTCGTTCGACGGCGATCTACATCGTCTTCGGTGCCGATATGAATGTCACAGTGACCCACCCGCAGCCACAAGCCGCCACGTTGTCTCAATGTTTCAGGTTTGGGAATTTCCGAGAGACCAAGCACACCGCAATAGAATTCACGCGCCTGAATTTCAGCACCTGTGGGAACGGTCACCTGAACATGATGCAGTCCCGTGATCACATTATTCTCTCACCAGCCAGGGCGTGGCAGCGATGATCGTACAGACGATGACCATCGCATAGAGATTGGAAATGAAATAGGGAACCACACAAAGACCTGTGCCCGCGACCAACGGAATCAGCCGTTCCTGTTTCTTGCCGTAGATGAAGTATCCAACACCTACGGATCCAAAGAGGATCCCGAACATCAACGTATTCATTGTGCCCATCCATCATTATCGACAGATGACTGGCATCTTTGTGAAGAACTGACCCTGTTTCGGACCAAGCCCTTCGTTTCAGGAGAGGCACCATCAATTGGCAGGGCAACCGCCGGCCGAGCATCCCAGCACGTTGCCGCCACGATTCACCCGGATCTCCACGTCCTCCTTGATGTCCAGAAAGCGATTGGACAGATCGATCGGCTGGCGTGACCTCGCGATGGTCGTGATCGCCCGCGGACAGGCTGACTTGTGATCCCATGTCAATGCGCCGGGCGTTCCCGGGGCGGACTTGCCGAACGCGTGTACCAGTTCGTGCGCGAGGATGTAAGGGCTGTTGCGATCGATCCAGATGATCCCGATCTGATGCGAGTCTCTTCGGTTGGAGGAACCCAGGCTCGGGCGGTAGTCGTTGATGTATTCATCACAGAAGATCACCAGCAGCTTGACGCCGCCGTCGGTGGCGCGTTTCTGAAGGTCCCACATGGCTCCCCGATACTCGTTGATCACATCCGTATTGATCGACATGGTCCCCAAATGACTGGCCCCGCCCACGGCCGGCAGCAGTTTCGTCCGGTACCACTGCCGATACCACGCGCGAAGCATCCGCAGGTCGCGCCGGCTCAGGGTCATCTGGTCCAGCTTCAGGAAGATGCAGTATTTCGCGAAGAACTCGAAGGACCGATTGATCTCCGTGATTGCAGACCGGATACCGCGCCGGTTTTCCCACCTCGAACCCGGGAAGATAAAGCCGGTGACCGTTCCCGCGCACGTGGAGCTGACAGCGTGCCTCTTCGGATCGCAATCGTTCGCCGACGGGATCCCGTCTACGTATTGCGGATCGCAGGGGCTCTCAATCTCTTCACCGTAGATCACCGGTGGCGGCGTGTCCCTCGGATCGTCGCCATCGTCGTCACCGCCGCGCTTCGCTCGCTGCTGGACTTCCTCGTCCTCGTCGTCCAGCAGTTCGTCGCGTACGGAACATTCGTGGACCAGGGCTGCGGCCCGCAGTCCTGTCGTTCTGAGTCGAACTCGAGGACGTCGTTGTATTGCATACGCCACCTACCTTGAATTTAACGGATCCCGATTCAACAGTCGAGAGAACCCGGGGTCAGGCCAACATCTTTCGGAATGGTTTCATCTCTTATCGAGGCCCACCGCAGCGAGCAGGCGCCGCCGTTCCGCGGCGGTGATCATTCGCCACTGGCCGACGCCGAGGCCCTTGATGCGAATCGGGCCGATCGCGACGCGCTGCAGGCGGCGCACTTTGAATCCGAGGCGGGCGAGCAGGCGCCGGATCTGGCGGTTGCGGCCTTCTCTGAGTGTGAGGGACAAACGGCTGTCGGTGGAGCCGGTTCGGCTGCGGGCGGGCTCGAGCAACTTGACCTGGGCTACCGATGCACGTCGGGCGCCGGTCCGGGCGCCGGCGCCGCGGGGGGGGGTCAGATGAAGACCTTCTCTGAGGCGTTGCAGTGACTCCTCGGTGAGGCGTCCGCGCACGCTGACTTGATACTGCTTGGGCACCTCGTAGCTGGGGTGGGTCAGGCGGTGGGCGAGGTCGCCGTCGTTGGTCAGGAGGATCAGGCCGGTCGAGTCGGCGTCGAGGCGACCGACCGGAAAGAGGCGCTGCGGCAGGTCGACCAGATCGGTGACACGTTTGCGGCCCTCGGGATCATGCATGGTGCAGATGACGTGGCGCGGCTTGTGAAGGACGACGGTGACGCTGGCGGCCGGCTTCGCATTGCGACCGCCGCTCACGACGCGGCCGTCCACGACAACGCGATCGGACGCCGGATCCACCCACGCGGGCAACGCGGTGACCGCCTTGCCGTTCACGGTGACGCGGCCCTCTTCGATCATCGTCTCGCAATGCCGGCGCGACGCCACCGCGGCCTCGGCAAGAACCTTCTGCAGGCGCACGCCACGCGACGCGTCGGTGAACTCCACCGGCACCATGGCATCAACGGACGCGGAAGGTCGCGCAGAAGCGCGGCCCCGGCCGCCGGCGCGTGAGTTGGGGCGCGAACGAGGTTGTGCAGTGCGGCGCGTCTTCACGGCCCGCCGCTCGGCGCCGGACGCGGCGCCTGTCCCTGCTTCGACATGGCGTGACTGTCGATCACGCGTATGGCCAGCAGCGCGACGACCACGAGGATCACGTAGACCAGCAGGCGCACCGGCCACGGCGACAGATCAGATTTTGGCGCGCCGCCGGATTCAGCCACATCATCCGTCCTATTGAACTTTGAAGAATTATGTTGCATGGAGTGAACGTGGTTCATGCTGGGCAATTCGTGGTTTTCGAGCATTATACCGTTAACCTATTTCTTCAAAGTTCAATAGTATGCACGACGTGATTTCCCCGACTTTCGACTCTCACTACTTTCGACTTGCGGACCGCGGTAGCGGGTCGCACCATCAGTCAAACTCATCCCCCTTAAACGTCGACCCGAGATAAAGCTTCCGCACCTGATCGTTATTGATGATCTCTTTGGGCGTTCCGTAGGCGAAGACCTTGCCCTCGAAAATGACGTACGCCCGGTCGACGATCTCAAGTGTGCGCTGCACGTTGTGATCGGTCACGAGCATGGCGATCTGGTGCCGCTCGCGCAGGCGGCGCACCTCGGCCTGCAGCTCTTCGACGGCAACCGGGTCGACACCGGAGAACGGCTCGTCGAGCAGGATCAGCGACGGCTCGGTGATCAGGGCCCGGGCGATCTCAAGCTTGCGCCGCTCGCCGCCGGACAGCGTTCGCGCCTGCTGGCGGCGCAGCTTGAGCAGGTCGAACTGGTCCATCAGCTCGCCGGCACGCTTTCGCTGTTCGGCGCGCGTCAGCGAGAGGGTTTCCAGGATGGCGAGCAGGTTGTCCTCGACGCTCAATCGCTGAAACACGCTGGGCTCCTGAGAGAGGTAACCCATGCCGAGCTGGGCCCGCTGGTACATCGCCAGGGACGAGATGTCCTGACCGTTGAAGATCACCTGGCCGCCTTCGCCGCCGATCATCCCGACGACCATCCTGAAGCTGGTGGTCTTGCCCGCGCCATTGCGCCCCAGGAGGCCGACGATGTGGCCCTCAGCAACATCGAACGACACGTGGTCCACGACCGTTCTGCCGCCATAAGATTTAATCAGATCAATGGCCTTGAGGATGTACATGGAGGTATGGTAAGGGGAGGAAGGGACGGAGGCACGAAGGGGGGACGTCGCGACTCACGTCGCGATTAGACCGCGAGCGGCGGTATCCGTTTCCCTCTGGAGTTTCATGCTCCGTCTCCAACCAAACTCGACTACTCTCCGTGCCCACGCGCGTTCATGACTTTGCGCTGCTCCCCTTCCCCCCTTCGTGCCTTCGTGCCTGTTCCCCAAATGACTCCCCTCGCGCGCTGGTTCTGGTTCCTCGTTCCCGGCAACCCGCTTGTGGTGCGGGCGGTTGCCGGTGGGTCGCGACGGATGCGGCACCAGTGGGTGCGTCTGGGATACCTCGGCCCCCTGGTCGCCATGGTCACGCTCGGGCTCATGACCGGCGGGGGCATGAGCGGGTCGCTGTCATTGACCGACCTGGCCAAAGCCGGCACCTACTGTCTTCGCGATCGTCGGGTATGGACAGGTCATCCTGATCTGCCTGCTGTCGCCGCTATTCATGGCCAGCGCCATCGCGAGCGAACAGTCCGGGCGCACGTATGACATTCTTCTGACCACACCGCTGAGCAACCTGCAGATCGTCCTGAGTTCGCTCCTGGGCAGGCTCTTCTTTGTCCTGGCACTTCTGTTAAGCGGGCTGCCACTGTTCGCGGTGCTGTTGATTTTCGGCGGCGTGCCCATCAGCGCCGTGTTCGTGTGCTTTGCCACCTCGGCGCTGCTGGCGCTGCTGGTCGGGTCGGTGGCGGTGACGCTTTCAGTGGTGCGATCCGGCGGCCGCAAGGCCGTATTCGTGTTCGTGATCGTGATCTCGATCGCCGCCTACCTGGTGGCCATCTACCTTGCGGATCGGTTCGGTCTGCGCCCGGTCACCGCCATCCCCAACAGCATCACCTGGCTGACACCGCTGCTCCCGCTGCTGGTGGTGGAGGCATCTCTGCGTTCGGCGGGTTACGTTCCCCCGGAGGCCGATTCCCTGGTGGCGTACGCGCCGCTGTTGCGATGGTGCCTGAGCCGGCCGTTCGCTGCGTTCGCCACGCTCACCGGCGTGGCCAGTTCGGTATTGATCGTGTGGAGCACGCTCATCCTGCGCTTCAAAGCGCAGGGCCAGTCAGCCGGCGGTGGCCGCATGGGTCGGTGGCTTCGCCTTCGCGGATCGGGCGAGCGCCGCCGCGCACCTCGGCAGGTTCGCGGCAACCCGGTGGCGTGGTGCGAGGCCTACACGCGCGGCAATCACACCGGAGGCATCCTGGCCCGATGGGCGTTCGTGTTGGTCGGTCTGGGCGCCGCGGCCGCGGCACTGTGGTTGTGCCACGACCGGCAGATCGCCGGCGATACGTTTCATGCCGTGTTGAAATCGCTGTTGCTGGTGGAAACCGCGGTCATCGTGATGGTCGCGATCTACATGAGCGCGGGGTCGGTCAGCTCAGAGCGCGAGGACGGCACACTGGATCTGCTTCTGACCACGCCGATCACGCTGAAACAGTACATCTGGGGGGAAACTGCGCAGCCTGGCGGGTTTTCTGTCTCTGACCCTGGCCGCGCCGATCCTGACGATCACGCTCGTGTCGTCCTACACATTGATCGCATACGTCGCCGGTTGGAAGACCGCGAAGTTCAGATCGACGCCTCAAGGGTTCGGTGGAACCTCCATCGTCCGGCACCTGCTCGTGCCGATCGAATCGCCGATTCTGCTGGCGCTGATCCTGATCCCGTTCGTCGCCCTGTGCATCATAATCGGGCTCGTGTGGAGCCTTAAGTCGAAGAGCGTCCTGGGGGCGGTGGTACCGGCCATTTCGCTCATCGGCGTGCTGGCCGTCGTGACCGGGTTCTGTGGCTGGAACGCGGCATTGTCCGTGCCGGTGGTCGGCGCGTTCATCAACGCGTTCAGCCCGGCGACGAGCATGGTCATGCTGGTCAATCCGTGGGAACACGTCAACCAGTTTGCAAGGCCGGACTTGGTGAGCCACGTGACGCTGTTCCTCGCCACCGCGTTCGCCTGCGTGATCTACGTGGTCGTCGTGTACTCGATGTTGCAGCAGATGGTGCGCCGCTTCGACCACACCGTGCAGCGTCTGACCGGGACGGGTTAGTCAACTACAATACAGCGATGATCTGGCAACCCCCGCTGCCGCAACGGCTGACGCAGATGAGCGACGACGACCTCGTCGCCGCGATCACGGTCCGGAAGGCGAGCCTGCGGCGCGATCTGATCATTCTCGGCCACCACTACCAGCACGACGACGTGATCAGGTTCGCCGACCTGACCGGTGACAGCTTCAAGCTCAGTCAGCTCGCGGCCGAACGCGTGCAGCAGGCCGGCGCCCGCTACGTCATCTTCTGCGGCGTGCACTTCATGGCCGAAAGCGCCGACATCCTGACGCCGCCGCAGACGGCGGTGATTCTTCCCGACCTCTCGGCAGGATGCTCGATGGCGGACATGGCCGATCACGATGACACCCTCGATGCGTGGCAACAGATCCACGACACGCTGGCGGTCACCGGGTTTCCCCGGCGTGGCGGTCGCGTCATTCCGATCTGCTACATGAATTCGTCAGCGGCGATCAAGGCATTCTGCGGCGAGCACGGCGGCGCCGTGTGCACCAGCAGCAACTGCCGGACCGTGTTTCAGTGGGCGCTGGCCGGCGGCACCGAGCCGATCGGGGGCGATCCCGAGCAGGCAGCGGGAATGATCAAGATCCTGTTCATTCCCGATCAGCATCTCGGGCGCAACACCGCTGCCGCGATGGGCTACGACGTCACCACGCAGATGTGCGTCTGGGATCCAAAGGACGCCGACGGCCTCGGCGGGTGCGACGAGTCACAGATCGAGGACGCGACCTTCATTCTCTGGAAGGGCCACTGCTCGGTCCACAAGCTGTTCCGGCCCGAGCACGTGGACCAGGCCCGCGCACAATGGCCCGACGTCCGCGTCATCGTACATCCCGAGTGCTGCCACGAGGTCGTCCAGAAGGCGGACCTGACCGGCTCCACCGAAGGAATCCTCAAGACAATCGAACAGGCCGGCCCCGGAACACGATGGGCGGTCGGCACAGAAGTCAACATGGTCAACCGCCTGGCCAACCAGGCCGAGCGCCGCGGCGTGCACGTGCGCATCCTCTCCGAGTGCCAGTGCCTCTGCACGACCATGATCCGGATCAACACGCCGCATTTGCTGTGGACGCTGGAAGAGCTTGCCGAGGGGCGGGTGGTGAATCGGATCACGGTGGATCCGCAGGTGAAAAAGTGGTCGCTGGTGGCGCTGAATCGGATGCTGGAATTGGTGGGGGAAAGCGAAGGGCAGACGAAAAGGAGAAGCGACGGAGCGACGAAGCGACGGAGCGACGAAGGGGTGGCTCAAAACCTGAGTTAATCAGGGCGACCACATCTCTATGGGTATACGTGGCTCATCGTTGATCTTTACGTCCGATGCAGCGGCGTCGTCTCGCCGTTCAGGCGGAGTGCCGCGTGCCGATCATGCATTCCTGCTGGAATGATCCAATGGGAACGATCTGACCCTGCGTCGATCGCCTGCGCCCTCCGTCGCTCCGTCGCTTCTTGAATCCCTCTCGAAGCTCAGACAAGCTGCAACTTATTAACCCCATTCAGCGCCGCAACCTTGTAGCACTCGGCAAGCGTCGGATAATTAACCACGTTGTGCAGGAAGAAGTCGACGGTCCCGTTGTAGGCCATGACCGCCTGGCCGATGTGGACCAGTTCCGTGGCGCCCGTGCCGATGATGTGCACGCCCAGAATCTGCCGCGTGTCCTGGTGGATCAGGAGTTTGAGCATGCCCGTGTCGTTGCAGAGCAACTGGCCGCGGGTGATCTCGCGGTACTGGGCGATGCCCGCCTCGTAGGGAATCCCCTCTTCAGTGAACTGCTGCTCGGTCTTGCCGACCATGGAGATCTCGGGCACGAAGTAGATGCCGTACGGGAACAGCTCCGGCATTGATTGGATTTCGACGCCGAACGCGTGGCACACGGCGATGCGCCCCTGCTCCATCGCCGTGCTCGCCAGGGCGGGAAACCCGATGACGTCGCCGGCGGCGTAGACGTGCTCGATTTCCGTCTGGTAGTGCTCGTTCACCTCCAGCCGCTCGCGGTCGTTGTACGGGATGCCGACGTTCTCCAGGCCCAGCTCCTTGCAGGTGCCCTGGCGACCAACGGCATAGAGCAGCGTGTGAGCGAGGATGTGCTTGCCCGATTCGAGCGTGGCCTGCACCAGCGGGCCAGTGCCGTTGTCCGGCGGCAAGTGATCGATGTGATCCGCCTTTTCGCCAAGACGAAGCGTCATCCCCTTCTGGCGCATGTGGTACTGGAAGACTTCGGCGATTTCCTGGTCGAGGAAGCCCAGCACGTGGTGGCGTCACCCGCACGCCCATCGTCGCCATGATGCAGGCGTACTCCGTTCCGACGACGCCCGCGCCGACCACGATCATGCTCTTGGGCAGGTGATCGAGATTGAACACGCGGTCCGAGGTAAATATCGTCGTGTCGTTGAAAGGCACTCTCGACGGCCGGGCGGGCCGCGTTCCCGTGGCGATGACGATGAAGTCGGCGGTGATCAGCTCGGACTCGTCCTCGCGCACGACTTGCAGCAGCTTGGGACCTTCAAAGTGAGACGCGCCCCAGATCAGCTCGACGCCGTTGCGGTAGAACGTATCACGGATGACCTCCAGCTCGTTGCGGATCACCTGCTTGCTGACGACGATCAGATCGCTGATCGTGATATGCCGCTTCACGCGGTGGCTGCCGCCGAAGAGGCCTCTGCTGTTGGCACCGGTCAGGTGCAGGACCGCTTCGCGAAGGGCCTTGGAGGGGATCGTCCCCGTGTTCACCGCCGCGCCATCGACGACGTTTCTCTTTTCGATGATGACGACCCGCTTGCCCAGCTTCGCCGCCTGGATGGCGGCCTTCTGCCCGGCAGGCCCGGTCCCGATGACGGCCAGATCGAAGTGCTTCATGTCCATTTTTCCTCCTGCCCCACGGGTGCATGGATAGGGTGCGCCGGTAGGGTCGTATCGCCGTCATCGACCGCATCGACGATCCGAATTAAGCGCATCCGGCCGATAACGGGCATCCGCAGACAAGGCGTGCGAGGCCGGATTGATTGACCGTGCCGACATTGTTATACTGCCAGAGAATACAGGAGACTCGACTTGGTCAAGCTGAGATTGAAGCGATACGGCCGCCGTCACCGTCCCTTCTACCGCCTTTGCGCGATGGACCAGCGGTCTGCCCGCGACAGCGAAGCCATCGAGGAGATCGGGCACTTCGATCCGATCGAGAAGGACTCGCAGAAGGCCCTGACGCTCAACGCCGAGCGGGCCCGATACTGGCTGAGCGTCGGCGCCCAGCCCAGCCGCACGGTCAAGAGCCTGCTTCGCAAGGCCGGAGTCGATCCGACCCCCGGCGCGAAGGTCGGTTGACGGCCGAAACCAAATAGAAATGTCAGCACGTGGCCCATCGGTGACTGCAGAACAGGCACCGCGGTCGACAACCGTGTCACCATTGTTCGCCAACCGGCATTGACGCCACACCCTGACGCATGCGCATCGACGTACTCACGCTGTTCCCGCAGATGTTCGAGCCGGTGCTCGCCTCCAGCATTCTCAAACGGGCGGCCGCAGATTCGCCGCAGCGGGCCGCACCCGTCAGCTACCACCTGGCCAACATTCGGGATTACACGGACGACCGTCACGGCAAGGTCGATCAGCCCCCATATGGCGGCGGGCCCGGTATGGTTCTGCAATGCCAGCCCGTGTGGGACGCGGTCCGCGCCGTCGAGGCGACGGACCGAACGCCCGCGACGCGCATCGTCATGACGCCGCAGGGCCGCCGCCTCGACCAGCGCCGCGTCGAGGAGATGGCGACGCGCCCCAGGCTGCTGATCATTGCCGGTCACTACGAGGGGATCGACGATCGCGTCATCGAAAAGCTCGCGCCCATCGAAAAAATCAGCGTTGGAGACTATGTGCTCAGCGGCGGCGAACTGCCGGCGATGGTCCTGATCGACGCGGTGGTCCGCCTCGTCGGCGGCGTCCTGGGCGACGAGACCTCCGCGCACCACGAAAGTTTTTCCAGCGGTCTGGACGGCGTTCTCGACTATCCGCACTACACCCGACCGCGATTCTGGCAGGGCCTGGAGGTTCCCGAGGTGCTACTTTCGGGTGACCATGCCCGGATCGACACCTGGCGACGCGACCAGGCACTGCAGCGCACCAAGCGGTTGCGGCCGGACCTGTTGAACGGCGATTGAGATGTCGCCGCGACGGCGACATCTCAATCGCCTTAGAGCGTTTTCCATCCACTCGTAGCGTGCTGAGCTGGCTGCAGCTGCGCCTGGCTTTGTTCCGCCAGTACTGGCGGACTTCGCCGACACTCAAAACGCTACGAGTGGATGGAAAACGCTCTAGCAGGACGCTGCAAAACCCCGGATTCTGGCGTTCGCCCAAGAATCCCCAATTTGAAACTACCGCTCTCGCTTCGCAGACCGAGTCCAAACGCGTTGAAGGCGAAACTTTTGAAAATCTCAGGTACACGTTTTTGCGCCGACCGAGTTTTGCAGCGTCCT
>Ga0310124_10002788_pt1 | contig 11914 bp, 7 predicted proteins | sample CB11b_AW_Bot5_MG_FD_203507 | JGI IMG/M metagenome (GOLD analysis project Ga0310124, IMG submission 203507) | Marine microbial communities from Western Arctic Ocean, Canada - CB11b_AW_Bot5 | ecosystem: Environmental > Aquatic > Marine > Oceanic | place: Canada: Western Arctic Ocean | collected...
CGTCAAAGGTGATGACCCGACCCGTAATATTTACAAAATAGTTGCTCGTACGAACCAACAGCAGATCACTGCCATTCGCCTTGAAGTGTTACCTGATCCGGACGAGCCAGCTGAGCGATCCATTCCGGATCTGTTTGTTTTGTCGGAGTTCGAAGTTTTCGCTACTCCATTGGCGGCCGCGAATGAAGGGGCAGGGGATCCTTTGGCGATTCGGTTTCAGCACGCTATGATTCCACAGTCCGATCGTGTCGAGTCGGTGATGCCATTGATTGACGATGACGCGACATCGTACTGGCACGTGGGTCCCAAACCGAATCAGCCTGGAGTGGTCGTCTTCGAAACCAAGGACAATCGTACAGCAGCCTGGCAAAGCTGGTGCCGTGCGGTGTATTGTTTAAATGAGTTTTTTTATGTTGATTGACGTTAGCCCCCCAGGATTGTGTTAAAATATGCATACCGGTTGAAAGTGATCATCAAGCAGTTGGCTGTCGCAATCACATCGACCGTCATCCTGTTTTCAACAACTGGCAGACTTGTAAATAGGACATAACGAGATGTTTGAACGTCAGAGGAGTCGCCTTGTGGAAAACCGGCTGTCGGCAGCCAGGGCTTTGTCTTCCACACCTGGTTTTAGCCGTCGAAACATGCTGCAAAACGTGGCCTGTGGGTTTGGCCATGTTGCACTTTTGGGATTGCTGGGCGACTCGGCCCGTGCCGCCACGAACCCGTCCGGTTCAAAGAACCCACTGGTGCCGAAAATGCCGCCCCTCTTGCCTAAGGCGAAGCGGGTCATTTTCCTTTTCATGCATGGTGGTGTTTCCCAGGTTGATACGTTTGATCCCAAGCCCGTGTTGACCGAGAGAGACGGCCAGCCATTACCGTCCGAGTGGCGGCCACCGGGGCTTCCGCTCGGTCAGAACGTGGGCCGACAGAAGGACCTCAAGCTGATGCGGTCACCCTGGGAATTCCACAAGCACGGTCAAAGTGGGGTTGAAGTCAGCACGTTGTTTCCGCATATGGCCAGTTGCATTGATGACATTTGTGTTGTTCGATCCATGACGCACGATTTGGTGACCCATGCGCCGGCAGGGCAAATCATTCATACCGGCTCGGGCGTCTTCAAATGGCCCAGCTTCGGCGCCTGGGTTCAATATGGTCTGGGAACAGAAAATCAGGATCTACCTGGATTCATTACGATTTGTCCGCCCGCGTCGGATGCGGGGACCTATTTTTATGGTTCGGCATTTCTGCCGGCAGCTTATCAGGGTACCGCTTTGGGTCGAACCACCGGCGGCGGTCGTTCCGATGATGGAAGGCTGGCCCAGTTTTCCAATCTACTTCCGCCCGATCCGGAATCAAAGATTCAAAGGATGGAGCTTGATTGGTTACAGAGGCAAAACCGAAACCACTTGAATCGAGCTAGCGTGAATCCACAACTGGAGGCTCGCATCGAATCCTTCGAGCTTGCTTTTCGCATGCAGGCGACAGCTCCTGACGTGATTGACATGTCTCGTGAAACTCCCGAGACCTTGTCGTTGTATGGTGTCGGACAAGGGCCAACCGACAATTTCGGACGAATGTGTTTGTTGGCACGTCGGTTTTCTGAGCGAGGCGTTCGTTTTGTTCAAGCCTCACACAGTTACAAATGGGATCAGCATGGCGGACTTAAGTCCGGGCACGAGAAAAACGCCCTGGAAGTGGATGTTCCAATAGCCGGCTTGTTGAAAGATTTGAAGCGGCGCGGTTTGTTGGACGAGACCTTGGTGTTGTGGGCATCTGAATTTGGAAGAACTCCGGTTTCTGAAGGCAGCAACGGTCGAGATCACAACCCATATGGCTACACCATCTGGATGGCTGGCGGTGGAATCAAGGGTGGGATGACCTATGGTGCGACCGATGAAATTGGATTTTTTGCTGTCGAAAACAAGTTTACGATCCATGATCTGCACGCTACGATCCTGCACCAATTGGGATTGGATCATGAACAGCTGACCTATCACTACGGCGGTCGAGATTATCGTCCCACGGATGTGCACGGTGAGGTGGTTCGCGACATCATCGCTTGACAAAAGAAAGCTTCTTTCGTTTTTTGATACAGTAGTGTAGATAGAAAGGTTGTCTCGTTCGTGTTGAGTTGATGGAAAAGTTAAGGTTTCAATTGTATTAATTGGATCGGAGAGCTTGTAATGTTGCGAGTTTTTGGAGGTAAGACCGCAGCATGTGATGGAATCATGCGTCGGGAAGTACTCAAAGTGGGTGCCCTTTCCCTGCTGGGTCCATTTTCTTTGCCTCGACTGCTCCGAGCGGAAAAGCAAAAGCCGTTGCGAGATTCGGCACCGGCCAAATCAGTTGTTTTGTTGAACTTGTTCGGTGGGCCTCCTCACATGGATATGTTCGATCTGAAGCCAGACGCTCCCGACGGTGTGCGCGGCGAATTGAATCCGATCTCGACATCGGTTCCTGGGCTGCAGGTGTCCGAGCTTTTGCCCAAGATAGCCACGTTGATGGATCGCGCCACGTTGATTCGTACGTACTCGCACCGGTACAACAGCCACAATCCTTACAACGTATTAACAGGTTTTGATGGAGGCAACGATTCCGAAAACTATTTTGCAAAAGTAACGGATCATCCCAGCATGGGGTCGATTTGCCAATACCTTGGCATGGGTCGAAATGATATTCCGCCCTATGTCGTGATGCCAGCATTTCCCGGTTATTCGCAGGCGCTACGAAGAGCAGGTCCCTATGGTGGCTATTTGGGAAGCCAATACGATCCGCTGTTTACCGTATGTCAGCCGGAATTTGCGCACAAAGCAAAAGCCGATTATTACAATGTCGAAGCCAAAGGATTTCCGGAGGCACCGTCACTTGACGCGATTCCCGAGTTAACTGCGGATCGTTTCGAGCGTCGTTGGTCGTTACTCCAACAGTTTGATCAGTCCCTGGCCCGCGTGGAGTCGACGGGAGCTGGGGAACGACTGAACCAGTATCAGCAACAGGCATTTGCGTTGCTCAGTTCGTCAAAGACGCGAGCTGCTTTTAACATTCAAAGTGAGCCACAAGAAGTTCGTGATTTGTACGGTTCCCACGTATGGGGTTCGAGTATGTTGATGGCTCGACGGTTAGTCGAAGCCGGTTCGACATTTGTGACCGTTAACTGGGAAGCGGAAAACGGTAATCACTGGGATCTGCATGGAAATAACTTTGGTATGCTACGGTCTCTTTGCCCTCCATTGGATCAACTTGTTTCGGCCTTCGTTCATGATCTGGAGCAACGAGGTCTGTTGGAATCGACATTAGTCGTCGTGATGGGAGAAATGGGACGGTCGCCAAAAATCAATCGTAAAGCTGGCCGGGATCACTGGCCACAATGTGGCTTTTCCCTGTTGTTTGGCGGCGGAACCAAGCGTGGTGTGGTCATCGGTGAAACGGACCAGCATGCTGGATATCCAATCGAGCGTCCCGTATCGGCCGGTGACATGGTAGCCACAATCTATGAGCTGCTGGGTATCGATCCTCAGATGACCGTGCCGGGCCTTGATGGCCGACCGATCCACATTTCACATGGCGGAACGCCGGTGTTGGAAGCGATCGCGTAATGGAACTGTGAGCGATCGAGACCTTTTCTAAAAGGGGCGCAGCATTCTTTACCGTTGAGTCGATGGCGCATCTTCGCTGCGAACCGTTCAACTCCGGTGCTGGTTGTGCTTTACCGATACCGGACATGTACCTCCAGTTTTTCGATCAGCAATTCTTCATGAATCTCTTCCCTGTGGGGTTGAACTCGAACGCCGATGAGATTGTTGCCCAAGGCGAAGTATTCGGCCGGCACATTCGAGAATACCAACCATCCTTCCTGCACATCGGCTGAATTTAACAGGAGATTGTTGATTCGCACTTCAATCTGGTCTTGGATCCCTTTGACCGGCGGCATGTTTCGTAGTCCATGACTCCCATGGCCGATGGTCGCGACTAAGACGGCCGGCAATCGCTCACCAGCAGGCAGATTCTGGGCCGCTGGGTCGGACAGCAATAGACGCAGCTCGATGCTTTCCAAATTATTTCCTGCTGCGGCAAGGTCATCGCCAACGGCGATCCGCAATAGTGTGTCAGCTTTCCCGTCATTGGCAAGAGGCGCCGGCAATGGTGCCAGCATGTTGGTATTGAAATACATCCATCTCGGTGTTGTCCAATCCTCGGGGTTGGGAACGACGGTCGTACCATGTCCTCCCCCACGTCGTTGCACGACAAACACTTTGTTTTTGTGATGAAGTGTTTGCAGATCGCCAATTTGTTGGTAGGCAGCGAGGTGAGTGTTCCAAACCCCGCCGTAGGGAAAGTCAGGTGCATGGTTAAAGTTGAACACCTGAATGCCATCGGCACCTTGCTGTAACCAGTTGGCTGCCACACCACGGTAGATTTCCAGCGGTGGCGTAGCATATCCATCGCTGGCATGGTGATCATCAATACTTGGATAGAGTTTTACTTGTGTGCCGGCGGTGATTCGGCGAAAGGCACCAAGATCCACGTCAAAACTTCTCACACCAGGTGCCACAATGTCGATCAGGTTTTCGGCGACCCAGCTTTCGATGTCGATACCGTCGAAGTGACATCCCTGCAGGTTTTCCGGGATGCGAATTCCAATCAGCAGAGGGCGACCGCGTTTGCCGGCAACTTCGAATGTGATGTGGCGCAATTCTCGCATGAACTGTGTCAGGTGTTCGCGAAGTTGCCACGCCTGGCCGGGAGGCAGCACCGGACAAACACGGGCAAAATCGAGCGCAATTCCATCGAAATCGTAACGTTCGGCGATTTCACGGAGGATACCAAGTTTGTAGTCACGTACTCCCTTGATGGCAAAATTGAAATAGCCAGTTTCATTCCAGGTGTGAATAAGCCAGTCGGGATGCTTTTCTTTCATCGGGATCTTGCGCACCGGGCCAAGATCGTTGTCCGAACCATTGATGCGATAGTCGTAAAACGATTCGATACCACGACTCTTTGCCGCATCGAGAAAAATCTGTACGATGTCGACCCCTGCTCGTTGCCATTGACGGTATCCGTCGGCATCGTAGAGTGGCATGGTCTTGCTTGGCCATGGGGCCTGGTGTCCTTCCCCCCAAGACCACCAGACGCTATCGATTTGTACATCGGGTGAATCGATAGCATGAAATTTCCATTTCACTAATTCTGCCGGATCACGGCCACCGAATCGCCTGTCACCAGAAATGACATCGAAATTGACGACCACCCGACGACTACAGTTGGCGGCAGCAAGGTGTGCATCCGAAAGCTGGAATTTATCTGGCAGGTTGGCTGCGCGAAGTGGTAAGGCTGTTCGGACGTAAAAGATGACAGTAAGAATTAGCAATTGCCGGATGATCATTGAAATTTCCTCTGAACTTGCCGAAACGGTGCATGCTACGATGGGTCAATAGGCCTCGATGTCCAAGTCGACGGTTATGTGTGACACATGGTTGACGTTTTGTCCAGTCACAGAGTTCGATACCATACAGCGATCGCTGTATGGATTGTGATATTTGTCGGTCTTTCGGCAAAGTTCTACACCGGGTCGGCACGCGAATTTGTTAATGATTGGGGGCCGGCCAGTGTCGCTTATGAGTTGTTTTTCATGCTCTTGGCATTCTTTTGGGTGCCGCGCTCCTCGGCGATCTTGCCGATTGCAGTTACCGTTTGTCTGATGACCTGTTGTGTCGAATGTTTTCAGCTTTGGCAGCCACCGTGGCTCCAGGCGTTACGTTCCACGGTCGGTGGAAAAATTTTATTAGGTCATCAGTTCTCGTGGTGGGATTTTCCCGCCTATCCAATTGGCTGCGCTTGTGGATGGTTGTTATTGCATTGGATTGTCAGAGACCGTGAACGAGCATCCCGATAGAAGTTGTCATCGGTGTGCGTTTGTTGTAGTGTGAACAGCTGGCCTCTTTTTCAAAGCTCTTTTTGCAGATGGGTATGGACAGTCGGATGGATGCTGGAAATGTCAGCCCCCCAGGTTGGAGGTGTCTCAGGGCATGGGTGTTGTTGCCAGTTGTATTGTTGTCGATTGTGCTGGCAGATGTTCTGTTCACAAAATCTCTTTTTGCAGCTCCCCTACCGCACTTACGGATTGGACGACAGGTGGACGCGATCCGGCTGCAGGATTATCACGGTCGTTGGCGGGAACTCAGTGAATTTAAACACTGCGAGATAGTGGTCGTTGCGTTCCTGGGAACCGAGTGTCCACTTGCCAAATTATATGCCTCACGATTGACAGAAATCGAAAATGAATTTCAGGACCGGAGTGTTGCCATTTTGGGAATCAATTCCAACGCTCAGGATTCCATCACCGAAATTGCAGCCTTCGCACGTCGTCATGAAATTCAGTTTCCGATTTTGAAGGATGTAGCAAACCGTGTTGCGGATCAACTCGGAGCAAAGCGGACGCCCGAGGTATTCGTGTTGGATAAACAACGGCGCGTCCGGTATTGGGGCCGTATCGACGATCAGTATGGAATTGGCTATGCACGCGAACAGCCACAGCAGGAGGATCTTCGTCGAGCGTTGAGCGATTTGCTGGCCGGAAGGGATGTGGCCCATCCGCAATGCGAGTCGGTGGGTTGTCACATTGGACGTATTCGGCAACCCAATAATGAAAGTTCGGTGACCTATAGCCGACAGATCGCACGTCTTTTTCAGCAGCATTGCGTCGAGTGCCATCGTCCCGGAGAAATTGCCCCGTTTGCCTTGACCGAATATGATGAAGTGGTCGGCTGGGCGGAAACGATCGCTGAAGTTGTGCGGGATCGGCGCATGCCTCCCTGGCATGCCAATTCCCGATTCGGCCAGTTTGCCAATGCACGCGGGATGTCTGAAGATGAAAAGCAATTGATTTATGAATGGGTCGAGCAGGGGGCACCGCAAGGTGACCCTTCTCAGTTACCTCGACCGCAGAGATTTGTGGACGGTTGGCAGTTATCCAGACAGCCCGATCGCGTGATTGCCATGCAGGACAAACCGTTCAACGTGCCTGCCGAAGGTGTGATTCCCTATAAGTATTTCGTTGTTGATCCCGGCTTTGAAGAAGACAAGTGGGTGACCGCCGCCGAAGTGATACCCGGCAATCGGTCGGTGGTACACCATGCAATTGTGTTTATCCGACCGCCCCAGAGTGGGACTTTGAAAGGTTTTGGTTGGTTGACAGCTTTTGTACCGGGCCAGGGTGCGATGCAGCTGGAGTCGGGTCAGGCTCGTCGCATTCCCGCAGGTTCGAAGTTGATTTTTCAGATGCATTATACGCCTGTTGGCACAGAACAGGAGGATCAAACACGTGTCGGTGTGGTATTCACCGACGTGGAAAAAATCTCTCAGGAAGTAATTACCCTGGTAGCGGTCAATCGGCGATTTGAACTTCAACCGTTTGTTGACGGACAAGTTGTTGAATCGACGTTGCAGCGGATTCCAGGTGGTGCGACGTTATTGGCAATGTCACCCCATATGCATCTTCGTGGCAAATCATTCCGATTTGTTTTGCACCGTGATCAACAGCAGGAAACGATACTCGATATTCCCAATTATGATTTCAATTGGCAACATGTCTATAAGTTGAGGGAGCCTCGAAAATTGGTGGACGGTGAGCAGATTCAATGCATTGCCCATTTTGATAATTCTGAGGACAACCTGGTGAATCCGGATCCATCAGCGATGGTACACTGGGGAGATCAGACCTGGGAAGAGATGATGATTGCTTTTTTTGAAGTTGCGATTCCATTGGATCGCCCGCGGGCAGACCGTGTAGAAAACTCCCAACAGGAAACGGCCAGCCGGGAGCGACGTGCTAGAAAACTTATCCAACGTTTTGATCGCAATGGTGACGGGCAGTTGTCGCGGGGGGAGGTGTCCGAGTCGTTTTCGATTTTTGGTTTTGAAAAGCTTGATGCGAATGACGATGCACTTATTTCCAGGGAAGAAGCAATCGCTGGTGCTGCGGCAACACAAAAAAATAACAGGTCAGAAAAATAAGCGGGCAGAAAAATATTAAACAAGTAGAAGTCCTTCATTGAAATTCAATAGCATGGACCGATTCGTATCTCCAGCAAAGATGTTTTTATTCTTGTTCTGTCATTGAGCCACGTGTCACGCCCGTGAATGTCGAGTCTTACGCCTATTTCTTTATTCGGCGACGCAAAACGGTATTGTCAGGCATCGGTTTGCTGACGTTATTGGCTGTTCTGGGGTATCGTTTGCCAGAGCCAGTGGGTGACGAGTATCAAGATTCGAGTCCCGATATCGAAGAATCGTTACACGAAGAGTTATCTGAGCAATTTGATTTAAGCCAACCGGATTGTTTTCTTGTTATCGACACCAAGAAATTGTTTTCAGCGCCGGGATTGGCGGCAATACGATCCCTGGTGCGCGCGGTCAGGAGGTTAGAATTTGTCGATGAGGTGTTTTGGATCGATGATCTGCCTGTTCTGAATGTGTTTGGGCTTGGAGAACCCTTGTTGCCCGAAGAAGAGGCGAGCGAGGAAGTGTTTCGTAAGTCGTGGGATAGGACCATGACCCACCCGCTGGTGAATGGCCAGTTCCTGTCACCGTGTGGTGACACGCTTTTGCTGCCTATTTCGCTGGACTGGTACCAGGTGCCTGCTAACGACCAATACTGCGATCGGTTACTGGATGTAGCGCGTCGCGCGGCAAGCCGTTTTCCATCCGCTGGCATCCACGTGCAGTTGACCGGACGCGTACCCCTTTGGATTGCTCAACGGCAGGCGTTTGTCAGCAATCATCGCAAGTTCCAAATCATTGGTTATGTTCTGGTGTTTTTTTTGGCAGCTTTCCTGTTTCGAGGCGTGGCAGCGGTTGTCATCGTGGGAGGTACCCCCGCTGTGGCGATGTTCTGGACCAATGGAATGTTGAAGTTACTGATGATTAAGAGCAATCATCTGACCGAGGTGGTGTTGCCAGTGTTGATCACCATGGTCGGCTTGGCCGATGGTGTCCATCTCCTGATGTCGATTCGACGAAGCCGGGCCCAGGGGGCGGGACCTGTCGATGCGGTGGCATGGGCGGTTCGCCATGTCGGTGTTGCCTGTGCGCTTACCTCGTTGACAACAGCAATAGGTTTTGCTTCGTTATTGGTTGCCAAGTCCGAGTTAATACAGGATTTTGGTGTTGCCTGCAGTGTGGGGGTGGTGATTACTTTCTTTGCGATTATCCTCTTGATGCCACTGGCATGTGGAACGCCGTGGGGGCAACGTGCACACCAGCAGTTTCACCACGACCCGGTTGGTCAGCGTTTGACACGGTATGTTGGTGTGATCGATTACGTGCTCGATCATGCTCCTCGTTTTGCAACGATCGGCGTGGTGGTGACGCTGAGTTTGGCAGCGATTGCGTGTACGTTGCAACCAGATGCCCGGACGACGAACGCCTTGCCTCGTAACAGCGAAGCGGTTCAAGCCATAGCACATTGTAACCGAGTTTTTGGCGGTATCGATCGGGTACGAATTGCCATCCAATGGCCGGTAACGATGCGTTCAGATGATGCTGCGATTCTTCGAGTTGTTCAAAGGATTGAGCAGCTTTTTGAAACGGAGGACCTGATAAGCCACCCACTATCGATTCGCAACTTGTTGGCGTCTTTGTCCAATGATGCGAGCGATCTGGCTGATCGCATGTCCCTGTTGACACTTTTACCAGAGGATCTATTAGATGCGTTCCATAGGGAAGACGTGCGCCGTACGCTGGTCGTTGCACGTGTTCAGGATTTGGGAATTGCTACCTATGCACCGGTATTCGAACGTATCAAGAAGCGGCTCATCGATCTTGAGTACGAGTTCGCCGGATTTCAAATTCGTTTGACAGGTGCTCCGGTGTTGATAGGTCGTGATTTAACCCGGATCGTCCATGACTTAGTGGCGAGCCTGGGGACTGCTTCGGTGGTGATTCTGATCGTGATGTCTTGTGTCTACCGGTCGTTGAGAATCGGTTTGATCACGGTTGTGCCTAATATGTTTCCACTTGTGTTGACCGGTGCCTGGCTTGCCTTGACAGGACAGACGTTGACGGTTGTCAGTGTTTGTGCCTTTACAATTTGTATTGGAATTGCGGTGGACGACACCATTCATTTTCTGTCACGGTTTCTGCAGGAGCTTGCGGTTGATGATCAGGTGCGGCCGGCGATGCGCCGCACTTTTGCAGGTGTGGGGCCGTCGCTGATCATGACGACGATGATTTTGGTTACTGGATTCGCGACGGTTTTGATCAGTCCATTGCCGACGCATAGGATGTTTGCGTCGATGGCCTGCTGGACGATCCTGGCAGCCCTGATTGGAGACCTTGTTTTTCTACCGGCATTGTTGCTATGCTTCGTGCGCCGTCAAAAAGAAACTAATTTGTCCGCATCGCAGGATAATTAAGCAGGGAAGGGGTTTAACGGAACCGTTATGTTGTTGGGTTCGATTCAAATGTTAATACTACTGCTAAATCAATCAGGCTGGTAGCAGAGCGTGCTACAGATTTCATCATGTCGAACAACCCGTCGGAAAACCACCGTCAGCAGATTGGCAACTTGCTGCACGATACGGTATCTCAGCAACTTACGGCCATGCGGATGTTGCTTGAGAAGCTGAAGTGTCGGTCTGAAAAATTAGCGGCTAAGGATTTGGAGACCGTGGAGCAATTAGAGGGGTTGGCAGTAACCGCTATGGACCAACTGTCTCGCATCATGGAAGGTTTGAACCCGGTGCCGATGGATGACCAGGGTTTACCAGGTGCGCTTGAACAAATGGGCGCCCAGACAATCCGGGCTTATGACGTGAGTTGTTCAGTTGATGTCGCGGATAATGTGGAAATTCAAGATGATTTCACCGCGGGCCAGTTGTTTCTGATTGCCCGAGAGGCGGTTCATAATGCCATCAAGCATGCGCAGCCAAAAGCGATTGAGGTGTGTCTGTCACAACAAGCATCAAGGATTGTGCTCACGGTTCGGGATGATGGCTGTGGAACGTCAGCCGACACAAAGTCATCCAAGGGTGCTGGCTTGCACATCATGCAGCATCGAGCGTTGGCAATTGGTGGTTTGCTGGACATTCGTTCTACTCCAGGACAAGGTACGGAAGTACGGTGTGAACTGACCTGAGAGATAGCGGATCTTTTGTCAAGTTACTGCACCGACCGGATTCGGGACGATTGGTTATTCTTCGAATCTAACAATCGTTAACAGTATGATCTTGGTTGTTTCTTCAACACGGTTGGTTAGCAATTGAAACGGTATCGAGATGTGACCGGGTTGGAGAAGAAGCCGCCAGCCAAATTGGTTCATGGTCAGAGAGATGAGACATGTGGTGGTGCCGATGGCTTGATATTCATCGCAGGCCATTGGCGCTGTTGATCAGAGGCAAATTTGAAAGCTTAAGATCAAGAATTTGAAGGGATTGGATTTTCCCTACCTGAGGTCGCATTTTCTCGAGGGGAAAATGCCATTTGGCCTGCTCTGGAAGCACCAACAACGAAACCTTGCCTGATAACCGGGACGGTGAGAAAAAGGGAATTCCGAGAGGGTTATTCCATCAATATGGATTACACATGTTGATTTCTCGTGAATTCCAATGTCGTTGGCCTTGTTTCACGACGGAGGTTGTGGATGGCGGTGCGACGGGGTATGTTGAAGGTTTTCCATGGAGTATTAGGCCGTGACCAGCGATCATTCCGCTTCTGGGAGCTCTGTGGCTACCGCTGGACAGATCCAGCAGTGGTTTGTCGACTATCTTAGCAGGGAACTCACCATTTCGTCTGACGAGATCGATGTGACAGTGCCATTCGAGAACTTTGCACTCGATTCGGCGACTGCCATCGGCATGACAGGCGATCTGGAGCAGTGGCTCGGCAAGACCGTTGACCCGACGCTGGTTTACGA
>Ga0310124_10002790_pt1 | contig 11912 bp, 9 predicted proteins | sample CB11b_AW_Bot5_MG_FD_203507 | JGI IMG/M metagenome (GOLD analysis project Ga0310124, IMG submission 203507) | Marine microbial communities from Western Arctic Ocean, Canada - CB11b_AW_Bot5 | ecosystem: Environmental > Aquatic > Marine > Oceanic | place: Canada: Western Arctic Ocean | collected...
ACCCGCAATGGGCGGATCTGCAGATCCGGATCGTCTCGCGCGACAAGGACCTTGAACAACTGCTGAGTGACCGCGTCTGCATGTTCGACATCCACAAGGACGAGACGGTGGACGTCGAGACGCTCAAGCAGACGAAGGGCATCAGGCCCGATCAGGTCGTCGACGTGCTGGCTCTGATGGGCGACAAGGTCGACAACATTCCCGGTGTGGACGGCATCGGGCCCAAGACGGCCGGCAAACTGGTGGAGGAATTCGGTTCGGTCGACGACATTCTGGCCAACGTCGACCGGATCAAGGGAAAGCGCAGGCAGAACATCGAGGCCGCCGCCGGGCGTCTGCCTCTGAATCTGAGCCTAGTGACGCTGAAACGCGACGTGGCGTTCGACTTTTGCGTCGAGGACGCACGCTGTAACGCGATCGATGCCGCGGGGCTGGCCAGGCTCTTCGAGACGTTGGGATTTCGGCGCTACCCTCAGGCCGTCAGGCGCCTCAGCGACGGTGAAGCGTCGACCTCTGCGGATGTTGTGAACGAAAATACAGAAACTGGTGGTGTCGAGGCCATCGGCGAATCGCTGTTCAAAGACGCCGTCGCCGAAAGCGGCGACGAGACGGCCGCGGCTCCGGGGGTGGGAGCGGAGTCTGCGTCGGACGGCACGTATCGCGCAATCATGACATCGCAAGAGCTGGATGAATTGATTCGGCAGTTGAACGATGCGCCGATCATCAGCGTGGACACGGAAACGATCGGCCTGGGCCGGCGGGCTGCGATCTGCGGCCTGTCGTTCGCCTGGCAGGCGGGCGAAGGGGTGTATGTTCCGATTGTCTCGCCGGACCAGGCGAGCCATCTGGATCGTGCGACGGTCCTGGAGCGGCTGCGGCCGGTACTGGAGAACCCGGATCGGCCCAAGTGCGGCCATAATCTCAAATACGACGCCCTGGTCCTGCGCCACGCAGGCATTGCGCTGCGCGGTATCGCTTTCGACTCGATGATCGCCAGCCAGCTGCTGGGCAACTCGGGGCACAACCTCGAGCACCTGGCGCTGTCCGAATTGAACTACGCGATGATCCCGATCAGCCGCCTGATCGGTCCGCGCGACGCCAAACAGGCGACGATGGACACCATCGCGATCGAGCAGGTCGTCCCCTACGCGGCCGAGGACGCGGACATCGCCTTGCGGCTGCGCGAAAAGTTTCGTCCGAGGCTCGTCGAACAGCAAATGGAGTCTCTGGCCGAGGTCGAGATGCCCCTGGTCGAGGTGCTCGCCGACATGGAGTGCAACGGCATCACGGTCGACGCCGATGAGCTTCTGCGACAAAAGAAGGATCTGACCGGACGGATCGACGAACGGCGCGATCTGATCTACGAAGCGGCCGGCGGTGAATTCAACCTCGATTCCCCCAAGCAACTGGCTGACTTGCTCTTCAACAAGCTGGGTCTGCCCGTCGGCAAGCGCAAGAAGACCGGCCCCTCAACCGACGTGGAGGTTCTTGAGCGTCTCGCGGCCCGCGAGGATCTGCCTCTGGAAAAGACAGTCGTGCCGCGACTCATCCTGGAGTACAGGCAGTTCGCCAAGCTGGTCAACACGTACCTCGATAACCTGCGAAACAGCATTTACCAGTCCGACGGCCGCATACACGCCTCGTTCGTGCAGCTCGGCGCCGCGACGGGCCGGCTCTCTTCGGGTGGGCCGAATCTTCAGAACATCCCCGTGCGGACGGACGTCGGCCGCCAGATCCGAAAGGCGTTCATTGCCGAAGCGGGACACCTGCTCATCTGCGCCGACTATTCACAGATCGAGCTGCGCATTTTGGCGCACCTCTCGCAGGATCCGGCGCTGATCGAGGCGTTCGAACAGGATGTGGACATCCATACCGTGGTCGCCGCGCAGGTGTTCGGCGTCGAGGCGCAAGATGTGACAGCCGAGCAACGGGCACACGCCAAGGTCGTCAACTTCGGCATCATCTATGGCGTGACGGCCTACGGCCTCTCGCGACGCATCGAGGGTCTCGGTCGCAACGAAGCTCAGGAACTGATCGACGATTACCGCCGGCGGTTCGCCGGCATCAACGATTTCCTGGGCCAGTGCGTTCAACAGGCACAGGACACGGGCTATGTCACGACCATGCTGGGCCGACGCCGGCGCATCGAACAGATCGGTTCCCGCGCCGCGCCACGGCAGGCCCTGGGCGAGCGGCTCGCGATCAACACGGTTGTTCAGGGCAGTGCCACCGGCGACTTGATCAAGACCGCGATGGTCAACCTTTACAGACGCATCCACCGCGACGGCCTGCCGCTGAAAATCCTTGTGCAGATCCACGACGAGCTGCTCCTGGAAGCGCCAGCGGACGTCGCCGAAGAGCAGGCCGGCATTGTGAAGGAAGAAATGGAATGCGCCATGAAGTTGCGCGTTCCCCTCAAGGTGGATATCGGGATCGGAAAGGACTGGTTTTCGGCGAAATGAGTGGGAAAAGCGACGGAGCGACGAAGGGTGGTGGCACGACGATTTCAGCGCGGTCTGGTGAGACTGGACTCAGAATTCGATCTGCGAAGCTGGGATTGAGCCGCTTTTCGTCACCTTGCCGCATTTTTCGGCTATCGATCCCCCTTCGTCGCTCCGTCGCTCCGTCGCTCTTCCGCTACTTCACTTCGTCCGCGACGTTCCTTCCTTAACCAACTTCTGCAAGAATCCTCTGCGTCAACTCCCAGAAATGTGTTTCGCGAAACGCCGTCGCGGCGCCCGGTAGACTCCCGTGTCTCTGCGTGTGGTGATTCCAATGTGACTGGGCGTCGACGAGGTGGCGGCGACACCGTGCGGCGGTTCTGGCGTCGGGAAGGTTGCGGTGCTGTCGGTAGGCGACCAGGCCTGCGATCAGGTGATAGAGCGCCCGCAGCAGCGGTTCACAGTAGACCATACTGTGCACCAGCGGTTCGAGGATGCGGCGGTTTTCTTTGCAGATTAGCCGCTGGAGCATGACGCTGTCGGCGGCGATGCGCTCCACCGCCTCGCGCTTTTCAGCGATCACTTGTTCGATGACCGAATCGGGAAGAGGCTCGATCATCCGCCACGCTGCCTGGGCATCGACCAGGTCGTCCTGGATCCAGTCCGCTGGGGTGCCACGCGTTGCGTCGCGTGGTCGCGAAGGGCCCGATGTAAAACGCCTGGAGCACCGTGGTCGCGGAGTGTTCGAGAATGCGGTGCAGCGCTTCGGTCGCCCGCGGGTCGGTCAGACCCAGCCGCTGGCGGATCCAGTGCCGGGCCAGATCGGCCGGTTCGGCGTCGGGCTTCCGGGCCATGAGCGGCACGGCGCAGACGTTGGCATCGATCCAGGATTCGTCTTTCACGAAGGGCCCGCCCCAGCCGCCGCCGCGTACCCAGCTCCAGAGCCCGACGAGATTGACGCGGCCCGCGACGCTCGCGAGGCCCGCGCCGCTTTCGGCCATTTCGGGCGGACCGTTGCGCCACATGGGAACCTGCCAGTTCGGGATCGCGCCCTTGCCTTCAAATTCGCGCTGGCACTCCAGTTCGTAAATGATCGGTCGACCGCAAGTCGCCAGGCTGGCGGGATTTCACTTCTGGTAGCGTCAGAAGTCGGCCTGGGTGAACTTGAACGACAGAACAAGCCTGTCGTCGTCGGCTCCACCGGGCAGTCGCGGATGCACGCGGCCGAACAGCTCCGCGGAATCGTGCATGCCGCCGGGGTTCACGTTCCAGGCGCGGACGATCAGCCGTTTCCCAAGCCGCTCGACAACGGACCGGTGGAAGGGTTCGACGATGCGCACGATCCGATCGGCACGACCCAGTAGGCTGCATCGCGGGCAATGGGGCTGGTAAATGTCATTGCCGACCAGATGAGGCAGGCGAGTCGTGTCGTTGTCGCCGATTCGCAGGACGATCCCATCGACGTCGGGCAACTGCCCGAGCAGGGACTCCAGGGCCTTGACCGAGCGCGCCAAGACGTCGTCACTGGCCGGACAGAGCGTCGCGGGCCGGTTCCTGCAGGTCAGGACATCGATGTGCTCTTCGACCAGTTCAGCCGGCAGGCACAGGACATCGTAGGCCAGGTAGACGTTCAGATCGGCGGCCCGGGCCTCGTCAATGCGCCGGCCTACCGTCTCGAAATGCTGCGCGACCCATCGCCGCACCTCGTCGGTGCCCACGCTGTCGGGCCGGTCGATGCCGGACAGCGCGGTCGTCTCGAAGAGCACCAGTCCGTTATAGCCCAACCGGCTCAGTTCGGCGGGGTCGCGGTAGCGCGTTTCGGCGATCGGCTCGCCGGGATTGTCGAGGATCGTGGCCAGGATGAGCACGCCGGGTTTTACTCAAAACGAATGTAGGGGGCAACGTAACGTCGTCACTCGAAAATCACAGAACCAGGCCGCAGTTTCTCGACATAGAGAGTGACGTGTCGATGGATTAGTCGGACCCCATGGCATCATCCTCCGCGATCATCACGGACGTCGCGATACTGCTCTCGGCGGCCCTGCTCCTTGGGACGCTGGCCGAGCGGCTGCGTCAAAGTGCCATGCTGGGATATCTCCTGGCCGGAACCCTCGTGGGGCCGAACGTGCTCGGTTGGGTAGGGTCCGGCGAAGAAGTCGCGGTATTTGCCGACCTGGGTGTGGCCCTTCTGCTGTTTACGATCGGATTGGAGTTTTCGGTGGGGCGTCTGCGCCGTCTGGGTGCCGTCGCGCTGGTCGGCGGCTCACTCCAGGTTGTCTTCACGCTGCTGATCACCGCGGCCGTGGCAATCTTCTTCGACCTGGGGCCGCGCGCTTCGCTGGCCATGGGGGCGATCGTTGCGCTGTCCAGCACCGCGTGCGTCTTGCGGCTGCTGGTCGATCGGGCCGCGATGGACAGCCTATACGGGCGCAACGCGCTGGGTGTTCTGCTGCTGCAGGATGCGGCCGTGATCCCGTTGGTCCTTCTGATGTCAGCGCTCAGCGGCGAAGGGACGTTGGCCGCGGCCGGGTGGCAGCTGCTGCGCACCGCGGCGATGGCGGCGGGCCTGATCGCCGTGTTCTACGCGCTGTCCAACTACGTCGTTCCACGTTTGTTAAATATTCGTCAATGGGCGAAGAACCGAGAATTGCCGATCCTCCTGGCGATGGTCGTGGCACTCGGAGCCGTGGTCGCCGCGCTGGAGGTCGAGATCTCGCCTGCGATGGGCGCCTTCATCGCGGGTGTCCTGCTCGGTGGCTCCCCGTTCGCGGTGCAGATCCGCGCGGATGTCAGCTCGGTCCGAACGGTTCTGGTCACCGTATTCTTCGCATCCATCGGTCTGCTGGGAGATCCGAAGTGGATGTTGGAACACTGGATGCTGGTTGCCGGCACGGTCGCGGCAATTGTTGTCGGCAAGGTGCTGATTATTTCGTTCATCATGAGGGGGCTGCGCCTGACTCACGGCCTCGCGGTGGCGACGGGGTTGTGCCTGGCGCAGGTTGGGGAGTTTTCGTTCGTCCTGGCGGTGATCGCTCACGGCAGCCTCATCGACGATGAACTGTTCCACCTGGTCATCTCAGCCATGATCACCACGCTGTTCCTGACGCCGTTTCTGGTGGCGGCGGCGCCCCACGCGACGAACTGGATCGGGGCACTGCGCCACCGCCGTTCGGTGCCGGCGGCCGGTGGTGCCGCGGCGGCAGCGCTTGACCGTGAAACATCTTCGGGCAGCGAGATCGCTGAAGCGAATGAATCGCAGGCAAGGATCTTCATCATCGGATTCGGCCCCGCGGGCCAGGGCGTGGCACATGCGCTGCTGGCCCAGTACAGCGAACAGATCGTCGTCATGGAACTGAACCCGCGCAATATCGCGGTGGCCCAAGGCATCGGTCTGGCCGTGCAGCTTGGCGACGCTGCTCACCGTGAGGTGCTCGAACACGCACAGATCCACCATGCCGCGGTGATTGTCATCACCGTGCCGGATCCGAATGCCTGTCGCACGATGATCCATCACTGCAAATACCTTGCTCCGAGCGCGGTGATCATCGCCCGGGCGCGATATCACGTCCTGCGCTGGGAACTTCAGCTTGCCGGAGCCATCGAGGTCGTCGACGAAGAAGAACACGTGGGGCTGCGGCTTGCGGCGGAAGCACGTAAGCATCTGCGCGCGGACGCCGAAAGATGATTTCGCCACAGAGGTCACAGAGGGGAAAGAGAAGAGTCTGAAAGAAAAGAGTGGTCCGATCGTGATCAGAAGGTCCAGGATTTCCGATCCGATCACTCCCCCTCTGAATCCTCTGTGTCCTCTGTGGCCAAATCTTCCCCGCTACGCGTATCCCAGCTGCGACAGGTCCTCCTCGTCGAGGCCGAAGTGATGTCCGATTTCGTGCAGAAGCGTCGTGCGCATCTGCCGGTTGCGCGACTCGTGGCGATGGCGGGCGACGCGCTCGATAGGGCCGCGGAACAGCATCATCCGGTCCGGCAGTCTGGTGCTGTCCTGCACGCTTCGCTGCGTGAGCGGCACGCCCGAATGCAGGCCGCACAGTTCCGTCGTTCTTCTGTCGACGCCGAGTTCATCCGCCAGTTCCTGCGAAGGCTCGTCCTCCACGATCAGGGGAACCTTCTCCAGAAGTGCCCGAAGATTCTCAGGCAATTCGGCGATCACCTGATCGAGCGCTTCATCGAAATTGTTTCGTCTTGCGTCGCCAAGCATAGTCGTCCAGCGAGCCGCGGCAGGGACATTCGTCGCTGCAGTCAAGAGTCAAAGTGTAAGAGTCAAAAGTCCGCAATCATTTAATCGGCTCCCTCCCGACCCGCCGCGGCGGGTCTCCGCTTCGCTACGACTTGCGGCTCTCATCACCTGCGAGTGACATCTCGCCGCGGCGCAGTCACGAATACGGTGTCGCAGGCGGTTCTGCTTTCAGCTTCAGTGCGCCTTGCAATTCCGTGATCGAGGTGCATCCGTGCTCGGTCATATAACGGCACAGGCCGTCGAGAATCTGAAGTGGTGTGGCGGGGTCGATGAACAGGGCCGTGCCCACGGCCAGGCCGCTTGCTCCGGCGAGGAGGAACTCGACGGCGTCCTGCCAGTATTGCATTCCGCCCATGCCGATGATCGGGACACCGGCGTCGCGGGCGACTGAACGGTAGACGCGGTGCACCAGGTGGACCGCCAGCGGCTTGATCGCCGGTCCCGACAGGCCGCCGGTGCCGTTGGCGATGCGCGGCTCCCACGTCTGGATGTCCACTGCCATGGCGGTGTAGGTGTTGATCATGCTCAGAATGTTCGCGCCGGCTTCCACGGCCGCGGCCGCCGTGAGCGTGATGTCGCCGACGTTTGGTGAAAGCTTGACGATCAGGCGGCACGGGGCTCGCATGGCACGGCGCACCTCCCTGACCACCTTGCCGAGCAGTTCGGGGTCCGTGCCGAACACCAGTCCGTCGGCGACGTTCGGGCACGACACGTTCAACTCGATCGCGTCGACGTCCTCGTCCGAGGCAATCGTGGCCGCCGTGCTGACGTAGTCGTCGATGCTGTGACCCACGACGTTCACGATGATCCGCGGTCCCGACCGGCGAAGCTCGCGAAGCGGCGGCAATTTTTCGGCCAGGAACCGCTTGAGACCTACGTTGGCCAGGCCGATCGCGTTGAGCATGCCGGCCCGGGTCTCCACGATGCGCGGCGTCGGGTTGCCCGGCCGCTCCTCGGCGGAGATGCTCTTGGTCACGAACGCCCCCAGTCGCGACAGGTCAGCGAGGTCTGCGTACTCGAAACCGTAGCCGCAAGTGCCCGACGCGGTCATCATGGGATTGGCCAGGACCAGTCCCGCCAGATCGACGGCGACATCCGGTCCCGGATCCTTGTCGTCCGTCGAGATGGCTTTGGGCGCGGGTTTACCGCTCATGGGCTGGATCCGGCTCGATCGGTGGATTCTAACCCCAGAATAAGTGACCTTCGGTCACTTATGAAATCAGCCTGCTGCGGGATCGAGCGATACGGCCGGTCTGCGTACCGTCTTTCCGGCCCATCGCCGGCGTGGGTAGCGCGTGCCCGGTGTTCGTACGGCGGCTCGCGGTCGTCACCTGAAACGATGCCCGATCATGACAGTCACCAACCGTCGAAATCGTCAGAGCAACTGATGATTTCATGACGGCAACTCGCCGTTTCTTAAGCGACCGCGCCCGCGGTCGCTTAAGCTGGCATTAGAGCGGTTTCGCCCATAACGTAGCGTCCTGAGCTGCCTGCAGCAGCGTCTGACTTTGTTCCGCCAGTACTGGCGGACATCGACGACCCGCAGCGGGGTCGCCTGCTCCCGCCTTCGCGAAGCCCGCTTCGGCGGGCGAAGGAAGGTCGCCGTCCGCGCTGCGCCAGTACTGGCGGACTTCGCCGACGCCCAAAACGCTACGTCAGGGGTGAAAACGCTCTAGACTTCAGTCATGGAAGCACCCCTGCATCTGTTCGATCTGGATTTGGCTGAGCTGCGCGACTTGATCGTGCAGTGGCAATTGCCGCACTATCGCGCCGACCAGCTGATGTCCTGGGTCTATCAGAGGGGTGTGTGCGATCTCGCCGACATGACCGACATATCGAAAGGCGACCGTCAACGTCTGGGCGAGCGCCTGAGCCTGGCATCGGGGCGTGTCGAAACCTGCGAGGTGGCAAGCGACGGCGTGCGCAAGTTGCTTTTGTCGTGGCCCGGCTTCGGCGACCGATCCGACGATCGTGCCGAGTGCGTCATGATCCCCTCTGAGGACCAGAACCGAAACACGGCCTGCATCTCCAGCCAGGTGGGTTGCGCCGTCGGATGTCGCTTCTGTGCGTCGGGCATCGGGGGCCTCGACGGCAACCTGCGATCCGGAAAAATAGTCGAACAGGTCTGGCAACTGGCCCACCTCGAGTCGGTCGAGCGCGTCACGAACGTGGTCTTTATGGGCATGGGCGAACCGTTGGCCAATTTCGACCAGGTCGTTCGAGCCGTTCGTATCCTGAATGCCCCGTGGGGGATGGGGATCTCCGCGCGGCGCATGACGATCAGCACGGTGGGGCTGCCGGCGCAGATCCGGCGACTGGCCGACGAGCAGCTCTCCGTGACGCTGGCGATCAGTCTCCACGCTCCAAACGACCAGGTGCGGAGGCAACTGATCCCATGGGCGCAGTACGTGACCATCGACGCCCTGCTCGAGGCGGGGCGCTATTATTTCGACAAGACGGGACGTGAGGTGACGCTGGAATACATCCTTCTTCACCGAGTGAACGATCAGCCGGAGCACGCGCGCGAACTGGCCCGGATCGCCGGGCAACTGCGAAGCAACGTGAACCTCATTCGCTACAACGAAGTGAGCGGGTTGCCGTTCTCCCGCCCGGATTCGCGGGACGTCTACGCCTTCGAAGCCATCCTCCGCAAGGCCGGCGTCAACACTCACGTTCGCGCCAGTCGAGGGCGGGACATCACGGCGGCCTGCGGCCAGTTGCGCCACAATAGAGCCGAGACCTCTGCCATGAATGAAGCGTCACCAATGGAATCTTGACCGCCGATCGGCCGTGAATCAGAATGGTGGGCAATTCAAAGAAGGAGTGACACGATGGAAGCTAAATTCACGAACACGCGAGAAAGCCTCGACACCGCAAAGCAGCCGGACATCAACTGGGCAACGCTATCGACGGCAGAGCGAATCAAGCACCTCGAGCTGGAGGGATACGTCGTCCTGCCCGATCTTCTGTCGTCGCAGCAGGTTGAGGCGATCAACAGCGAACTGTCCCGCGTGGCGACGGCCCGCGTCGACTACACCCCGTATCAGCGCGGCTGCAGAGACGTCGTGGCAACGGACAGTCCGACCGCGATCGGCGTGATCGCGCTGCCGGCCATGGTGGAATTTCTCAAGACACTGTTCGGCGACGAGCTGATCTGCACGTCGTGCGCCTACTCCCTGTCGCAGCCGGGCCATCCCGGCATCGCGATCCACACCGATTCCCAGCCGTACGGTTCGAAGATCTTCGGTGTCCAGGCCAGCTCACCCTGTCTGGGCCGCGTGCTCTATTACCTGGACGACCTGACGCCGCAGCGCTCGCCATTTAAGGTCATCCCGCGCTCACACCTGTCCATGCACGCCGACGCGATTCCGTACAAGCGCTACCTGCGGCACGACCAGGAGCTCATGGTCACGTGCAAGGCCGGATCCGCGGCGATCATCAACCAGAAAGTTTTCCACGGCAACTTTCCCAACTACAGCAACGAAGACCGGCGCATGCTCGCCATCGCCTACCGGCCCGCATGGGCCGGCCCCATCGGCGACGTGCCCGATCGCGATCCCGAACCGGTCGCGAAATTGCCGGCGCCCGTGCGCGAGTTGCTCGGAAGCCTGAACACACGCAACGTCGATTTCGACGTGCCGAATCGGCCTGATGATCTGGCGACGAGCGCTGCTGGACTCAACCCAGGGCGGTGGGAGGGGTAGGGGACGTAGTAGTCGCTAGGGGTGAACGGTAAGAATGCCGAATTAGGCCTGAGTTCACCGTATTGGCAAACCACGACAAGTGAACGTTAATCAACCAACAAAAGTAAGCGAAGGTAACGACGGTAAGAACCTAAGAATGAGGCAACTCCGGTGAAACGATCTATTCAACGATACCTGCGCAAACGCTTCTCGAAACGAGAAGCCTCTTGGGTCATGAGTTCGTGGAATCGTTTCCAACCGATCTTATAGCCGTATGACGTGTATGGTGGAAACCAAACAACCGATCCGTTGGAAACATTAAGGTTTCCGTACTTCTTGCCGTCGCGCTTTACTGTAAATACAGCATCTGCCCTATTCAGTTCGCGAGGTGGAATATCCACCTTCACTGTGTGCGTGGCCATTTGGTGTCTCCTTAGATAGATTTCGTATTGTAGATCTAGTATATTTCAAGACTTGAGTAAATCACATCGCTGCAACGCAACGCGCGGCAGTTGCGACCGAGAGGGGACAATCTGCTGAAACGGTGGGCATTTCTCGTCGCTTAGTCACATTTTCACCTTCACCGGTCGGTGGGTCAGAACGCTTTTCCGTTCGCATTCTGCGATCTTGATCGAGACCGCGGCGTCGGCCACCGTGACGATGGTCGGCGGCGTGCCGTTGCGGATGCAGTCGAGGAAATAGACCAGCTCGTGGTCGTACCCGGCGCCGGGCTCGATGTCGACGGCGCGTGGCGCGGCGCCCGGCTCGTAGAGCGTCAGCGGCTGTGCCGCGTCGTAGGCGAAGACGGCCGTGGCCCGTTCAAAATTCACCGTGTAGTGCATCGAGAAGCGGAATCCTTCGGCCAGAGCCCAGCTGCCCTCCGCGGTGACCACCGGAACGTCGTCATATTCATAGCGGGTCACGATGTGGTCGATCTCGCTGGTGATGGTGCTGTAACCGACGCTCGACACGCTGTTCGGGAGGCCGAACAGGTGGTAGATGAAGTCAACGTCGTGCACGTGCAGATCGAGCAGGGCGCCGCCGCACGCCTCGCCGTCGAGGTAGAAGGCCCCGCCGGGATGGCTCGAGACGCGTCGAAACGTCGCCGCCTTGACGGTGCCGTACGTGCGATCATCAACTGCCCGTTTCAACCAGGTCCAGCCCGGCCAGAAACGCATGCACATGCCCACCATCGTGTAAGTGGACGCGTTCGCGGCGGCGTCGACCAGCTTCGCCGCGTCACGGTACGTGCGACCGACGGGTTTCTCCAGCATGACGTGCTTGCCGGCGCGCAGTGCGGATCGCGCGAACGGCACGTGCAACGGTGTGGGCAGGCAGATGTCGACAAGCTCGATCTGCTTGTTGCGGATCAGCTTCCTGCCTTCGTCGTACCGTTTGACGTCGGCCCCGCGGATATCGAATCCGCCGGCCGACTGGCCTTCGATGTTGCCCTTGGCCAGGACTTCGCCGGAAAGCCGCCTTGGTTCCGCGTCGCTGATCGCGACGATCCGCACGTCGTCGCACCCCGTATAGTAA
>Ga0310124_10002791_pt1 | contig 11906 bp, 16 predicted proteins | sample CB11b_AW_Bot5_MG_FD_203507 | JGI IMG/M metagenome (GOLD analysis project Ga0310124, IMG submission 203507) | Marine microbial communities from Western Arctic Ocean, Canada - CB11b_AW_Bot5 | ecosystem: Environmental > Aquatic > Marine > Oceanic | place: Canada: Western Arctic Ocean | collected...
ACCAGCCACCCTAACAAGCGCCCTAGCGCCAGATTCCAGCTTCCGCGTCAAATACCTCAATGGAACAGAGAGAAGGCCACAGAGGCGAACACGGAAGCCCACAGAGAAGAGCCGGAACAAACAGACTGAGTAATCAGAATGCAGAGCACAGAGATACGGCATGCATCTGGTAACGACCAGAACCGAACCAACAGAGACACGCTACCAGCAACATACGCTCTACGCCCCACCTTACGGCTGCAAGTGAGAGGGTTAACCCATCACCTACTCAACCAGACATTCAACGTTAACCTGGTTACTGACTCACACACGTGCGCCGCCGCACATACGTTCACAGCATAAAACGCAGGGGATATGGGACCCATTGGGTACGAGAAGGGTTTTCCCTGGCTGCTGGTGGGCTCGAGGGGTTATACGTGGGGGTTATCCCTTGTAACGCAGCACTTAGAGGCACTTAGAGGCACTACAAGGTGCATAGACGCTCAACAGGGTTCTGAGGTTGCATGGAGCATGTAATGCTGGAAAGAGCAGGGATAACGCACAGTGAGGCGGTAGGGAGGCATCTGGAGTCTCTACCGTGATTCCCTGTGCTTATGCAGTAATCCCTGGTTATTCGTTGGTTTCTGTGGTTTGGGTGTGTTTATGGTGTTAATTGGTACTTCTTAGAGGTGAAAGAGGCGGGAAGCTGGTGTAGAAGGGGACCGATTGGTGGTGTGAGGGGTACGTTGGCGGCCTGTTTTGGTACAATGGCAACTACATTATCACTTGCATTACTATTACAGGGGATTGAGTTATGGGTGAGAAGCCTATGCGTAACTTGACGATTCGGGTGAATACTGATGCGTATTCTTTGTTTCAGTTGAGGGCGATGGACATGGGTTGCTCGTTGAGTCAGTGGGTGAGGCGGGCTTGTTTGTTGCAGTTGGACCCGAAGATGTTGAAGGAGCTGAGGGAGGTGCGGAAGGTTGGACGTCCGCGGACGGATGAGGAAGAGTTGGAGCGGATCTTGGGTGGTGATTCAGATAGGGGTCCCTCTTCAGAGGGGACCAGTTAGAGGGGTTGGGACTATTCCAATGGGTTAGTGGCATTTGGATCGGGTGTGAAGGCGTAGTTCTGGCCATCTGGTTCTTCCAGCGCAACAGTACCTAGTGTCCTTGGTTCTTCTCCGTCTGGCTGGAAGAGAATGGTTCCTTTCAGATGAAAGCCGTCGCCAAGTGCGCAATCGAGTGCTTCGAGGATTTTGGTGATGTTGCTGAGATCTGGTGCTGCGATTGGATAGGTCATTCTGGTTCCTTTTAGAGGTTAGGTTACTCTTTCGACGTATTCCGACAGAAGTTCCCTTTCGGCACTCAAGAGCCTTCCGTCTTTCTCTTGGTTGATCATTATGTCTGCATGCTTGATCAATCGTCGTTTCCCTGATTCCAGTATGTGCCTCGCTCGCTCGACGGATACTGCCATTAAGCGTCCACACTCCAATAGCGTCTTCCCTTCCATTCGCAGTTCAATGGCTCTCTTTTCTCTGGCGGTGAGGCTCCTCAGCAGTTTAGAGACGACGTTTTTGGTGATATGTTTCTGTTCTTGCAGTTCAGCTTCTTCGTTTGGCGCAGGGAGTGTCATCCGTTGCTCGTACCCACTGAGCAACCTCTGGAAGTTAATGTCCTTGGTTTGTTCGAAGGTAAGTGATTGGTTCTTGGCTCTGGCCTTGATCCACTCGACTAGTTCTCCGGGGAAACATTCGTGCATTGTGGCGCCGACAATCTCACAGAAGCGGCTATCGAGGTTGTCTTGCTTCTCATCTCCCCATGCGAGGCTGAAAGGGGTTCCTTTGAGGTTGATCCATTGTCCCAGCACTTGCGGTGGCACTCCGAGTTGGTAAGCGAGTTCGGACTGTGAACCGAGTGTCTTGGCAGCCTTCCAGAGCAAAGCGTGTTTGGCTTTGGAGACGAGAGTAATATCCACATCATCTCTCTTTTAGAGGGTTCTTTGTGCCGTTCTTTCGAGGCCAGACTCTTTCTGGCTTGGTTATTTCAGGGAGAGTCAGAGTTTCTGGGTTGCATGAGTGTCCGAAGGCTTTGATACATGCCAACGAGAGCTTCTTATGGACCTTCTTCAGCATGATCATTTCCTCAAGGCAGGATTTCTGGGTTGCCTTGAAGGTTGGATCAATGGGACCGGTGACTACAGGGAGGGTGGAGAGTCGGTGGAACTCCATGGCTATTGCACCGCGGAGGTCCACCAGGTCGTTTGCAGCAATCTCTATCTTCATTCTGGTTCCTCCAAGTGTAAAAACGCCTGACCGACAACGAGCCGGCCAGGCTGATCCGATTGTCCGCTGGGTAAAAGGACAATCTGTGAATGGAACCGGCAGGGATTTGCGCCCTGCATGAACTTAACTAGGAACTTAGTTCTGTCTTTACCTAGTATTTGACTGCGTTTACCTATTCCGCCACGGTTCCATGTGTACCCGCTTCACCCACGGGTACTGAGGAGCCAGGGATAGAGTCAGGCTCCAGGTTAAGGCTGGGTCAGCAGCCTCCAAGACTACGCTTCCGTGAAAGCTGCCTTATATAGTTGTATGGATCATCAGGACAGATTCTCTTGAGGCTGGGGGTCCACGGCGGCATCCAGAGCCTTCTCAAGCTCTCTGGCCTTTCTGAGCCACTGTGGGGACAGATCTTTGAAGTAGAACCTCTGCGCCTCTCTGGTCTCACGGACGAGTTGCTTGAGCTCCCCTAGTTCCTGCTTGAGGTGCTTGATCGTGGATATCAGATCCTCTCTTTTGACTCCTGTGGTTTCACTCATTGGTTCCTCCAGAAATCAGTGGCTTTGATCTTCACCATTCGGCCGTCCTCGTGGTGCCAAACAATCCCCTCGAAGCTGGACAGCCGAAAGTATTCCTTGATCTCGTCGAACGTCCGGGGGTTAGTCGTCAGAATCCATGCACCGTGAGAAATAAGGTGGTGCTCTGGCATATCCTCTGGATTTCCTTGAACCTTGGGACCACAGAGTTCATATGTGCCATTGCGAAATAGCTCTTTGGTCCTCAGGTCTATCCCCTCACGCCACGCTTCTCGGCTCCACTTGTCCTCCTTTGAGTCCGCAGAAACAGGGACCCACCCCTGTGTCTTGCCTGTTATGGGATCGGTGTCTGTGGCGGCAGTGAAAAGAGGTGGCCGATTCTTCCCTCGCTTCACCTCGTACCGCTTGTAGAGGACTCCGTCACGGACCATGCAGCATGTGCCATTCCATTTGCGGGTTGGTGTCCCCTCCCCAGCCAGAACCCACTCGGCGCCTGGAACGACCTCATTACTCACTAAGTGGTCTGTCTCGTAGTTCCTCCGAAAAAGGCTGATGATTTTATTCACTGGTTCCTCCTCATGTCAGTCGGATGTTTCTGGCTTTCACCGAATTGTTGTCACGGGTTATGTACCCCTTCTTCTTCAGAGCCTCAATGTGACAGACAGAGGCCGTGGGAGAGGACCAGCCAAAGTGCTCGCTTATCTCTCGGACAGTGGGAGAGGCACGCTCGAAGATCCGAGCCTTAATGAACTGGTACACCTCTTCCTGCTTGGATGTCAGCATCGGCAGAGATAATTCGACTCGGTCGTACACAACGTCCTCAGGGGCCATGTCGCCTTTTATCAGGTCGATATGCACGATGGAGAATTCCTTGCCTACTATGATCGATCGCTCACAGTCAGCGGATCGTCTGGAAACGTTTCCATCTCTATAAGTGATGACCAGAATCATCGGTCCTCCCCTCACTCGCCATCTTCGGCCTCACTTTCACCTAGGATCTTTCGGCTCCATTCCTCCTCGAGTTCCACGTCTCTACGGAACCTGTGCCTGCCGCCTGCATGCTCAATTTGCTCGTCGGTTAAGGGGATCATTGCGACGTTCGCCCCAACGGCGAACTTCTTTCCGCATCCTATGCACTCAAAGTAGTAGAAGAAGGTAGCGTCTACATGGGAGTGGTGTCCGCATGGGCAAAAAATGTCCATGCATACATCAGTCCCTTTCCACTGAATGGAACCGTAGGTCCCCTCAGGAACAGGATCCTGGGAGTACACGTCTTTATAAAAGGTGTCATAATTCTTCATTTGGGTTCCCCGCCTGCGTACAAGACATCACCCCTCCAAAGGTCTGGGTCTGTCCTCCTTAGCCTTACGGGAGCGACCATCCACAAACTCAGGATCAGCCTCCCAGCTAATCGAGAACGTGCCACCTAGCCGCTTGATCATCAGCAGAAGCTTCATGCCGCGAGGTACACTTTTGCCGTCATAGAAGGCCGCCAGAGAGTCCCACTCCATGCCTAAGCTGTGAGCAAACACGTAGTTACCGACCCCGACTTCCTGTTGTCGCTGGTAGATCTGGGTTGCTAGACTGAACCAGACTTCATCTTCCTCACGCTTCACTTGCTGCTTCTTAAGCTTCTTCAGTCGTGCTCGCTCAAGGTCATATTGTCGCTTGGCAACTTCTCGCTCTTCGTCCGTCTTGGCCATAACTACTCCAGAGTTGTCCCTCCCTCCGACCATATCGGTAGTATACCAGAATTAACGTGAGGTATCAATTGTGACTGATTCACGAGAGACCGAGAAAACCAAAGGCAGATCCAGACCGGACTTCCACAAAGCGAAGAACTTCATGCTCTTTTGCCAAGCATTCGAGCAGTTCATCAAGGACCTCAGGCGTCGTGGAAAGTGGATGGACTTCCAGATAGCGGCCAATGCGTGTGTCGATGGCGACGAGGTGGATATCCATGGCCTAAGAAGGATCATGGTGGACTTCGGCTATGACCCAGAGATCATTAACCGATGGCCAAAGACCAAGAGTTACCCGGAAGGTTGGCAGTTCAAAGAGCAATATGCCAACAACCCGGAAATGCCAGCCAGTCTCTCTTTCGTCTGGAATAACCTGCAGAACGTTCCCCCTGAGTACATCAACGACAAGATGGGAACTTACGAGAAGTACAAGAACCTTTTCCTGGTGCACCCCTGGGACGCTCCAGACTTCGGTAGCTTCAACATGCTCTGCGTCTGGGCCAAGAAGCAGTCGGAGTTCTACAGACTGATGACTCAGAGCATGATCTACTCGCCAGAGGCCATTGGTATCTTCAAGCCACAAAAGAGCGAGTATCACCAGTTGGCATCCCAGAGGGAGAGAGCCAAGAAGACCTCCGAGAAGGGTAAGAAGTCACAAGGCGAAATAGCCTCGATTGCTTTGGAAGGTGCTTCTGGTACCAGCACAGGAACATATGAACTGCTCGAAAGAGCAATCAATGAATCGGAGAAGGACCGTGCAAGAGTTGTTTCCAATAAGAAACGCCCAAGAGTGTCCACATTATTCGCAGATGCCAACCCACGCAAAAGGAAGAGGAACACACCGCCTAAAGATGATAGCAAGGGGTGATAAGAGTGAGATCGCCGCAGAGGAAGAATGGTTCAAATGCGCCGAGGATCCACTCTATTACGTCAATACCTACGGCTACACGTACGATCCGAGACTGGTGGAGAAGAACCGTTCGCCAGTCACACCCTTTGACACCTACACGGCATTCCAGGATCAGATGCTGATTGACGTCCTGTCTCACATCAGTACGGGTCAGGACATGATCATGCTCAAGAGCCGGGATATGGGAGTCTCCTGGATCTGCGTGCTGGCCATCGAATGGCTCTGGCACTTCTCACCAGAGCGACTCAGCTTTCTCATGGGTAGCTCCAAAGAGTCACTTGTGGACGACCCAGGTAATCCTAAGAGCCTCTTTTGCAAGTTGGACCAATTCCACGAATGGCAGCCGGCATGGCTGTTACCTGGCACCAGAGGCAATATCACCAAGGAACGGGGCAAAGACCCCAATAGAAGCTTCCTGAAGCTGGTCAACTCAGTCACCAAGAGTGTGATCAACGGCGAGTCGACCAATATCAACTTTGGCCGTGGTGACCGCCGCAACGCTATCTTCTTTGACGAGTTCGCCACAGTGGAGCATGGCGGCCGGATTGAGTCTGGTATTACGGCTACGACCAACTGCAAGATCATCAACAGCACCCCGATCGGCATGGGTAACCACTTTGCCAAACTCTGGCATGACGAGAAGCGGAGGATCACGAAGAAGAAGTATCACTGGACTCAGCATCCAGAGAAGAACCAGCAGATGTACAAGGCTCGGATGGTGGATGGCCGGATCAAGGTGGACATACTTTCGGATCCACCGCCACCCAAGAGCCATGAGTTCATTCCAGATGGGAAGCTGAGGAGTGTCTGGTACGACAACGAGTGTGAGCGGGATACACCCAGAGGGATCGCACAGGAACAGGACTGTGACTTTGCTGGCTCGGGAGGCCAATTCTTTGATCCCAAGGTAATCTCGGATTCAATGGCGAAAACCAAGCCGGCAGTGCTTTTGGGTGAATTCGTCTATCAGACACCAGTACCGTACTTCCAGAGCATTACCCGCGGCAGGCTGCAGCTATGGATCCCTCTGGATGAAAAGACCAATAAGCCGCCATCAGCGCCCTATGGAATCGGTGCGGACGTGTCGGCGGGTACCGGCGGCGACATGAGTTCAAATAGTGTTCTGTCCGTCATGGACTTGTTGACTGGCGTGCAGGTGGGAGAGTTTGCTACTCCAGATATGATGCCGGCCGAGTTTGCTGAATATGCGGAGGAACTTGGCGACTTCTTTGCGTATCACAAGCGGGTAGCGAAGATCATCTGGGAGCATCAGGGACCAGGTGGCCAGTTCGGTAAGGTTCTGATTGAGCATGGCTACAAGAACCTTTATGAGCGGGAACCACCCAGGAACCCCAATAAGAAGTTGGATATCTACCGAGAGAAGAAGCCAGGATTTCACACCTCCAGAGAGACCAAGAGGCAGGTTCTATCTGAGTTTCAAAGGGGATTATCAGAGGGTGTGATCACGGTCTACAGCACGGAGTGCATCACTGAGATGTGCGACTACATCATGCGAGACGGGAAGATCTACCACTCTGCAGCGGACAAGAAGGTAGCTGACCCATCGGGTGCTGGAGAGAACCATGGAGACAGAGTTATTGCCTCTGCGCTGGTTTCTTTACTTGCCATGGAGAGAACAAACGTAGACATTAAGCATGACAGGGTTGGTCGGAAGATCACAATGGGTAATCCGCCGCACGGCTCTCCCGCATGGTTACGCCAACAGGTGGCAGGCCATCACGACAAAGACTCTTGGTAAAGGATGAGGAAAATGCACAACTCGACGAAGAAGGACAATGCACCGAAGGTCGTTAAGGCCAAGTGCAAGTCTCTCCGCAAAGACGGTGGGACGACCAGTACATCCAAGGCACCCCCAAAACCCTCGATCGGAGGTGGTCAATCTATCGCTGGTGAGCTGAGAAACCCGAAGCACGGTTAGTCACACACAAGCTCAAAAGGTCCTCACATGAAGCGGTACAACCCCAACAACGTCTCTGAGCGAGCCAAGCTCCACAAGGCGATTGACCAGGCGAACTCGTCCCTGAAGGACTTCCGGTCCTCCAGGCTCAATCACTTAGAGATGTTCGTCGGTCACAATTACGGGAAGAACTACCGTAAGAAGGACTATCTGCCGCTGATGTACGAGGCCGTGACGATCTACTCCCGGCATCTGGCAGCCAGAAACCCGACATGTCTAATCGTCACTTCTCAGCAAAGATTGCGGGGAGTGGCGAAAGACATGCAGGCTGCTCTGAATCACCAGATGAAAGAGATCAACTTCGGTCTGACTCTGCAGCTGGTGGTACTAGAGGCAATGTTCTCAATGGGTGTGGCCAAGATGGGAGTCACCCCTGAAGAGCGACATGAGGTAAAGGGGTTCCTTCACGACGCCAATCAGACCTTTGTGGATCCAGTGTCTTTTGAGAACTTCTGGTACGACTCCAATGCAACGTCTCTGGAAGCCGCGGACTTCATTGGTGACAGCTATCAATTGCCAACGGACTACATCCAGAGATCGAGGATGTTCAACTCCAAGGCACGCCACATGGCTCAGGGGACCAGCAGAGATAACCACTTCCCAGCTGGCGCCCAGAGATCAGAGACACTATCGAAGAAGTCCCAGAACAGCGAACAGGCATTGAAGAAGCGGACCTGGTGCTACGACGTCTGGTTGCCTACGGACAACTTGTTCGTGACGCTACTCAAGGACCAGCCACAAGCACCTCCCTTGCGGGTCGTGGAGTGGGAAGGACCAGAGCGGGGACCGTATCACACATTGGGATTCACGGCGGTACCAGGCAACATCCAGCCACTTGCTCCGGCAGTACTGTGGAGTGATCTGCATACTCTCTCAAATCAGTTAATGCGAAAGCTGGCCAATCAGGCACGCCGACAGAAGACGATCACTCTGACCAATGAAGAGCAGGATGCCACAGGGATCAATACGACCGATGACGGCAATGCGGTCTCCGTGGAGCGATTCGACAGTGTCATGGAGCGGGTGTTTGGTGGCGTCAATGAGAACAACCTGAGCTTCCTCTCAGGAGTCCGTGAGCTATTCTCCAGAACGGCCGGCAACCTGGACATACTTGGCGGCTACGGGGCCGAGAGTGAGACCTTGGGTCAGGACAGGCTCTTGAACGCCAATGCTAACGAGCGGGTACGGGACATGCAGGATCAGGTGGTCTTGTTCATTCAGCGGGTCATCGAGGAGATGGCTTGGTGGTTATGGGACGATCCTTTGGCGAACATCCCGATCACCAGAAGTGTTGGTGGTGAAGAGATCCAGGACACTTGGACGCCTACCTCGAGGGAAGGTGACTTCTTCAGCTACAACTTCTCGGTGGAGCCACACTCTCTGCGTACGATGAGTCCCCAGGAACGTCTGATCCAGTTGAAGGGAACGATGAGTAACTTCATCATGCCGATGATGGAGCCATTGATGGCACAGGGATATGGGATCAACGCACAAGAGTTCGTGGATACGGTATCGGACTATTCGGGACTACCGGAACTGAAGAAGATCATAGCGCCTCTGGACGGTGAACCCAGAGAGCGACCAACGGCCAAACCGTCAGGGGACCATGTTTACACGAGAGCGGACTCCGGGGGGAGTCCTGCACCACAGCAGGACCCAGCGACCCAGGCATTCGCCAACGTCAAAAGCAACGTCCAACAGCCATAAATCCCTCTACACTTGTCGAAACCCTTGTAAACGGTTACAAATTTTAAGTGCTAGAGCGACATGGACTTGCGGACCAACTTTACCTATCTTAACGCTCCAAATGAGGACCATATCTAATGCCAAGCCGCAAATACGTGTGGATTGACGGGGAAGAGGTGGAGATCACAGCGGGGGTCAAGTTGACCCCTAAGCAGAAGGCGTGGTGCAAGGTCCGGCAGATCAAGCTTCCTGGCGTACAGGGTATTCGCTTGCGTTCTACATGGCCAATGACCTGTGACTCATCGGGTTGTAATCCCATCCAGAGGCAGCAGTTCATGGAGCATTCGGAGAAGATCGGTGTACCTACTGAGTTCAACGAGCTCGGTCAGGCGGTGTATACGGACGCTGCTCACCGCAGGCGGTATTGTGAGGAGACCAAGTTCTACGACCGCAACGCTGGCTACAGTGACCCCCAGAAACACAATAGGGACATACATCCTGATGCTTAAAGAGGACCAGCACGCATGAAAATGAACTTGAGCATGCAAGGGGTACGGAACCCATCGGGGTACATGCTGCGGTTCCGCAGAAACCGTGACCTCTACTTCATGCAGGTGCAAAAGAGCTACTTTGAGAATGTGCTAGAGAACGGTCCTGAGTTTTTGAGGAAGAAGATCAAGATCTGGAAGACGGGTCCAGCATACAAAATCAAGGACCGTCGTAACGTTTACAAGATATGGAAAGCACAGTGCAAGGGCTTCCATGAGGTCGATACCCTCTTGGGTTTGATCTACAAAGAATACAACAGCCACCAGTACGCATTGGTATTCGAAAAGGCCATTCCCGAGTTGAGGCTGACATGGCACGATGACGGTGCAACCTTAGTTGTTAAATCTGCGAACAAACCAGCGCAGATTGTTTTTAAGATCGTAAGTCACTAGAATTCGGAGGATCACCATGCCTGAGGAAACCACAGACCAAGTCGTGGAAGACCAGGTTGCAGAAGAGACTCTTGTGGAAGAGCCTCTACAAGCGGACGATATCCACTCGTCCACGCCAAGTGAGACAGAGTCCACTGGCAAAGTTGATGATGCTGGGTTGCTGGACTATGCAACCCAGAGCGGTCTGACTGAAGCAGACCTGCAACGGTTCAATATTACGGACCAAGCAGGCCTGGATCAGTACGACAACACTGTCATGCAGCAGATGTTGCACCAGCAACAAACGCAGCAACAGCCTCAACAACAGCAGCAACAGCAGGCACCCCCACGGCAACAGCAGCAGTGGGAGTACCAGCCATTCGAGCAGACTCTGAGCACTGACGAGTACGGGGAAGAGATCCCTGGCCACCTAACGGCACAGGAACAGCACTTCCAACAGCAACTCTACAGTCTCGACGATCATTACCAGCAGAACATTGTAGGACCTCTACAGCAGCAGTTGGAGCAGATCGGGAGCTACTTGAATAACCAGTATGAGCAGCAGCAATTCGCTGCTCAAAACGAGGCTCTAGACAAGTTCGATGCAGCCTTGGATGCACTTGGCGAGGAATACCATGGCCTGATAGGCAGTGGTTCCACGCAGAATCTGCAAGCAGGACCGTATCGAACCAACCGTGAACTGTTAATGCCAGCCTATTCAACGGCGATCGAGGGACTTGGCACCGGCCGAGCCGTCACGCCAGAGAGAGCAGCGCGACTTGCACTGGGGGTGGTATTCCCTGAAGCACAACAACAACTCGCTACCCAGCAGGTTACCAAGAGCGTCCGCAGACGCCAGGGTCAGGCCATAAACCGGCCACACAAGCAAAGCGACTCAACGGCAACTCGCACTGAGAAGGCCGAGCGAACAGTCGATGCGATCCTGAAAGAAGTGAACGCTCGAGACGACGAATGAAGTCGAATCGGCTTGTTGGGTCAACCATAAGGATGGACCGACATGGCCGTATTAGAAGCCAAGGATATTATTGATATCCTCAACGGCGCCCAAGCCGAACTAGGCCGAGGTAGCTTCGAGGACATTTCCCAGGAAACCCAACGCTTGGAAGTCTTTTCCAAGTGGTTCAAGAAAGACATGGTCAAGTTTGCCTCTGGTAATCAGATCCAGAGGAACTTGCTCAACAACCAGGACGACGAAGCGGGATTCGTTGGAATCCTTGATCCTGACAGCGCCAACATTCCCAACGTGTTAGCACAACTCCAGGTCCCATGGCGGCATTACCGCACCAAGTGGGCAATGGAGTACAGGACCGACATGTTGATGAACTCAGGTGCTGCCGAGATCGTTGACACGGTGAAACTGCACCGTACCAGCGCTTTGTTGAACCTGGCGAAGGTCCTTGAAACCAAAGCCTGGTCCGCACCCTCTGCCACCAACAAGACGGATCCTTACGGGGTTCCTTACTGGATCGTTCGTGATACCGTGACCGGTTTCAATGGTGGATACCCCGCTGGTCATACGAGCATTGGTGGTATTGATACGGACACCAGTCCCAACTTCAAGAACTACACGGCTCAGTACGTGAACCTCACCAAGGAAGACGCCATCACCAAGATGCGTGTTGCTCACCGTGAGATTCAGTTCATGAGTCCGATCGACATTCCCACGTACCGAAGTAACGTGGGCAACCCTTACCGCGTGTACGTCAACCAGGACTCGATCACAGAGATCGAGAGCACTGGTGAAGGTCAGAACGAGAATCTCGGCCGGGACATTGCTCCCTACGATGGCGAGAACATGACCTTCCGCCGTCACCCGATCATCTGGATCTCTCAGTTGGACAGTGACACCA
>Ga0310124_10002797_pt1 | contig 11898 bp, 10 predicted proteins | sample CB11b_AW_Bot5_MG_FD_203507 | JGI IMG/M metagenome (GOLD analysis project Ga0310124, IMG submission 203507) | Marine microbial communities from Western Arctic Ocean, Canada - CB11b_AW_Bot5 | ecosystem: Environmental > Aquatic > Marine > Oceanic | place: Canada: Western Arctic Ocean | collected...
CGCCTGCCACGAGCGCCTTTCCCGAAAGACGAGGGCCGCGATAGTCCATCACACGCCAGCGGCAGTGGGCGGCATCGGGGGACAGCGCCGATGATGGCGAGCATTGATCCATCGAGGTGAGATAGGTCGGCTCGGAAGAGAGCCATCGATCGGCAAAGCGATCGACGATGGACTCAGTAGGCATCTCGAACTCCTCCATAGCTTTGCCACGATGTGGCGACGAGCCAGCCCGCATCGATCGGCAGGCTGATACCGGTAATCGCTCGGGCATCATCGCTGGCGAGGAAGCAGACGGCATCTGCGATATCTTCGGGCGTGACCAGCTTGCCGAGAGCAGTGTTGGCGGACAGCGCGTCCAAGTCACGCTCACCCGCTTCGATTGCGGACTCCATGGCTGGGGTCAGTGTGTGGCCAGGCGAGACGGCGTTGACACGAACACCCGATCGCCCCCATTCCGCGGCCAGACACTCAGTGAGGGCGATGACGGCGGCTTTGGCCGGAGTGTAGGAGTGGAGAGGTGTCGATCGGAGGCCGGCGACGGAAGCGATATTGACGATGGCGCCATTTCCGCGTCGGGCCATTCGCGTTCCGAAAGCACGACAAGTGAGGTACGTCCCACGGTGGTCAATGTTCATCACACGGTCGAATTCGTCGACGCTCAGGTCGTGGGGTGGGTGAGGAGGTTGCAGGACGCCGGCGCTCGTGACGAGGATGTCGACGGTCCCGATGTCCTGCTCGATGGAATCGGCCGCTGTGTCGACGGACGCGTCGGACCGGACATCCAGCTCGATTGCGTGGCCCCTCAGACTTTCCGCGATCTTGCGCGCCGCCTCTAGGTTGATGTCCGCAATGACGACCCGGGCACCGTCGATCGCGAACTTCCGGGCGCACGCTTCACCGATGCCGCTGGCGCCGCCTGTGATGACGGCCAGGCGGTCCTGAAATTTTGAAGACGCGATGGGACCTTGCTCCTATGCGGCCTTTGGCTGGATTGGGTTGTCAGTTGTCAGTTGTCAGTTGTCAGTTGTCAGTTGTCAGTTGTCAGTTGTCAGTGTTTCCCTCCTTCGCCTGCGGCTACGGAGGGAAACCAGGGTTCAGGACTGCGCGATTCCTGGTATATAGACGTGCGAATGGCTCGGCCCTCGTTACACCCTCCTCGCTTACGCAGAGGAGTGCACTCGGGCACGCGGAATGTTTAGGGCGAAGAGCGATCCGTGTCCCCGAGTGTGCCGGCCCAATGGGCCGGTATGTAACGAGGGGCGCGTCACTATAACGCCTACTTCGCCCACCCGCCATAAACCGGGAACTGGCTGCAGATGAATTCGATATAAGCGCTCTGGCCTTTGTCGTTCGCTGCAAAGGCACGTTCGAGTGCTGCTACGACGTCGTCGGGCTCGGTGACGCGTTCCGTGTGATAGCCGAACTCGGCAATGGCTTTGGGCATGTTGACTTCGTCGTGACCCATTACGACGTGGGTGTAGGGATCGTGGCCCTCGCCCCAGAAACCGGGACCATAGCCTGCGAAGCCGCCGTTGCTGATGTGGACGACGGTGATGGGCAGCTTCTCACGAACGGGGACTTCGAGATTGCCCATGAAGTAGCCGAGACCGGCTTCGCCCGTGACGGCGACGGAGTATCGATCGGGGTGGGCGAGCTTTGCACCCAGGACCGCTCCCATACTGAAACCGAGGGAGGAGACGTTGCCCCATCCGAGGAAGCCCCGTGGGATCAGCGTGTCGTAAATCGTGCTGAGCTGATCTCGGGTATTGCCCGATTCGTGGGTCACGAATGATTTATACGGATCGAGGACTTCCATCAGCCCGGCGTAGACACGATAGGGGTTGATCGGTTTGTCGTCGGAAACCATCGCTTCGCGATAAGGGGCGAGTCCTTCGTCGCGTGCGGACTTGACCTCGGCTGCAGTCTCGCCCGCCGACAGGCCACTCCCGTTCGTCTGCTTTGACAATTCGTCCGTGAGCGCCTGGAGAGAGAACTTTGCGTCTCCGATCAGGGCGTGTGCCGTAGGGAAGACCTTGTTCACGTCCAGTTCGTTGACGTTGATGTGAATGATCGATTTTCCGACGGCTTCGGGAATGCCGTGACTGAAGCGGCCGGGCGAGAGGCTGGATCCAACGGCTACGATCAGGTCGCTCTTGGTGAGGTAGTCGATGACGTGATCGCCACGCACGCCGACGAACAGAGGGTGGTCCTCGGGGAAAACGCCCTTCGCTTTAAGGGTCGTGACGACGGGGATGTTGGCGAGCTCGACAAAAGCCTTGAGTTCAGCAGACGCGTGGGCGTAGATAGCGCCTTCACCCGCATAAACGAGTGGGCGTTTTGCTTTGCCCAGTAATTCGATCGCGGCGGTGACGTCGGAAGGATCGGGCAAAGACTTCCACCCCTTTACGGGTGTGTACGGATCCACCGTCTCGTCGTATTCTCCGCCAGCCTCGGGGAGTGCGAGGATGACGGGTCCGGGTCGACCGGTTCTGAGCATCGTGAAGGCGCGACGCATGAACTCGGGGATGCGTTCGGGCTTGTCGATGTAGCCATACCACTTACAGACGGTCTTGAGGCTCGTGGTCACGTCGAAGTGAGAATTCTCGGTTCCGCCGATCGCAAGACCATCGGTCAGGCAGAGAACGGGAGAGTTGTCTTCGTACGCCTGGGCGAGTCCGGCGTAGGCGACCTGAAGACCGGCCGCGTTCAGACCGCCCTGGACGGTGCATACACCGATCGGATTACCCCCCGTGATGCGGGTATAGGCGTCGGCGACGGCAATGGCAAAGCGATCATCGCGCATCATGATCATCGGCACGCCGGCGCGGCCGAGCGCGTTGTTGACTTTGCAGACCGGAAAGGTAGAGACCCACTCGACGCCTTCCTGCTTCAAGATGTTAACGATTCCGTCAGCCGCATTGATCATCCCGCATTCCTTTCGAGAGTGTTTCGCTATCGTACCAAGACGTGTTGTTACTGAAGTCCGCGTCCCCGAGCGTGCCTGACCGAAGTCGGTTTCAGCTAGGGGTCCTGCGTCAGACTGTGGGCAATGGTGCCTCGTCATCCGTCTCGTGCTGCCAGACCCGAATCCGAGCCGTCATTTCACGAATCCGGTCCCGATGAGAAGGGTCATCGAACAGGTTCTGCTCTTCAAAGGGGTCTCTGTTCAAATCAAACAGCTCGCATTGATCTCCAGCACACAAGTTCAGTTTCCAACGGTCTCCGGTTACGAGCGAACGCCATTGGAGATTGTTCATCATATTGATCTGCGGATTACCCAGATTTCGATCACCGATGCCATACCACTCCATAAAGGCGCTGTGCTCCGTAAGATCTCGATTGCCATCAAGGGCATCGACAAGGCTTTCGCCTTGAAGTTCCGCGGGTAAGGGCTGATCGGCCAGGTCCAGCAGCGTCGGCACCAGGTCGGCGTGCCCGAACACTCCATCGATGCGTTTCTGAGTATTGTTCCGCCAGGGTACTCGAAGCAGAAACGGGACGCGTGCCGACTCTTCGTAGAACGCCCGTTTTTCCCACATCGAATGATCCCCCGCCATCTCACCGTGGTCGCTCGTGAAGGCGAAAACCGTACGCTCGGCCTGGTCGGTTTCATCGAGCGCGGCGACCATCTTGCCGACGGCATCATCCACGATTTTCACGTTGCCGAAGTATTGGGCGCGCAGTTTCCGCCAGCTCGCTGCATCGTGAAGATCCTCGTCGTCGACCACTGCTTGCGGATAGTGCTCAGCTCGAACGCGATTGTAGAGGGCGTGACCTTCGGGATGTTTCATGAAAGTGGGGCCGAGAGGGATTTCGTCCGGATCGTAGAGCCCGTCGTGAGGACCTGTGTAGGGTGGATGCGGTTCGAATGTGCTGAAGACGAGCAACCACGGCCGATCGGCGTTCTCACGGATGAACCGATCGCAGTGATTGGCGACGAAAGCACCCATTTGGCATTCGGCGGGAAGTGTGGCTCGCTGTTTGGGTGAGAAATGTTTTTCCCCGTTCGGTAGTGTTGCTTCCGGTTCGAATCCCTGCTCGACCAGCCATTGATGGTAGCTGCTGAACGGAGGGTCCGGTCTGGTGTAACGAGTTCGCCGGCCGTCTTCGGTGCTGATCCATTCGTCGAAGCCGTGCTGGCAGAATGCATCGTCTCCGAGATGCCACTTGCCGAAGTGCGCTTTGCGATAGGTGTTCGGAAGCATCTCCGCGATTGTCCGAATCTCGTCGCCCATCCGGATATTGTTGACCACGCAACCGTGCGAATGCGGATAAAGTCCAGTCATCAACGATCCGCGCGCGGCTGTGCACACGGGTTGGGTTACGTAGGTGTTTTCGAATACGTAACTCTCTTTGGCCAGCGCATCCAAATGGGGGGACTGGATCCAGTCGTTGCCGTAGCAGGACATCGTATCCGTGCGCTGCTGGTCGCTGATGAAGAGGAAGATGTTTGGTTCGTCGGGCATGTGAACCTTTCAACGTGTTTCGGTGTCCCTGTGCGGAGCACTTCGATACGCCTGCTTTGCAGGCTACTCAGCACAGGCACGGGGACGAGCGATGGCATCAACTTTTTTCTGGCCCGGTGTTCAGGAAGTCCTTAAGACCGGGCCCTGTCAGGGAGTTTCCTTACCTCGTCCCTTGGCTCCCCGCCCGGGGACGCATCAACGAATTGTCTTAGAAATCGAGTTCGTTCAGTCCCACGGAAGGGCGACGCCCAGCCGCTCATTCAGCTCGCGCGCGTTCCCCTGTTCCATTTCACCGTAGCGGACGCCCTCGGCGCGATGGATGGTCATTCGTTCGTGTTCGATGTTGCCGGGCAGGAGGGCGCGGTCCATTCCGGGCATCGGGTCGTAGGTGTTTCGTACGTCGCGAACCATCCTGTCGGATTCGGCACGGAAGATGTCCTCGGGAATGACGCTGTCGACGTGAATGGCGATGACGGTGCCGCCGGTTCCAGTGCTCGACCACCGCTCGCGCATTTCGGTTGACGACGGTAGACACGTACCTGCCAGGCCGCCGCCGATGATGGAGGCTATCGCCGTGTAGCCGATGCTCTTGAAGAAGGCGGCCGGAATCTGTTCCATCAGAGCCTCGAATCCAGGCCCCCGTTGATAGTCGGCCAGGATACAAGTGGCGGCGTCCAGGACGATGGGCGGTTCTTCGCCACCAGGTATTGCGAAGCATATTGGCGGATTGCCGAAATAGCCGACCTGCTTGCCCCTCCCATCGTTATCAGCGACGCCTTGCTGTCGTCCCTGGACGCAGAATCCGATGCACCCTGCCTCCGAGCACATTCTAGCATAGTGACCGGCCGACCCGATGTGGCCGTGGTGTCGTGCCAGCCCCATTCCCATTCCGACTTCTTTGGCCTTGCGAATTGCGTTCTCCGCAGCCCGAGTCATCGGAAGATAGCCGAGCGTGCCGTCCGCGTCGACGACAGCTGCGGTCGGTGTCTCGTGGATGACACTGATAGTCGGTCGAGGGTTGAGCGCTCCATTCTCGAATGCCTTGCAGTAGCCGTTGACCGCTCGCGTTCCGTGGCTGCGAACACCGCGCAGGTCGCTGTTGACGAGAAAGCGACTGATGAGGGCCGCGTGATCGGTGTCGAGACCGACCTTCTCGAAACACGCAGTGGCGAACGCGAGAAGGCGGTTCTCATTGACGCGGACGAAGGTTTCTGGAGGTGTATTCATAGGATTGAGGATCGAACATCGAGAATCTGGGTATAACTCCGGATAGGAATCTGTCATCCAGGCAATGTGTTGAGCCGGGATCCATTTTCGGCTTCGCGAAGATCAAAATGGGCCCACCGTACCGGGGTGACGTATCCGTTCGTGCAATCATGCGATCTGGTTTCCGCTTTCTAACTTTGCACCCTCCTATTTGCATTCTCAGTAACCCTTCTCCTTGTCGACGACATTCCTGAGTGTCTCCCCTTTGACGTAGCGATTCAGGTTGTCGACGAACAGGTCGACCGATCGGGGTAATCCTTGATCTGATGCGCCCGCACTGTGTGACGTCAGGATAACGTTTGGGAGATCCCAGAGGGGGCTGTCCTCAGGGAGGGGTTCCTCGTACGTCACGTCGAGACCGGCACCCGCGATACGCCCTGACTGTAGTGCGTGGATGAGGGCCTCTTCGTCTACGACTTTGCCGCGGCTGATGTTGATGAAGTAGCTATCCGATTTCATGCGGCCGATGGCGTCGGCGGAGACGACGCGGTGGCTTTTCGGTGTGATCGGGCAGCAGGAGACTACGACGTCGCATTGTGCCATCATTTCGCCGATCCATTCGGGCTTTTCCAGGCGTTCTACGAAGTCCGGCTTTTCGATCGGTTCTGGATCCACAGCAAGGACCCGCATCCCGAAGGCGTGCGCTCTGTAGGCCATCGCCGTCCCGATGCTTCCAAGGGCAACGATGCCCATCGTCTTGCCGGCCATTTCGAAACACGGGATACGTTCCCAGTGTTTCTTCTTCATGAAATCGTGTTGGTCGAGAACGCGCCGCGTGAGGGCGAATAGCAGAGCAAAGGCGTGTTCGGAGATCTGCGTACCGGCCTGTCCTTTACAGTTGGTGAGGACGACGTCGCTTTCCTTGAACGCGGGATACATATGCCTTTCGACACCGATTCCCGGTTGATGTACCCACTTCAATGCTTTGGCACGAGCGAAATCATCTTCCTCGATGACGCCCCAGAGGACCTCGGTATCCTCAAGGTGATCGTTGTAGGGGTCGTCGACTGACTGGATGTGGAGGTCGACACCATCAGGGATGTCGTGAAGCGTCTTCTCGAGTTCGGGGCTGCGGGAGGCAATCAGGATTTTGGGCATTTGTAACTCACTTCGTCGAAGTTTGAATAATTCAGAATTGGGATTGGCTGTCATCCCGGTGGTGTTCTGAGCCGGGATCCATTCTGCTTTTCTCGAAGATCAAAATGGGCCTCGGCCAGGAAGTGTACCGGGGTGACAATATCTTTCTCTATTCTGCACTCGTTCTCCTAGTATCCCTTTTGTTTGTCCACCACCTTCTCCAGTGGCTCGCCTTCGACATAGCGATGCAGGTTCTCGACGAAAAACTTCAGGGCTCTGGGTCTGACGTACTGAGATGCGCCGGCGCTATGGGAGCTGAGAATGACGTTGGGGATATCCCACAACGGACTGTCCGGGGGGCAGGGCTCGATGTAGGTGACGTCCAGACCCGCACCGGCCAGTCTCCCCGCCTGGAGGGCTTCGATGAGGGACTCCTCGTCGACGACCTTGCCTCGCGTGACGTTAATGAAGTAGCTGGAGGGCTTCATTCGACCGAAGACGTCCCCGTCGATCATTCTGTGACTTTCTGGTGTGGAGGGAACGCACGAAAAGAGGACGTTGGACTGGGCGGCCATCTCACCCAGCCACTCGGGCTTCTCGAGCCGATCGACGTAGTCTGGTTTCTCGACGTCTTCGATGTCCACGGCCAATACTTTGCACCCGAAGGCGTGCGCTCTCCTGGCCATCGCTCTACCCACTCCACCTAATCCAACCATACCGACGGTGCTCCCAGCTAACTCGAAACAGTCGATCCGTTTCCAGGTCTTCTCTTTCATGAAATCGTGTTGCTCGCGCGTGCATCGCGTGAGTGTCAAAAGGAGCGCGAAGGCCTGTTCAGAGAGCTGAGTGCTTCCGAGATCTTTGCAGTTGGTCAGGATGACGTCACTTTCCTTCAGGGCGGGATACATATGTCCCTCGACACCGATCGAGGGCTGCTGAATCCACTTGAGGGAATCCGCAGAGGGGAAATCCGCCTCCCGGACCGAGCCAAAGACGACTTCGACGCCGGGCAGATGGTCCCTGAGCTTGGCGGCCTTGCCGACCATCCGTCCTTCGTTCGTGGGGATGGCTTCTTCCACAGGCAGAAGGCGAAGCTCGGTGCCTTCCGGGACGTCGTTGAGGATCTCTTCGAGTTCGGGGTTGTGACGTGCGGCGATCAGGACGACAGGTGGCATCAGGTGGCTCCTTGTGACCTCTGTATCGATCAGACGGTGGCGACGATGAAGAGACGTCGGAACGGATAGAGCGTCCGACCGGATCGATTGGGGTAAGCTTCTCTCAAGCGCTGGCCGTAGTCCTCAAGAAAGGCCTCTCGTTCCTGATCCGCCAGACCTTCGAGGATAGGGCGGAGTCCGGTTCCTTTGACCCATTCGAGGACGGGATCGTCGCCCTCCAGGGCCTGCACGTATTCTGTCTCCCAGATGTCCAGACGCTCACTATGGTCGACCAGCAGGTCATAGTAGACGTCCGCATCCTCGACCCACTTGCGACCCGATGTCTGGCACAGCTGATCCGTACCGAAGCCCGCCCCATCGGAGCCACCATTCGCCAGGGTTTCCCGCATCAACACGTGTGACGGCATCCCCCAGCTGAGCGGCATCTGGATCGCGAGTGCGCCACCAGGTTTCAGGAACCCGGCGAGACGAGGCATCAGATCCTCGTGTCCTTCGATCCATTGCAGCGTAGCATTGGTGTAAATGAGATCGGGCGATGTTTCAGGCTCCCAGGAATGGATGTCGGCCTCCTGCCAATCGATCTCATCACCGTCGCCGCGCGCCTTTTTCAGCATTTCTACCGAATTATCCAGACCAACGACCGTTGCACCAGGCCACCGGTCGGCGATGATGCGTGTGATGTTTCCGGTGCCGCAGCCGAGATCGTAGATCGCGGAGGGCGCTTCGACAGGGACACGGTCGAGCAACTCGAGCGCCGGTCGCAGTCGATGATCCGAGAATTTGTGATACTGATTCGGGTCCCAATGCTCCGTGGATGGTCCTTTTGCGTGCATATGCTCGTCTTTGGCGATCTCTCTGGTCACTGGTTATTGGTCAATGGTCAATCCCCAAGGCGTCGTGCGCATTGCGCCAGAAGATGCCTTCGAGGTCGTCTTTGGAAAGACCCGCGATCTCTGCAGCCTGCTTCATAGCCAGAAGCTGTTCGTAGATGCAAAGGGGCGGACGTGCATCCGTATGAGCGAAACTGAATCCGGCCGTGTCGGGATAGACCTGATACCAATAGCGTCCAAAGGTTACGTACTTGCCGTGGAAAAAGGCCGAATCGATGCCGTCTGAGCCGTAGAACAGCCGCTTGAGATTCTCTTTTTGGAAGAGGGTGATAAAGGGCGGAAGCGTCGTGACGGCGGACAGGTCGTACCAGATGTTTGGCAGATCCTTGAGGGTGTCGACGGCTTCACGGATCGGGTAGTAGGTGAAGCTCCGGGCGCAGTGGGCGAGAATCCACTTGATGTTCGGGTACCGTTTGGTCGTGTATTCCACGAGGTCGGCCAGGTTCTTCTCGTCGGCGCATCCCTGAGCGCGTGAGAGATGCATCGTGACCCACAGTCCCCGATCGTTGGCGAGCTCCATTTGTTCGTGGGGCAAAAACTCGTGGATCACGCAATTGTTGGTGTCACCGGTCGAGGAGAAAATCCGGTAGGGCTTGAGACCGATGAATCCGTATTGATCGATGTCGGCCTCTATGTCTTTGACTTCGCAGGGCGGAGTGACGAGCAGGTTCGATCGCGAGCCGGGATCTTTAGCCATCTCTTCGCCAAGGGCGGCATTGTGCTTCCGCACATCGGTGCCGACGCGTGGCAGACCCAGAATGAGGAAGTTCATACGACGGCCGGGGAATATCGCTTCGCCCCACTCCAGGAGGTCCGAGATTCTGGCCTCGCTGCGAGGGAGGTATTCAATCCCGGGTTCCATACAGTCGTTCCAGAACAGATGGCAATGGGCGTCGAACACGCGCTGGGGCACGAAGTCGTCGAGTTCTTCTTCGAAGAAGATGCGATCTTCTTCTCGATAGTCTACGGGCATAGAAACCTCAGAGGCTGAAACACCAAGACACGAAGGCACCAAGAAAAGCGACACGAAGTCGCGAAGACTCGAAGAACACCGGATGCCGAGAAGATCCTGGTCGTTTGGGAGAAGACATCACGCGAGATTTCGGGATGAGTAGTTGAGTAGGACGGCGCGGCGGTCGATGTCGCTTTTCCAGGGGTAGGCGCCGTGGGTCTGGGCGGCTGCGAGGAAGAGTGCGACGTCGCCGGCTTTCATTTCTACGTGCCGGACAAGGTTGAGCGTTTCTTCACACACGATCATCGCCGGGGTGATCGGGTAGCGGGCTTTGTGACTGCCGGGAATACAGACGAATCCGCCATCAGCCTCGGTAACGTCGCGGAGCTGCCAGGCGACGTTGATGGTTTCGCAGTAGGTCCTACCGTTTTGGAGGACATAGCTGCCTGCGGGTCGGACCTGAGCGTTGCCGCTGTGCAGGCCGTGCCCGGATGTGCCTTTGACCGAACAGATGGCACGCCCGCCTCGGAAAATGAAGCCGCTGCCCATCATCCAGTTCAGCCGATGGATAACGGCCGGGTTGGCGAGCATTCTGCGGAACGGCTGGCAGTGGGGCTCGGGGAGCTCGAAGAGGTTCTTGAGCGAGGGGACGCCGGTTCCGGCAAGAACGCTCGACCCCTTGGCAGCATCGCCGCCGACTTCGATTCGGTCTGCGCACGCTTCGATTGCAGCATTCGCTTCCGAGAGCCATTCAGCGTCCATTACGTTTCGAATCACGAGGTGACCGCAGAGGTCCCAGAGGTAGAATTCTGTTTCATCGATGCTGCTGTTTGTGTTACGCACGAGCGTAGAGGGATGGTGAACACCGTGCTCGGTGCGAATGGAGATTGTGTCGCCATCCGAGAGCAGGACAGGTGCCTCGTCGGGTCGGCCTCCGGGGGCGACAACGGCCTGTTGTTCCGGGGTGAGTTCTTCGACCCAGGCAGGTGCGGGATCACGCTTCTTCCCCGATCGCTGAGACTGGTCAGAGGCAAAGGTGAGTGCCAGCTGGCGGCGGGACTCCGTGGCCCAGGGACGGGCGCCGTGGAGGATACCTTCCACACAGAGGAGCAGGTCGCCCGCCCGGAGAGGAATCTGACGGGTTAAATCAAGGTCATCGGACCCATCGATCAGTGATTCGGGTGACTCGACGCCGCTCTTGTGGCTCGCTGGAACGAGCACGAATCCGCCATCTTCTTCATCCACATCCGTGAGGGCCCAGATCGCAATGACGCCCTGCGCGAAGCGGACATCGTTCTGATGGTAGTAGGCGCGAGTCGCTTCTCTCGGCTCATTGCCTCCGATGAGACGACCGTTAGAGGACTCTGCATCGACCAAACGGGGCGGGCCGTCGAGGTAATAACCATCGTAGGTGAGTTGATCCAGGTAGCGTGCGAGAACGGGATGTGCGACCAGACGCACAAGGGCCGACGGCAGGCGGTCGGGGTCCTGAAGGCCGTCCGTATCGAGTGCCTCGTTGCACGCTTCAATCTCCGATGCCTTCAACACCTGCGGGACGACGATGAAACCGCCGACGTCGAAACCGTAGTCTTCTTCGGGTGTGAGGGGTTTTGGATCCATTTACAGGCCCTAAAGGCTGGGAACCACAGATAAACACAGATGTTGGGGGAGCGCGCCGACGCTTCAGGCCCTAGTCGGGAGGAGATCTGAGTTAGCTTCGGAGTTTTGTTTCCTCACCGCATGATACCGCTAAGCGAGGCGGGGTTGTAACAGGAAATCAGGGTGCCGGGTTGATGATTGAGAGGATTGGTGATCAAGACTATCTTTGTTTGTCGCAGACACAACTTGCGAAGCGCTGTGTCACCCCGGTACGGTTCTTGGCCGGGGCCCATTTTGACTTACACGGAATCGAGCGAGAGAAATGGAAACAACCCCCACCACCCGCGAAGCCACCGCCCTTACCGATCAGAAATGGGCTGAATACAACGAGGAAGGCTACACCCGACTGGGTGTGGTCTACCCAGAGGAAGAGATCGATCGGCTATGCGATCGGATCGATGAAATTATGCTTG
>Ga0310124_10002798_pt1 | contig 11897 bp, 5 predicted proteins | sample CB11b_AW_Bot5_MG_FD_203507 | JGI IMG/M metagenome (GOLD analysis project Ga0310124, IMG submission 203507) | Marine microbial communities from Western Arctic Ocean, Canada - CB11b_AW_Bot5 | ecosystem: Environmental > Aquatic > Marine > Oceanic | place: Canada: Western Arctic Ocean | collected...
CGGCGTCCGAATTCGGCAGCAGTACGGCACCCTCGTCCCTGCTCGGGTGACGGCACGCGTTTCGATATCATCGAAGAATTTATCGAAGCCAATAGAGACGAGCCATTCTTTGGCAATGATCGGGTTGAGTTACATTGAGATGAAACGTTCCATTAACCGAATGGCACACTCATGACTTTCAGTAGCAATTACAACCTCGTTGCCGTGTGCATCATCGCACTATCTGCGTCGATTGCGGGCGCGGAGCATGGAGCGACGGGGAATGCTTTTCTGAAAACCTATTGCGTAAAATGCCATAACACCGAAAAGCATAAGGGCGATGTTCGGCTGGATCAGCTTGCTTTGCGTGTGACTGGCGACAACCACGAACTATGGGAAGAGGTCGTGCATAACATCCAGCGGGGCGACATGCCACCCGAGGATGCCAGGCAGCCCACCGAGGATAAACGACGGGCGTTTCTTTCTGAGGCGATTGGGTCATTAACGAGGTACGAAGTGGACGCGAAGGGTGCGCGGGATCCTTTGACGCGTCTGACCAATAATCAGATAGCGCACAGTCTTCAGGACCTATTACCAACGCACGAGCATATTGCGGAACAGCTCATCGGCGACCCGATGGATAAGCATGGTTTTTCCCGGCAGGCAGAACTCGATCTTTCCGGGTCATACCTTCAACTCTATACCGAGGCGCTCGAGCAGATTATCGGGCGGGCGATGCCACCCATCAATCCAGTCCGGCCGGATGTGTTTCGCATCGCTGGCAACGAATGGGAAAAATGCCACTGGGCGGGCGATAACTATCTTTACCAGGGACATCGGCGGTTATACGAAGGGCCGAAATGGATCGGCGATGATTTTGAAATTCCGATACCTCCCAGGCACGAATACCGCATGTTCCTGCGTGAGAACAGAAGCAAGGGCAGATTCCGGATTAAGTTGACGCTACGTAATGAGCCGCCAACCTACGGATACGGAAAGCACTTTCTGCTCAAGCATGGAACGGCGGAGGCCAAACCGGTTCCTGGTCAGGTGGTGTTAAAAGACTTGACCGAGCCATACACAGTGCAAATTCCGAAGGAGGGCATCTATCAGGTGGATGTCACTTTGAAACTGCCGACCACAGTGATGGTCACGGCGGACGCTTCGAAGTTACAGCAGGGATTGGTAGGCGCCTGGGGTTTGAATGGTGATGCTCAAAGCGAATCCAGGCGTAAGGAATTGGCGGGGCGACTCGTGGGCGGAGCACGGTTTGTCGATTCACCCATTGGTAAGGACGGGAAAGCGATTGTTCTGGACGGCAATGATGATGCGGTGGTGATCCCTCGCAGTCCCTCGATGGACGTGGGGAAGGGAGATTTCACCGTGGCAGTTTGGATTAACCCGAGCGAGTTGCGACAGGCAGGCATTGTTTGCCTTGGGCGTTACAACCTGGTTCATGGCTGGTATCTGGATCTCCTGAATAATAAAGGTGTCGTACGGATCGAGACGATCAACCCCAGGAACCAATTCAATGGAACTGTGTCGTCTCGGCCTGGTGTTATCCGCGCGAACACATGGCAGCACGTGGCCGCAGTGGTGCGTCGCGGTGAAAACCAGACAAGGCTTTACGTCAATGGTTTTGAAGTGGGCGGGGGGACGGTTAAGCCGACAGTGCTCGACAATCCTAATGTGGCTTTGCATATTGGTCGGATACAGGATTCCCGGCTATTCAAGGGTCAGATTGATGAAGTCCATTTTTACAATCGGGCATTGGACGTCGAGGAGATCCATGCTCTGTTGGAACCGGGCAAACAGTTCGTCCAGGAACCCCCGGAACCGCCACAAGAACTGACATTGAAGTTGGGTGAACGCGAATTTACTGGCACCATTCATCAACCGGCATTCCTGGGAGTTCGCTTACCAGCGGGGCCATTGCAGGTGAGCGGTCGCTATGGAGATGGCTTAATCCCTCATCGCATCGATCTTACTCCCATGCCCGCGGAGAGTGAGTTAGCCGTTCGGTATCGGGAATTCGAACAACGTGAATCCGCTCGAACGCCACAGGAAATCGGCGTGTACGTCGATCAGTCCGGTGCGCATCCTTACAAATTGGTGGAGCCGATCACCGTCCCGGTCAAAGAAGGCCCGCAGCAGTTTGAAGTATTCGGCACTCTGGAAGAGCATCTTGGCGTGGTTTCTGACCCCATTGTGGCCAAGGATCGAAGCCCCGGTTACTGGCTGAAGTTCCGCACGCTATCGATTGTGAATCACAACAAGCTCAAGGGATTTAAACTGCCTGCGCGATTTGCGACCACCGAACCAATTTTCCTTGTGCGGCCCGATGAACAATGGATCAAGGCGTTTGGCCATACTCACGGCTTAATCCCGTCGGCAAATGGAAACAACGGCACGCACGGCAATGAAGCAAAGGGGCCCGCTGTCTACCCCGAGGCGATGAAAACGCATGGCCATGTGGTCATCGAGAAGGTTGAGTTCGAAACGCCATTCTCTGAAAGTTGGCCACCACCCGCCATTCAGCCGTTCTTAACGAACGAGAAATTGAACCGATCGAAAATGCCGGACAGGTTGAAGGCGTTTGCGGCACGGGCTTGGCGCCGCCCGCTGTCCGAAACCGATGCAAGTCATGTCGACAAGATATGGTCGGCCGAGATTGATGGTGAAATCAGCGAGCTCGATGCATTGCGAAGCTCAATCGTCACGATACTCAGCGACCCGCGTTTTCTATATCTCCGCCAATCCAATAGTTATGACCTCACTTCCCGCCTGTCGTACTTCTTATGGAACGGCCCGCCGGATGCACAGTTGACCGCGTTGGCCGCGGAGCGTCTCCATCTTGATGACACCGTGATCGAACACCAGGTGGACCGCCTGTTCGCTGACAAACGTGCGCGGCGATTTATCGAGAACTTTGTGGCGCAATGGATCGATTTTACACGGTTGGATCAGATCGCCGTCGATCCGAATTACTATCCCGCATTCAAAGATCGTGGCGTGCGAATCAGAGAATACATGAAGCAGGAATGCGTCGAATTCTTTGCTCACGTTCTTCACAACGATTTGAGTTGCCTCAGTATTCTGGAATCTGACTTTGTGGTGGTGAATGAAACACTGGCTGAGCATTACGGCATCGTCAGTGTCTTCACGCCGAGATTCGTACCTGTTGCCGCGCCCGATCATCGAGGTGGCGGCGTGTTGGCGCAGGCTGCGGTCATGCTGGCTCAATCCAACGGGCAGGATGCCCACGCGGTCAACCGCGGAGTGTGGATCCGTTCGCGTCTGCTGGGTGATCCGCCGTCTGATCCCCCGCCGGATGTGCCTGCACTCCCGGAACCGTCCAGCGATGCCAAAGCCAGCGGCCCTGTGTCGGTCAAACAGAGATTGGATTTGCATCTCAAGACAGGCACTACGTGTTACGACTGCCACAAAGATATCGATCCATGGGGCATTGCGACTGAAGGCTTCGATGCGGTCGGTCTGCCGCGAACCACAATTCAAAAGGCTGGCCCGGTTGTTAAGAAAGTCGTCATCGATGAACAGGAGATCGATGGCCTGCTGCCGTTGAAACAGTTCCTTCTGAAAGGCCGCCACGAAGAGTTCGCTTACGGCTTTACCCGTCACATGCTTTCTTATGCACTGGGCAGACCGCTCACGTTTCGCGACGAGTCAGTCGTGCGGACTTTGCAATCAGAGTTCGAAAAAAACGGATACAATATGCGGAGTCTGATCAAAGCGATTGTCACGTCCGACGTTTACAGGCAAGGATCACTATCAAAACAATCGGAGTAGAGTGGGAACGGTTGTAGCTGCCTGCGCCAGACGGCGGAAATCCATACTCTGGCAGGCGTAGCTACAGACGACTATATCTTGAACGATCCTTATATCGAAGAAACCAAACATGAAGATTCATCGACGCACATTTCTCCGTGGCGCGGGTGGTGTGGCTTTAAGTTTGCCTTTGCTCGAATGCATGGCGAATGATGCAAAAGCCGAAGTGCCGAAACGGTTCATGGGCCTGTACGTGGGGCACGGCTTCGCCCTGCATGGCGATTGGCGTTGGTATCCAACCCTGGTCGAAGGCCAGATGCAGTTCGGCAAGTCGATGGAAGCCTTCAGTCCTTTGGCCAAACGTATGACCTTTGTGCAAGGTCTGGAACATCCTCAATGCGTGAGTGCCGGCGGGCACAGCACAGCCGATTCGTTTTTGACCGGCAGCAACCCTGCCGCTGCGGTGAAGAGCCCGTCGCTCGATCAAATCGCCGCGATGACGCACGGGCATAAGACGCGATACCCGAGTCTCGTGCTTGGCAATGAAGGAGGCCTGGGAGGCGAAGGCCGATCTAACACGCTTTCGTACAATCAATTCGGGCGCGGCATTCCTTCGACGAATAATCTGCGGGGATTGTACGACGCCATGTTCAATTCCGATCCAGCCTTACAGGATGCGCAGCACCGACGATTGAGCCGACATCAGCGCCGTGCCGATCGTGTTCTGGAGTCATACCGCGACGTGAAACGCCAGCTGGGACGCGACGACTCGCAGAAGCTGGAACACTACATGCACGCGTTGCGTGACGTGGAGAAAGATATCGAACGTCTCGAGCGTTGGATGAATAAACCCAAGCCGCAGGTAGCAACCGACGGTCTCGCGCTTGATGCAACCGTGCAGAAACCGGCCACTTTTATCCGGACGATGTACAGCCTGATCTACCTGGCGTTTAAGACCGATTCGACGCGTTACGCGAGCTACATGCTGCAGAGCATGAACAGCAGTGCCTGGGACAATGTCCCGATCCAACTGGGCCTCGGCGGAACTCACCACCTTCTGGCGCACAACGCGGCCGCCGGTGCGGCACAATCGATCCCACTCGGCAAGTACGACAAATTCCAGGGCGATCTGCTGGCTGAGTTTGTGCAAAAACTGGCCGATACGCCCGAACCCGGCGGCAGCATGCTCGACAACACAATCGTGATGTACGGAAGCAGCAACAGCCAAACACATGTGAATACAGATTATCCGCTCATGTTGGCCGGCGGAGAGAATCTTGGCCTCAAGCACGGAACGTATCACCAACTCAGCGACAGCACACCGCCCCTGTCCAATGTATATTTAACGCTGCTGAATGCCCTGGACGTACCCGTCACACAATTCTCCGATAGCAACTCGACATTCTCGCAGATCTTAAAATAGCTTCGGAGTGTCTGCGAATGGCAACGGAAATCATGAATTCAAAAACGAAACCGTCGCGCCGCGACATGATCAGTCTGGGTGGCTATGGACTGGGTGCCCTGGCAGTCCGCTCGCTTTGTTCTCCCAGTCTCGTGGCAGCAGATCCCTCGGCTCCACAGATCGCCACTCGCGCCAAGTCAGTTATCTGGTTGGTGATGAACGGCGGCCAAAGCCACGTTGACACCTGGGATTACAAGCCCCAGTTGGCAAAATCAAACGGCAAGAGACTGGAAGGGTTTGACAACGAGATTGGATTCTTCCCGCAGAAAGTCGGCGCGATCATGCAGTCGCCATTCAACTTCAAAAAGCATGGCGAGTGCGGGAAGTGGGTTTCTGACATCTTTCCGAGTATCGCGCGGCATGTCGATGACATGGCGTTCGTTCATTCGTGCCACGGCAAGTCCAACAATCATTCGCCTGCTCTGTTTACGTTGAACACCGGAGTCAGTCGCATGGGGTATCCGTGTGTCGGTTCGTGGGTCACCTACGGACTGGGCAGCGAGAACAAAAACCTGCCGTCTTTTGTCGTGATGACTGACCCCAAGGGTAGAGGTCTTCCAAAAGGACAGGCTCAGAACTGGGGCGCCGGATTTCTTCCCGGCTCGTTTCAGGGCACAGCACTCAACAATAGTGGCCAGCCCATCAACGATCTGACTCGTACCGCGAACATCTCTGATCGGCAACAACGTCGACAACTCGACTTTATCAATACGCTTAACCGGGAACATCAAAAGTCCCGCGAAGCGAATGCCGAACTGGAAGCTCGCATTCGTAGCTTTGAACTTGCCTATCGAATGCAGACAGCGGCGCCCGAGGTCTTCGATCTAAAACGCGAGTCGCCGTCGACTCACAGCATGTATGGTCTCGACGATAAACGATGTGCTCACTTCGGTCGACAATGCCTGACCGCCCGACGAATGGTCGAAGCAGGCGTTCGTTTCGTGCAACTTTACAGTGGCGGCACAGAGAATCAGAAAAGCTGGGACGGTCATATAGATATTGAAGGCAATCATCGCGGCTTCGCAGCCGAGACGGACCAACCGATTGCCGCACTGCTGACCGATCTGAAACAGCGAGGGTTGCTCGACGACACGCTGGTCGTCTGCGGAGGTGAGTTTGGCCGACTGCCGATAGCGCAGGTTGAAGCCAAACCCGGACGCGACCACAACCCGAATGCCTTCACGACGTGGTTCATTGGGGCTGGCGTCAAAGGCGGCGTCAGCCATGGTGAAACCGATGAACTCGGTCTGAACGCGATGGTCGATAAGGTCTCGATCCATGATCTGCACGCAACAATCCTGCAATTGCTCGGCATTGATCACGAACGGCTCAAGTACAACATCAACGGCCTCGACGTCAAACTCACGGGGGTCGAAGCCGCGCGCGTGATCACCCAAATCATTTCATAGATCCTTAGTTGAAGTAACCAATGACAAAATATCTCTTGCATTTGACCCTTGCCGTCGTCGTGACATCCAATGCTGTCGCGCAAAACCCTTTGTCTGTCTCCAGACCGGAAGCCGACAACTCAGTGGCGGCCGAACTGAAGTCGTTCACTCTGGCCGATGGTTACGAAGCGAGCTTGTTCGCCGATGAAACTGACGGCGTGGCCAATCCCGTCTGCATGTCCTGGGATCCCGCCGGCAGGTTGTGGGTGCTGGTGACAGCGGCCTACCCGCAACTCAAGCCGACCGGCAAACCCAACGACAAACTGCTGATTCTCACCGACACCGACGCCGATGGCCGTGCGGATAAGACGACAGTCTTCGCCGACGGCTTAAACATGCCGACCGGCTTCGCGCTGGGGCACGGCGGAGCATACATCGGGCAAGGCAACGATCTGCTCCATCTGGAAGACACCGACGGCGACGACAAGGCCGACTCGCGACGTGTACTGCTGACCGGCTTTGGCACTGGCGATACACATCAAAATATCAACTCGTTCACGTGGAGCCCCGGCGGCGAACTGCTGTTCTGTCAGGGACTGCATTCGTTCTCGCGAGTCGAAACGCCGTGGGGCATCAGCCGGCTGGACGAACACGGTTCGTGGCGTCTGCGACCGCGGCGGCTGCAGCTTCATGGTTTCCGCCGTACCAGTGGCGGTGGCAACCCATGGGGAATCGCATTCGGCAACTGGGGCGAGCCGTTTGTTAAAAGCAACGGCACGGGAATCTCCGAGTTGCTGCCGAGCATGGTCAGCGTCGAACGAACCGCCAGCTATTGGGGCGGTGAGATGAGCATCGGGGGGACGCGAATCAAGTCCATGATTATCGAGTTCGCCGAGTCGCCGCATCTGCCCGACGACATCCAGGGCGAAATGTTGATCGCCGGATACTTCGCTCGCGACGTCAATCGTTTTCAGTGGGACCCTGACGGGGCGGGACATCGTCTGAAGAACATGCCCAACCTGATGACGTCGTCACACAACGCGTTTCGTCCGGTCGATATCCGCATCGGCCCGGACGGAGCGATCTACATCGCCGACTGGTTCAATCCGATCATCGGCCACTATCAGGCATCGTTCCGACATCCCGATCGGGATAAGACACACGGTCGCATCTGGCGAATTACTGCGAAAGATCGCCCACTGGCGAAGGCTCCCGATCTGTCGAAGATGACTGCCGCGGAATTGTGCGAGCAACTCAAATCCGACTGGCGATATATCTGCCATCAAGCCAAACGACGGCTCGCGGACATGCCTAAGGATGAAGTCATTCCGGCTGTTACCAAGTGGATTGGAAACCTCGATCAAAGCGATCCGAACGTTGAGCATCATCTGTATGAAGCGATCGGCGTTTTTGAATCACACGAAGTCGTCAACCGGTCGCTGTTGGAACGCTTGCTCAAAGCGAAAGACTATCGCGCCCGAGCGTACGCGACCCGAGTCGCCGGTCGTTGGCACGATCGCCTGGAGTCGCCGCTTGAACTGCTCGACCGCAGTGTGACCGATCGTAGCGCCCGCGTTCGGCTGGAAGCAGTTGTTGCCTGTAGTGATATCCACACAGCGAATTCAATGGTCGTCGCAGCGAAAGCTGCCAACCGACCCACCGACCGATTCACGAACTTCGCCCTGACACAAACGGTCCACGCCCTGGCTCCCCAGTGGCGCCCCGCGCTGACTCAGGGACGCCTTAACTTCGAGAACCCGGCCAGCCTGATCTACGTCCTGCGAGCGTATGGCGGAAAGGACGTTACCGGTCAGGTTCGTGGCCTCATCAAATCCGAGGAGATCTCCGCAGCCGGTCGCCGCGAACTCTTACGTCTGCTCGCGCGAGTCGGCAACGCCAACGACCTGCGAACGGTCTTCGGTCACGCTCAAAATGATCCAGAACTGCTCCAGTCACTGCCCAATATCGCATCCGGCCGACGCTTGGTTCCCACAGGAGTGATTCATGCGGAATTGGCCGCTCTACTCACAAGCAAGAACACAGGCACCCGCGCATCAGCAGCGCGTCTTGCCGGCCTGTGGAAACAGCGGCAACTTATTCCACTGCTGGAACCATTTGTCGACAGCAAGGAAAACGACGAAGTTCGAGCTGCTGCAATCCAGTCTCTCGCTGAACTCTCACCTGATACGGCGGTGAAGACATTTCAGCCGTTGATTGCGACAGAACACCCGGCGCCAGTTTATCTCGCCGCCTTGGAATCAGTGGCCACGCAGGACATCGACGCAGCGGCGCTGGCCGGCCTGAAACTGCTCATCGAACTCGACAATGCCGAACGGTTCGGTCCCGTGCTCAGCATCATGATGAACCGCCGCGGAGCCGCCGAGGCTCTGGCGAGCAAACTGCAGCAGACAGACCTCTCAGCCGACGACGCCAAACTGATCAGCCGCTGGCTTAGTGCTGCGGGTCACGACGATCCGACGTTGATCAACGCTCTGAAAACTCGCATGGGAATCAAACCAGGCCAGAGCATCCCCTATGACATCTCGATCGTTCGATCGCTGGCGAGCGAAGTCCGTCAAACCGGCGACGCAGCCGTCGGCAAGCAGCTTTTTCTATCATCGCTCGCGAACTGCACCGCATGCCACCGGGTTCAGAACGCGACGACAACGATTGATACCTTCCCCAAAGGACCGGACCTCACGGCAGTCGCCGCGGGCCTGCAACTGGAGTTGATTATCGAGTCGGTCATCTGGCCAAAGCGTCAAATCAAAGAGGGCTATGAAATGACGACTATCCTCACCGACGATGGCCGAGCGTTTTCCGGCTACCTGACCTCAGAAGATGTTCACTCGGTCGGCCTGCGCGATCTCGCCACTGGCAAAGTCCGCAAGATTCCCGTCGAGACAATCGAAGACCGAGTCAACAAAGGCACCGCCATGCCATCGGGTTTCACCAACTCGCTGACCCGCAAAGAACTCCGCGACCTGATCGCCTACCTTGCGGGTCTCAAAGGGACTGGCGTAAAGCCTTAACTCGGTGAACTGTTTAATGTCTTCCTTGGTTGTCGAAACAGCCTCCGCCGATGCGTCGAGTGCGCTACGATCAACGCGGTCGCTGTCATCACGCTGACGGCGCGAAACGGCGGTTTTCTGCCCCATAACCCGCTTGCTGGTGCGAGCCTCGGTCGGATCATCTGATTGCAGGTGGTCATGGGAGATGCATGCTACTGATGTGATCAAATTGACCACGCAATCAATGGCCTCTTCGCTCCCGTCTGTCGTCATTATTCGCAGCGTCGGTCGACCAAACCGGAGTGAGTTGAGTCGTCACCGAGGCAACGTCCTCGCTTCCTCTAATCCAATCCATTATTTCATGCGGTCAAAGACCCGTTGGACGCTAATTTCGGCGCTCGTGATGAAATGCACCAACCATAACTCGGCGAGATGAAGCGGCTGCTGGTTGAAGCATTGGAAGCACAGGGGAGACCAGCCAGCGAGTTCATGCCAAATGGTGTCAGGGGGGAAAGTATGTCCCATTCGTTGAGCAATTGAAGCAGTTGAAAGTGATCAAACGCGGCTTCGAAGTCGTCGGTGACAATTTGAAAGACAGAGTCCCCGAAGAAATGACTCGGCCCGATCGCTGGAAACTGCGACTCGAACGCACAAAGAATCTAATGCCGGACCGTCGAGCGGTTTGCGAAAAGTGACGTTGGCTGAGCCAGTGACCATACACATAGACACATCCGCGTTCCTGGTTCCCCCCTTCGCTGCAATCGTCCGACTGTCGGGTTATGATGGGCGGAGTTAAGCACAAGAATCATCACTGGGGTGGACCAGAGCATGACCTTCAGAAGTTTTTTCGTTTGCATCGTCGCACTGGCCTCGTGCAGCATCACATTCGGTCAGGACAGCTATCGCTGTCTTGACGATGGTCTGAGCCTGGATTTGATCCACTCGGATCCCGAAGCTTTCTACATCAGCATGGACATGGACCCGCGCGGCAACCTTTATGTTGGCGGGCGCGACGCTGTGTATTTGTTTGAGGCGGATGGAGATGGTGGCTTCAAGGCTCGCAGGACCATCACGACGCTGCCGAAGCACACATGGGCGTATTCGTTGCAGGTGGCGGGCGATGATCTTTACGTGCTGACCGTTACCGCGTTGTATCGATTGCCGAACGTGATTCGCGATCCGGACAACGTGACGTTCGAACGTCTGGTCTGGGGCATTCCGCTGGGGCACATCCATCAGGGTTTGCATGGGATGAAGATGGGGCCGGACGGGGGACTATATCTCGCGTTCGGTGATCCGCAGCCTGGCCCGTTTCGACGCAAGACCAACCCGGGGCATGTGTGGCACTGGACGTTCCTGAGCGGGCCGGACGCCAGGAAGACCCCATGGACTGGTGTGGGCGGTGTCGTTCGTTATGACCCGAATTCGCACGAACTGAAGACGATTTCGCGAGGGTTTCGCAATATCTGCGATCTCGACTTTGATGAGCATTGGAATCTGTTCGGCAACGACAACGACCAGGAAGGTAGCGCGCTGCACTCGTTTGGACGACTGACCCACGTGACGGAAGGGTCGCATTACCAGTGGTCGCGCGGTTGGCTCCAAGCGAAAGAACCTTACCGAAACGATCTGATCAGGACGATCGATCCAGCGATAGGGCGATTCGTACCGTTTGGAACGTGCTACTACAACGAAGATCACCTGGGTGACGCGTATAAACGGTCGCTTGTTGTCGCGCGATGGGGCAGTCGTGAGCTGGGGCAGTTCCCTTTGAGAGGTCGCGGGGCGTCTTTCGCGAGTAGTCAGAAGCCACTGCTTGTCGGCAAAGGAACTGCCCGGCCGGTGGCGGTGTTCACGGGCAACGATGGTCGATTATTCGCCAGTATCTGTTTCATGGAACGCAACGAGGAGTCGCCCGTGAAGCAAACGGATCTGGTTGTGATTTCGAATCCTAAGAAGCCTTTGGAACTTCACGCGATAGACCCGTCGACGGCAGACATTAGCGCGTTCCTGGACGAAATCGAAACGTCTTCGTGGAAGCGGCGATTCAACGCTCATCGTGAAATCATTTCGCGCGGCATGAGTGGCAACGAGCAAGTTCGAGAGCGATTCCTCAAGGCGACAGCTGGTAGTCCGGCCTGGTATTCACTGGCATGGCTTGCCGGACGGAACGATGACGGTCGCGTTGTCGCTGCTCTTACTCACTCGGTGTCGTCATCAAACGGACAAGTGGCCGGCACATCAGCCGGAGTACTGCGTCGGTTTCATCAG
>Ga0310124_10002803_pt1 | contig 11883 bp, 15 predicted proteins | sample CB11b_AW_Bot5_MG_FD_203507 | JGI IMG/M metagenome (GOLD analysis project Ga0310124, IMG submission 203507) | Marine microbial communities from Western Arctic Ocean, Canada - CB11b_AW_Bot5 | ecosystem: Environmental > Aquatic > Marine > Oceanic | place: Canada: Western Arctic Ocean | collected...
TTCATGGCTACCAGGTTGCCGCTTCCGGAGAACATGTTGGGATCGATAGACAGGTGGGGGTGGCTTCCATCGCTGACTTCAGTGAAGGCTTCCGAGCGCGCCTCGATAGGATGTCCGGCGGCTATGGCTCCCACGATGGGGAGCGAACCTGAATTTTCACCTGTGATGGATCGGAAATGGGTCTGGATGACATTGTCGTTGCAGGGGGGTTCCGAAGTTGAGTCGTCGTTATCCTGGAGCTGGTTCAGCAGGTCCTGGTTGGCGATCCTGATTCCGCGGCTCTTGCCGTTGATGCTGATGAGGCCGGCCTCTTTCAGCGCCTTGAGATGTTTTGAGACGGTTGCCGGTGAGCTCAGGCCGACCAGGTTTCCGACTTCACGGACGGTGGGTGGGCCTCCTTTACGGATCAGAAACAGGATTGCGTCGAGAATCTGCTGTTGTTTCTTTGTGAGTGCCATGGAATGTTCTTCTCTTCTTCTTTGTGATTCTTTGTGAATTTGTGGCGGTTTCCGGTACAGTTTTTTCCGTGTTTCCGGTTAGTCGGCGTTTCCGGCCGTTGTTTTTGCTGACGACACACTTTGCTGCCGACACGTTTGGCTTCCGACACAGGGCGAACAAGTGTTCGCCGTGGAAGAATGAATATAGCGAACAGTTGTTCGCCCATCAAGTGCAATTCTCTATATTTCTTTAAGATATTATATTTATATGACTTAAGACTCCAAGGGAGGACTGTAGTGTGTTGTTTCGTATTCTATATGCCGGGATCCTCGTGGTCCTGATGGAGTTTTCGCCTCTGGCAGCGCAGTCGTATGATCGACCGTCTTCAACCCGCTCAGCCCGTTCAATGGTGCTGGCTAAGCGGGGGGCCGTCTGCGCCAGCCAGCCGCTGGCGACCGCGGCCGGGTTGGCAGTTTTGCGAAAGGGGGGCAACGCCTTCGATGCGGCGGTTGCTACTGCCGCCGTGTTGAATGTGGTGGAGCCGATGAGTACGGGCATCGGCGGCGACATGTTTGTGCTCGCCTGGTCGGCCAAAGAGAAAAAGCTGGTCGGCTTGAATGGCAGTGGACGTTCGGCGGCAAAGGCGAGTGTCGAGAGCTATCGCGCGATGGGGCTGAACCGTATTCCCACCTTCGGCGCGCACGCGGTGACGGTGCCCGGCGCCTTTCACGGCTGGTGTACGCTCATAGATAAATACGGCTCTCTGCCGCTCAAGGACATCCTCGCCGACGCGATCGGCTACGCCGAGGATGGATTTCCCGTCAGTGAGGTCATTGCCGGAAACTGGCGCTCAGGAACGAGGCACCAGGGGATTCCTGAGTTCGCAAAGAACTACCTGGTGCGCGAGGGCGATCAGTGGCGTTCCCCGCGGCTTGGAGAGCTCTTCCGGCAACCGGATCTCGGGAGGACTTTTCGTGAGCTGGCCACCGGCGGCATCGAGCATTTTTACCGAGGGGACCTGGGGCGGCGCATCGCCTCCTACCTCGAGTCCAGGGGAAGCCTGATTCGTTTCGATGATCTCCAGAAGCACAGCTCGACCTGGGTCGAGCCGGTGAGCACCGAGTATAAGGGACATCGACTCTACGAGCTCCCGCCCAATGGGCAGGGCATCGTGGCGCTCGAGATCCTCAACATCCTCGAGGCTTATGACCTGCGCTCCCTGGGACATAATTCGGCCGACTATATCCATCTTTTCACCGAGGCCAAGAAGCTCGCTTTTGCCGACAGGGACACCTTTGTTACCGATCTTGATACGCGAAAGCTCCCGGTGGAGACCCTGATCTCGAAGGAATACGCGGCGAAGATGCGGGCCCGGATCGATCCGAAGCGCGCCAAGAGCTTCCCCCGCTCGACGCTCGATATCGGAAACGACACCGTCTATCTCTGCACGGCTGACTCCGAGGGCAACATGGTCTCCTTCATCAACAGCATCTACTACGGCTTCGGGTCGGGTCTCGTCGTTCCCGGGACAGGGATCTGCCTGCAGAACAGGGGGGCCCTGTTTCGCCTGGCAAACGACCATCTCAACCGCATCGAGCCCTCGAAGCGCCCCCTGCATACGATCATTCCCGCTTTCGTGATGCGTGGAGGGAAGCCCTGGTTCTGCTACGGGGTGATGGGTGGAGACATGCAGCCCCAGGGGCATGCCCAGGTGCTGCTGAATATGGTTGAGTTCGGCATGAATCCCCAGGAGGCGGGGGAGGCGGCCAGGGTGTGCGAGGCGGGCGGCCGGGTGCTGGTGGAGAGCGGTGTTTCCGACAAGGAGATCGAGGCGCTACGGGCTATGGGCCACCGGGTGCAGAGGGCTGTCGGATCCTTCGGCGGCTACCAGGGGATCCTTATCGACCAGAAAACCGGGGTCTATCACGCCGCCTCGGACAATCGGAAGGACGGTTGCGCCGCGGGTTATTAAGGTCCGGCCGGAGTTGAAATCCGACTGCAGGAATACAGGTCATGAAGCTGCTTCTTTTTTACGTTCACGATTTCTGGATGAAACCGCATTCGAAGAATCTCGAGGGCGTTGCCGAGCGCAGCGATGAGCTCTCGGCGGCTGGGGCCGTGCTGGCCCTGGTACATGCCGAGCCGGCTGACGCGGAGCGTCGCGGCAAGGTGGCCACCAAGATGGTAAAGAACATCAAGTGGGTCGCCGGCAAGTTCTCCTCAAAACGAGTGGTCCTGCATTATTTTGCCCACCTGGGGCGGGAGAGCGCGGATGCCGAGCTTGCCCGGGAGCTGGTCGAGTCGGTTGCGGAGCGACTCCGCGGGGTGGATTACGACGTTACGGTCACTCCCTACGGTTATTTTACCGAGTTCAAGCTTCATGTGGCCGGGGAGTCGATGGGCAAGGTTTTTGTCGAGTTCTGAGTCGGCCGGACGTCGAAACGGGTAAAGAAAAAGCGGCCTCCCGTTTCGCGGGAGGCCGCTTTTTCTTTGAATGCCGAGAGGCGGTCAGGGCCGTCCTATTCCGTGGCGGCCTCGGCTTTTTTCTCTTCGGCCGCGGGAGCCTCAGCCGCGGGCGCCTTGGCCCCGCTGCCGAGAGCTGTCTGGACTACCGCGACGGGAAGGGCGCAGCTTGACAGGCAGATACTGCCAATGGCCAGGGCGATAACAAGTTGCAGTGCGATGAATTTTCTCATGCGGGACTCCTTGGGTAAAAAAACGGTTTCAGATTGTACGGCAGATCCTGGCAACCAAGAGCAGTCGGGATGCAGAACCCGCATTTCTTTCCTCGAATAGAAACTAAATGTTAACTGAAGATAAAGACGGATGGAAATTGCAAAGACCGGCATCCGGAGATTCCCCTGGTTTGCCGGCTGCCCGAGCGAGCTCATTCCCGGTTTTCACCAGCTTCTTCCACCCGTCGGAGTATGACCTCTGCAAGGCGGCTGTCAGCTCCAAGGGGGGCGCTGACCTTGAGGAGAACTCCGTCATGCTGTTCAGCCGCCTGTAGAGCCATGCGGGGGATGTCTCCGGTGGAGTGGCGGCCGGGCGCCAGCATATAGGGCATGACCGTGATTTCGGTGGCGCCCGCCCTGACGCAGGCGGCGACCCCGGCGGCGATGTCAGGCGGCGCGAGCTCCATGTGGGCCGCCTCGATGTGATAGCCCGGAGCGATCCCGGCCACGAGGCGAGCGATCTCTTCCAGCAACTCGTTGGCCTCGGTCTTCACGCTTCCATGATCCACCAGGAGAATGGCTTTTCCAGGAACTGACTGGTTCATGGCCGCCAGGCTGCTGGTGGGAAGAAGTATGGCATCTCAGCGAATGGCAACCAGCTCGACCTCGAAGATGACATAGGAGTTGGGGGGGATTCCCATCTTCTTATTGCCGGCACGCCCGTATCCGAGCCTGGGAGGAATGATGAGCTTGCGCTTGCCGCCGACCTTCATGCTGGAGAGACCTTCTTCCCAGCCGCGCAGGAAACGGCCCGCGCCCAGCATGCATTCGAGAGGATCTTCGCTTTTGTGGGAGTCGTCAAAGACGGTCTCGTTGGCGAGTCTTCCGACATAGCGCACCACCGCGGTCTGGCCGCGTTTGGGAGACTTTCCGGCCCCCGTGATGAGATCGACGTAGCGAAGACCTGTCGGGGTGGTGACGACATTCTTGTCTTTTACAATGTAGACCGGCTCAGGGGGAGGCTGGATGGCGGGCCGTACCGGCTCAATCGGCGCCGATTTCGGCTGGGCCGCTTTTCGCCCTCCCGTGTTAGCCCCTGCGATGGCCGTGCCGGCTTTCGCGGGCGGCAGAGCAGCCTGCTTAGATGGTTGTGAGGCCCCGGCAGGCGATTTGACGGTCGGGTTGGGAGGCTGCTTCGCGCCGTCGGCCTGCTCTTCGTTCGAAGACCCGCCGCAGGCTGAAAGGAAAAGGGCGAAGGCACAGGCGACGATAGATCTGCTGCTCATCACGGTTACTCCTCTTTTCTATGTCTCTTCCGGTCCCTGGAGACCCCCAGTCACCGGCGCAGTCATGCTCTCTGGGACGCTTTACTTCATTGAAGGTAACATCAAAGGCTCCACAATTACAGGGTAGCCTGGGCAGGTTCACGGTTTTCGATTGCCTGAATCTTTGCCCGCATGGTCCGCGGCTGTTTATAATAAGGGTCGCAGTTGACTGGGAATTTTATTCACTGGAACCAATCTGGAATCGAGACATGAATCCCGTCTTGAAGAAGCTGACTATATCTTTTTTCTGCCTTTCACTCTCCGCGCTCTGTATCTCGACGATCCGGGCCGCTGAGGAATGGGAGATTGTTCTCAGGGCGAATATCACCTCGGAGTACAGCAAGACTCGCCGCGATTCTCTCAAGCAGGTCGACACCTCGACCACCAAGGGGCTCAAGGCGATCTGGAACGTTCTCGAGAAGATCGCGCCGCGCGACCCCCTGCGCTATGACTGGTTTGTCAAGCAGGGCGCCTACGAGGCGCTGATGGCGGCCGAGGGTGAGGACTCTCAAAAGGAAATCCTTAGGGTCCTCAAGGGCAGCAAGTACGAGAACTCCAAGGAGGCGATTATCCACTCGTTGATCTACAAGATTCGCCAGCAGTTTGAGAAGGACAAGGGAGGGAACGAAGAGCGGAAGGTCGAACATTTCAAAGAGCTTCTTCGCCGCCAGCGGGGTATCCAGTATTTCGCCCTGGTGCTGCCGAGCATTCGCAAGCACGACCCTGAGAAGAAGAAGTTCGAATGGATCACAACGGCCTTCGCCGATTCGAGCTCGAAGGTCCGGGTCGCCGCGATCGAGGGCATGCTGGCCTATCCCGACAAGTCCAGCATCAAGCTGCTGCTTGATAATCTTCGCAAGCTGGAGAAAAAGAAGGGCAAGTATTACGACGAGTGGGTGCAGACGCGGTTCGCGCTCGAAACTCTCACCGGGCAGTACTATCGCGACAATGTAGCTGACTGGTTCAAGTGGTGGGACGCGGTCAAGGACCAGTTCTCGCTCGAGAAACGGATCGAAGAGGAAGCTCCCGATCCGGAGAACCCTGGCGCAGGGGACCGCAAGACCAAGGTGGTTCGAAGCGGCGGCGTCGAGGTGACCGTCAATATGAAGGTCGCCGGCAATAAGGATGGCTACCCCCTGCTGGCGCTGCCGAAGCGCGGCTACAGCCCCGATTACTTCCGGCCTTCTTTTCACGGCGTCGAGGAGTTCTGCCGGATTTACTACATCCAGATGCCGAGGATCCAGGACTTCAAGGGGCTTGCCCGGACGGCCACGGGCAACTTCGTGATCTACCCGACCGAGATTCTCGCCGGCGCCCTGGTGGAGTTGATGAAGGGCAGCGGGCTCGAAGAGTTCGCGGTCTTCGCCCATGGCAAGGATGCCGCTACTCTCGGAATGTACATCACCTCGAAATTCCCCTCGGCGGTGACACGCCTGATCATGGTCAACCCCGCCTCGGCCGGGTCGGAATACAACAACGCGATCAAGAACGTCGAGCGTGAGGGCCGCAAGCGCAAGAACCCCGAGGTCTACACTGGAGCCAACAGCATCATCATCGGCCAGGACGGGAAGCCGACCTACGAAGCCCAGGATGATGCCGAGAGCGGAGGCCTGCAGCGGGCGATTGGCAACCTGGCCTTCGCGAACCCCTCCAGTCCCCGGATCGGCGTCTCACGTTATCTCAACGCGATCGCCGGTGATCCGCAGGTCATGAACGACGGCAAGTGGAGCATGAAGACCATTTTCAAGGGGAAGGCTCCCCGTATTCCCGTGATGGTGATGATCGGCCAGCTCGATGCGTGGACCCCGATCGCGGATGTTACCAGGGTGACGAAGTTCTTCAGCCGCTGCTATACCTCCAGGTTCTCGAGGTCCGGGTCCTATCCGTTCTGGTCCGATCCCTACCGCTTCACCAAGGAGATGGAGAAGATGCTGGGCAAGGCGAAGACGCGCGCGGGCAAGAAAAAGAAGAAGTGAAGGACGGTATAGCCCCTATTTCGAGGCGATCTGCCTGGTGTCGAGCTTGCGGATATAGCTCTTCCAGCCGGCCTCGATCTTTTTCAGGTTCTTCATCTTCTTGCCGAAGAGCTTGGCGTTGGCCGCCTCCGAATCGCCGCTCTTCTTGAGCTCCTTCATGTAGTTCAGCGCGGCCTTTCCACGTGAGAGCTGCATGAAGTAGAACATCACGGCGAAGGACTGGCTGTAGTAGAGCGACTCGTTCTCCTTGTCATGGAACTCTTCGTGGGTGACCTTGAGGAGGGTCTCGAGCGGGATCTGCGTGCGGGTGTTGATCGCGTCCTTCACCATGCGGATCTTGCCGCGCTTGATGAGCTTGGGGCTGAGGCCCTTGGTCTTGCTTTTTTCATCGCGCTGCATTCCCTCGAAGTAGACGGCCATGCCCTCGTTGAACCAGATCGGGATCCTCACATCGCCGACAAAGGAGTGCAGGTACTGGTGGAAGGCCTCGTGGTAGACGACCGGAACGAGCTCGTAGAAGGGCATCTGCTTGATGACGAGGTAGCCGCTGCCGGGGTTGTAGAAGCCCGCCATTCTCGGATCGCCGCCGACCTGCTCGTAGGTGTTTTCGGAGTCCATGAAGCGAACGAGCATTTTCTTCGATGGCTTGAAGCGGAAGAGCGCCTTGTACTGCACCAGGATATCCTCGAGCTCCTGGCCGATCTTGTGGGCGGTCTGTACCGGGATGGCCCCTTCGTATTCGATCTTGTAGTTCTTCGTGTTGAGCTCAGACCAGGTGATCTTGATCTTTCCACGGGCCTTGCCGATTTTTTCCTGAGCCGGGAGAGCCGGGCAGAGGCCGGCGGCCGAAAAGATCAGCAGGAAAAGCGTGCTGGAACGAAACATGGGTTTTTACTCCTGAGAAAGGGCTCGACAGGCTGTTTTTTAGTGTATTCAACTTCCGGATAATCTACAGATCGCCTTTGGTTCTCACGTCGAGTTTCCAGGCTGAAATTTTTCTTCCGGTCGATGACTGAAGTTTCACCTTCTTGGGGTTAGTATATTCGCCGAATGGAGGTGATGACTTGAGAAACTTGAGGAGCTTCGTGGTTTCTTTGCCGCGTTGGAAACAGGTTCTCTGCTCTTTTGCGGCGGTGCTGCTGCTCGTTGGTGTGGGCATGCAGAGTGTTCTCCTGGTGAGGGACGGTCTTCTCTCTCCCCAGACGGGTTCGACTACCAGGATGCTGAATCCCGCGCCGGGGGGGAAAGGGCCGGGGCCGGGAGCGGCCGATGCGTCCGTTACGCCTCGCGAGGCTCCGCCGAAGACGACGACGACCCCTGCGGGCGAGCCTGGAGAGAAGAGCGGTCCGGATGCGGCTCCCGAGACTCCAGGCGTGGACGGGCGGCAGCCCCGGTCGGCGCTGGTGGAGCCGGCGGCCGCCTCGAACCCCCGCACCAGCCCCCGTACCAGCCCCCGTACCAGCAACGATCAGAACACTCCGGCAGCGGCGACTCCGGCTCCTTCGCCGGCTTCTTCGCCGGGCCTCGATGAAGATCTCCTGAAGGATTGGTCTCCCGCGTTTCTCAAGGGCGGGCTGGGCTTCTTCGTCGCCTTCCTGATCGGCTTCGCCCTGCAGGCCTTTGCCCGGCTGTTCGCCCTCTTTCTCGGGCTGTTCTGCCTCGGGATCCTGAGCCTCGCATCTCTTGGCTGGATCACCATCGAGTGGCAGGTCGCGCAGCAGCAGTTCCTGGCTCTTCCGGGTGTCCTGGCTACCCAGTTTTCAGGTTTTCAGTCCTTCCTCCAGGGAGCCCTTCCCTCCATCGGAATGGCGAGCCTGGGACTTTTCGCCGGTCTGAAAAAGAAGTAGTTTTGTCTGGTTGACATTGGCATAACCCTGATTTAGATTCCTCACTTCCATTGCAAGATGACGAGCAAAAACCAGGACGAGAAGGCTACGCTAAGTATCTCCGTCACAGCCATATAGGGTTGCAGTTTATCCTCCCTGTTGGGCTATTTACCTGGGGCGGGATCTGGCTCGACCGGAAGCTTGACCTGGAAGTGCTTTTCACCTTGCTTGGGCTTGCCCTGGGTTTTGCCGTTGGGTTCTGGTCTTTGTACAAAGAGCTCTACGGTTTCGGGCCCGGCGCCAGGGGGTCTGACGAGGATTCCAACGGCGACAGGCAGGAAACGGAAGAAACGGAACGGTAAGGCTTCTGGTTGTACGAGACTTTTGTGGAATGAGGAAGACGGAGGCCCGGCGAGTTTTGAGTTCGGCCGGATCTGAGGAAACCCTGAGATGAAACGCGTACCCGTTTATCTTTTATTGTTGCTGGTGGCAGGCATCTCGGCCTTGCTGTGCCATCAATTCAAAGGGTCCGAAGGCCTTGCGGCTGCAGGCGTGGGTATCGCCCTTGGAATCGTCCTCGTTGCCGGAAGTCATTTCCTTACAAAGCTTTCCGCTGTACTCGATGGAACAAAGATGCTGGCCGCCTTCTACGGCAGCCTGCTCTGGAGCTTCGGGATGGTCATTGTCGCCGTGGTCGTGGTGAACGCCCTCTACCCGGAATTGACCGGCTCGGTCGTGCTTCCCGCTCTCAGCTTTTACCTTGTCTATCGCTTTGACAGCGCTATTCGTTCCTGGGTGACAACGACAGGAACTGGTTCTGTACCAGGTGTTTCTACAGGAGAGGTGAAGTGATGTTCCAAGGGACCGGGATCTTAGCCTCTGCTGACCCGATGGAGCATATCCTCGACAAGCCGCTGCTTTGGGGACTTCTGGACAAGGATGGGGCTCTTTACGAATTATCCATGGCGGCCAATACTTTGGGGGTCACCAAGCAGGTGGCGCTTTTCTTTATTGCTGGAATCCTGACGGTGCTCTTCTTCTGGTCCTATGTTCGCCAGATCAAGAAAGATCCCGATGCGGTACCGGGACGTTGGGGTAATTTTGTTGAGACCATTCTGGATGTCCTTCGTGACCAGTTGATCCTGCCCTTCATGGGCCAGGCGGGGCTGAAGTTTCTGCCAATTCTCGCAACCTTTTTCGTCTACATCCTCATCTGCAACCTGATCGGACTGATCCCCCTGCTTGATTTCGTCGGGCAGGGCGGAAATACCGCTACGGCAAATTATCTCATTACCCCGGGCCTGGCATTCTGTGCTTTCGTGCTCTACCACGGGATCGGTCTCAAGGAGCAGGGAAACATTTTCACCTACATCAAGAACCTGTTTCCGCACGTTCCCCTTGCGATCCTGCCCCTGATCATCGTGATTGAGATCGCTGCGCACATCATCCGGCCCTGCGCCCTGGCTATTCGTCTCTGTGCCAATATGGTAGCCGGGCACGTGATGATCGCTGTGCTGCTGGGCTTCACCGCCACTTTTACGACAGATTTTCTTATTGGCGGAGGGTTGATCTCGCTGATCAGCGTAATCGCCGTTACGCTTCTGACTTTTCTCGAATTGCTTGTAGCTGTCATACAGGCATTTGTATTTACGTTTCTGACTACAGTTTTCCTGTCGATGGCGGTTCACCCTGACCACTGAGGTTTCGGTGGGGCGCTATTCGACCTGATTGATTCATCGAAGAAAGGAGTTGTTCAAAAATGGGCATGCCGATTGAATTTTTGAGTGTATTTTCCAGCTTTCTCGCTCAGGCTGATGGGACACCGAAGGGGCTCTACGCCGCTATTGGAGCGGGTCTTGCCGCTATTGGTGTAGGAATGGGTATCGGTAAGCTGGCCGCCAGCTCGGTTGAGAGCATCGCGCGCCAGCCTGATGCTGCAACAGACATCAAGGGCGCTATGCTTCTTACAGCCGCCTTTATCGAGGGTGTAGGACTGTTCGCCGTTGTGGTCGCCCTTCTTGCCACTCTGTGATCTGTACGGAAGCCTATTCCAGGAGATTTGAAAGCATGTTGTCCAGGCCTCTTCATTGGACGCTTTTCACTTTTTCGCTGTTTTTCCCGGCGTTTCTTTTCGCTGCAGATTCAGCGCCCGGCGAGACGGCACCAGCCCCAGTGGTGCCGCAGACCTGGTGGGCTATTATTTCGTTCGCCGTTGTTCTCGGCATTCTCTGGAAGTTTCTCATCCCGGTGATCACGGCGGCCATGGACGATCGCGCCGAGAAGATCCGTGATGCGCTGGAGGCTGCCGATAAGGCCAAGGCTGATGCCGAGGCCGCCATGGCGATCCACCAGGGCAACCTCGAGACCGCTCGCCAGGAGTCGCGCGCGATCATCGAGGAAGGCAAGCGGGATGCTGAGAAGGTCAAGGCGCAGATCGTCGAAGATGCGAAGCGGGAATCCGTGGAGATTTCCCAGCGGGCTACGCGTGAGATCGAGCTCGCCAAGGAGTCGGCTCTCGCTGATCTGCATCAGCAGAGCGTCGACCTGTCGATCGATCTCGCCGGCAAGCTGATCCACAAGAACCTGAGCGCGGAAGACAACCAGGCGCTGATCGATGAGACCGTAAAGGGTTTCAGCGACAACTGAGCTGACTGAAATCTGAGAGTTTGAGCTATCAAGAATGCTGATTGAAAAGATCCCAGCCCTGTACGGAAAGGCCCTCCTCGAGGCTGCGGCTGATGCCGAGGTCCTTGAGGATGTCGCCGCCGAGGTTTCGTTCGTCGGCGGCCTCCTCGGTGAGGATGCCGATCTCAGGCTCTTTGTCGAGAGTCCGAGCATCGAGTCCGCTCAGAAGAGAGAGGTCTTCGAGAAGACCTTTCGCGGCAAGGCAACGGATACCTTTATCAATTTCCTGCTGCTCCTGGTTGACAAGGGGCGGGAGGCCGAATTGGCGGCGATCCTCGCCGCCTTCGGAGCGTTTCATGATGAGCATGTCGGCCTGGTTCGCGCCGAGGTTGTCTCGGTGGAGCAGCTCGCCGAGGAAGAGATAGACAGGCTGGCCGCGGCGATCGGGGCGAGCATCGACAAACAGGTTATCGTGAGTAATAAGGTAGACCCCGAAATGCTTGGGGGAGTCATCGTACGTTACCAGGGAATGGTGGCAGACGGCAGTCTCAGGGCTGCGCTCAAGGAGCTGCGCTCCGAGATGCTGTCCCCCAAGTTCGAGAGCGAGTTAGTCCATGAGAATTAATCCGGAAGAAATCACCTCGGTCCTCAAGAAAGAGATCGAGAGCTACAGCGGCGAATTCCAGGTCGAGGAAGAAGGTACGATCCTCGAGGTGGGAGATGGAATTGCGAGGATCTACGGCCTGACCAATTGTATGGCGGGGGAGATGCTCGAGTTCTCCAATGGCTCAGCCGGGGTTGCCTTCAACCTCGAGGAATCCAGTATTGGAGCCGTCATCCTCGGCCAGTACGCTGACCTGCGCGAAGGCGCTCCGGTCAAGCGCACCGGCTCCGTGCTGCAGGTTCCCGTCGGCGAGGAGCTCATCGGCCGGGTCGTTGACCCGCTCGGCAATCCCCTCGACGGCAAGGGCCCGCTGAATACCGACAAGTTCCGCGCCGTAGAGTCCGATGCTCCCGG